>Ga0302178_10001063_pt1 | contig 23828 bp, 22 predicted proteins | sample I_Palsa_E1_3_FD_198790 | JGI IMG/M metagenome (GOLD analysis project Ga0302178, IMG submission 198790) | Peat permafrost microbial communities from Stordalen Mire near Abisko, Sweden - I_Palsa_E1_3 | ecosystem: Environmental > Terrestrial > Soil > Palsa > Peat permafrost | place: Sweden... | reverse complement strand
CCGGGCCAGGAACGACGCCCGCTGGCCGGGGAGCAGGTTGCCGATGGTGCTGCCGAGGAAGGCGACCAGCCGCGGGGCGGGCGCGTCGCCCTCGGTGGGCAGGCCGAGGTGCTCCTCGAAGTCTGACACCACGGCGTGCACGTCAAGGCCCGGGTACTCGGCGGACAGCGCGTCTCCGGCCGCGGTCAGGGCGGCCTCACTGACATCGACGGGAACGTAGCAGCGCAGCGTGCCTGCCGTCCGCAGGGCGTCGAGCAGCAGCCGGGTTTTCTCCGAGGATCCCGAGCCTAGTTCCACCAGTGTCTGCGCCCGGGTCTGCCCGGCGATCGCGGTCGCGGTGGCGTGCAGGATCTCCCGTTCGGCCCGGGTCGGGTAGTACTCGGGCAGCTCGGTGATCTTGTCGAACAGCGCGCTGCCCTGCGCGTCGTAGAACCACTTGGGCGGCAGCGATTTCGGCTCGGCGCTCAGTCCGGCCCGCGCGTCCCGGCGCAGCGCCTCAGCCAGGAAGCCATCGGGAAGCCGCCGGTCCAGGGATGTCACGAGATCGCTATCCTTCCGTCGTCGGTAGCCAGCGACATCACGCTGACCTCATAAGGCGTCGCCGTAATGACCGAACCTCCCGGGACCTCGGTCCACCCAGGCTCGTCATCACCGGGCTCCGAGGCGACGATGACGCCAACCCCAAGACCGGCGGGCCGGTAGAACAGGGTGTCGCCCGCCGCGGTCGCGGCGATCACCTGACCGTCGGTCAGCAGGAAGTTGAACCTGCCGCCGACGCCCGCCGCCCTCAGCGCCCCGATGGTGTCCGCCAGGGCTTCGGCCGGGGCCAGGCCGAGGCGGAGCCGGTACCTCACCAGGGCCCAGGCCAGCGCCGAGTCGACCCGGGCGTCCAGCTCGAGCAGCAGGTCTGCGGGCAGGGTCGCGGCGAGCCCGGTCACCGAGCCGGGCCACCCCTCGATCGCGCCGTTGTGGCTGAACAGCCACGAGCCGGACTTGAACGGAGGGACCGCGGCCTCGCCGAGGTCGGTTCCGGCGGTGGCGTCGCGCACGGCCGCGAGCATCGCGCCGGACCGGGTGACCCGGGCGACGTCGGCGAAGGATTCGTCGGCCCACATCGGCCCCGTCCGCCGGTACCTGGCGGGCTCGGGGTCATCGGGGACGTACCAGCCGACGCCGTACCCGTCCGCGTTCACCGTCCCGTGCCGCTGCAGGCGCGGTGCCCAGGCCTGCGTGTACAGGCCGTGCGACGGTTCGATGATCACCGAACGCAGCGTCGCGGGCGGCCCGAGGTAGGCCAGGTGCCTGCACATCAGCAAGGGGGGTCTGGGGGGATGGGTCCCCCCAGGATCGGGGGGATCCCGGGGGGTCGTCCCCCCGGGCCAGCACTGCGCGCGGTGCGGAACCCGGAGAAGATCTGCCGCCTGATCGGGTAGTCCCAGTTGCGGAACGTGCTCCGGGAAGCCACCGGGCTGACCGCGAACGAACCGCCGCGGAGCACCTTGTACTCGGGGCCGAAGAACACCTCCGAATACTCCCGGTAGGGCCAGGCCTTGAACCCGGGGTAGGGCAGGAAGTCCGAGCTCGTCCACTCCCAGACGTCCCCGACGAGCTGCCTGGCCCCGCAGGGCGCAGCCCCCTCGGGGTAGGAGCCGGCCGGCGCCGGACGCAGGAAGACCTGGCCCAGGTTGGCACGGGCGGCCAGCGGGTCGGCGTTTCCCCAGGGATACCGGCGGGTCAGGCCGGTAGCCGGGTCGAACCTGGCCGCCTTCTCCCACTCGGCCTCGGTCGGCAGCCTGCGTCCGGCCCAGCGGGCGTAGGCATCCGCCTCGTACCAGCACACATGCAGCACCGGCTCGTCGGGCACCACCGGCTCCGGCCGGCCGAACACCCGGCGCGTCCACTGGCCGCCGTCTTTGCTCCAGTACAGCGGGGCCGACAGCCCGGCCTGCTGGCGGTGCTCCCAGCCGGCCCCGGTCCACCAGCGCGGGTCGTCGTATCCGCCGTCGGCGATGAACTCGGCGTACGCGCCGCAGGTCACCGGAGTGGTGTCGAGGAAGAACGGCGCGACGTCGACGGCGTGCGCGGGGCGCTCGTTGTCCAGGGCCCAGGGTTCGGCGGAGGTGCCCATCGTGAACGGGCCGCCCGGCACCAGGACCTCGGACGGCAGCGTGGCCGCGTCGGCGGGCGCCGGGGGAGGGGCAGCGGCGGTCAGCACCGGGGCTCCGGCCCGGATCTGATGCGTGATCAGCATGGTCTCGTCGTGCTGCACCTCGTGCTGGGCGACCATCCCGAACGCGAACCTGTCCCCGACCCGCCGCCCGGGCGCGAACCCGGAGTCGCTGAACCGGGCCCGGTCGAGCAGGTCCAGGACCCGGCCGCGGACCTCATGGCCGTAGGCCCGCGCCTGGTCGGGCGGCAGCAGCGGCAGTGTCGGGCGCTCCGAGCGGGGATGCTCGAACGCGTCGTAGAGCAGGTCGATTTCCGGGTGCAGGGATTCGCCGCCGCCGACCTCGCGCAGCAGCCAGAGCTCTTCCTGGTTGGCGATGTGCGCGAGGTCCCAGACCAGCGGCGACATCAACGGCGAGTGCTGCCGGGCCAGGTCGGCCTCGTCCACGCAGTCGGTGAGCAGCGACGTCCGCTGCCGCGCACCCGTCAGTTCCCTGCCGATCAGCTCCCGCAGGGTCTCGGCGGTGCCCGTTTCGGTGTCGGCGTCAAGCTCGGTCATTAAACTCCTCTAGTTGGTCGTCAGCCGGACATCGGTCTTTCAGCACGTAGCACTCGGTGAAGTCGGCGACCGCCTGCCGGATCGGGGCGGGCGCGCCGGACCGGCTCAGCGCCGCGTCGGCCGCCTCGAAGAACTGCTTGCTGGCCCGGCTGATGGTCAGGTCGCCGGGCCCGCACCTGGCCGCGCGCAGCCACGGACCCATAGACCCCATCGACCCCATGACATCGTCGGCCGCCCACACCGGTTCGGCGGCGGCCATCGCGGCCTCGGCGGCTCGCACGTCGCTGGTCAGCGCCATCACGACGGCGGCGGGCACGATCCATCCGTCGCCGAGCTGCGCGTCGATCATCCGCAGCTCCAGGTGTCCCTGCGGCCGGACCGGCGGAAACAATGTGGACAGGTGATACGTGAGATCCTCGGGGGTCGGCGGGCGCAGCGTGGCCGGGCCACCTCGTAGCCAGTCGCGGAAGGTCAGCCCGGCCGGCGCGGTCCAGTCCGCCGAGTCGGGCTCACGGATGCACATGAGCTTGGCGTCCAGGGCGTAGGCGGCCCATGCGTCCCGTGGGTCGCCGTGGCCGGCAGGCGCCCGGGTGCGGCCCGGATCCATATGTGCCCACACCTGCTGCCTGGCCGAACGCCAGCCTGTCGGCTTCCCGCCCCGGAGCGGGGAGTTGGCGAACGCCGCTACCAGCACCGGTCCGATCGCGTGCAGGAGCCGCCATCGCGCCCGGTATCCGGATTCGCCCGCGCTGTCCTCGCCGGCGTCCACGCAGACCTGGACGGACGCGGTACCGCACATCATCTGGCGGCCCCACGGGCCTTCACGGTCCCAGAATTTCTCCATCGCGACGTACCGCGGGAAGTCAAGCACGCGCCGCGGCGGCCGCAGCGGGTCGAGGCCGTAGCCGCAAAGCTCGAGCCCGACACCAGCGGCCGCGTCGCGAAGTGCGGTCAGGTCACGCCCGGTCACCTCAAGAAGCTCACCGAGCGTAGCCGCGGGCAGCGAGCTCAGCTCAAGCTGCCCGCCAGGCTCAACCGTGAGCGAGGCACCAGAGGGAAGAGAAGGAAAATCTGGATTCCGAACGAGCCTGCCGGCTTGTTCCAGGTCATCCTGGTCATTCGGCGGGTTCGAGGGTCCGAACGCCGCCAGCGTCGCCGCGACCTGTTCCGCCTGTACCGGGAGGGCAGGATCGAGGCGATCACGCACTAGCCATTCGAGTTCGACGCCCACTCGCTCCGGCGGGCCAGTCTTGAAGCAGATACCGTGGACCTGCGCTTCCGCCTCGGCCTCGGTGAACCGCGCCCCCTTTATCACGATTCCAACATTACCCGATCGCTTCGCCGGACCCAGGCTCCGTCACCTGAGCGTCATCGTCTCGCCGTCTGCCGTGGCTACGGATCCTCACAGCCAACTTTCAGGTTCAGCTGGTACCTTTCGGCGCATCATCCGCGCTTGGCAGTGACGCTTCGTCGCTAGATGAATGACACGCCGTAGTCGCGAACCTGGCCGTAGGGGGCTAACGGCTCTGGCAGGATGTAACTCGATGAAGGTACGGTTCGTGAAGATTCCACTGCTAATGCAGGGTAAGGCTGAGGAGAAGCCGCCCGGCATCATCGCTGTGGCCCGGGTGGACCGCCGGACGAAGAACATCACGAAGCGGCTCAATCCCGGCGAGATCGCCATCATCGATCATTCTGACCTAGACCGGGTCAGTGCCGAGGAGCTGATCAGGCGGAAGGTCGCCGCCGTGGTCAACGTCTCGGTGAGCATCACCGGGCGCTATCCCAACCTCGGCCCGAAGCTGCTGCTCGAGGCGGGCATCCCGGTCGTGGACGGGGTCGGACAGGACGTGCTCGTCAAGGTAGCCGACGGCACCACCGTCCGGCTGGACGCCGAGACCCTGTACGTCGGCGAGACGGTCGTCGCCAAGGGAACGCCGCTGACCGATGAGCTGGTGGCCACGGCGATGGCCGAGGCCAAGGACATGGTCGCGGTGCAGATCGAGTCGTTCGCCGCGAACACCCTGGAGTTCCTGCGGCGCGAGCACGAACTGCTCACCCACGGCATCCCGGCCCCTGAGATGGAAACCGACATGAACGGCCGGCATGTCCTGGTGGTGGTGCGCGGGTACCACTACCGCGAAGACATCGCCGCCTTGCGCTCCTATATCCGTGAGTACAAGCCGGTGATGGTGGCCGTGGACGGTGGCGCGGACGCGCTGATCGAGGCCGGGTATCAGCCCGACGCTATCTTCGGTGACATGGACTCGGTATCAGACGAGTCCCTGTGCTGCGGCGCGGAACTCGTGGTGCACGCCTATCCGGACGGCCGTGCGCCCGGGCTGGCCCGGGTTCGCGAGCTCGGCCTGGACGCCGTCACCTGCCCCGCGCCCGGCACGAGCGAGGATGTCGCGCTGCTCGTGGCCGACGCCAAGGGCGCCAGCCTGATCGTGGTGGTGGGCACGCATCACACCCTCGAGGAGTTCCTGGACAAGGGCCGTCCCGGGATGTCGAGCACGTTTATCACGCATCTGCGGGTCGCGGGCAAGCTGGTCAACGCCCGGGGCGTGCACCAGCTGTACCAGAGCCGGATCTCCAGCTGGTCGCTGCTGGTTCTCGTGCTCGCCGCGGCGGTGACCGTGTTCGTCGCCGTGGTGTTCTCGCCCGCCGACCCCATTCTGGCCAGGTACGTCGAAGCGACCTGGCATTCATTCACCTACTGGCTGACCGGGAAATTCTAGTGATCGACTTTCGCTACCACCTTGTCTCCATCGTGGCGGTGTTCCTCGCGCTGGCGATCGGGATCGTCCTGGGCGCCGCCGAGCTGCAAGGTCCCACCTACAACATCCTGAACCACACCACCGCCAAGCTGCAGAACGAATATGACCAGACGCGTGGCCAGCTTGCCACGGCCCAGGCGCAGGCCAACGAGGGCGAGTCATATGCCCAGGCGGTCGAGCCCGCCGTCCTGCGGGACCTGCTGACCGGCCAGCGGCTCCTGATCATCACCGAGCCGGGCGCGCAGTCCTCGGTCGTCAGCGGCATCTCCGCCGCGGCGGCCGACGCGGGGGCCAGCGTGACCGGGCAGGTCGCTTTGCAGCCGGAGTTCTTCGCCACCAGCAGCACCACCCAGGACAGCCTGAACCAGACCAACCTCGACGTGGCTCACTCCGCCGACATCCCGCTGGCTAACAGCGGAAGCTACCAGCAGCAGGCCGTCCAGGTGATCGCCAGCGAGATCCTGGCCAAGTCAGCTAAATCGGCCGCGGGCCAGTCAGGCGGCTCCCAGCCGGCCAGCTCGCCGTCAGCCAGCGCCGATCAGAGCAGCAGCGCGCAGACGATGCTCGCGGCCTACGCCTCATCCGGGTTCCTCAACACCACCGGGCAGCCCGCCACCCAGGCGACCCTTGTCGTCGTCGTGACCCCGCAGAACGCGCCGTCGGACGGCAGCGCGGACCCGCTGGACCAGGTGCTCCCGCCGGTGGTCGCCGAGCTGGCGGCCACGAGCTCGGCCACCGTGGTCGCGGGTTCATCGGCGGGCTCGGGTCCGGGCAGCCCGATCGCGATCCTGCGGTCGAACACCGTAGCCAACCAGGTGTCCACCGTCGATGACGCGGACCTGGCGTCCGGGCAGAGCGTGGTGATTCAGGCGCTGGCCATCTTGCTGGCCGGAGGCAAGGCCGGGAGCTACGGGTTCGCGGCCAACGGCGCGGACGCGGTCGCCCCGAGTCCAGCGCCTACGCCGTCCGCGTCCGCGTCGGCGTCAGTGTCCCCGAGCCCCACGCCCACCGCGTCGAGCAAGAATGCGAAGAGTTGAGCGGGCAGCGGCCTGGCCGGCTCGCCGAATTCACCGCCGGCGCCACCGCGGCAGGTGCGGCCCGGCTGGCGTACTCCGCCTTGAACCGTCGCCCTCCCGGCGGCGCCAAGACCTGGTCGCGGACCAACCACCGGGGCGAGCCGGTCACCTTGCTCGAGGGACCCGCTGTCGCGGCCGGCGCGATCGCCGGCGTGCTGGCCCAGGCAGGCGTGCGGGCCATGGGCGGATCCCCCGGTAAGGACCGGACCGCGCGAACGAGCTCTTCGCTCCGCGCCGACACGGCCGCTATCCTGGCCGCGGTGGGAGCGGCGGCGTTCGGGGCCTATGACGACCTGGCGGGCTCGGGGGACCGGCGAGGGTTCCGCGGGCATCTCGGCGCGCTGCGCCACGGTGAGGTGACCACCGGAACGGTGAAGCTGGGCGGCATCGGCGTCACCGCCATCCTGTCCGCCGTCGTGGCCGGCGGCCCGGCCGCGGACGTGGTCCTCAACGCCGGGCTCGTCGCCGGGAGCGCGAACCTGCTGAACCTGTTCGACCTGCGGCCCGGGCGGGCCATCAAGGTCGCGGTCGCGATCGGGGCCCCCGGGGCGGTCAGCACCGCGGCCCCGGTCGCGGCCGCGCTGGCCCTGCTCCCTGAGGACCTCGGCGAGCGCGCCATGCTCGGCGACGCCGGCGCGAACGCCCTCGGCGCGCTGCTCGGTGCGCGCGCGGCCGGCCTGCCCCGGCCGGCCAGGCTCGCCCTGCTCGCCGGGATCGCCGGCCTGACAGCGGCCAGCGAGAAGGTCAGCTTCACCAAGGTGATCGAGCGCACCCCGGCCCTGCGCCGGCTCGACATGCTGGGCAGGCGGCCCGCTAACCAGGTACCCGACCCAGCGCCACCGGACGAGTGACCGTGCCCGTGGCCGAGCGGGGGGGTGCTCGGCAACGGAGCGGGGGGATAGGCCGGGCCGCGGTGCTGATCGGCGCCATCACGATGCTGGCGCGGGTGATCGGATTCGGCCGCCAGGTCGTGTTCGCGCATACCGTCCAGGCCTCCTGCCTCGGCACCGCGTATACCACCGCGAACATGGTGCCGAACATCATCTACGACATCGTCGCGGGCGGCGCACTGACGGCCGTCGTGGTGCCGGTGCTGGCCGGTCCCGCGACAGCCGGGCTGACGGCTGCATCGGCCGCCGACCGGGAGCAGGTGCGGCAGACCTCCTCCGCGCTGCTCAGCTGGGCCGTGCTGCTGCTCGTCCCGGTCAGTGCCCTGGTCGCGGTGATCGCGCGGCCCCTGGTGTCGGTACTGCTCGGCGGCACGCCGGGATGCCCGCGGGCCGCCATGGTCGCCATAGGCGCCCGGATGCTCGCGGCGTTCGCGCCGCAGATCCTGCTGTACGGCCTGGCCGTGGTGCTGTACGGCATCCTGCAGTCGCACCGGCGGTTCGGCGCGCCCGCGCTGGCGCCGGTGCTTTCTAGCCTGGTCGTCATCGGCGCGTACTTCTGGTTCGGCGAGGCGGGGAACGGCTACCAGGACATGCTCAGGCCGGTGCCCACGCTGGCCTGGGTGGTGCTGGCGGCCGGAACGACCGCCGGGGTCGCGGCCCTGGTGGCGACCCCGCTGATCCCCGCGGTGCGGCTCCGGCTCAGGCTGCGGCCGGTGCTGCGGTTCCCGGCCGGGGTGGGCACGCGGGTCCGGTCGCTGGCGGCCGCGGGCGTCGCGACGCTCATCGCCCAGGACGCCTCGGTCGCGGTGGTGATCGTGCTCGCGAACTCCCGTGGCGGCAGCGGCGCGCTGGTCCTCTACAGCTTCGCCTGGGCGGTGTTCTTCGTGCCGTACGCCGTGCTGGCCGTGCCGATCGCGACCAGCGCCTTCCCCGAGCTGGCCGCCCTAGACGACCGCTTTGACGCCACCAGCGCCACCTCCACCCGGGCCGTGATCGTGGCCTCCTGGCTGGGCGTGGCGGGGATGGCGGGCACCTGCGTCCCGCTGGCCCGCGTCTTCCAGTCCCACGTCGGCCAGGCGGCCGATGCCCGCCAGCTGGCCATCGCGCTGGCCGCGTTCGCGCCGGGCCTGGTCGGGTACGGCCTGACCGCCAACCTGTCCCGGGTGCTCTACGCCTACGGGCGCAGCCGGGCCGCCGCCGTGGCGGTCAGCGGCGGGTGGCTGCTGGTGATCGCCGCGGACCTGCTGATCGTGCCGTTCGTGGCCCGGAACTCGGTCGTTCCCTGGCTCGGCGCCGGCACGACCATCGGGCTCACCGTGTCCGGTGTCGCGCTGCTCATGCTGGTCCGCCGGGCGCGCGGGAAGGACGCGCTGCGCGGGTGCGCGCGCGCCGCGCTGGCCGGCCTGGCGGGCGCGGTGGCCGGGACGGCGGCTGGCCTCGGGGTGGCGCTCGGCTTCCCGGCCACGGGCTTCCTGCCGAATGTGGCCAGCACGCTGCTCGCCAGCGCCGCCGCGGGAGTGGCCTTCTTCGCGGTGGTGGCATGGGCAGACGGCGGGGACCTGCGCGCGGTGGTCCGCCGCGTGGTCCGGACGTGAAGGTCGCCTTCGTGCTGGGCACCAGCACGGGCGGCACCGGACGGCACGTGCTCATGCTCGCGGCCGGCTGCGCGGTGCGGGACATCCCGGCCGAGGTGTTCGGCCCCGCGCAGACCGACCGCGACTTCGGCTTCAGCGCGGTCTCCGGCGTCGGGTTCACCGCGGTCGACATCTCGGACCGCCCGCGCCTGCTCCGTGACCTGGCCGCGATCCGGCGGCTGCGCCGCCTGATCGCGGCCTGGCGGCCCGAGGTGGTGCACGCGCACGGCCTGCGGGCCGGGGCGCTGACCGCGATCGCGGTGGCGTTCGTCCGGCCCAGCGTGTACGACGCCGGGCCCGCGCTGATCGTCACCGTCCACAACGCGCCCGCCGCGGGCGGCCTCACCGGCACGATCTACCGGGTGCTCGAGCTGATCGTCGCGCGCCGCGCCGATTCCGTGCTGTGCGTCTCGCAGGACCTAGAGCAACGGATGCGCGCCGCCGGCGCCCGCCGGGTCGGCCACGCCCAGGTCCCCGCCTACCCGGTCCCGGCGCCGACCCTTGGTACCGATGGCGCTGCTGCCCCAGACTCCCCTTGGGAAGGCCCACTGGGAAGCGCGCCCGCCCACAGCATTTCCGCGGCTCAGCCAGACCGGGGGACGACCCAAGGACCCGCGCGCAAGCTGGCGGTGACGGATGCCGGCCCGGCCCGCCCCCTTGTCCTGGCCGTTGGCCGCCTCGCCCCTCAGAAGGGCTTCGGCACCCTGCTTGAGGCCGCCTCCAGATGGGGGGACATCGAGCCCGCGCTTGTCATCGTGGGCGAGGGTCCCCTGGAGGCCCGGCTGAAGAACCAGGCGGCCGCGCTGCACCTCGACGCCCGCTTCCCCGGTCACAGCGACGACGTGTCCGCGCTGCTGGGTGCCGCCGCCGTTTTCGTGCTGCCCAGCGTGTGGGAAGGCCAGCCGCTCATCCTGCAGGAGGCGCTCCGCGCTGGGGTGCCGGTCGTGGCTACCCGCGTCGGCGGCACACCGGAACTCACCGGCGAGGACGCCGCCCTCCTCGTCCCACCCGGTGACCCGGACCGGCTCGCCGACGCGGTCCGGACGGTGCTGACCGATCCTGCGCTGGCCGCCCAGATGCGCCAGGCCGCGCTTGACCGTGCTCGCGCCCTGCCGTCGCCCGAGGACGCCGTCGCCTCGGCCCTGGCCGAATACGCGCGGGCCGCAAAGAGCCGCGCCGCGCGGACGCGATAATCTGGGGGAAACTCACCTGCCCTACCGCCCGGCTTTCGCAGCTACGGGTGTGCGGAACAGGAGCCGGCCGATGGATGACCAGCACCACGCAGCCTGGGGCGGCGCCTTGCTGCGGCGTCCGGCCGTCGACCCTGGCATCCCGCGCTCCGAGCGCGCGCTGCTGACCGCCCCCGGCACGCTCCTGACCCCCGCGAACTGGAACCGGCCCGTCCGGCACCTCGACTACCTGCCGACCGACCCCGGCCAGCGGGGAGCCACGATCGACGGGGCGGTCACCGGCATGACCGTCGCCGGGATTATCGCGGTCTTCGGCGCGATGCCGCTAGCCATCGGGGTACTGATCTTCCAGACGCCGGCCGGCTGGGAATCCGCCTTGGGTCGTTATGCCCTGCTTCTCGCGGAAATCATCGCGATCGTCACCTCAGTGGTCTTCGGCACCCGGATCGTCCGCTTCGGGCAGCCAGGCGGTAGGGCACCGGCCGAGCTGGCCGCACGCACTTACCATGGCCGTTACCTGACCGGCGCGGATTTCGACGCCCGGTCCAGGGTGCTGCTGCGGCGCGCGCAAGATGCGGTCGACGCCGTGACCTCTTCGGGGGTCTACCGGGCCGGCCTGCTGGATGAGGCCACCGCGGGCGCGGCCCTGGCCGGTCAGGAATGGGACATCGCCCTCGCGCTGCGCGAACAGGGCCGGCTCCGTGCCCGGCGGGCTGAGCTGTCTGCGGTCAGCGCGGGCGCGGTGACCGCCGCGCTGCTCGACCGCCAGTTCCAGGCGGCGGAGCTCGCCGACGCCAGTGTCGCTGCCCGGGTCGCGGCTCTGGAGCGCTTCGCGGCCGAGGTCCGCGAGGCAGACGCCGCTTACCACGATTGGGAGCAGGCCGCGGCGCTGGCCGAGCTCAGTGGCCAGCACCTGGATATGCTCGCACGGACCGCCGCTGACGAGCACGGCATCGCCGAGATCCGGGCCATGTCGCAGCAGGCCCGCGCGGTCCGCCTCGCCCTCCGCGAACTGCTCGATTAGCCACGCAGTCAGCCACCACTCTGGCCCCCCGGACCACCTGCCCGGATATCCGTTACGACCGCTCTGGCGTTTCCGGGATGAGCAGCCCCCGGTTGAACGCCTCGGCACGGGGCTCGGGCAGCGCATGCTGACCTGGATCAGTCGCCATCGCCGCAGCGTCGGCGATTACGAACGCTTGGCGGTTTTCAAGATGCCTAGGGTGACGCCGGAGGCGTCGATGAGGGGGCTGGCGTCGCTACCGAGGAGGACGATGAGGTCGGGGTCGGGGTCGGGGTCGGGGTAACGCTAGCGGTCGGGCTTGGTGTCTCGGACGGACGCGGCGAGCTGGTCTTGGGTGCCGGGCTGGTGGGCGTGACCGTCGGCGTGAAGGTGGTCGGCGCCACCGTGGCGGGGGTGGTCACCGGGGAACTGGCCGGGATCTGCGCAGGCCTGACCCAGAGGTAGACCGCCAGGGTGACCACGAAGACGGTGATCAGGATCCAGGTGGAGGTCCGTATCCGTCGCATCGCTCGCATCAGTCAGACCCAGCCGGTGCTGAAGGGCCGAACGGGTCGGGGGGACCGGCGGCACCGGAGGCGTTGGAGGGGTTGGAGGTCCCATCTGGTTCCTCGGTTTCCAGGCTGGGCGGCAGGTAGATGCCCTCGCGGCGGAGCCCCGCCGCGATCCGGACGCGCAGCATCCGCCCGACCCTGAACTGCTCACCTGGCAACGTCCTGGCCACCACGCGAAGCTGGAAATGGTCCACATCCAGGCTCTGCACGCCCATGACCGCCGGGGCATCGAACAGATAATCGCGCATCTCCGGATCCTTGTAGGCCTCCTCTCCGATTGTCCGCAGCAGGTTGCTGACCCGGGTGACATCCGCGGTGGCGGGCACGGGCACATCCACCACGGCCCGGGCCCAGTCGCGGGACAGGTTGGTCACCTGGCTGATCTGCCCGTTGGGCGTGATGACCACCTCGCCGTCGATGGTGCGCACCGTGGTCACCCGGAGGTTGACGTCCTCGACGGTCCCGATGGCCGGCTCACCGATGCCTGGCACCGACAGGCGGATGAGGTCGCCGAAGCCGTACTGGCGCTCGGTGATGATGAAGAAGCCGGCCAGCAGGTCCTGCACGATGCGCTGAGCCCCGAACCCCAGCGCCACGCCCACCACGGCCGCCGGGGCGACCAGATTGGTCACCGGGATACCGAGTCGGGCCAGGATGGCCAAGCCGGTTGCGCAGTAGATGATCACCAGCGCGGCCCAGGTGATCACCAACGCCACCGCGTGCCGGTGCTTGGAGGCTTCCGTGGCGACCAGGGTGTCCGTCTCGCGGGCGTTGGCATCGATCCGGGCCGTGATCCGGCCGCCCAGCCAGGTCGCGAACCGGGTCAGCAGGATCGCGCCGGTCAACAGCAGGACGATCTCCAGCCCGCTGCCGCGGGCCCAATGACCGACCTGGTCGGGCAGATTAGCCGAGCTCAAGGGCGTCAGACTCAGATACATAGCTTTCCATCATGATCGAACTGTTGCCGCCACGTCGAATCGCCGCCGACTGCGACCGTCGGCCGCTGCGATAGTTGGCTAGTTACCGCCAGAGGCTATGTCACGATCCAGTCGCGGGCCACGTTGGCCGCCAGGTTTTCCAGGAGCGGGCCGGCCTGCTCGCGGCAGCGGGCCAGGTCAGGCTCGATATCGGCGAGCGCGTAGGCGGCCGAGATGCCCGCTGAGCGGAGCTGGCCCGCGGTCAGCGAGCAGATTCCGGCCACCGCCACCACCGGCACGCCGGGTACCGCTGCGGCGGTCGCGCGGGCCACCCCGACAGGAGCCTTGCCGTGCAGGGTCTGCCGGTCAAGCGCGCCTTCCCCGGTGATGACCAGCCGGGCGCCGGGCAGGTGGCCGGCGAAGGAGAGCAGGTCCAGCATCAGCTCGATGCCGGGCCGCGTCCCCGCGCGTAGGAACGCGAGCATCGCGAAGCCAAGTCCGCCCGCCGCGCCCGCCCCCGGCTCGTCCCTGGCCGGGCGCCCCAGCGTCCGCTCCACCACGTCGGCCCAGCAGCGCAGGCCGTCCTCCAAGCGCACCACATCCGGCGCCGATGCGCCCTTCTGCGGCCCGTAAACCGCCGCCGCGCCCCGCTCGCCGAGCAGCGGATTGTCCACGTCCGTGGCCGCGATCACGTCGGTGCCAGACAGGTCCTTCAGCCCGGAGACGTCGATCCGGTGCAGCCGGGCTAGCGCCGCGCCGCCCGGCGGGAGCTCGGCTCCCGATTCGTCAAGCAGCCGGGCGCCGAGCGCCGTGACCAGGCCCGCGCCGCCGTCGGTGCACGCCACGCCGCCCAGGCCGAGCACGATCCGCTTCGCTCCCATCCTGACCGCCGCACCGATGAGCTCCCCGACACCGTAGCTGGAGGCGGTCAGCGGCGCCGCCACGCCGCCCGGCAGCCTGCTCAGCCCGCTGGCCTGCGCAGACTCGATGATGGCAGTTCCCTCACGGAAGGCGACGGCAGCCGTGGTAGGTTCGCCCGTCGGCCCGCGGACTCCCAGCTCGACGCGGCGGTAACCGGCGGCCTCCGCCGCGTCGACCGTCCCGTCTCCGCCGTCCGCCACCGGTACCTGGACGGTCCTCAACCCAGGGCAAGCCCGGTCGAGCCCCGCCGCCACATGCGCGGCCACCTGGGCGGCGGTAAGCGTTCCCTTGAACTTATCCGGTGCGATCACCACGTGGCTCATCTGGCTATGAGATCACGGGGCGACGTTCTCGCACGCCTCGGCCGCAGGCCTGCCGATCCGGCTCTTGACCTCAACATTAGTTGAAGTCCTAGCGTCGCTACCAGCGAGCTGCACGAGGCGGCTTCCTGAGCACGGAGGAATCATAATGATCGTCGTGGTGGGCGGGACCGGCCGGGTCGGCCGCCAGGTTGTCACGCAGCTCACCGGGAGCGGGTGGCCGGTCCGTTCGGTGAGCCGGGGCCTGAACCCGGGCGGCCTGCCGCCGGGGGCCGAGGCGGCCCGCGTGGACCTGGCTGATCCCGGGTCGCTGGAAGCGCACCTGCAGGACGCGCAGTCGCTGTTCCTGCTGTGGCCGTTCACCTCGCCCGAGATGACCGCCGGGCTGGCGCCCAAGGTCGCCGAGATCGCAGCCATGCACGTCACTCGTATCGTGTACCTGTCCGCGCCGCCGGCCGGGCGCTGATCGATGAGCGGGATATCGCCTCCGTCGCGGTGCGAGCGCTGACCGAGGACGGCCACGCCGGGGCCAGGTATGAGCTTAGCGGGCCGGAGGTGCTCACCCAGGCCGCGCAGCTGGCCGCGATCGGGGAGGCCATCGGCCGGGATCTGACCTGGGAGGAGCTGCCGAAGCAGGCCGCAGTGGAGGCGCTGGCCGCGGCTTGGGGCGACACGGCCTTCGCCGAGACCGCGGTGACCTCGTGGGAGCGGTTCGTGGACCACCCAGAGACCGTCACGTCGACGGTCAGTGACATCACCGGAGCCCCCGCGCACAGGTTCGCGGACTGGGCCGCCGCCAACGCCGCGGCCTTCACCTGAACCGGTCAGGCGGTCTCGTCCCAGCGGCGCCGCATGGCCGCAAGACCGGTCTCGGTTAGCGACCCGTACAGCCGCAGCCGGGCCACGCCGCCGTCGGGGAAGATCTTCAGCCGCACGTGCGTGGCCGGCGCGCCGTAGACGCGGTACCGGTGCGGGGTGTCCGGCAGCAGCTTGACGGGCGGCAGCAGATCATGCCACGCGTTCTCGTCGGTCAGCGCGGCGCCGGTGCTGGCGTCCAGTGTCTGCAGCGAGGCGGTGTCGGGCTGGTTGCCCCGGAACCAGGACGTGTCGATCTCCGCGAGGTTGATCTCGCCGTGCCCGGCCAGCCGGATGACCAGCCATTCATATCCCGGCTTCCGGCGCCGGCGAGTTTCCCACCCCTCGCCCATGACCCGCGAGAGTCCCGGAGATATCGCGTTGCGCGGTTGGGAGTAGAACTGGTCGCTGCGGGCCGCCACGTCGGCGCCGTTCTCCAGTGCCGCGAGGTCGAAGGTCAGGTCCTTCAGTATGGCCGGATCCGGCACCACCTCACCGTGCACATACAGCCGGGCGATCCCGCCGTCGGGGAAGATGTTCAGCCGGACGTGGGTGAACCTGCGCCGGGAGCTCACGCTGAACGCGTGCCGGTGGTCGCCGGTCAGCAGGCCGCGCGGCACGATCTCCTGCCAGATTCCTTCTGGGCCACCCGAAGCGCGGTCGGTCGCAAGCTCGCTGAAGGACGGGTACCCGCTCACCGAGCACGCGTCCGCCGAACAGGCCTGCGGGAAGTTCCCAGTGAAGTGCGCGGTGTCGACCACGATGGCGCGCACTACCCCGGGTGCTCCGAGCCGGACGATCACCCAGTCGCGGGCCGTCCGGTCCGGCAGCGTACCGCCGGGCCCGCGCTTGCGCCGGGTTTCCCAGCCGTCGTAGACCTGTCCCTTGGCTCCGTACGTGTCCGGCACGAAGACGGGTGCGTCCGGCTTGATCAGGTTCTCTTTGGCGGCGAAGAACTCATCGCTCGCGGCCACCACGGACCCGCGCAGCCGGAGCAGGTCAGGCAGAAGTTGCTCATCCATGGACAGTTCCTTCCCCGTTAGTCCCGGTTCAGCAGTCGGCCCGCTGGTTCACCATCCGGCACGCCGCTTTCGGCATCGAGCAGCGAGGTTCCGCGCAGCCACGTCTGCCGCACGCGTCCGGTCAGCGTACGCCCCGCATACGGCGTGACCGGGTGCCGGTGCTGCAGCCGGGCCGCGTCCACGACGTAGCTCTCCTCCGGGTCGAACGCCACCAGGTCGGCGTCGCACCCGGTGGCCAGGCGGCCCTTGGCCCGCAGGCCGGCCAGCGCGGCCGGGGCCGCGGCCATCCACTGGGCCACGTCGTCCAGGGCCCGCCCGCGCCGCTGCGCCACCGTCCAGACCGCGGACAGGCCGAGCTGGAGCGAGGCGATACCGCCCCAGGCCTCGCCGAAGTCTCCCGAGCCCGGGGACTTGAGCTCGGGCGGGCAGGGCGAGTGGTCGGAGACGACGCAGTCGATCGCGCCGGCCTCCAGGCCCCGCCACAGCGCCTCCCGGTTGACCGAGTCCCGGATCGGCGGGCAGCACTTGAACTCGGTCGCCCCGTCCGGCACCTGCTCCGAGGCGAAGTACAGGTAGTGCGGGCAGGTCTCGGCGGTGAGCCGGATACCCGCCGCCCTGGCCCCGGCGATCATGGCGACGCATTCCGCCGCGGACAGGTGCACGATATGGGCCCGCGCCCCGGTACGCGCCGCGGCTGAGATCACCTTCTCGATGGCGCGGCGCTCCGCCACCGGCGGCCGGGACGCTACGAACGAGCCGAAGTCACGGCCGGCCGCCGGCTTGATCTCCGCCCCGTCTTCGGCGTGCACGATCAGCAGCGCGTCAAGCTCGGCCAGCTCGCTGAGCACGGACCGCAGGCCCGCCACGTCCAGCGGCGGGAACTCGGGCACGCCGGAGTCGAGCAGGAAGCACTTGAACCCGAGCACCCCGGCGTCGTGCAGCGGCCGCAGCGACGCCTGGCCGCCCGGCACCGCACCACCCCAGAACGCCACGTCCACCCAGCATTTCCCGGCCGCGGCCGCGCGCTTTTCCGTCAGCGCCGCCACCGAGGTGGTGGGCGGCAGCGAGTTGAGCGGCATGTCGCAGATCGTGGTGACCCCGCCCGCCGCCGCGGCCCGGGTGGCGGTCGCGAACCCCTCCCACTCGGTCCGGCCGGGCTCGTTGACATGCACGTGGCTGTCGACCAGGCCGGGCAGCAGCGCGAGGTCACCGAGGTCGACGTCGCGCTCCGCCTCATGGCGCGCGCCGTAATCGCCGACGGCCGCGATGACCGTCCCGCTGACCGCGACCGACGCGGGCCTCGTGCCGTCCGGCAGTACCGCCCGCCGGGACCGGACGACCAGGTCATACCTCATCGGGCCTCGACAGGTTCTCGATGACCTTCAGCGGCCATCGGGCTGCCCATGATGCCCAGGCCGATGAATCCGATACCAGACATGAGCGGTTACCTCCAGCCGAAGCTCGTCGAGCTGTCCGCCGGATCCGACGGCTTGTACTCGCAGCCGATCCAGCCGGTGTACCCCTGCTCCGCGATCTGCCCGAACAGGACCTGGAAGTCCAGCTCGCCCGTGCCCGGGGCGCCGCGGTCAGGCACGTCGGCGACCTGGATGTGCGCGATGTCGGCGGCGTCGCGGGCCAGCACCTGCGGCAGGTTCTCGCCCATCTTGCCGAGGTGATACAGGTCGGCGAGGAACGCGATGTTGGAGATGCCGTTCCTGGCTCGTACCTCGTGGATCACCGCGAGCGCGCTCTGGCTGGAGACCAGCGGAGCGCGCGGGCTGTCGTAGGAGTTCAGCGCCTCCACGACCACGGTCGCCCCGCCGGGCGCGGCGGCGCGGGCGGCCAGCGCGAGATTCTCCAGGGCCAGCTCATCCTGCAGCTCTTCGGGCACGCCGTCCACCCGGTTCCCGTACAGCGCGTTGAGCACGGTGCAGCCGGTCTGGACGGCGATGCCGACACAGACGTCGATGTTGTCCCAGAACGCGGGGGCGCCGTCCGGCAGGGACAGCAGTCCCCGGTCACCCGCCGCCAGGTCGCCCCCGGCGAAGTTCAGGGCGGCGAGCTGCACGCCGGCGTCGTCAAGGGCCCGGATGAACGCGTCTACCTCGTGATCCCCGGGCGCGGGATCGGCGAACGGCCACCAGAATTCCACCGCGTCGAACCCGGCGGCCCGAGCGGCCGCGGGCCGCTCAAGCAGCGGCAGCTCGGTGAACAGGATCGAGCAGTTGACCTCGAATCGCAGTCCGTAAGTGCGCACAGCCGCCAGTCTCTCACCACGGCTGCCCACCAGGCTTTGCGGCACACCGAGCGATCGCCTGGGCGAACGCCGCCACGACGGCGATCGGTCAGCTTCCCCGGTAGGTGGAATAGGCGAACGGGCTGAGCAGCAGCGGTACGTGATAGTGCCCGGCCCGCTCGGTCATCTCGAAGGTGATCGAGACCTCCGGGTAGAACGTGGCGCACCCGCGCGCCTGGAAATACGCCCCGCTGCCGAAGGTCATGCGGTAGACGCCGGTTCCGCCGCCCGCCGAAGGATCGCCGGGGTCGGCCGGACCGCCGGGATCGCCGGACAGCCGCAGCCGTCCGTCGGGGCCGGTCGTTCCCCCGCCCGCCGGCGCCCACCCGTCATCGCCGGCGCGTTCGAGCCGGACCCGGACGCCGGCCGCGGGCCGCCCGGTGGTCGCGTCCAGGACGTGCGTGGATAGCGTCATGGCGCCAGCAGCTTGGCCAGTCGCAGCCGGGTGATCTTCAGCAGTTCCGCACGCACCACGTCCCGTTCGGTCTCGGGATCGTTTTTCAGTCTCGTCCGGAGCTGGTTCAGCATCTCCGGCCCGGAAAGGCCGCTGGCGCAGATGAGGAAGACGTGGCCGAAGCGCTTCTCGTAGGCGAGGTTCCCTTCGGCCAGCCCCTGCCGGACCTGATCGCTGGCCGCGGCGGCGCCTGACTGCTCGGCCGCCGACCAGCCGGCGCTGGCCGGCCGGTCGCCGATGCGCGGATGCGCGTTCATGCTCTCGACGATATCGTCCCAGCTCAAAGCCGCGAACACGGTGCCCACCGCGTCGCTGAGCGCGTCCGGTCCGGCGTAGGGCCGGCCGTCGGCGATGGCCTTCGCGAACCTCCCCGAGGCGCAGCAGGCGAGAAGGTCCCGCTCGGCCGCCTCGGGCGGCGCCGCGTTGAAGGCGGCCAGCGTGGACGACAGGGGACTCAAGTTCGCCATGCGAGACATCCAATCAGGGGGAGCCGAACGCCCGGTAGCTGCTCTCAGAAGAAACACCGGTAACCTGACGCGAGTCGTTTTGTAGCTTTCACTAAACAATGGCCAGTTATCGTGCGCGGGAATGCTCCATCGCCAGGAGGTGATTCCTTGCGCGTACGGGACCTGCTCAGCGTGCCGGGTCTGGGTCTGCGGCTGCTGACGGACGTCACGGGCCTGGACCGCGCGATCAAGCACGTGTACACCACCGACCTGCCCGACCCGGGCCGTTACCTGACCCGGGGAGACCTGGTGCTGACGGGCATGATGTGGTGCCGCGAGCCCGGCGATGCCGAGCGGTTCGTGACCGTGCTGGCCAAGGCGGGAACGGCCGTCCTGGGGGCGGGAGAAGCGCTGGGTCAGGTGCCGCCCGAGGTGATCCAGGCGTGCGGACGGCACGGTCTCACCCTGCTCGCGGTCCCGCCGGAAACCTCGTTCGCCGCCGTCACCGACGAGGTGGGGCGCCGGCTGAACGGAGACCGGGAGACCGCCATGACCCGGGTGCTCGGGCGGCGCCGGCAGCTGCTGTCGGCGGTGGCCGAAGGCGCCGGGCTGGACGCGATGTTCCGCCTGATGGGCCGCGAGATCGGAACGGAGTGCTGGCTGCTGACCGGAACGGGGCGGGTCGTGGGCGGCACCGGAGCGTCCCTGTCCCGGCCGCTCGCCCTGCAGCTGACCTGCGGGTACCTGAAGGCCGAACGGCTGCCGGCCGTGACCGAGGCGGGCGCGCGGCTGACCGGTCTCAGGGAGTACTCGCTGTTCGGCGTCGGCGGCGAGCCGCGGATCTCCGGCTGGTTCCTGGCCTGCGCGGGGCGGGAGCAGGACTGGCCGCATGAGCTGCGTGAATCCGTCGCCGAACTCGCTGCGGACGTCGCGCTCGAGCGGGCCAGGCTCGATGCCAGCCGGACCGGGGACCGCAAACTGGCCGAGGCGATCATCACCATGCTCGCGTCCGGGGGAGGCGAAGGCACCGCCCCGGTCGAGATCGCCTCCCTGATGCGGGCGATCGGGATGCCGCCGGACGGCCGTTATCTCGTCGCCGCGATGTGCGCGGAGTCCAGCCGGCTGGCCGGGCCGGGCGCCGATCGCTGGCGTTTCGAACTGGCCGAGGAACTGGCCATGCCGATGTCGGACGCCACGCTGGCCGGACCGTTCGGCGACGAGATCATCCTGCTTATCCCGCTGCCGTCCGCCGGCGGCGGGCCAGATTCCGCCGGCGGCGGGCCAGATTCCGGCGACGGCGCCCCGGTCGACGGCGCCCCGGTCGATGGCGTCACGGTCGATGGCGTCACGCCCGGCCACGCGTTCGCGGCCCGGCTGCGTGACGCGCTGCCGGTCGTGGAGTCCGATCGCTCCCGGGTCAGGCTCAGCGTGGGCATCAGCACGCCTGCCACCGGGATGGTCGCGCTGTCCGGCGCGCTGCACGAGGCGGGCAGCGCGCGGCGGCTCGCCGTCCTGCGCGGCCAGACGGCCCTCTCCGTCGCGACCAGCGACGAGGTGGCCTCCCACGAGCTCCTGCTCGCCACCGTCTCCGGCAGCGTGCTGCGATCGTTCCGCGAGCGCATGCTCGGACCGCTGCTCGCCTACGACCAGCGGCACAAGGCCGAACTGCTGCCGACGCTGCGGGAGTTCCTGGCTTGCTCGGGTTCGTGGAACGCCTGCGCCACGCGGATGTACGTGCACGTCAATACCGTGCGTTACCGGATCCGCCGGATCGAGGAGCTTACCGGGCGGGACCTGTCCTCACTGGATGACCAGGTGGATTTCTTCCTGGCCCTGCGGATTCGCTAGCGCATCCCGGTATTCGATAGTTTGACCGGATGGTGGTGATCCGGTCGGGTTCGGCCGCGGACGCGGCGTCGATCGCGGCGGTGCAGCGGGCCGGCTGGTTCGCCGCCTACGAGGGCATCATCCCCCACGAGATCATCGACCGGGTCACCGCACCTGACGAGGGCGCGCGGGTCCGGCAGACGTTCCGGACGCGGCCTTGGCAGCGGATGGTGGTCGCCGTGGCCGGGACGCGGGATACCCGGGGGCCCGGAGACCTGCCCGGCATCATCGGCTACGCGTCCTTCGGCCAGGAGACGAACGTGCTGACCGGGCCGTGGCCGCACCCGCCGACCGACGCGGGCCGGGACGGCCGCGTCGCCGAGCTCTACGCGCTGTACGTGCGCCCGGCCTGGTGGTCTACCGGCACCGGCCGGGCGCTCATGGACCGGGCTCTGGCCAGGACCTGCGCGGCCCGGTACCAGTCCGTCGTGCTGTGGGTACTCCGGGACAACGCCCGGGCCCGCCGTTTCTACGAGCGGGCCGGATTCACGCCGGACGGCGCCACCCACGTGCTCGAGGGTCTGGGCGGCGTCACAGAAGTCCGCTACCGCCTGGCCCTGTAACGCCCCTCTCACCGTGGGGGAAAGCTGCTGGCCGGTGCCTCGCCCGGGAGCGGGTGAGGCACCGGCCAGCGACCGGTGCTCCCTACGTGTAAGGCAGGAAGCAGATTCCCGAGAGGTTCGCGACGCCGCCGCACATCTGGCTGCCGTCGAAGTTGTCGCTGGCGATCCACAGGCCCGCACTCGTCGCCAGCATGTCGTCCGCGCCGAGCCCGCGATCCCGGCTGTAGTAGCCCGCCGTGGCCGCCGAGTTCACGTACAGGTCCCCGGTGCTCGGCTGCAGGCCCTCCATACCCGGTGCGTTGTAGGCGTTCGGGCCCAGCGCGTCGCAGTCGCCGGCGTTCATCGAGAACCGCTCGTGCCCGGCGAAGTAAGCGCCGTTGGCGTCCGCCGCGGCCGCGTACAGCGAGTCGCAGCCGGTGTAGTTGATCCAGGTGTCCAGGACCTCGGCCTGGGTGGCCGGGAAGGCCGCGGCCGCGTCGCACAGCCCGTTCCGCGGTGTCGCGCCGGTCGGCCAGCCGTTCGGGTGGTAGCCCGTGGTGCCGATGTAGATCTCCGAGTCATCCGGGGACCAGGCCGCGGCCTGGATGTAGAACGGCTCGACGGTCGCGCATTCGTACGGGTACCCGCTGGTGGGATCGGACGGCGTCGCCTCGCCCTGGCTGCCGTCCCACTGCGGCGAGCTCCAGGCCGTCACGGTGGCCGGGCTCGTCGCCAGGTTCAGCATGAAGATCTGCTGCCGCGCCAGCCCGCCCGCCGACGTGAAGTCACCCATGACCAGATCGAGCTGGCCGCTGTGGGACAGTGACTGGTTGAACACCCTGGTCGCGTTGCTCGACACGCCGGAGAAGTTGTAATTCCCCGAGATGTTCAGCTTCAGGAAGCCGTCGTCCTTGCCCGTGGCCGGGTTGAGGCTGGTGAAGTACGGGTCGGCGCTGCTGCCATTGATGGAGGTGTAGTAACCGCCGGCCAGGATGTGGCCATCGGCGCCGAGCAGGGTCTGCACCGAGCCGGCGGCGCTGTGCGCGAAGGCGGTGACGACATTGCCCGTGGTCGTGCTGATCTCGGCGATGTTCTTGACGCTGGTGCCGTTGACCGAGGTGAAGGAGCCGCCGATGTAGGCGTCCGCGCAGTTGCTGCCGTTGAAGGCGATCGAGTTGATGTCGCTGCCCACGACCGTCGGGGCCAGTGACGTCACCGTGTAGGGGGCGGTCGCGCTGAAACTGACGATGTCGGCGCGGGTGTAGGTGCTGCTCTGCCGCACGATCGTGGTGAAGTTGCCCACCGCGTACATGGTGTTGCCGCACTGCACGAGCTGGCGGATCTGCTGCGTCGGGTTGTCGGCCGTGGCCTTCAGGTGCGGCGTGCCGGTGGCCGGCGTGCTCGATACCACCCCCGGCGGCGGTGCTACTGCGCCCACCCCCTGGGCCGACGCCGCCCCCGCGGTGGCGCACAACGCCAGGAGTCCGGCCCCTGTCCCCAGCATGATGACGTATTTCCGCAAGTTATCCCCCTTGGCTAGCCAGGGGAGATCCCCCCACCCCGGCAACAACTGATGCAGCTGTTGACGGAACGCATCAGTGATACGGAGATTTTACACCCTAAACGACACTAATATTGCATTTCGCTTAGTTTCGCCGGGTTTAGCGGGGTGAAGGGGGACGAGGGGTTACCAGCCGCGTTCGCGCCACTCGCCGAGGTGCGGGCGCTCGGTGCCCAGCGTGGTGTCTTTACCGTGCCCCGGGTACACCCACGTTTCGTCGGGCAGCGGGCCGAACAGCCGCTCGGTCACGTCGGTGAGCAGCGAGGCGAAGTCCGCGGGCGAGTTCGTCTTGCCCACGCCGCCGGGGAAAAGCGAGTCTCCTGTAAACACGTGCGGCGCACCGGACAGTCGGCCGCCCGCGTCGTAGACGACGGCGATGCTGCCCGGCGTGTGCCCGCGCAGGTGGATGAAGGACACCGCGGCGTCTCCGAAGGCCAGCACCTCGCCGTGCTCCACGGCGCGGCTGACCGGGACGGGCAGCCCGCCCGCGTCGGCCGGATGAGCGACCACCTCCGCTCCGGTGTGCTTCTGCAGCTCCGCCAGAGCCTGCCAGTGGTCGGCGTGCTGGTGGGTTGTCACGATCGTGCCGACCGGCATGTCACCGATCAGCTCTATCAGCCGGCCCGCCTCGTTGGCCGCGTCGATCAGGATGGCCTGGCCGGTGCTGGCGTCGCGGAGCAGGTAAGCGTTGTTGTCCATGGGACCCACGGCTATCTTGGTCACCGTCAGGCCGTCGA
>Ga0302178_10001060_pt1 | contig 23867 bp, 23 predicted proteins | sample I_Palsa_E1_3_FD_198790 | JGI IMG/M metagenome (GOLD analysis project Ga0302178, IMG submission 198790) | Peat permafrost microbial communities from Stordalen Mire near Abisko, Sweden - I_Palsa_E1_3 | ecosystem: Environmental > Terrestrial > Soil > Palsa > Peat permafrost | place: Sweden... | reverse complement strand
GCGACCACTTGCACGCCGATGGCGGTCGTCAGCACGTAACCCAATTGCGCCTCCTGCGGCGAGATATACCTCGACGGTACTGCGCGCTACCCGCGCCCGGGTAGACGGCCGCTGGTAGACGGTACTGCGGGCCGGGCACGCGGGTAGCCGTGACGGCTATCGCCGTGCGGAGTGCCCGGCGCAGCCGGTCAGCTAACCGGCCCGTCCGCGCGGATCCGGCCCGTGGCAGGCGGCTGCTGGCACACTGGGACGTCATGGACGGTCATCCGGAGGCGCTCATCGACCTGGGCGCGATCAAGCAGAATGTCGCGGCGCTCCGCCGGCATGTCAGCGGAGCCCAGCTGATGGCGGTAGTCAAGGCGGACGGGTACGGCCATGGGCTGATCCCGACCGCGACGGCGGCGGTCGGCGGCGGCGCGGACTGGCTCGGAGTCGTTCAGATCGGCGACGCGCTGGCGCTCCGCCAGGCCGGCCTCACCGTTCCGGTGCTGTGCTTGCTCGGCGCGCCGGACGCCGCGCACGAGGAGGCCATCGCCGCCGGTGTTGACCTGTCCGCGGGCTCCGTGCCGCTGATCAGCCAGATCGCGGCGGCCGCGCAGCGCGCCGGGCGCCCCGCGCGCCTGCATCTGAAGGCGGACACGGGGATGTCAAGGGGCGGCGCCACGGCCGCCGACTGGCCGGCGCTGGTGGCCGCGGCGCTGGCCGCCGAGGCGGCGGGGCACGTCCAGGTCACCGGTATCTGGTCGCATCTGGCCTGCGCGGATATCCCCGGGCATGCCTCGATCGCCGTCCAGCTGGCCGCGTTCCGGGATGCGGTAGAGCTGGCGGAACGGGCCGGCGCCAGGCCGCAGTTGCGTCATCTCGCCAACACCCCGGCCACGCTCACCTTGCCGGAGACGTGGTTCGACCTAGTCCGCCCGGGCGGTGCGGTGGTCGGCCTGTCCACGCTTCCCGGCGAGCTGCCGGGCTGGCTGCGCCCGGCCATGACCTTGCGGGCGCGCCTGATCCAGGTCAAGCAGGTACCGCCGGGCACCGGCGTGTCCTACGGGTTCCGCCACGTAACCACCGGCCGGGCCACGCTCGGCCTGGTTCCGCTCGGATACGCCGAGGGAGTACCGAGGAACGCCTCGGGCGCGGCCGAGGTGCAGGTCCGCGGGCGGCGGTGGACGATCTCCGGCACTGTCTGCATGAACCAGTTCGTCGTGGACTTCGGCGACTACGCCGTCTCGGCCGGTGACGAGGTGGTCCTCTTCGGCCCCGGCGACTCGGGGGAGCCCACTGCTCAGCAGTGGGCCGATGCGCTCGGCACGCTCTCCTATGAGATCGTGACGAGGTTCGCCGGCCGGGTGCCCAGAAGCTACTCTGAAGTAACTGAACCGCAGGAGCTGGCGGCGTCTCCGGGTGCGAGCGCGTAGCGGGAGGTCAGATGGCCAGGTGGTGGCTGATCACCGGCGCAGCAGGCCTGGTCGTGGGCGTGGTGGCGGCAGGCACGGGCGTCGTCATCGCGGCCGAGAAAATAGCGGTCGGGCGGCAGCGGCTGCAGCCGGATCCGGAGGCGGCGGAGCCGCTCGGCGAATTGCGTGGCCGCGCGCTCACCGTGCTCGCCGACGATGGCGTGCCGCTGCATGCCGAGATCAACGGCCCAGATGATGCGCGGGTCACGGTCATCTTCTGTCACGGCTACACACTGAACCAGGACTGCTGGCACTACCAGCGCAGGGACCTGGGCGGCATTGGCCGGCTGGTGTTCTGGGACCAGCGTGGTCACGGCAGGTCCGGCAGGTCCGGCGGGACTGGCCGGCCAGGCGCAGACCATGTCGGCGTCGACCAGCTCGGCGCCGATCTGCACTCGGTGCTGGCGGCCGTGGCACCGGGTAAGGCACCCGTCGTGCTCGTCGGCCATTCCATGGGCGGCATGGCGATCATGGCGCTCGCCGATCAGCATCCGGGCCTTTTCGGGCCGAAGGTCATCGGGGTGGTCCTGATCTCGACCGCGGCGAGCGGCGTCGACCCCACCGTATGGCTGCCGGGACCGCTGCGGCCGGTGGCGCGGCAGGTAGCGGGGCCGATGCTGCGCGGAGTCGCGAAGGGACGGCGGGCGGCGCTCGTCGAGCGGAGCCGCCAGGCGGCTGGCGACCTGGCGTTTCTCGCCACCAAGTACGTAGGCTTCGGCGATCCCCTGATCAGCCCGGCGCTGGTGGACTTCCTTGAGCGCATGATCCGTGCCACGCCCGTCGACGTAGTCGCCGAGTTCTACCTGGCCTTGGTCGGGCATGACAAGCGGGCCGCACTTGGCGTGCTCGGCCGCGTGCCTGTCGTGGTGCTGGCCGGGGACCGGGATCGCCTTGTCCCTATCGCGCTGACGGAGTGGCTCGCCGGGGAAATTCCAGGGGCGGAGTTCACCCGGCTCCCCGGCGCCGGCCACGTGGTCATTCTCGAGCGGCCCGCGGAGGTCAACGAGGCGATCACCGGCCTGGTCGCGCGGGCGCTGGCCGGCGGCGCAGCGAACGGCCGGTCACCCCGCCGGCAGGCCAGCCATTGACCAGGCCCGGCGAGTCGGCGCCGTGCCTGCGGGCGGAACTCCGCGTACCGACCGCGTCCCGTATGCGCGCCCTGGGCAGGCGGCTGGCGCCGATGCTGCGTGCCGGGGATCTCATCGTGCTCAATGGCCAGCTTGGCGCGGGCAAGACCACCTTGGTCCGGGGAATCGGCGAGGGCCTTGACGTCCGCGGCCCGGTGACCTCGCCCACGTTCGTGATCGCCCGCGTCCACCCGGCGCTGGGCGGCGGCCCGGCCCTGGTGCATGTCGACGCCTACCGGCTCAGCAGCCCGGCAGAGGTGGATGACCTGGACCTGGATGCCGACCTGGAGCGGTCGGTCACCGTGGTGGAATGGGGCGGGGGCCTAGTCGAAGGACTCGCCGCGAGCTGGCTGGATGTCACGATCGTCATGCCCGCGCCCGGTCAGGGCACGGGGCAGGTTGCGACCGGCGGGCCAGGGTCGGGCAGCGGGCCAGGCTCGGCCGGTGAACGGGGCACCGGCGACGAGTCAGATCCGGGCGACGAGCCAAGGATCGTGCTCCTCACCGGCCGGGGCGAGCGCTGGGCCGTAGCCGCCGAGTCCGTGCGGGCCGGCCTACTCGGAGTCCCCGTCAGCGAATAGGCCCGCTGACTGGCCGTGGCCGACAATCGGGCCTGCAGCGCCAGTGCCAGCGCCGGCGCCGGCGCCGAAAGCTGCCAGATGGAGCTGGCCATATGCAGCGGCCTTACCGCGACCGCCTGCCATAGTTCCGATCTGTCTGACCCGCGCACCGTTCGCACCACTAAACTGCGGTCGTCGCCCGTCAAACTTGCCGTGATCTCGCACGGTCCGATGCCCTTCCCGGAGGCGCGCCGTGGCTCAGCAAGGGCCCCCGCCCCGCCCTGCCCGGCTGCCCGCGCCCGGCTGGCCTGAAGAGCCAGCCCCGCGGCGCCGCCATGCGGCCGACTATGGTGGCCCCGACCAGGACCTGAACGAGGACCTGGACGAGGACCTGCCGCCATGGGCGGGCCTCAGTATCTCCCCGCGCCGGCCGCCCGGTAAGGGCCGTGAGTCGCCCCTGCCGCGGTACCCGGAGCAGCAGCAGCCGGACGCGGATGCGGCCGACGAGGGCTGGCCACCTAACGAGCCGCGTACCAGGCGGGCGATCGCCACGCGGGCGAGGAAAGCGCGGCGCAAGATCCTCACCTGGGGCGGCATCGCGATCGCCGTGGTGGTCATTGCCATCGGGGCGTTGCTCATCTTCGGCCCCAAGGCAGCCGCCCCGCGGCATAGCGATTTCGTCACCACCTATCAGCCCGGGGACTTCCGGTCGGTGCCGAATGCCTGCCGGGTGGTGTCTGCCGCGACACTGAACCAGTACCTGCCGGGCACCCGGGCCAGGGCGGTCTCTGCGCTGGGCAGCAGCCGCACGGAGAGCCAGTGCAGCTGGACGCTGGACGCCAGGCCGCTGTACCGGGTGCTAGAGGTGACCGCCCAGGCGTACGCGCCGAGCCTGCTGGCCACCGGCAATGGCAGCGCTACGTTCAGCGCCATCGATAGCTACGGCGCGACGCTGCAGGGGCTGGCCAGCCCGCCCAAGGCCACGCATTTCCCGAAGGCAACCGTTACCCAGGTGCGAGGGCTCGGCAATAGCGCGTTCAGCGCCCTGCAGGTGATCAGGGCCGGCGGGGACACCACGGATCTGGTCACGCTGGTGGTGCGTGACCATAACGCGCTCGTCACCGTCGAGTTGCAGGGCCTCGATCACCCGGGCCGCCGCGGCGGTTACGGCCCGGTTTCCGTCGGGCAGCTGAAGGCGGGCACGGTCGCGGCGGCGCGCGAAGTCCTCGCGGGGCTGAGCTGAGTCATGCGCGAGCTGCCCGGCCGCCGCCCGCCCGTCTCGTGACCTACGCTGGTCAACCGTGCTGCTACTGGCCTTCGACACCGCGACCCCGGCGGTGACTGTCGCGCTCCACGACGGGGCGCGCGTACTCGCCGAGGAGTCCGCGGTCGATGCACGCCGGCACGGTGAGCTGCTGGCCGCCTCGATTCAGCGGGTGCTGGCCGCCGCCAGTGCCGTCGCGGGTGACCTGACCGGCATCGCGGTCGGAGTGGGGCCGGGACCGTACACCGGCCTGCGCGTGGGCCTGGTGACCGCACGGGTGCTCGCCAGCGCGCTTGGCGTGCCCGTGCACGGCGCCTGCACGCTGGACGTGATCGCGCGGGCGGCAGCGAGCGGCTTGGCCGGCACTGGGGCCGGTGACACGGCCGGCGGCGACTTCATCGTGGCCACCGACGCGCGGCGCAAGGAGGTCTACTGGGCCCGCTACACCGCCACGGCACAGCGCATCAGCGGGCCCGGGGTGAGTGCGCCCGGCGAGCTTGATGCCTGCTGCCCGGTGGCCGGCGAAGGAGCGCGGCTTTACCCCGCCGAACTGGGTGCGCCGATCGAGCCGCGCTACCCCTCGGCAGCCTGGCTGGCCGATCTGACAGCAGAACGGATATCGCGCGGTGCGCCTGCGCTCGCGGCTGAGCCGTTGTACCTGCGCAGGCCCGACGCGCGGATCCCCGGCCCGCTTAAGCGGGTGACGCCGTGATCAGCGAGACGCTGCGGCCGATGACGTCGGCTGATCTGAGTGCCGTAGTCGAGCTCGACCGTGAACTGTTCGGTGCGGAGGCCTGGTCGAGGGCGATGCTCCGAGGAGAACTGGCCCAGCAGCCGGACAGCCGGCATTACCTGGTAGCCGATGACAACGGGGTGATCACCGGTTATGCGGGTCTTCTCGCGGCTGGCTCACAGGGCGACGTGCTGACGCTCGCGGTGGCCGGTGACCGATGGGGCCAGGGCATCGGATCTGCCCTGCTGGAGGCGCTGCTCGCGGAGGCGGCGCGGCGGGGCTGTGCCGAGGTCTTCCTGGAGGTCCGCACCGATAACGCAAGGGCACAGCAGCTCTACCGCCGGTACGGCTTCGTGCAAATCGGAGTCCGTCGGGGCTACTACCAGCCGTCCGGCATCGATGCCCTGGTGATGCGAAGGGAGCTAGGACCTGACCCGGCAGGCCTGGCTGACCCGGCTGGCCCGCAGGGCGGCCCCCTCGGCCCGGTTGGCCCGGCCGGCCCGGTTGGCCCGCAGGCTGGCCTCGTCGGCCCGGCTGGCCCCCAGGGGGCACCCCTCGGCCCGGCTGGCCCCCAGGGGGCACCCCTCGGCCCGGCTGGTCCCGTCGGCCCGGCTGGCCTCGTCGGTCCGCCCGGCCCGCAGGCTGGCAGCCGGCCTCGCGAAGGCAGCCGGGAGTGAACGCTCCGCTGGTCCTTGGCATCGAGACGTCATGTGACGAGACAGGTGCCGGCCTGGTCCGCGGCCGGCGGCTGCTCGCCGACGCGGTGGCCTCCAGCGTGGCCGAGCACGCCCGGTTCGGCGGCGTGGTGCCCGAGGTGGCAAGCCGGGCACACCTGGAGGCGATGGTGCCCGCTGTAGACCGCGCGCTGGCTACGGCTGGCGCCCGGCTGGCCGACGTGGACGCGATCGCCGTGACCGCCGGCCCTGGGCTGTCCGGGGCACTCCTCGTGGGGGTCTGCGCGGCGAAGGCCTACGCCCTCGCCCTGGGCAAGCCGCTCTACGGCGTTAATCATCTCGCCGCGCACATCGCCGTGGACCAGCTGGAACATGGTCCGCTGCCGGCTCCGGTCATCGCACTGCTCGTCTCCGGCGGGCACTCCTCACTGCTGCTCGTGCCCGACCTTGCTACCGCGGTAGTGCCGCTCGGGGCGACCATCGACGACGCCGCGGGCGAGGCATTTGACAAGGTCGCCCGGCTGCTCGGGCTGCCTTTCCCCGGTGGCCCTCCGATCGACGCGGCGGCGCGCAGCGGCAATCCGGCGGCCGCGGCCTTCCCGCGCGGGAAGTACCGGGATCAGACCTTCGACTTTTCCTTCTCCGGCCTCAAGACATCGGTGGCCCGATGGGTGGAGGCCAGGCGGCAGGCGGGGATCGCCGTGTCCGTGCCTGATGTCGCCGCGTCGTTCCAGGAAGCCGTCGCCGATGTGCTGACGCGCAAGGCGGTGGACGCCTGCCGGGCGCACGGCGTCGGCCATCTGGTGATCGGCGGCGGGGTTGCGGCCAATTCACGGCTGCGGGCGCTTGCCGAGGAACGCTGCACAGCGGCCGGCCTTCGGCTCAGGGTGCCAAGGCCGGGCCTTTGCACCGACAACGGCGCGATGGTGGCCGCGCTGGGTGCCGAGCTGCTAGCCCGGGATGTGCCGCCATCGCAACTCGACTTCGCCGCCGACTCCGCGCTGCCGGTAACCAGCATCACCGTGCCTTAACCGGGCGGGTCACGGCCCTGGGAGGCGGATGCCGAAACCACGCGTCGCCAGCCGGAGCAGCACAGGGCCTGACCGCATCAGGTCGGCGACCCGCGCGGCACTGAGTTCCTCGAGCTGCGCGAGCCGGCCAGCATAGGCCGCCTCGCCCTGCCTGCGGCTGCGGTTCAGGGTTGCCGCGTTGGCCCATACCTTGGCGCGCGACTCACGCAGGAACCGCCGGGTAGCCGCGCGGTTCAGCGGCTGCATGGCGTTGTCTCGCCACGACCGGGCGGACGCAAGCGCACGTAGTTCGTTGTCCTCGGCTCGCACTCTGGCGGTGAGCACTTCGTCGATCCTGCGGTGATCGGCCTCCCTGCGGGCGAGCAGTCCAGGATCGTCAAATTCGGCGTCGCCGATCACCGCCAGCAGGGCTTGCGGCAGGTCGTAGTTGATATGCGCGTTCATCCCGAGCAGCACATGCCGCAGGGCAGGCAGGCTCCGCTCTCCGGCCGCTGCCGCGAAGGCGACTGACCAAGGCCGCGGCACCGGCTCACCGCGCCGTGCCGCGTCTAGCGCATCGAGGTACAGCCCGGCGAATGCCGCGTCCCAGCGCTCCACCCAGTCGGCGTCAAGGAAGGCCCCGGCCCGCAGCGCGTCCGCGACGGCGCGGGTGGTCCTCAGGTAGGTAGCATGGAAGGCAGCCCGGGCATCCCCGGCCTGGGCTAGTTCATCAAGCAAGGCCGTCATCCGCGCGAGTACTTCGTCGATGCTCACCACGCCTCCCGCGCGTCCCAGGGCCGACGTCTGAACCCGGTGCCACCTGGCGGTTCCCGCAGCGTAATCCTGCGCGATCCGGAGCGGGCGTTTGACGAGCGCGCGCCGCGACGCTAATGTTCGGAGCTGGCACTCGATAGGATAGAGTGCTAATGCGACCGGCTGGTCTGGCACCCGCGACGACAGGCCGCCAAGGTCGCCCTCTCTAATAATTCTCAGCTAGCCCTTTCCGGAGGGGGAGGTCAGATCGTGACGACCGCCACCAAGGTTGTTCTCAAGCCACTCGAAGACCGAATCGTGGTGCGCCCGCTCGAAGCTGAGCAGACCACCGCATCCGGCCTGGTCATCCCGGACACCGCCAAGGAGAAGCCCCAAGAGGGCGAAGTAATCTCGGTAGGCCCGGGCAGGTTCGACGACGCAGGCGCTAAGCGCGTCCCGATGGACGTGAAGGTCGGTGACATCGTGCTGTACAGCAAGTACGGCGGCACCGAAGTCAAGTACAGCGGCGAGGAGTACCTAGTGCTCTCCGCCCGTGATGTGCTCGCAGTCATCGAAAAGTAGCGAGCGGATCATGCGGCGCGGGCTCGCCCGCGCCGGGCGCGTTCGCGTGCCCGCCGCCCCGGATCGGCTCGCGGTCCCGCGGAGTTATCTCTGCGGGTCGGCGGGCCTGTCCGGGGCGTCGCTATGGGGAGCGCCGGAACTATCGCCAGGCGGATTCACCGCTTGGCTGCGAGGCTCCCGGCGCTTGCCGTCCGCCCCCTTTACCTAAATCAGAAAATTCGCCTAAACCGTAGTCTGAGGTACTCATGTCCAAGAGCTTGGTGTTCGACGAAGATGCGCGCCGCGCGCTAGAGCGTGGCGTGAACCACCTTGCGGACGCTGTCAAGGTGACGCTGGGCCCCAAGGGCCGCAACGTGGTTATCGACAAGAAGTGGGGCGCGCCGACCATCACCAATGATGGCGTGACTGTCGCCCGTGAGGTGGAGCTGGAGGACCCGAACGAGAACCTTGGCGCTCAGCTGGCCAAGGAGGTCGCAACCAAGACCAACGACGTCGCGGGTGACGGAACCACCACGGCGACCGTGCTGGCACAGGCGATGGTCCGCGAGGGCCTGCGTTCTGTCACCGCCGGGGCCAACCCGATGGCGATGAGGCGTGGTATCGACGCCGCGGCAAGCGCCGTGTCAGAGAGCCTGCTCGAGTCAGCGCGCGAGGTCGAGGAGCAGGACGAGATCGCGCACGTCGCTACCGTGTCCGCACAGGACAGCAGGATCGGCGAGATCATCGCCGAGGCGTTCAGCAAGGTCGGCAAGGACGGCGTCATCACCGTCGAGGAAGCGCCGACGATGGGCCTCGAGCTTGAGTTCACCGAGGGCATGCAGTTCGACAAGGGCTACATCTCGCCGTACTTCATCACCGACCAGGAGCGGATGGAGGCGGTCCTCGAAGATGCATATGTCCTGCTGCACGCCGGCAAGATCTCGTCAATGGCGGACTTCCTGCCACTGCTCGAGCAGGTCGCTCAGACCAAGAAGCCGCTGCTCGTGGTGGCCGAGGACGTCGACGGCGAAGCACTGTCGACACTGGTCGTGAACAAGATCCGCGGGCTCCTTCCGGTGGCCGCGGTAAAGGCGCCCGGATTCGGCGACCGCAGGAAGGCCATGCTCGCCGACATGGCGGTGCTGACCGGTGGCGAGGTTGTCAGCGAGGAAGTCGGGCTCAAGCTTGAGCTAGTCGGCCTCGAAACGCTCGGCCAGGCCCGCAGGATCGTGGTGGACAAGGACTCGACCACGATCATCAACGGAGCGGGAGATCAGTCAGCGATCGATGACCGGATCCGGCAGATCCGCGCCGAGATCGAGGCCACGGACTCGGACTGGGACTCGGAGAAGCTCCAGTAGCGCCTGGCCAAGCTCTCGGGCGGCGTATCAGTCCTGCGGGTTGGCGCGGCCACCGAGGTCGAGCTGAAGGAGAAGAAGCACCGGCTCGAGGATGCGATCTCGGCGACTCGCGCCGCCATCGAGGAGGGCATTATTCCCGGTGGCGGCAGCGCGCTCGTGCAGCTGGCCGCCGATCTCGGTGACCTGGGCATGACCGGGGACGAGGCTGTCGGCGTCCAGGTCGTTCGCCGCGCGCTGTCGGCGCCGTGCCGGTGGATCGCCGAGAACGCCGGAGCCGAGGGCGGCGTCGTGATCGCCACGGTCGCCGGGCTCAAGCCGGGCCATGGCTTCAACGCAGCCACTGGCGAGTACGGCGACCTGGTTGCCGAGGGCGTCATCGATCCCGTCAAGGTGACCCGGTCGGCGGTCCTGAACGCTGCCTCCATCGCCGGAATGCTGTTGACCACCGAGGTGCTGGTGGCGGACAAGCCGGAGAAGGAGACTGCAGCCGCGGGCGCCCAGGGACATGGCCACAGCCACTAACCTTCCTTAGCGGCGGCAGCCCGAACCAGGCAAGTCGTTACAGATGTCCCGCTACCGCGCCGCTGGCGCGGTAGCGGGACATCTGCGTTTGCGCCTGAGCCCGGCCAGCACACATATGCAGTACGGACAAGCCACCCGGGCAAAGGATCCAGGCAACGACAGGCCGGGCCAAGGACAAGCCGGGCGTGCGCCCGGGTTATGGACACTGCTAGGCCCGGACGGCCCGATAAGCCGACCCACCCCTCGGACAAGCCGGCCCTCGGACAAGCCGGCCCCTTCGGACAAGCCGGCCCTTCGGACAAGCCGGCCCTCGGATGCGGGCGCGGGTGGGTCAGCCCGAATCTTCGATGCGCCTGGCCCTGGCCCCGGACACGCCTGCCCCGTACGGCCCGAATCGTGCCGGCGCACGGCCCCGTACGTCACATTGGTCGCAGCAGTCTCAAGATCAAATTAGCGGTTCAGGTATAGCCGGTTTCCGCCGGACGGATCTTAACCACTATCTGGCCTGGCCCCAGCCCCCGGCAATTCGCGGCCGACTTGGGGCGCATTTACCGGCAGAGTCAGCCAAACCTTACCGGCAGAGTCAGCCAAACCGGGAAATCCGCCAACCTTGCCGGAAAGTCCGCCAAAATGGCGTCGATGCGTCCCCTGCGCCAGCCGGCCGGCGACTCGGCCGCCAGCACCAGCACCAGCCGGCCGGCGACCCGGCCGGCAGCACTAGCACCTGCGCTAGCACCCTCACACGACTACTCATCTGGGCGCAGCGTGACGGGGTACCAGACCAGCTCCGATGTGCTGGCGGTTGCGGGTCTTGTATGACCAATCCGGCCATTACGGCCTCTGAGCGCCCCCTATCATCCGATCAGCGCTTTCAATGGCACGTCACTGGAATAAGCGGGAAGCCACCTAAGTAACTTCAATACGCAAAATAGTTACCTGATTATGTATTGTCATTGATCGTGCGGCATATCGACGTGCCACATCAATGTGACCTTTCTGTTGCCGCTGAGATGAGACTCGCGCCGTTAACTGGGCATCACTCCTTCGTGATAGAGGCATGTATAGTCCGGCCAGTGGCCGACGGGGAACGTCTCGGATCGCAGCTAGGCGGGGGTGGCCGGGGCGGTCTTCGCGACCTGACCGCACTGGCAGCGAGCGGCGAGCCTGCCGCCATCGAATCCCTACTGCAGCAAATCCGGCCCATGGTGGTCAGATACTGCCGGGCCCGCCTCGGCCGGATCGCCGGTCACTATCACGTAGCTGATGATGTCGCGCAAGAGGTCTGCATTGCGGTCCTTTCCGCGCTTCCGCGCTACCAGGACATGGGAAGGCCGTTCGCGTCCTTCGTATACGGCATCGCATCGCACAAGGTTGCTGATGCCGTGCGGAGCGCAGGCAGGCTGGCTATCCCGACCGAGGACCTGCCGGACGGGCCGGACAACCGGCCGGGGCCGGAGGAGACGGTGGTGGGCTACATCGAGGCCAAGCGCGCGCTGGCGCTGCTGACGAAGCTCCCTGTCCAGCAGCGCGAGTTGCTAGTGCTGCGGGTCCTGGCCGGCCTTTCCGCCGAGGAGACCGGCAACCACCTCGGGATGTCGGCAGGAGCCGTCCGGGTCGCCCAGCACCGCGCGCTTGCCCGGCTCCGGGCGATAGCACGCGAGGAGTGGACCGCCTGACTCCAGGGCGGTGCGGGCAGGGGCGGATCGGCTGGCCCGCGGTGTCGCGGGAGGGGCCGGATCGGCTGGCCCGCGGCGGGGCGGGGCAGGGGCGGATCGGCTGGCCCGCGGCGTCGCGGGGAGGGGCAGATCGGCTGGCCCACAGCGCGGCTGGGATGGGGAATCGGCTGATCGCCGGGTGCCGCGGCGGGATGAATCAGCTAACTGCAGGCGGCCGATGGGCCTGAACGCGCCAGCACCGCGATGCTTTCACTAGGATGAAGCATGTCTCGCAGCCAGCCCGCAGAATCTGACCTGACTGACGCCGTTAAGTTCGCCCCGCCTGCCCTGACCTTTGACGACGTGCTGCTGCTGCCCGCGCACTCGGCGATCGTGCCGAGTGAGGCGGACGTTACCGCCAGGCTCAGCCGCAAGGTAACCCTCAGCGTGCCGCTCGTTTCCTCGGCGATGGATACCGTCACCGAGGCGCGGATGGCGGTGGCATTGGCGCGCGAGGGCGGTGCTGGCGTGCTGCATCGCAACCTGTCCATCGAGGACCAGGCACAGCAGGCCGACATGGTGAAGCGGTCGGAGGCCGGCATGATCACCAACCCGGTGACTTGCGGCCCGGACGCCACCGTGGCAGACGTCGAGCGGCTCTGCGCCCGCTACCGCATCTCGGGCGTGCCGGTGACGGCGGCCGACGGGGTGCTCCTTGGCATCGTCACCAACAGGGATATCCGCTTCGAGGCAGGTCACGGGCGCCGGGTCACTGAGATCATGACTCCGATGCCGCTCGTCACCGCACCGGTCGGGGTCGGCCGGGACGAGGCGCTGCGGCTGCTCGGGCGGAACAAGATCGAGAAGCTGCCGCTGATCGACGACGCGGGACGGCTGCGCGGGCTCATCACCGTGAAGGACTTCACCAAGAGCGAGAAGTTCCCGAATGCCACCAAGGACGCCGCCGGGCGGCTGGTGGTCGGCGCGGCGGTCGGCGTCGGCGAGGATGCCAAGCGCCGGGCGCAGGCGCTGACGGATGTCGGCGCCGACTTCCTGGTGGTCGACACGGCACACGGCCATGCCCAGGCGGTGCTGGAGATGATCGCCAGGCTCAAGGCCAACGTCTCGGTCGACGTGATCGGCGGGAACGTGGCCACCCGGGCCGGAGCGCAGGCGCTGATCGACGCGGGTGCCGATGCGGTGAAGGTCGGCGTCGGACCCGGCTCGATTTGCACGACTAGGGTGGTGGCCGGTGTCGGAGTGCCGCAGGTCACGGCGATCTACGAGGCAGCCAAGGCAGCCAGGGCAGCGAATGTGCCGGTCATCGCCGACGGTGGCATGCAGTATTCCGGTGACATCGCCAAGGCCATCGCGGCCGGCGCCGACACGGTCATGCTCGGCGGCCTGCTGGCCGGCTGCGCGGAGAGCCCGGGCGAGCTGGTGTTCATCCAGGGTAAGCAGTACAAGCTTTACCGGGGCATGGGGTCCATGGGGGCACTGCGGAACCTCGAGCGCGGTGGGTCGTATTCCAAGGACCGCTACTTCCAGGACGATGTGCTGAGCGAGGACAAGCTGGTGCCGCAGGGCGTCGAAGGACAGGTACCTTACCGGGGCCCGCTGGCCGCGGTGGCCGGCCAGCTGATCGGCGGCCTGCGAGCCGCGATGGGCTATTGCGGCGCGCGAACCATCGCCGAGCTGCAGGAAGCGAGATTCACCCAGATCACCGGCGCTGGCCTGGCGGAGAGCCATCCGCACGATATCCAGATGACCGCGGAGGCGCCGAACTACGGCGGACGACGGACCTGACCGGCCTGTTGCAGGCCGGAGAGACGGCGGGAGACGGCAGACGTGACTCAGGTGGAGATCGGCCGGGGCAAGAGCGGCCGCCGGGCTTATGCCCTGGACGAGATCGGCATCGTGCCTTCCCGTCGCACCAGGGACCCGGAAGAGGTGTCGATTGCCTGGCAGATCGACGCCTACCGGTTCGAGCTCCCGCTCGTCGTCGCGCCGATGGACAGCGTCGTGTCGCCGGCCACCGCGATAGAAGTCGGCAAGCTGGGCGGCCTCGCCGTGCTCGACCTTGAAGGGCTCTGGACCCGGTACGCCGACCCGGAGCCGCTGCTCGCCGAGGCCGCTGAACTGGACGACGAGGCGGCCACCCGCAGGCTTCAGGAGATTTACGCCGAGCCCATCAAGGAAGACCTGATCGGGCGCAGGATTGAGGAAGTCCGGGCGGCCGGGGTCACGGCCGCCGCGCGGCTATCGCCGCAGCGGACCGTCAGGTACTACAAGGCGGTCATCGACGCAGGCGCCGACATCTTCGTCATCCGCGGGACCACAGTGTCCGCCGAGCACGTGTCCGGCCAGTCTGAGCCGCTGAATCTCAAGCAGTTTATTTACGAGCTCGACGTGCCGGTCATCGTCGGCGGATGCGCGACTTACACGGCGGCGCTGCACTTGATGCGTAGCGGGGCGGCAGGGGTCCTGACCGGCTTCGGCGGCGGCTCCGGCCACACCACGGCGGCCGTACTCGGCGTGGCAGTGCCGATGGCCACGGCGATCGCCGATGTCGCCGCAGCCCGCCGCGACTACCTGGACGAGTCCGGCGGCCGGTATGCGCACGTTATCGCCGACGGCGGCATGACCCGCAGTGGTGACATCGCCAAGGCACTTGCGCTTGGCGCGGACGCTGTGATGGTCGGCTCGCCGTTCGCCCGTGCCTCGCAGGCACCCGGGAATGGCTATCACTGGGGGAGCGAGGCGCACCACCCGGAGCTACCGCGTGGCACCAGGCTTCAAGTCGGCACGGTCGGGACCATCGAGCAGATCCTGCACGGCCCGTCAACCATCGCCGACGGCTCGATGAACCTGATGGGTGCCCTGCGGCGGACCATGGCGACGTCCGGTTACTCCGACCTCAAGGAATTCCAGCGGGTCGAGGTCGTCGTGACGCCGAGCGCACAGCGACGCTGACCCGGTTCGGCCGGCGGCCCGGGCTGGGCTTGCAGCCGGGGGATAGATCGGCCTGCGGCCCGGGCTGGGCTGGGCTGGGCTTGCAGCCGAGATAGACCGGCCGCGGCCAGGCCGGGACCGGCGATGGACCTGATCGATTCCGGCGGATTCGGCCGGCAACGGGCGGCCGAATCCGGATAGGGCTCGATCGCGTCGGGCCGCCGGCTGCCCGCAACTAGACTTCTGAAATGGCCCGACCACGCGTTTTCTCCGGCATCCAGCCCACCGCGGATTCCTTTCACCTTGGCAACTACCTGGGTGCCCTGCGCCAGTGGGTGACCCTGCAGGAGACCCACGACGCCGTGTACTGCGTGGTGGACCTGCACGCGATCACCCTGCCGCATGACCCGGCCCTGCTGCGGCAGCGGACCAGGGTGGCTGCCGCCCAGCTCCTCGGGGCCGGGCTCGATCCGCAGCGGTGCATCGTGTTCGTGCAAAGTCACGTTCCCGAGCACGCGGAGCTCGCCTGGGTACTTGGCTGCATCACCGGGTTCGGCGAGGCCAGCAGGATGATCCAGTTCAAGGACAAGGCGGCGCGGGCCGGCTCAGACCAGGCCAGCGTCGGGCTGTTCACCTATCCCGTCCTGCAGGCGGCGGACATCCTGCTGTATGCGACCGATCAGGTGCCGGTGGGCGAGGACCAGCGCCAGCACCTTGAGCTCACCAGGGACCTGGCCCAGCGGTTCAACCACCGGTTCGGCGCCACGTTCGTGGTTCCCGGCCCGTACATCCTCACGGACGTCGCGAAGATCACGGACCTGACCGAGCCGACCGCGAAGATGAGCAAGTCGTCGTCTGCGCCGCAGGGCATCGTGGACTTGCTGGACGAGCCGGCCGCGATCCGCCGGAAGATCTCCAGGGCGGTGACCGACGCCGACGGCGAGATCCGCGCCGATGAGCAGGCCAAGCCGGGCGTGACGAACCTGCTGAGGATCTACTCGGCGCTGTCCGGCGAGAGCGTGGCAGACCTGGAGGCCAGGTACGCGGGTGCCGGCTACGGGACCTTCAAGAAGGACCTGGCCGAGGTCGTCGTCGACGCCCTGGCGCCGATCAGGGAACGAACCGAGAAGATGCTGGCCGACGAGGCCCAGCTTGACCGGCTGCTCGCGGTGGGGGCTGCCAGGGCACGCGAGATCGCGAGCCAGACGATGGACACCGTCAGGAACCGGATCGGCTTCCTGCCGCCCGGCTAGCCCGCCCGGCTAGCCCGCCCGGCTAGCCCGCCCGGCTAGCCCGCCCGGCTAGCCCGCCCGGCTGGCCGCGTGGGCTGGCGCCGCTGGCTGGCCGACTGGGCTTATTCGGCTGGCCCGGTGCAATTCGGCCGGGCCGGGCCGCCAGTTGGCCCGCCTGGGCACGGATTCACTGCCCTGGTGGCCCGCCGGGTAGCGGCGGCACGAGCGTGCCGACCGGGCGTACCTTGCCTTTCATGGCAAAGCCCCAGTTCAGCAGGCGCTCACCGGAGGTGATCTCGGTCAGCGGCCTGGCATGCAGGATCGTCACGATGAGCGTCACGCCATGCCGCCTGGCCATCCCGATGTAGGTGGCCCTGGCCCGGTCTGTCCAGCCGATCTTGCCGCCGATGCCGCCTCGGGAGTGCAACGACGATGACCTGATGCGATCAAACCACTACGCTGAGTTGTATTGTTATTCGGCCGTGACCAAATGGGGTACACGCTGACCCGGCGGCAGGCGTCTACTTGGCGCGGCAGTTGGCCTAGCCGCCCCGAGCCGAAAGCGCACGGGGGCGCCTGGGCAGTTCTCCTCGGCGTACCTGGTTACCGGGCACGACCCGGCCGCCATCCAGCGGGAAGGAATCACCAGTGCTTCGATCCATCAAGGTCGCGGCCGTAGCAGCCGCGGCCGTAGCGGTCGCGGCCGGGATGCTCCTCAGCCCGGCCGGCGCAACGGCCGCCCGGGCGAGCGTGCCGCACGATCGGTCGAACGCGGGGAGCGCGCCGCACGGCCGGTCGAACGCGGGGAGCCTGCCGCAGGGCCGGTCGAACGCGACGATCGTCTGCGGCGGCCTGTGCCTGGACCTGTCCAGCAACCTGCTCGGGCCCGGCTTCATCCAGAACGCATCCCGCGTCGGCGGCGTCGCCGGCACCGATCAGGGCCGCAAGGTCAACCTCCGCAGGGGCGGAAACGCCCGTACCAACGAGGACTTCGTGTTCAGCGCCGACGGTTTCGTCAGGCAGTTCTGCGGGACGGCGAAGGACGACCTCTTCTCGCCAATCTCCTATCAGTGCCTGCACTACCGGTTCCTCCCGGTTTTCGAGGCGAACTTCGCCCCTGACAGCAACGAGTCCGGCTACTGCGCCGGGGTCCGCGAGGCGATCCAGGGAGCCAAGGTGCGGCTGGAGCGGTGCGGTGCCAGCGCGCGGACGCTGTGGATCGGCGATGTCCGGAACCTCTGCGGCCCGGTCACCATCAGTGACAGCACCACTGCCACGCTGCCCGCCGGTATCGTGCCGGCCGGACCGGCTGTCGGCCCGCGCACCGATAGCCCGCTCAGCAGCGACCAGGTCATCCCGCTGACCGTGACTGACTCCGGCCTGGTCAATGCGGACTCGGTGATCGTGGATGACACCACGCAGGGAAGTGACCTGGTCCTGAACGCCGACTACACCGTCGGCCCGGGGAACGAGGTGACGATCCTGGCGGCGGGGAGCGCACAGGGCGGTGATCATCTGGTCATCACCTACACCGACACGCACCAGAACTGCCCCACCGCGCAGCAGTCGGACTCCGTGCCCTGGATCAACGGCGGCGACACCGCATTCAGCCACCCGCTGGTGCTGACCGTCGACAATGGCCCGAAGCACCTGGCGAACCAGCTGTACCTGGCTGCGGAGAACGCCTCGGGCGGCCAAGTGCCGGACACCCAGCAGTTCTCAGTGACGGCCGGCCCTGCGTCCTGACTGCCGAGACGGGCCGAGAGGGCCGGGTCGTACTCTGGGAACATGACGCGCGAGACGGAATCCGGGCTGCCGGTTGAACCGGTCTACCGTCCAGGGCAGCCGGCGGATTTCGATCCGGCGGCCCAACTCGGCGAGCCAGGGGAATACCCCTACACCCGCGGGATTTACCCGGCCATGTACACCGCCAGGCCGTGGACGATGCGGCAGTATTCCGGGTTCTCGACCGCCGAGGAGTCGAACCGCCGCTACCACCAGCTGATCGAGGCCGGCAGTACCGGCCTGTCCGTCGCCTTCGACCTGCCAACCCAGATGGGCTACGACTCCGATGCGCTGGCCGCGCGCGGCGAAGTCGGAAAGGTCGGCGTAGCCATCGATTCCATCGACGACATGCGCAGCCTGCTGCGCGGGATTCCGCTGGACTCGGTCTCGGTCTCGATGACGATCAACGCCCCGGCAGCCGTTCTGCTCCTGCTCTACCAGCTGGCGGCAGATGAGCAGGGTATCGGCTCGGACCGGCTGAACGGCACGATTCAGAACGACATCCTGAAGGAGTACATCGCCCGCGGTACCTACATCTATCCGCCGCAGCCGTCCCTCCGGCTGGTCGCCGACACCTTTGCGTACTGCCAGGCCGAGATCCCGCGGTGGAATACGATCTCGATCTCCGGCTATCACATGGCAGAGGCGGGCGCCACCGCGGTGCAGGAGATCGCTTTCACGCTGGCGAACGCCCGGGAGTATGTGCGCGCGGCCATTGCGTCCGGCCTGCCGGTCGACGAGTTCGGGCCGCGGCTGTCGTTCTTCTTCGTGGCGCGGACGACGCTGCTGGAAGAGGTCGCGAAGTTCCGCGCGGCACGCCGGATGTGGGCCAGGATCATGCGGGATGAATTCGGCGCCGCCAATCCCCGGTCGCTGATGCTGCGCTTCCACACCCAGACGGCCGGCGTGCAGCTGACGGCACAGCAGCCTGAGGTGAATATGGCGCGGGTAACCGTGCAGGCGCTGGCCGCGGTGCTCGGCGGTACCCAGTCGCTGCACACGAATTCCTACGACGAGGCGATCGCGCTGCCGACCGAGAAGGCCGCGCGGCTGGCCCTGCGGACCCAGCAGGTGCTCGCCTACGAGACCGATCTGACCTCGACCGTTGATCCGTTCGCCGGGTCGTATGCCGTGGAGTCGATGACTGACGACATCGAGGAGGCAGCAGGTGAGCTGCTGGCGCGGGTAGCGGATCTCGGCGGCGCCGTCGCCGCGATCGAGCGCGGTTTCCAGAAGGCCGAGATCGAGCGGTCGGCATACCGCATCGCGCGCCAGATCGACGCCGGGGAGCGGGTGATCGTCGGGGTCAACCGGTTCACCCACTCCGGCGATGAGGCCTACCAGCCGCTGCGCCTTGATCCGGCTATCGAGCAGCAGCAGTGCGAGCGCCTGGCGAAGCTGCGGGCTGACCGCGACGGCGCGGAGTTCACGCGCCGGATCGATGACCTCAGGCGTGCCGCCGGCGAGGCACCCAACCTGCTCTATCCGCTCCGCGAGGCGCTGCGGGCGCGCGCCACCGTCGGCGAGGTCTGTGATGCGCTCCGTGACGTATGGGGCGTGTACAAGCCGCCCGACGCGTACTGATTACGCCCGGCGGCGGGAGGAACCCCCGCGGCGCGCGTCGGCGCGGTGCGGCTGGGTAGGAACGCCGTGGCGGAACAGGGCGGTTGACCATGTATGCGGACGGCTATCGATGCACGTCTGCGCGCCCATTGCCCGTTATCGCCGCTGGCGGAGCCCGGCGTGAACAGCCGCCCCGCGACGATCAGCATTCCCGGGACGGCCGGCTGCCGCTGGCTCCTGCCTTCCCGGACGTGCCCGCCAGCCCGCTGACGCGCTGGCGCTCCTGCCGTTCTGGCAGCTCTCCCCGATCCCCCGAAGTCCCTGAGTCCCCGCGCCGCAGCGGAGCAACGATGCATGGAGGTTAGCCCGTGGCCATCAGGTGGAACCCCTCTCGCGGCGCGACTATCGGGGTCGAGTGGGAACTGCAGCTCATCGACGCCAGCAGCAAGATGCTGCGCCAGGATGCCAGGGAAGTGCTGGCCGCGCTGCCGGGGCTGAGCGAGGCAGGTGAGCATCCGAAGCTGCGTCATGAACTCATGCAGTCGACCATCGAGGTGGTCACCGGGATCTGCAGCACTGTTTCCGAGGCTAAGGAGGACCTTGCCGCGACAATCGCGCAACTTGAGCGCATCACCGGCGGGCGCGGTACGATGCTGGCCTGTGCCGGAACGCATCCCGTCAGTGATTGGCGAGATGCAAAGATGGCGCCTATTCAGCGTTATGCCGAACTCGTCGAGCAGTTGCAGTGGCTCGCCCGCAGGATCCAGACCTTTGGCGTCCATGTACATGTGGGTATCCGTGACGGGAGCAAGGCCATCCCCATCGTCAATGCGCTCGCAGCATATCTGCCGCACTTCCTTGCGCTGACCGCGTCGAGCCCGTACTGGAACGGGCAGGACACGGGGCTCGCCTCGAGCCGGGCGGTTATCTTCGGCGGGCTGCCCACCTCGGGGCCGCCGCAGCCACTGACGGACTGGAATGAGTTCGAGGAGTACATGGACACGCTGCTTCGCGCCGGCACCATCCGGAGCATCAAAGAGGTGTGGTGGGATATCCGGCCGCACCCGGATTTCGGCACGGTCGAGATCCGTATGTTCGATGGCGTTCCGACCATGCGCGAGATTGGCATGGTGACGGCGCTGTCACAGTGCCTCGTCCAGCTCTTCGACAGCCAGCTCGACCGTGGCTACCGGCTGCCGAGCCCGGCTGCCTGGGTGGTCAGCGACAACAAGTGGCGTGCCACCAGGTATGGCCTGGACGCGATCGTGATCACCGACGACTCGGGCTCTACCGCCCCGCTCCGGGACGAGCTTTTCGAGCTGGTGCGGGAGCTTCAGCCGGTCGCTGACCGGCTTGGCTGCGCGTCCGAGCTTGACGTGGTCTCCGACGTGCTTGACCACGGGGCTTCGTACGAGCGGCAGCGCGGCATCGTCGCCAGCGGTGGCGGGCTCGCCGATGTCGTGGACGCGCTCGTCACCGAGTTCGCCGAAGATCGTTTCGTCGCCCCCGGGGAGGCCGCGCATGCGGGAATGTGAGCTCGAGGGAGAGCTCGACGCGTTTGTCGCCGGCCACCAGGGCGAGTTCATAGATTTCCGGCGCGACCTGCACGCCCATCCCGAGATCGGCTACCACGAGCACCGGACCACGCGGCGCGTCTCGCTCCGGCTGGCGGCGGCCGGGCTCCGGCCGGTGACCCTGCCCAAGGGCACCGGGCTGGTAGCGGACATCGGGGACCCGGCCGCTAAAGGCCCCCTGGTGGCGCTGCGCGCCGACCTCGACGCGCTGCCGATCGGCGATGAGAAGAATGTGCCTTACCGTTCTACCGTGCCGAACGCCTGCCACGCGTGCGGGCACGACGTGCACACGACGATCCTGCTCGGGGCTGGCCTGTTCCTGGCCCGCCGCGCGGCCGCCGGCCGGCTGGGCGGCCGGGTCCGGCTGATCTTCCAGCCCGCCGAGGAGGTACCCGGCGGCGCGCTCGACGTGCTCGCGGCCGGCGGTATCGCTTCCGTCGACCGTATCTTTGCCCTGCACTGCGACCCGCGGCTTGACGTCGGCAAGATCGGCACGAGGAGCGGCCCGATCACCGCGGCATGCGACAAGATCACGGTGCGGGTCACCGGGCCCGGCGGCCACACGGCGCGGCCGCACCTCACCGCCGACCTGGTGTTCGCGCTAGGGAAGATCATTACCGAGCTGCCGGCGGCGCTGTCCCGGCGGGTGGACCCGCGGTCCAGCCTCAGCCTGGTCTGGGGCCGGGTGAGCGCCGGCACGGCAGCGAACGCCATCCCGGATGACGGCGTGGTGGAGGGAACCGTCCGCTGCCTTGACGACCAGGCCTGGCATCAGGCGCCGGACCTGCTCAAGGCGCTGCTCGAATCCGTTTCCAGCGCGTACGGCGTGCTGGCGGAGCTGACCTACGTGCGGAACGTGCCGCCCACCGTCAACGAGTCCGTCTCCACGGCGATGATCGACGCGGCCGCCGAGCGGGTGCTCGGTCCTGACGCGACGACGCCGGCCCCGCAGAGCCTGGGCGGGGAGGATTTTGCCTGGTATCTCGAGTCGGTCCCCGGCTCCCTCTGCAGGCTCGGCACCCGCAGGCCAGGATCGGACGACGACTTCGACATCCACCAGCCCGCCTTCGACGTGGATGAGCGCGCCATCGGCCTGGGCGTCCGGCTGATGGCGGCGACCGCGCTCACCGCGATCTGCGGTGACGCGGCCGCGGCAGAGCCGCTGCCCGGCGGCGCCAGGGCGTGAAGAGCCGCCGGGTTCAGCCACGCCGGGCGGGCATCTAGAGTGGGCGTCGTGGACGCCGCCGGAGCGGCGTCTCCCCGGTCGAGTCACGGGAGTTCAGCGGCGGTGTCTACACAGCAGGAGCCAGCCCGCCAAGGCGACGGGGCAGCCGGCAGCGGGGCAGCGGGCAGTATGCCAGCCGGCGATGTGCCAGCCGGAGGGTCAGCGCGGCAGGGATCAGCGCAGCAGGGCACGAAGAAGGTTTTCCGCCTCACGGGACCGGTGGTGCTGTGGTGGGCCTGGGTGGTCTTCGCGGTCGCCAACCTGGTAGATCTCGCGATCCAGGGCCACGACAGGACGTCTTTCCAGATCGCCGTCGGCCTGGTCGCCGTCACCGGCGTGGTGTACGCATGCGCGCTCCGGCCGCGGGTCATCACTGACGCCGACGGCCTGACCATGCTGAACCCGCTACGCGAGTACCGGGTGCCGTGGAGCCGGGTCAGCGAGATCTACCTGGGCGAGTCCGTTCAGGTGCACTGCTCCGCTGGGGCAACCGCGAGCGGCAAGGTGCTGCACAGCTGGGCGCTGTACTCACCGCGCCGGTCCAGGCTCAAGGCCGAGGTTCGCGGGCGCCGCTGGGACCGGAATTCGAGAAGCCGGCCGGGCGGCTATGACCGGCTGCCGGCCGAGGCGCGGGAAGCGGTGAAGCAGCATCCCGCTGAGCTGATGGCCAGGGAGATCCAGGGCCTGGCCCAGAAGGCCCGCCAGCGCGGCGCGGCCGACGGCGCGGTAGTGGCCGGCTGGGCCTGGCTGTCGCTGGCGGCGGTGCTGGTGCCCGCACTGGCGCTCGCGCTGGTGATCGTCATCGGCTAGTGCCGTGCTCGCTGGCTTGACTTCAAGTGCACTTGAGCATGCATCCTTCTGATCATGGAAGTGATGCCAGCAAGCAATCGCTACGGTTATGAGGACCTGCCCGGCCTGATGTCGCTGATGTCCGGTGACGAGAAGCACGACCACGCCGCGGCGTCCACTCTTGACGTGCTCTGGGTGCTGTATGACCGGGTACTGCGGCTCAGCCCGAAGACGCTCGGCTCGGCGTCGAGGGACCGGTTCTACCTGTCCAAGGGTCACGGGCCGATGGCGTACTACGCCGTGCTCGCCGCCAAGGGCTTCCTCGGCGTGGACGAGCTGGCCGGCTATGGCGGGTTCGGCTCGGTGCTCGGCTGGCATCCGGACCGGAACCTGCTGCCCGGTGCCGAGATCTCCAGCGGCTCGCTCGGCCACGGGCTGCCACTGGCCGTCGGAACCGCCCTTGGGCTGCGGGCCAGCGGGCTGACGGGCGCGCGCGTCTTCGTCCTCATCGGCGACGGCGAGCTCGATGAGGGGTCCAACCACGAGGCGATCGCGTTCGCCGGCCGCCGTGGCCTGGACCAGCTGAACGCCGTGGTGGTGGACAATGCCTCGGCCACGCACGGCTGGCCGGGCGGCATCGAGAAGCGGTTCAGCATCGAGGGGTGGTCGGCAACGCGGGCCGACGGCCGCAATCATGCGGCGCTCGAGGAGGCGCTGACCGCGCCGCATCCGGGTCGGCCGCATGTCGTCGTCGCAGCGATCAGGAAGGCGTCCCCTTGACCGCCGGCCAGATCGACGCACCGCCGGTCGAGAACATGCGGGAGCGCTTCGTTCGCGTGACGACTGACCTGCTGGATCAGGACCCGCGGCTCGCCGTGGTGCTCGCCGACATCACCGCCGAGGCCTTCGAGCCTGCCCGCAGGCGGCACCCGGACCGGGTGGTGAACCTCGGTATCAGGGAGCAGCTGCTGGTGAGTGTGGCCGGCGGCCTTGCCCTGGCCGGCCTGCGCCCGGTCGCCCACACCTTCGCGAGCTTCCTGATCGAGCGGGCCTTCGAGCAGATCAAGCTGGAC
>Ga0302178_10001057_pt1 | contig 23889 bp, 25 predicted proteins | sample I_Palsa_E1_3_FD_198790 | JGI IMG/M metagenome (GOLD analysis project Ga0302178, IMG submission 198790) | Peat permafrost microbial communities from Stordalen Mire near Abisko, Sweden - I_Palsa_E1_3 | ecosystem: Environmental > Terrestrial > Soil > Palsa > Peat permafrost | place: Sweden... | reverse complement strand
GGCGCAGCCAGTCGCTGCTGCACCGCCAGCTGACCCTGCTCGACCAGATGGAACGGCGGGCCACCGACCCCGAGGCCCTCGACGACCTGTTCCGCCTCGATCACCTCACCACCCGGATGCGCCGGCATGCGGAAGGCCTGATCATCCTGGCCGGCGCGCCACCGGGCCGATCCTGGAGCAACCCGGTGCGGATGATCGACGTCATGCGCGGCGCAATCGCGGAAGTCGAGGACTACGCCCGGGTCGCGGTCGCGATCCGGAGCCAGGCCGCGCTCTCTGGCTCGGCCGTCGCGGACGTCATACACCTGCTGGCCGAGCTCATCGAGAACGCCACCACGCTCTCGCCGCCTTATACCTCGGTTCGGGTGTCCGGGGATATCGTCGCCAGCGGATTCGCGATCGAAGTCGAGGATCGCGGGCTCGGCATGGGCCCGGAGCGGATAGCGGAACTCAACGCCCGGCTGGCCGAGCCGCCTGAGTTCAACCCGGCCGACAGCGACCAGCTCGGCCTGTTCGTCGTCAGCCAGCTCGCCAAGCGGCACGGCATCCGGGTCACGCTCAAGGCGTCACCGTACGGCGGCACCGCAGCCATCGTTCTGATACCGCGCCAGCTGGTGGTGACCGAGGACGCGTTCCGGCCCGCACTGGCCGACGAGCCCGCAGCGATCACCATGGCGCCGCTCCCGACCAACGGGCACGATCCAGGCGCGGCGGAGCTCACCTCCGCCTCGGCGTTTTCCGAGTTCCGCGGCCCGCCCGGGCTCGCCCCGGTGCCGGGCATCCGCATCTCCGGGCCGCTGCGGCGATCCCACGGGCTGGCCTTCCAGAGCCCCGCAACGCAGCCGGTCCAGGAGCCTGAAGCGGTGCCGGGAACGGCGCCGGTACCAGGGGCGGTGCTGGAGCCTGAAGCGGTGCCGGGAACGGCGCCGGTACCAGGGGCGGTGCTGGAGCCTGAAGCGGTGCCGGGAACGGCGCCGGTACCAGGGGCGGTGCTGGAGCCTGAAGCGGTGCAGGGAACGGCGCCGGAGGCAGGGGCGCAGCCCTTCGACGTGTTCGCGCCGCTGCGCCGCAGCCAGGATTCAGCTACGTACCCGGCCCCGGACCCGGCGTCAGCGCCGTATCCGGGATCCCGAGCCGCACCAGGCGTTCCGGGCGTCCCGGCCATACTGGGGGCGCCCGCCACCCCGATGACGCCGGTGGCCTCTGCCCCGTCGGGTAAGGACCAGGGTCCGTCGTGGGCGCTTTCCCGCCAGACCGGGCCGGACCCGGTGCTGCCCGGCGGATCTGGACCAGGGTCGCAGGATGCGAACGGCCACATCCAGGAGCTTCCGCGGCGGGTCAGGCAGGCGAGCCTGGCTCCCCAGCTTCGTACTGACCCGCCGCGACGCCGGGTCACCACGGCCGGCGGCGGCACGTCGAGCGAGCCCACGCCCGCGGAGATCCGCCGCACCGTGTCGGCTCTTCAGCACGGCTGGCAGGAGGGGCGGTCGCGGCACGGGCCGCCCCCCGGCCCGGGTTTGTCCCCCAGTGCTGGCGGCGGACACGATTCAACTGCGGACGAACAAGCAGGTGGGGAAGCCGATGGAACCTGACACCGATACGCCGGGCCGGATCGGCCAGCTTGACTGGCTGCTCGATGATCTCGTCCGGCGGGTCGGCCCGATCGGCAAAGCTGTCATCTTGTCCGCCGATGGCATCGCGCTTGGCGCATCGAGCACGCTCGAGCGCGAGGACGCCGAGCACCTGGCCGCGCTGGCGGCCGGATTCCAATCGCTGGCCCGCGGCGCCGGACGGCATTTCGGCGGCGGCTCGGCCCGGCAGACGATCATCGAGATGGAATCAGGATTCCTGCTCATCAGCGCCGCGGGCAGCGGGACATGCCTCGCGGCGATCGCCGAGCCGGGCTGCGACCTCGGCCTGGTCGCCTACGAGATGGCCGTCCTGATCTCCAGATCGGGAGAACATATCCGGGTCAACGCGCGCGCGTCCGCCGTCACCGGCTGGGCGTAACGAGACGCCATGCCGTCCGACGACGAACGATGGATGGATGCCGAGGCCGGCCCAGTGGTCCGGCCTTATGCCCTCACCCAGGGCCGGACGAGGCATGCGGGTGCATCGTTCGACCTGGTCGCGATGGTCATGGCCGCGCACGGCAGGGTCGCCGATCCTACGTCGCTGGCGCCCGAGCACATGAAGGTGCTACAGCTCGCCCGGGCGCCGACAACAGTCGCAGACATCGCCTCTGACGTTGATCTTCCGCTTGGTGTCGTCCGCATCATCCTTGCCGATCTGCGGGAACTCGGCCTGGTCTCGATCAGCACCCCGGTCGCGCAGGCCGAGCGGATCGACACACACACTCTCAGGGAGGTCCTCAATGGACTACGGGGCCTATAATCCGGCTGGCGGCCAGTCAAGCAGTCCATCCCTGCCCCGCGCGATAAAGATCCTCCTGGCCGGCGGCTTCGGGGTGGGCAAGACCACGCTCGTCGGTGCGGTGAGTGAGATCAAGCCGCTGCGTACCGAGGAGCTACTGTCCGAGGGCAGCTTGCGCACTGACCGCACCGAAGGCGTCGAGGCCAAGACGACTACCACGGTCGCGATGGACTTCGGCCGGATCAGCCTGCGCCGTGATCTGGTGCTCTATCTCTTCGGCACACCCGGCCAGCAGCGGTTCTGGTTCATGTGGGATGAGCTTGCGATCGGCGCCCTGGGGGCTGTGGTCCTCGCCGATACCCGGCGGCTGGCCGACAGCTTCCCCGCGATCGACTACTTCGAGCGCCGGGAGATACCGTTCATCGTCGCGCTGAACTGCTTTGACGGCGCCCGGAGGTACGCCACAGAAGACGTCAGGACGGCCTTGGACCTTGAGCCCGGTATCCCGATGGTCCGGTGCGACGCGCGTAGCCGGGAATCCTCCAAGGAGGTGCTGATCGCCTTGGTCGAGCACGTCCTGGCTACCGCGTCGCGGGAAGCTGTCTCAGGGATCGCGTAGCACGGCCCAGACCGCCTTGCCGTGCCCGGCGATCGGGCTCCAGCCCCACACGTGACTAAGCGCCGCGACGATCTGCAGGCCGCGACCGCTTTCCCGGCCCCAGTCGGGCTGTCGCGGCATCGGCGTCTCATTGCCGGGATCGATGACCGCCAGCATGACTTCGCCGGCCCGCCTGAGCATGCACAACCGCAGCACAGTCAGGCCAGCACCCGGATTGGCGCGGACCAGGCCGCCCCGGGTGCCGTGCAGAACGGCGTTGACCACCAGCTCGTCGATGATCATCTCGGCGTCATCGGCCAGCGCCTCTAGGCCCCAGCAGGTGAGCAGCTCCCGGACGAAGTAGCGGGCGGTCCTGGCTTCTTCCGGCCGGGCGCTGAGGGCACGGGAGGTCACCGCCGGGGTCTCCCACCAGGCGGAGGGCACGGGCAGCAGCCGCGGCATGCTGCCCGTGATTGGAGACCGCCAGACGCTGATTTCTTCGTCGTCATCCCCGCTACCGGTAGCGACACTGAGATGTACCAACGCAACAGCTTCCTGCATGTCATCGGGCCTAAAACGGTCGCCCGTCACGGTGTTAACTGCGTGCTTAACGCTATGTTGCCTGATATATTGTGCAAATGCAAGGCCGGATGCACGTTCATTCGTATTGTGCACACGGTCTCCGGCTAGGCGCACGGGGGACCACCAGGCAGGCGAATCGCATCAGGCACTTACTCACCAGTTGCCAACATAAGAATTACAGTGAGTGAACCTTTCGGGCCTGGAGCGTTAGATCTGTCGGAAGGGGATAAATATGGCCATAACCTACAACGGGATGCTCGCCGCCGAACTCGGCGACGTCCGCTGGCTGAAGAGCTGGCACAGCAACCCGAATGGTGCATGCGTCGAGCTGGCCGCGCTGCCCAGCGGCGAGATCGCGATGCGCAACTCGCGGTTCCCGGCCGGTCCCGTCCTGCTCTACACTCAGGCAGAGATCACTGCATTCCTGGCCGGAGCCAAGGATGGGGAATTCGATCATCTACTCGCCGAAGCCAGCCAGCTAACCCCCCAATAACAGCGCTAACGGCCGGCACGCGGCGACACGACAGTAACGGATCGGCAAACTGGACCCTTCCGACCTGCGAGAATACGGAGAGATCAGGACTTCTATTGAATTGTCACAGAACCCCCTTTCGCAAGCGTGAGATCACGTGGGAGACTGGTCCACACCCCGCCTGGATCTAGGGTGACAACGATGCGAGGAGTGCCGATGGTCTCGTCGGAAGACTCGGCCTGGGATGTGCCTCCCAGCATTTTCGGCACCCGGGCGGGCGGTCCCACTGTTCAGCGCCTCGTGCTCGGCGGCCAGCTGCACCGGTTGCGCGAGTCTCGCGGGATTTCCGCAGAAAAGGCCGCCGAGGCCATCCGGGGTTCTCATTCCAAGATCAGCCGAATGGAACACGGCCGGGTCGGCTTCAAGGAGCGGGACGTGGGCGACCTCCTGACGCTGTATGGCGTTACCGACAGCGAAGAACGCGCGGCGCTGCTGAACCTGGCCAGGGAAGCGAACACGCCCGGGTGGTGGCACGCCTACTCGGACATCCTGCCGAACTGGCTGGAGCCTTACGTCGGCCTGGAGGCGGCGGCATCGGTCATCCGGACCTACGAAGTCCAGCTCGTGCCCGGGCTGCTCCAGACCGAAGGGTATGCTCGCGCGCTGATCGGGCAGGGTTCGGCGGCCAGCGAAGACGAGATCGCCCGGCGGGGCGAGCTGAGGACCAGCCGCCAGGAAATCCTCCGCAGGCCGGACGCGCCGCAGGTGTGGGCCGTCGTCGACGAGGGCGCGCTGCGCCGCCCCGTCGGCAGCAGGGAGGTGGCCCGCGAGCAGCTGCAGTATCTCATCGAGATAGCGGAGCACCCGGCGGTTACCCTCCAGATCCTGCCGTTCCGGGCGGGCGCGCATTCCGCCATGGGCGGTCCGTTCACCATCTTGCGCTTCGCCGAGCCCGACCTGCAGGACGTCGTGTACATCGAGCAGCTGACCAGCGCGCTCTACCTGGACAAGCCCGTCGAGGTGGACAGCTACCTCGAGGTCATGGAGCAACTCTGCCTGCAGGCCGAGCCCGCCGCGCAAACCACGAAGGTGCTCAGCCAGATCCTCGCCGACAGCTGATCCGGGTGCCGTCTCACCGGCCCGCCGGGGTCCGTTCCTCGCACGCCCACGGTGAGCCGTAATCGGCCAGCAGGTCGAGGAACGGCCGCGCGGGCAGCGCTTCTGGACCGAGCACGCCGACCCCGGACCAGACGCCGGAGTCGATGAGCTCAAGCGCGACCACCGGGTTGACCGCCGTCTGCCAGACCACCGCCTGGGACCCGTACTCGGCCATCGACCATGCGTTGTCGACCACGTGGTGCAGGTACACCTCGCGCGGGGCACCGTCGGTGCCGGTGCCGGTCACCCAGGTGCCGGCACAGGTCAGCCCGCTCATCGCGTCCCCGAGCGTGGCCGGGTCCGGCAAACACGCGGCCACCACGTCGCGAGGCGACACGGTCGCGGCGCCGACCCGCACCGGTTTCGTCTTGTCCAAGCCGAGCTTGTGCAGGGTGCGCAGGACGCCAATGAACTCGGACCCGAGTCCGTACTTGAAGGTGACCCGCCGCGCCTGGACCCACCGCGGCATCAGCAGCACCTCCTCGTGCTCGACGTTCACACATTCCACCGGGCCGATGCCGGCCGGGAAGGTGAAGACCTCGGGCTCGCTGAACGGCTCGGTGGTGAACCAGCCCCGGTCACGTTCCCAGATCACCGGCGGGTTCAGGCACTCCTCGATCGTGGTCCAGATGGAGAACGTGGGGGCGAAGTCGTAGCCGGCCACCTCGAGGCTCGCGCCGTCCCGCACGCCGAGCTCGGCGATCTCGCCGAACAGCTCATCGGCGGCGTAGCGGGCGAATACGTCTGACAGCCCCGGCTCCACTCCCATTCCCACCAGCGCGAGCCTGGATGCCCGCTCCCAGGCCGGCGCCATCGCGAACTGGTCGTCACCCAGCTTGACTCCGGTCAGGCGGTAGGGGTCATCCTGATACGGATGAGAAAGCGACATCGCCATGTCCAGGTAGTGGGCACCGGCCTGGAGCGCGGCACGGAACAGCGGCATCACGAAACGGGGGTCGGTCGCGTTCATGAGCACATCGCAGCGGCGCTGGGTCAGCAACTCCGCGGTCGCCCGTTCATCCCGGGCGTCCAGCTGCACAGCCTGGAAACCATCCCGGACCACCGCGGCGCGTTGCGCCCGGTCCAGGTCGTAGTCGGCGATCACCAGCTCGGCGAACCGGCGGCGGGCCGCGATCCGGGCAAATGCCGTGCCAACGCCGCCCGCGCCTACCAGCAGTATCCGCATGGGCTGATATTAGACCTCTCCTCCTAGACTTCTCCCAAAACCGCAGACGAGACCAGCCGTGATATCGAGCCGTTACTACGGATATCGTTGCCGGAACGCATCATTTGTGCTAGAACCGTAGTGTTTAGTGGTGCTGACGTCGCCGTCACACCCCGCCGATGACATTTGCGGCAACGGTCCGGCCGATCGGGGGCCGCCGTTCCGACCCGGTTATGCCGGGTTACAGCCAGGAGGGTGAGACATGGCCACTACTGCGCCCGCGCAGCCCACCGAGCAGTCCGAAGACAAAGGCCTGAAGAGCGGCGCGCTCGGCCTGGTCTCCAGCGTCGTGATGGGGGTCGCCTCGACCGCCCCCGCGTACAGCCTGGCCGCCACCCTGTTCTTCGTGATCGGCCTCGTCGCGCTCAAGGCGCCCTCGGTCGCCGTGCTGGCGTTCATCCCGATGCTGCTCTGCTCGATCGGCTACAGCGAGATGAACAAGGCGGACCCGGACTGCGGGACGACGTTCACCTGGGCGACCCGGGCGTTCGGGCCGAAAACCGGCTGGGCGGGCGGCTGGGCCATCGTGGCCGCCGACATCCTGGTCATGGCCAGCCTGGCCCAGGTCGCCGGGCAGTACGTGTTCCTGCTCTTCGGGGCGAACGGCATCGGCCAGGACGCCACCAGCGGCTGGGTGCTGCTGGTCGGCATCGCCTGGATCGTCGTCATGTCCTACATCTGCTACCGCGGCATCGAGGTCTCGGCCTGGCTCCAGCGCATCCTGCTCACCGTGGAGCTGGCGATGCTGCTCGTGCTGTCGATCGTCGCGCTGGTCCGGGTGTACAACGGGCACCACCCGGCTGGATCGCTCCACCCGAGCCTCGGCTGGCTGTGGCCGAGCGGCCTGACCTTCTCGGAGTTCGTCGGCGGCATCATCCTGATGCTGTTCATCTACTGGGGCTGGGACACCGCGGTATCGGTCAACGAGGAGACCAAGGACAAGGCCAAGACGCCGGGACAGGCAGCGATCATCTCGACCGTCCTACTGCTGGTCACGTACGCCATCGTGATTTTCTCGGTGCAGGCGTTCGCCGGAATCGGGTCGAAGGGAATCGGCCTGACCAACCCGGCCTACCAGTTCGACGACCTGTCGGTCCTGGGCGGCGCCATCTTCGGGTCGGGCGGCCTGGGCACGTTCCTGGCCCGGCTGCTGATCCTGATGGTGCTCACCTCCGCCTCGGCCTCCACCCAGACCACGATCCTGCCCACGGCCCGCACCACCCTGTCGATGGCGACCTACAAGGCCATCCCGGCGGCCTTCGCCAAGATCCATCCCAAGTACCTGACACCGACCGTGTCCACGATCGTGATGGGCGTCATCTCGATCATCCTGTATATCCCGATGAACTACTTCGCCGGAGGCAACGCGATCGGCGACGCGGTCACCTCGATCGGGCTCTACATCGCCTTCTACTACGGGCTGACCGCCTTCTCCTGCGTCTGGTATTACCGCCGCGTGCTGACCAGCAGCACCAGGAACCTGTTCATGAAGGGCATCCTGCCGCTGCTCGGCGGCCTGATCATGTACGCCGCCGGCATCTACAGCCTGCAGACCGACTGGACGGCGACCAGCGGCTACACCTTCTGGACCGTGCCGGGCCTGCACTGGGAGGTCGGCGGTATCTTCATCATCGCCCTGGGGGCCGCGGTGGTCGGCGTGCTCGGATTCATCTTCATGCGGGTGACCGCGCCCGCGTTTTTCAAGAAGCAGACCCTCACCCGGTCCACCCCCACCCTGGTGCCCGACGAAGGCTGAGCGGCCCGCGCCGGACCGGGGCCGTCCGGAGCCCCGTTAGAATGGCGGACGTGCTGGATGACGCCGAGATCGCGCGGGTGCTTTCCATCACCGCGCATCCGGACGACGTCGACTTCGGTGCGGCGGGAACGGTGGCACGCTGGACCGAAGCCGGGATCGACGTTATCTACTGCGTGGTGACCGACGGCGACGCCGGCGGCTTCGACGAGGACTTTCCCCGGTCCGAGATGCCGGCCCTGCGCCGGGCCGAGCAGGTGGCCGCCGCGAAGTGCGTCGGGGTGCAGGACGTGCGCTTCCTGGGTTACCCGGACGGCCGGGTCGAGGCCAGCCTGGACCTGCGCCGGGACCTGGCCCGGGTGATCAGGCAGGTCCGCCCGGATCGCGTGCTGGCCCCCAGTCCGGAGCGGAACTACAACAGGATCGGCATCGGCCACCCCGACCACCGCGCGGTCGGCTCCGCCGCCTTGGACGCCGTCTACCCGGATGCGCGCAACCCGTTCGCGTTCGCCGAACTCCGCGAACGTGAGGCCCTCGCCGCCTGGACCGTCCGTGAGGTCTGGATCGCCGGCGGCGGGGCCCCAAATCACTACGTGGATGTGACCGATACGTTCGCGCGCAAGATCGCGGCCCTGCGCGCCCACGAGAGCCAGACCGGCCACATGGACGACCTGGCCGAACGCCTGCGGACTAGGCTGGCCCGGACGGCACAGCAGGCGGGTCTTCCGGACGGCCGCCTGGCCGAGGCTTTCCAGGTCCTGGACACCGCCTGAGCGAGGCGGTTCCGCCGGTGCGTCCGCGGCCAGGATGACGTGGACAGCCGGTTTCCGGTTGCCCAGTGGGCAGGACCGACCCGTCGGTGTTTTTGCTGATGGGCATCGATAACGGGCATAATTCACTGATTGAATCCAGCCAGAGAGAGTGACTCACTGATGAGCATGGAGCTCGACCACTCCTTTACCGTTCCCGTCCCGCCCGACCGTGCCTGGGAGGTGCTGCTCGACGTGGAAAGGATCGCGCCGTGCATGCCCGGCGCTACCGTCGAGGAGTTCGACGGGGAGGTGGTGACCGGACGCATCAAAGTCAAGGTCGGTCCGGTGTCGCTGACCTACCGCGGGACCGCGAAGTTCACCGAGCGCGATCCCGACGCCCGGGTGGTTGTCGTGGACGCCTCAGGTAAGGAGACCCGCGGCGCGGGTACCGCCTCCGCGGCCATCCGGGCGTCGCTGGTGCCCTCCGGGGAGGGCACCCAGGTCTCCATCCACACGACGATGAACGTGACCGGCAGGCCGGCCCAGTTCGGCCGCGGCGTGATCGCCGAAGTCGGCGGCAAGCTGGTGGAAAAGTTCGCGGAGAACCTGGCCCAGATGATCTCCGATGGCGGGGTCGGACCGGACGGCGCCGATGCCTCGGCCGGCGCCGACGCGGCTGATTCTGGCGCAGCCAGTGCGGCCAGCTCGGGCGCGGCCAGCTCGGGCGCGGCCAGCTCGGGCGCGGCCAGTGTGAGCACAGCGACCAGCAGTGCGGAAAGCGTCGGAGACGGCAGCGCGGCGGGCGGTTCGGCGGTGGCCACTGACGCCGGGCCGGGCCCGACGGAATCGCCCGCCGTCGCCCCGCCGCCGGTACGGACGGCGACGGTGTCGCCTGCGGCGCAGAACGAGGACTCCATCAACCTGGTCAGGCTGGTCGGTCCCGCGATCCTCAAGCGGGTCCTTCCGGTCGCCGCCGGGATCGTGGCGCTGGCGCTGCTCGGACGGCGTTTGCGGCATCTTCTCCACCGTGGTGAGGGCGGCAAGAAGGCCTGACCGGCCGTGGACTTCACGGGCCCCGGGGCCGACTCTTCGTGGACCGGTCGGCCACGTCAGTAGAGGGTCAGGGTCGGTCCGGTCTTTGATATGGCGCCGTGAGCGCCGCCGATGAACGAGTGAACCTTCAGGTGCGCGGTATAGGAGAAGAAGGTCATCGAGACGCACGAGGAGGTACCCGACCCGGTCAGCACGACCGCGCCGATGTTCTTGCTGGCGCCGCTGCTGTTATAGGCGTACGCCACCGCCCCCACCGCGAACACGGTCCCGGTCTGCTTGGCACAGACGGACACCTTCACCCGCGCGGTGCCTATCTTGGTGTAGGAACCGTAGGCGCTGACGACGTTGTCACCGGAGATGGCGGGCACCGTGAAGCTCGCTGTCCCCCCGGAACTCCCGTGCGTGGGGGAACTGGCGGGGCTCGCGGCGGTCGTGGAGCGTGCAGGGGACGTGGCGGTAGCGGACGAGCTTGTGACAGCCGGATGCGTAGCGGCCGCCGAAGTCGCTGGCGTCGAGGGAGGCGCGGACGCCGGGGATGAGCCGGTTGCGGTGGCCAAAGCCGCCGCCGAACCACCCGAAGCCGACGCGGACGCGGCGGTGGACGAAGTCGACCCGGTCCCCCCGCATGCGTTCAGGCCAGCACCGCCGATGACGGCGGTGGCGGCGATGATCACAACCGGAACCCGGCGCATCCTCATGCTCTGACCCTTCATAGAGTAACTGGATGTAACAGTAGGTGACAATAATCGTTTCGTCGTCACGATAGAGGCTGGCCGTCGGCGCCGGAGACGACTTAACCAGAAAGAGCACTTTCGCCGCCGGTCAGAACACGGACCGGTGGTAGCAGGTGTCATGACCGACGTGACCGGTTAGATCGCAAATTTATTCGCGCTAAATGCGCCTTTTGCCCGGATCCAAGCGGGCCGAGATGGTCAGCGTGTGTACTTACCCCCCATCCGGCAGGGGGTAAGTACACACGGTCAGCGAGCGATCGGCACGCGAGGGAGAAATACACCCTAATGTCGGCGATGGGCCGGTCATAGGCGTCACCGTGGATCGGCCCACCCGCCCGCGCCGGGTAACCCCCGGGGGCCCGCTGGCCCACCTCAATGGGGCGCGCTAGCGGACGACGACTTCGGTGACGGGCAGGGAGGAGTCGGCGGGCAGGTCCAGCGGAGAGGGCGCGATGCCGCGGGACACGATCTCGGCACCGAGAGCGGCGACCATGGCGCCGTTGTCGGTGCACAGTCCCGGTCTCGGCACCCGCAGCTTGATGCCGGCCGCCTCGCACCGCTCCGCGGCGAGGGATCGCAGCCTGGAGTTGGCCGCGACGCCACCGCCGACGATCAGGTCGGTGACGCCGTGCCGCTGGCAGGCCTGCACCGCCTTGCGGGTGAGCACGTCCGCGACGGCCTCTTGGAAGGACGCGGCCACGTCGGCGGCCGGGACCGGTTCCCCGGCAGCCCGCCGCGCCTCCACCCAGCGGGCCACCGCCGTTTTCAGGCCCGCGAATGAGAAGTCGAGCGAGCCATCGTGGTACTTCCCGCGCGGGAAGCTGATCGCGCCCGGATCACCATCGCGGGCTGCCTTGTCGATCGGCGGTCCGCCGGGAAAGGGCATGCCGAGCACCCGTGCCACCTTGTCGTAGGCCTCGCCGGCCGCGTCGTCGATGGTGGCGCCGAGCGGAACAACCTCCTGGGCCACGTCCGGCACGAGCAGCAGCGAGGAATGCCCGCCGGACACCAGCAGGGCCACCGCGGGCGACGGCAGCGTGCCGTGTTCCAGTTGGTCGACCGCGATGTGCGCGGCCAGGTGGTTGACCCCGTAGAGCGGCTTGCCCAGCGCGAACGCATACGCCTTGGCCGCCGCCACCCCGACCAGCAGGGCACCGGCCAGCCCGGGACCCGCGGTGACCGCCACGGCGTCGATATCGCCGGGCCGGACGCCCGCGGTCGCGATCGCGCGGTCGAAGGTCGGGATCATCGCCTCCAGGTGCGCGCGGCTGGCGACCTCGGGCACGACACCGCCGAACCGTGCGTGCTCAGCCACGCTCGAGGCCACGCTGTCGGCGAGCATGTCGTGACCGCGGACCAGGCCGATACCGGTCTCGTCGCAGGATGTCTCGATGCCGAGCACCAGCGGTGACGCCATCACGCCAGTCCTTTCCGCATGACCACGGCGTCGATGCCGGACGGCTGGTAGTAGCCACGTCTGATCCCGACCTCGGTAAAGCCGTGCCGCGAGTAGAGCTCCCTGGCCCTAGGGTTGTCCTCACGCACCTCGAGCAAGACCTCCGCGTAGCCGCGGTTTCCCGCCTCGTCCAGCAACGAGTTGAGCAGCGCCGTGCCGGTCCCGCGGCCCCAGTGGGCCGGATCCACCGCCAGCGTCACCACGTCGGCCTGCGACCCGCCGGTGAACATCATCCCCGCGTACCCGATCAGCGCGTTCTCCTCCTCGGCCACCAGGTAGAGCCGGCGCGAGGCCGGCTGCGCGAACTCCGCCGCGAACATCTCGGGTGTCCACGCGTCGTCGGGGAAAAGCTCCCGCTCCAGAGCCATGACCGCAGGCATGTCACGCTTGTTCATCCCGCGCAGCCGCAGCCCGCGGGTATCACGTCGCCGGGCCTTCACGATGGCGTTACCCGCTTCGGCGGTCCCGGCTCCCTGGCATCGGGCCGCCGCAGGTACAGCGGATCCGGCGCCAGCAGCGGCGGCTGCCCGGGCCCCGCCGCTGGCGGCAGGGCTGGCTCGCTGAGTCGTCCCGCCACGATCGTGCACAGCGTCCCGGCATCCGGGTAGGCGGGTCCGATCACCTCGCCGAACGCCTCCGGGTAGAGCTGCCCCCCGGTCCCGGCCACCGCGAGGCCCGGTGCCCCAGGGATGGAGCTGGCCGCGCCGACCAGGGGACCTTCCCGCCGCCGCCCGTCGGGGTCGTACCGGGCCCAGTAGACCTCCTTGCGGCGCGCGTCGGTCGCCACGCAGAACTCCTGGCTCCCCCCGGCGGCCGCCGCGATCACATCCAGGGTGCACACGCCGTGTACGGGAATCCCGAGCACGGCTCCGAGGACCCTGGCGGTCACCACGCCGACCCGCAGGCCGGTGTAAGGGCCGGGCCCTACCCCTACGGCTACCGCGGTCAGATCCGCGCGCGACGCACCCGCTTCCGCCATGACCTTCGCGATCATGGGCATGAGCAGCTCGCCATGTCGCCGGGCACCGACGGCGAACGCCTCGCCGATGACCCGTTCCCCGTCGTGGATGGCCACGCTCACCGCGGGAGTCGCCGTATCAAAACCCACCACAAGCACGCCGACCAGCCTAGTCGGCGCGCGGCGTCACTGAGCCCAACCGCGAGGCACGCCAGGGCGGCCGACCGGTACGGGCGGCCGGTGGGACGGATTCAGTGCAGGGAGGCCTCGGCGGCGCGGGCGAACGCCAGAGCGGCGGCCGACAGCGCGGGCTCCGACACCGGCCCGTAAGACCCGCGGTTGGAGTGCTCAAGTCCATCCAGCGTGACCGTGATGACCACGTTGTGATAGCGCACCAGGACGGTAGCCACGTCGGTGATCGCACCGCCCGCATGGAACACCTGCAGGGCGCTGGACGCCTGGTTCCCCAATCCGGGCAGCGGGGTCACGGTGGCCCGGGGGCTGGGTGAGTTCTTCGGCGGGTCCGCGATACCCTGCAGCGCCGAATCGTACCCGTCGATCGCGGCGAAGGTAGCGCTGCCATCGCCGCTGGCCAGGCCGTTCGGTGCGTAGGCGAGCAGGTTGAGTTCCATCAGCCGGTAGACGGGCGGTGAGTCGACGGTCCAGTTACACGCGGATTCGGCCGCGCCGTTGACCGGCAGCGGAGAGGCCTGGGCGACTTTGCCGGGCAGGTACTGCCGCACGGTGGCGGTGGGCACGACGCCGCACGCGCTCGGCACCTGACGGAGTTCCCCCGGCTGGAACGTCGTGATAAGCGTGCCCGGAGTGACCGCGGCCGGCCCGGGCCCGCTGGGCAGCAGCAGCACCACCGCGATCACGACTCCGGCCGCCGCCACCGGGACGGCCGCCAGGACGAGCCACCGCCGCCGCCTGCGGGCCGCCGCCCGCATGGCGCGGCCGCCGGGGCGGGGCACATCCTCGTTCCCGTCCGCGGGCGTCGCGGGGCGAACCGGGGGCAGGTCAGCCCAGGGCGGCGGGTCCTCCTCGTCCCGGTCAGGGCGGTAGGACCCGGCTGGGTCGACGGGTTGGCGGGGCGGCAGGTATTCCTGCTCGGGCACGGCGCGCCTCCGGAATCGGGGAACGGTACGTAATGGGCGCGATACGCAAAAGGGGATCAATACTGCGGAACTATAAACGATCTACGGCGTCCATGAGCGCATCATTCCATCTGGCGCCGTGACCATTTAGCCGGACAGTTCGCACGTCGGAGTCCGCGTCGGGCTCGATCAGGATCTCGAGCCGGTCCTGGGCCAGGCCTTCGGCCAGACCCGCGCCCCACTCCACCACCGTGACCGCGGCCGCGGCGTCGGTGTCCAGGTCCAGATCGTCCACCTCGCTGATGCTGCCCAGGCGGTAGGCGTCCGCGTGGACCAGCGCCGGGCCGGACCCGGAAACGACGGGATGCACCCGGGCGATGACGAAGGTCGGGGAGGTGACGGGCCCGCGCACCCCGAGGCCGGCGCCGATGCCCTGCACCAGCGTGGTCTTGCCCGCTCCGAGCGGCCCGGTCAGGATGACCAGGTCCCCGGCGCGGAGCAGCCCGGCCAGCTGCCGGCCGAGGTCCCGCATGGCCACGTCGGTCGCGATCCGGATGGCCGTGGGCGGGCGGCCGGGCCCGTTCGGAAAAATCATTTAAGATCCCCTGGGTAGATTCTCGGTACCCGGGCGCCGATACCTGTGGCCAGATCATAGGAGATGGTGCCCAGGGCCTCACCCCACTCCTGCGCGGTGGGCTCGCCGTCATCTCCCGGGCCGAACAGCACCACCTCATCGCCCGCCCCGACCGGCTCGTCGCCGAAGTCGACGACGAACTGGTCCATGCAGACCGTGCCCGCGATCGGCCAGCGGCGGCCGCGCGCGCTGACCAGGGACAGGCCGGCCGCGCCGCGCGGCACGCCGTCGGCGTAGCCGAGCGGCACCAGACCGAGGGTGGTCTCGCGGGACGTAACGTAGCGGTGGCCGTAAGAGACGCCGGTGCCGGCAGGGACCCGCTTGACCATGGCCAGCCGGGCGCGCAGGCTCATCGCCGGCCGCAGCCAGGACGGCGCGCCGCCCGGCAACGTGGACAGGCCGTAGCTCGCCCCGCCGAACCGCACCAGGTCCAGCCGGGATTCCGGCACGGTCAGCCCGGCGGCGGTGTTGGCGATGTGCCTGACCTCGGGAATGACGCCGGCCTTCTCCGCGACCGCGACGGCGTCTGTGAACGCGGCCAGCTGGGCCTTGATCGACGGGTGCCCGGGCAGGTCGGCGCAGGCGAAATGCGACCACAGGCCGACCACCCGGAGCAGATCGCGGGCCTGGGCGTCCAGGGCGGCGTCGACCAGATCCGGCCAGTCCCGGGCGGTCGCTCCGCCCCGGCTCAGGCCGGTATCGGCCTTCAGGTGCAGCCGGGCCGGCCGGTCCGCCCGGACCGCCGCGGCCGCGACCTTGGCGACGAACGCGACCGAGCCGGCGGACAGGTCAACGCCGTGGGCGATCGCCTCATCGGGCTCACCGAAGGACATCAGGCAGAGCACCGGGGCGGTGATCCCGGCCTGCCGGAGCGCGAGCGCCTCGGCGGTGTCGACGACACCCAGCCAGCTGGCCCCGCCGGCCAGCGCCGCCCGGGCCGCCGGGACCATGCCGTGGCCGTACCCGTCGGCCTTGACCACGGCCATCACCTGGCTGCCGCGGACCCACTCCGAAAGTGCCGCGACGTTGCCGGTGATCGCCCCGAGGTCGACGAACGCCTGCCGGTCCACGCCGCTCACAGGCTCCGGAACGCGGCGGGCAGCGCCCGGACCAGATCCGAGGCGCCGATCGGGGCCTCGCCGGCGTCCGGATCCGGGGCGGCGGCGAGGCGCCCGGCCAGGCCGTGCAGGTACGCGGCGGCCAGCCCGGCCTGAGCGGGCTCGAGGCCCTGCGCGAGCAGCGCGCCGGCCAGCCCGGACAGCACGTCACCGCTGCCCGCGGTGGCCAGCCACGGCGTACCTGTGGGGTTGACGCCGGCCGGCTGGGACTCCGCCGGCGAGGCGATGACGGTCGTGGATCCCTTCAGCAGCACCGTGACGCCGAGCTGGTCGGCCGCCCGTCGGGCGTGCTCGAGCCGCCGCGCCTCGACGCTGGCCCCGTCCGTGCCGAGCAGCCGGGACAGCTCGCCGGCGTGCGGCGTGATGAGCGTCGGCGCCGAGCGCGGCAGCAGCTCCTTGACCTCACTCAGGATCGTCAGCCCGTCCGCGTCCACCAGGACCGGCAGATCGGTGCGCAGGATCGCGGCCAGCCGCGCCACGGCGTCCGGGCCGGTTCCCATGCCGGGGCCGGCCACCCACGCCTGCACCCGGCCCACCGAGCCGATCAGGTCCCAGTCGGGGTCGTCGGGATGCACCGTGAGCACGGTCTCGGGCCACACCTGCCGGACCAGCGCGGCGGCGGCCTGCGCGGTCACCACCCGGACCATGCCCGCCCCGCCGTGCACCGCGCCGCCGGTGGCGAGCAGCGCGGCTCCGGTGAAACGGTCGCTGCCCGCGAGCAGGCCGAGGACGCCCCGGCGGTACTTATCTGATTCCGGGCCGGGCCGGGGCAGCAGTTCGCTGATGTCGTGACGCTGCGGCGAGACGGCCGCGGGTTCGTCCTTCAGGGTCAGGCCGATATCCACCAGCTCGACGGTTCCGGCGTGCCCCGCGCCCGGGTCTATCAGCAGCCCCGGCTTGATCGCGCCGAAGGTCACGGTGACGTCGGCCCGGACCGCCGGGCCGTCGACGGCTCCGGTGTCGGCGTCGATGCCGCTGGGCAGGTCGACGGCCACCACCGTCGCGCCGGCCTGACGGGCCTGCTCAGCCTGCTGGGCCAGGCCCGCGAAGGGCTCCCGCAGGCCGCCCCGGCCGCCGATGCCGAGCAGGCCGTCGATGATCAGGTCAGCCCGGCCGATCGCCCGGTCTGGGGTGGCACCGTCTGGGGTGGCACCGTCTGGGGTGGCCTGGACCCGGCCGCCCGCGGCGCGGAGCGCGCTGGTTCCGCCGGCATGGGCACGGGACCCTGGCGTGATCGCGGTGACGGCCGCGCCGCGACCGGCCAGCAGGGCGCCGGCGTACAGGGCGTCGCCGCCGTTGTCCCCGCTGCCCGCCAGCACCACGACCCGGGTCCCGTACACGCGCCCGGGGTACTGGGCGAGCAGGGACGCGCACACCGACGCGAGTCCCGCGGCGGCCCGCCCCATCAGCGCCCCGGCTGGGACGAGCTCCATCAGCGCGCGTTCGGCCGCTCGGACGGCGGCGACCTGGTAAGCCTCTCGCATAAGGGTTCTAATGCCCGGCGAGGGCCAGCCGAACCTCGTCCGCGAGCTGGCCGACGACCCGTTCGGCCAGGCTCGCGTCCTCCGCCTGTACCATCAGCCGGATCGCGGGCTCGGTACCGCTCGGCCGGACCAGCACCCGCCCGTTCCCGCCCAGCCGTTCCCGCGCCCTGGCCACCGCCGCGGCCACCTCCGGTCCGAGCTGCGACGCGTCGCCGGGCACGTTGACCAGCACCTGAGGGTACTTCGGCATCATCTTCGCCGCCGCCGCCAGCGACACCCCGCGCAGGTTCACCGCGGCCAGCAGCTGCAGGCTGGTCAGCACGCCGTCGCCCGTCGTCGCGTGCTCACCCATGATGATGTGCCCGGACTGCTCCCCGCCGAGCGCGTAACCGCGCTCGCGCATGATCTGGGACACGTGCTTGTCCCCGACCGGCGTCTCGATCACCGCGATGCCGGCCTCTCGCATCGCCACGTGGAAACCCTGATTGGACATCACGGTGACCACGACCGCGTCGCCCGTCAGCCGGCCCGCCTCTTTCAGCCCGGTCGCGAGCACGGTCATGATCTGGTCCCCGTCCAGCGGCTGCCCGTCCCCGTCGACCGCCAGGCACCGGTCGGCGTCGCCGTCGTAGGCGATGCCCGCGTCCGCACCATGCTCGAGGACCGCCGCGACCAGGGCGCCGAGGGACGTCGAACCGCATCCGGCGTTGATGTTGAGGCCGTCGGGTTCGGCTCCGATGGTGACGACCTCCGCGCCGGCCCGGCGCAGCGCCTCCGGCGCCAGCCGGTAAGCCGCCCCGTGCGCGCAGTCGGCCACGACCCGCAGGCCCGCCAGCGCCGACGGGCCTGGCAGCGTGGACAGCAGGTGCTCCAGGTACCGTTCCTGCTCGACGGTGGCGTCGCGAACCCGCCCGAATTCGGTGACGGCCGGCTCCGTTGTCCGCTGCTCCGGTATCTTCCGCTCCCGTGTCCCCTTTTCCAGGTTCCTGAGCCGGGCCTCGATCTCGTCTTCCACCGCGTCCGGCAGCTTGATGCCGCCACGCCCGAAGAACTTGATCCCGTTGTCCCTGGCCGGGTTGTGGCTCGCGGAGATCACGACGCCGAAGGCCGCGTCCAGGGCTCCGGTCAGGTAGGCCACGGCCGGCGTGGGAATGACCCCGAGCCGCAGCACGTCGATGCCCGCGCCGGCCACCCCGGCGACCACGGCGGCCTCCAGGAACTCACCCGAAGCGCGCGGGTCACGGCCGATGACGGCCAGCGGGCGCCTGGTACGGCCGGTGCCGCCTCCGGTGGCTCCGGTGCCTCCGCCGAGGACCAAGGCGGCGGCCGTGCTGAGATCCGTGGCCAGGCGCGCGGTCAGATCACGACCGGCGACGCCCCGGACGCCGTCCGTGCCGAAGAGACGGTTGAGCTCATCCCCCGATGCACCCATGCCACTCCCGCTCGTTACTCTCGCTCGTTACTCTGCCTGACGAACTCGGCCCTGATGAGTTCGGCTCGTCTGCGTTGTTGGACGCGCGCTCAAGCGGCGCTTACCGCTTCGAGTACTGCGGCGCCTTACGGGCCTTCTTCAGGCCGTACTTCTTGCGCTCCTTGACCCGGGCGTCCCTGGTGACGAAGCCGGCCTTCTTCAGCGGCGGCCGGTTCTCCGGGTCGAGCAAGATGAGCGACCGGGTCACGCCCAGGCGCAGCGCGCCGGCCTGCCCGGTGACGCCGCCGCCGGAGATCCGGGCGACCACGTCGAACTGGCTCTCCGCGCCCAGGGTGACAAACGGCTCGTTGACCAGCTGCTGATGCACCTTGTTCGGGAAGTACACATCGAGCGACCTGCCGTTGATCGTCCACTGGCCGGAGCCGGGGAGGATGCGGACCCTGGCGATCGCCTCCTTGCGGCGGCCCGTGCCGGCGGCGTGACCGGTCACGACCGGGCGCCGTGCGGCGGCACGCGCCGGGGCGTCCTGCGCGGTTTCCGTCGTGTACTCCGACGGGACCTCCGCGCTGTACTCGTCGTCAGCGAACTCGGCGTCGTCCTCGACGCTCGGAGTGGTTACGCCAGTGGGCTCAGCCACAGTTCTCTTCCTCGTACTTCCTGCTTGTTTACAGCTCTTTACAGCTTTTTACTGCTTTTACTGCGCGATCTGCGTGATCTCGTACGGCTGAGGCCGCTGCGCCTGATGCGGGTGGTCCGGGCCGGCGTACACCTTGAGCTTGCTCAGCGTCTTGCGGCCGAGCGTGTTCTTCGGCAGCATGCCCCGGACGGCCTTCTCCACGGCGCGCTCGGGGTTGCTGGCCATCAAGTCAGCGTACGAGACCGCCCGCAGGCCGCCCGGGTATCCGGAATGGCGGTAGGCCTTCTTCTGCTCCAGCTTGTTGCCGCTGAGCGCCACCTTCGCCGCATTGATCACGATCACGAAATCGCCCGTGTCCACGTGCGGTGCGAAGATCGGCTTGTGCTTGCCCCGCAGCAGCACGGCCACGTGGCTGGCCAGGCGGCCGAGCACCACGTCTGAAGCGTCGACGACATGCCACTGCCGCGTAATGTCACTGTCCTTCGGGCTGAAAGTGCGCACAGTCCTAAGCCTTCGCGTATGTCTCGTGATCTTCTCCGGCCCGCACCTGGTGGTGCCGACCGCCCTGGGCGCTCCGCCGGCGCGCCGCGCCGCAACGCGCGGATAAGCGCGCACGAAAGGGCCCACCGCGTCCATGCCCGTTGCGCATGACGCCAATGCAGCATACTCCGCTTCACGCAGCGATGCCAAAGCGACGACGCCGAAGCGATCCCGTCGGCGAGCCTGCCTGCCCGGGCTGGCTGCCGGGGCCGCCCGGGCTGGCTGCCGGGGCCGCCGACGCATCGCGTGTCGCCCGCGTACTGCGTCAGCCCGGAAAGTTCTATGACCACCTTACCTGGACAGATCAGGACGATACTCTCAACGTTATGGATCACCAGGGCGCGGGACGGAGCCGTCCGGCCGCGGACACGCGCCGCCAGGCCTCCTGGCCGTGGCCGGGCCCCGGCCGTCAGAACTCCGGGAGCGGGGCACAGCCCGTCCTGGGTAACGGAACCGGCGGATACCCGACGCTGGGCGGCCCAGGGTCGGGCGGACGGGTGCCGGTAGGGGGCTTCCCGCCTGGGCATGAGGAGCCCGAGACACCCCCAAGCGGGTTCTGGTACCCGTCGCGGGATCCGCTCACGGGCGGGGACTGGGACGGGGCGGGCGAGCAACCGGGTTCGCCGGACGACACGGACCCCATCACCCGGGTCGATCCGGGGCCGCCGCATACGATCGCGGTGCCGGCAGGCGGACGGCGCAGCGCAAAGCCGAAACGGCGGCTGCTATCCCGGTCCGGGCTACTAGCCATAGTCGCCGTCGTGGTCCTAGCCGCCGGGTTCGGCGGATACAAGTTCTTTTACGAGCCGCGCGTCAACGCGCCGGTGCCGCCGTCGCTGCGACTGCCGACGACCGCTCCGGGGTCGCCGGACTTCGATCAGTCTCTGGGCAAGTGGCAGCACATCGGATCCAGGACCCAGGATCCTGCCCCGCTGACCGTCGAGGGGCTGTTCCCGCCGCAGTTCGTGCTTAACGGCAGCTCGTACGTCAGGACGGCCGCCAGCGTGACCAAGAGCTGTTCCCAGTCGGTGTACGGCGCGCAACTGCAGGCGGCGCTGCAATCGGGGCACTGCAGCCAGGTGGCGCGGGCGAGCTACATTTCAGGCAACGGCCAGCTCATGGGCACCGTCGGCGTGGTGAACCTGGAAACCTCGGCCGATGCGCAGAAGGCCGGGCAGGCGACCGGGGCGCAGGAGGTCATCGCGCCGCTCCCCGCGAAGAAGGGCGCCACCAGCAAACTGGGCAAAGGTACCGGGGTGGTGCAGGCAGAGGTGAAGGGCCACTACCTGATCTTGATGTGGGCCCAGCTCGCCGACCTGAAGTCACCCTCGACCTCGGCCGCCAAACAGCTCCTCGAGCAGTTCGCCGCCAACCTGGTGACCGGCAGCGCCAACATCAACCTGAGCACCCGGATGCTAGGCGGCAAGACCTAACAAGCCAGAGGGTCGCCGCGGTCACCGGGCCACTCCCGCCACAAGGGCCCCGCGCCGTGGCAGGGGCCGCCCGCGCCGTGGCAGGGGGCGGCGGTACGTAGTGCATGGTTGCCGCACCCTGCACAAAAGCGTGTGTACGTTGCCACAACCATACAAACCGGGCTGGGGCGTACGAGGTCGGATGTGATTGGTGGTGCGGGCGGTGGGCGCAGCGGGGACGGCGCGGCGCCAGACCTGAGCGAGCCAAGGGGACGCCCGCGCCGCCTGGACTGAGGAGCGAGGAACGAGCGACGAGGGAAGGCGGCGCGTCAAAGGCGCCCCGGAGGCGAGAGGAAACGCAGCCTGCGCGTGTCGGCGGCCCGGGCCGCCAGCGCAGCCGCCGGGGGATAGCCCACTTCCTCGAGGCACAGCCCGTGCGGCGCCATGACCCTGACCGCGGGATCGCGGACGGCGGCCGCGAGCACCTCGGCCGGCCAGCGGCCGGGCTTGCGTCCCTCGCCGACGGCCATGAGCGCACCGACCAGAGAGCGCACCATGTTGTGGCAGAACGCGTCCGCCACCACGGTGGCGACCGCGATGCCGTCATGGTCGCGATGCCAGCCCAGGGTGCGCAGCGACCGGATGGTGGTTGCCCCTTCCCGGCGGCGGCAGAAGGCGGCGAAGTCATGCTCGCCGAGGCAGGACAGCGCCGCCTCGTTCATGGCGGTGACATCGAGCGGCCGGAAGTACCACAGCGTTTCGTGGCGGCGCAGCGGATCCGCGGTGGCCGGATCGTCGCAGACGCGATAGGAGTAGCGACGCCACAGCGCGGAGAACCGCGCGTCGAACCCGTCAGGCGCCCGGTCCGCGGCCCGGACACGGATATCGGCGGGGAGCACCCCGGCTAGCCTGCCCACCGCCCGGCCGGCGGCCGCGGCCCAGGCGACAGCGGGTACATCCGTGTGGATGACCTGCCCGCGCGCGTGCACTCCGGCGTCCGTGCGCCCGGCCACCGTCAGCTTCGGCGGTCCGGGCAGCCGAAGCATCCGGCCGAGCGCCTCGGCCAGTTCACCCTCGACCGTCCGCCGACCCGGTTGGGCGGCCCAGCCGGAAAACCCTGACCCGTCGTAGGAAAGATCAACCCGAAGCCGAACGGTCCGTGGTTCTTCTTCCAAGCCAACCTCACGCGGGTCCGGGGTCTCCGGGATCTTCCGGGTTCAGCCGGTCAACGGCTCACCCGGCCGACTAAGCGTCGGCGTCGGCGTCGGCGTCGGCTAAGCGTCCTCGTCCGCGTCGGCGCCCGCATCGGCGTCCACATCGTCCACATGGTCCTCGGCGACATCGGAGTCGTCCTCGGCGTCGTCCTCGTTGTCGACGTCCGCGTCATCGACAACGTCCGAGTCATCGACATCCGTGGCGTCATCGGTCACGGGTGCCTCGTCGGTCACCGGGGCGGCCACGGGGGTCGCCGTCGCCGGAGCCTCGGCAGCCTTCGGCTCAGCGCGGCGGGCCCGGCGGCGTGGCTTGGCCGCGACTGGCTCGCCGCGGACCAGCTCGATGACCGCCATCGCCGCGTTGTCACCCTTGCGGGGGCCGATCTTGGTGATGCGGGTGTAGCCGCCGTCTCGCTCGGAGAACTCCGGGGCGATCTCGGTGAACAGCTGGTGCACCACGCCCTTGTCCGTGACCACGGTCAGCACGTGACGGCGGGCATGCATGTCGCCGCGCTTGGCGAAGGTGATCAGCCGCTCGGCTACCGGGCGCAGCCTGCGGGCCTTGGCCTCAGTGGTGGTAATCCGGCCATGCTGGAACAGCGCGGTGGCCAGATTCGCCAGGATGTGCCGCTCGTGGGCCGGGCTGCCGCCCAGACGGTGGCCCTTGGTGGGCGTGGGCATACGGACCTCTCCTCGGTGTGCGTGGCCCCGGGGCACGTGGCCCCGGGGCATGTGGCCCCGTAGGGGCGGCCACGTCAGTACTGCTCGGTCTCCACGTAGCTGTCGTCGTCGTCGCTGTAGGCGCCGACCGCGCTGCTCGGGTCGAACCCGGGCGGCGAGTCCTTGAGCGCGAGACCCATGTCAACGAGCTTCTGCTTGACTTCCTCGATCGACTTGGCGCCGAAGTTCCTGATGTCGAGTAGATCCTGCTCGCTGCGGCCGACGAGCTCGCCGACCGTGTGAATGCCCTCACGCTTCAGGCAGTTGTAGGAACGGACGGTGAGGTTGAGGTCCTCGATCGGCAGGGCCAGATCCGCCGCCAGCGCGGCGTCGGTCGGCGACGGGCCGATGTCGATGCCTTCAGCGTCGACGTTGAGCTCCCGGGCCAGCCCGAACAGCTCGACCAGGGTCTTGCCGGCACTGGCCACCGCGTCCCTCGGGCGCATGCACGGCTTGGTCTCGACGTCGAGGATGAGCCGGTCGAAGT
>Ga0302178_10001056_pt1 | contig 23902 bp, 20 predicted proteins | sample I_Palsa_E1_3_FD_198790 | JGI IMG/M metagenome (GOLD analysis project Ga0302178, IMG submission 198790) | Peat permafrost microbial communities from Stordalen Mire near Abisko, Sweden - I_Palsa_E1_3 | ecosystem: Environmental > Terrestrial > Soil > Palsa > Peat permafrost | place: Sweden... | reverse complement strand
ACCGGCCGGAGTTCCGCCGGTACTGGATCGAGGACACCCCGCAGCGCCGCTACGCGCTGCCCGAGGAGATCGCTCCCAGCGTCGTGTTCCTGGCCAGCCCGGCGTCGGCGTTCATGACCGGCGCCGTCCTGGTCATCGACGGCGGCTACACCCTGTGGTAAGCATCCGGCCTAGCTGGCCGAGCTGGTCCCGGCGAAGTCCCAGATCGCCCGCAGCACCTGGTCGGGGGTCTCCACCTGAGGCAGGTGACCGGTGTCGGTGAGCAGCTGGAACCGGGCGCCCGGGATGGCGGCGGCCCAGGCGCGACCGTAGTCGGGGTCGACGATCTGGTCGCTGTCACCCCACAGCACCAGGGTGGGCGTCTCCACTGCCGGCAGGCGCCCGGCGAGGGTGGGCTCGCCCATCGTGGCCTTGGAGTAGGTGACCAGGGCGGCTCGGTTGGCCGCCGCGGCGGCCTGCGCGGCCGGAGGCAGCGTGCTCGGGTCGATGCGGAAAGGCTCGGGGTTATGGAAACTGAGCGGGAACACCTGATCCATCCGCAGCGAGAAGAAGTCGGCGGCCGGGTGGTCCGGCACCTCGATCCCGACGGCGTTGATGAGGATGACCTTGCTCACCCGCGGCGAGGAAAGCAACGCCATCTCGGCGGCGATCCAGCCGCCGATCGAGTTCCCCGCCACCGTGACGTCGTCCACGCCGAGCTGGTCGAGCAGCGCCACGTACAGTGCGGCGAGCCCGCCGACGGTGTGCAGTTCCTCCGGCCGGGGCGTGCCGGCGAAGCCAGGATGGACCGGCCGGATCACCCGGGCCGGCTTAGCCTGGGCAAGCAGTGCGCCGAAGCCGGCGACCGTGTCGGGTCCGCCGCCGCCGTGCAGCAGCAGGAACGGCTGGCCCTCCCCCTGCTCATCGACGGTGACGTCAACGGCCCCGATGCCGTCGAGCTTGACGTTGTAGGTGGTGATCATGGTTTCTCCTTGAGGCAAAGGGGTGAACGATTACTGGGTTTCCGGGTTTTAAGGGGCTTTAAGGTCAAAGTCGGTGGCGGGCACGGTGGCGTACCGGCTCATCGCCTCGATGGTGCTGCCGGGGGTGAGCTCCCGGCCGCTCGCGACCATGTCCCGCAGGTCCCGGAAGTACTGCACGTACAGGTCGGGCGTGAACGAGTTCAGCAGCACGGCAGGCTGGTCGCCCGGGTTGGCGAAGGTATGCGGGGCGCCCGGCGGGATCATCACCAGGGATCCCGCCGCGGCCTGATAGGTCTTATCCGCGATGGTGAAGCTCGCCGTGCCCGAGACGACGTAGAAGCCCTCGTCGTGCCGGGCATGCCGGTGCTGGGGCGGCCCGTCGGTGTGCGGGGCGAGGGTGATCTCGCCCAGCCCGAGCCGGTGCCCGGTGGTATGGCCGTCCTCGAGGATGCGCATCTGGGTGGGCCCCAGGCGGATCACCTCGCCGTCAGCCGGTCCGACTATCGAGACCTCAGCCATCTGACCGCTCCTTCGTGAGAGTGAACTCTCATCAATATAGAGTGCTGGCGTTCATAATGCAAGTGAACTATCATGACGAGTGCAAAGTAGCATAAGGCGAGGGGATGAGCGGGAGATGAGGGGGTCATGGCGATGACGACCGAGAACGACACCGGGCGGATCAATCAGAAGAAGCGCACCCGCATGGCGATCGTCGGTGCCTGCCGCGAGCTGATCCGCTCCGGCGCCACCGTGACCATGCCGGACGTCGCGCGGCTGGCGCTCGTCTCAGAAGCCACGGCCTATCGCTACTTTCCTGACCTGGTCTCCCTGGTCAACGAGGCCTTCGCCGGCCTGTGGCCGAGTCCGGCGCAGGCTCTCGCCCCGGTCGCGGACTCCGGCGATCCGGTCGAACGGGTGGCCTTCGCGTGTGAGTTCCTGCTGCGCGGCGTGCTCGCGTCGCAGACGGCGGTCCGGGCCATGATCGCGGCCACGATCACCCGCCCCGAGCAGGCTGCCATCCGCCCGGGCATCCGGTTCGGCCTGATCGACGAGGCGCTGGCGCCGCTCAACGACACGCTGGATCCGGTGCGACTCACCCAGCTCAAGCAGGACCTCGCCGCGATCGTCAGCGCGGAAGCCTTCTTCTCCCTGACCGACCTGGCCCGGCTCACCCCCGACGAGGCGATCGCCAGCCTCGTCCGGACCGCCGCGGCCGTCACCGCGGCGACCCTCGGTATGCCCCGCGATCGTGGTGACTCACTGTTACCACCCTTTATTACTCCTTGTAAATAAAGAATTACAAAGTAAACCGCCGTTCGTAGTGTCGCGTCTTTCGACATGTAGGGCGCGAACATCGCTGCTGCGGCGTTCCGCTTGGGGGGCGACGCCTGGCGACGGCCGGGCACGGGAGGGCACATCGTGGTCGACGATGGGGCAAGTGCTGCCCAGGTTAAGGCGAAACACTCGATCAACGGCTCCTGGATGGCTGATGCCTTCCGGGCCACCGCGATTCTGGCGGTCATGAAAAGGGCGGTCACCCGTCGGAGTCCGCGCGAGGGCAGGCAGAAGCGCGCGCCAGGCCGGCATGCCGCGCCAGCCAGGAACCACTCAGCGCTCGGCCGCGACGTGCCGTCCCGGGACCGTGCCGGATAGCGAGCGGACCACCCTTCGAATGGACCGTCCGGGCCAGCGCCGCGGGCGTCGGCTGGCCTTGTGGTCGGCGGTCGGCGTTTGACTGGCCGGCCGAGGCAGCCGAGGATAGCCGGATGAAACGATGCGGCGGCCGGCCCGGTAGCACGAGACGCTTCGCGCGGGTATCGCTGGTGCCGGGGTTGCTGATGGTGTTTCTGGCCGCGGCGGGCTGCACGTCGGGCACGACGACCTCGACCGCCACCGAACAGCCGCCATCCCCGCCCACCGCAACCTCTTCGCCGGCCTCCTCGGCCGTCCCCAGTGCCGCCGCGGCCGGCCAGGACACGGACTGGCCGACCTACGACCGCACCGCGGACCGCAGCGGGGTCTCGGTCAGCTCTCCGGCGCCGGGCACGGTGCGGTCGTCGTGGACAGCGTCCGTGGACGGCGCGGTGTACGCTCAGCCGCTGATCGTCGGCTCCGAGGTGATCGTGGCCACCGAGAACGACACCGTCTACGCCCTCGACGCCACTACCGGCGCGGTGCGCTGGTCACGGCATCTGGCCACCCCGGTCCCGAGCGGGCTGCCGTGCGGCAATATCGATCCCTCCGGCATCACCGGCACCCCGGTGGCCGACGTGGCGACCGGGCGGTTCTGGCTCGTGACGTTCACCGCCCAGCCGACCTACCGGCACACCCTGTGGGAGCTCAACCTGGCCACCGGGCAGACGGTGTCCCAGCGCCCCATCGACGTCAGCGGCAGCGATCCGCGCGCCCAGCAGGAGCGTGGCGCCCTGACCTTGCTCGGCTCGCGGGTGTACGTGCCGTTCGGCGGCCTGGACGGGGACTGCTCGGACTACAAGGGACGCGTGGTGGGCGCGCCCATCTCGGGCTCAGGTCCGCTGGTCAGCTTCACCACAGACAACCAGCGCCAGGCAGGCATCTGGGCTCCGCCCGGCGAATCCGTCCGCGACGACAGCCTCTACGTCGCCACCGGCAACGGCACGCCGTACGACCAGGTCGACGACTCCGACAGCGTCCTGCGCCTCAGCCCGGACCTGACCGTCGAGAGCCGTTTCACGCCCGCTAATTTCGAGTCACTGTCGGCCGACGACCAGGACCTCGGGTCGACCGCGCCGGCCCTGCTGCCGGACGGCCTGGTCTTCCAGGTAGGCAAGGAGGGGGTCGGCTATGTTCTCGACGGTACCCAGCTGGGCGGAACCGGCGGCGAACTGACCTCCGCGACCGTGTGCGAGGGAGGCTTCGGCGGTGACGCGGTGGACGGCAGCATCGTCGTGTTCTCCTGCTACGACAGCCTGCGCGCCCTTCAGGTCACGCCCGGTCAGGGCGGTGCCGCTCCCAAGCTCAGCGTCCTGTGGTCGGTGACCGGCCTCAGCCCGGGGCCGCCCATCATCGCGGGCGGCGTGCTCTGGGACTCCGGCCGCAAGGGCAGCCTGGCGGGCTACCGTCTCTCCAACGGCCAGCAGGTATTCTCCGCCCCGATCGCCCCCGTCGGAACCGATTTCCCCAGCCTGTCCGCCTCCGGCTCCCGCCTGTTCGTCCCCGAGGGCAACAAGGTCGTGTCCTACCTCGGCATCTGACTCATCAGAAGGACTGCGCTCCGTGGTTCGCGCTGACGTGATCCCCTCCGACCTGATTCGCGTCGGCCGCCGGTTCCCGCCGCCGCCAACGGCCATCCGCGTTTGGCCTGATCAGCAGCGAAGTCGCGGTCAGCCAGAGGGCGGAGAACAGGAGGCTGCCAGCAATGTCGGTCGGATGGTGCTCGCCTCGGTACATGCGGGAAAGCGCGACGAGCACCGGCATTGAAAAGGCCGGAATGAGGAACAGCCACCGCCACCAGCCGCGAGCGTGGCCGATGACCAGGATGGCTATCGCGACGTAGAGGCAGCAGGTGGCGGCCTCGTGTCCGGAGGGGTACGCGGAGGTAGGCAGGTGCTGGTCGAGGTGGGTCACGTCCGGCCTGGGCCGCTTGACTACGGCCGTAGCGATCAGGAACGCCGCGAGCTCGCCGAACATGACCGTGGCGATGAACATCACCGGGCGCCAGCGCCGGGTGACGGCGAGGAACACCACGCAGGCGGCCAGGGCCACGATGAGGATGGCCTGGGTCGCCCCGAGCGTGGTGAAGACCTTGCTCCACATGTTCAAGCTCGGAGTGCGGTGCGCGGCGAACCAGCGCGGGATCGTCCGGTCACCCAGCACGTTGCCGTTACCGTCCTTGGTGACCAGCTCGCCGACGCCGATCACGAGGCCGAGGATAAGCACCCAGGCGATCACGATTCCGGCGGCGACGCGGCCGCGGTGCAGGCGGGGCGCGTGACCGGCCGGCTTCGGCGCGGTCGGCGTCAGGTCGGCACGGGCCTCGGGCTCCAGCCCTTCGGTCACCGGATCGGTCACCGGCCGGCCGGCCGCGCGCCGGGTCAGCTCGAAGGCGAAGGCCGTGACGCCGAGCCAGGTGATCCCCAGCGCCCAGGCCCCGATGACGTCGGACAGGAAGTGCACGCCGAGCAGGATCCGGCTGATGCCGATCAGGGCGACGAGCGCGGCGATCACGGTGATGAAGCCGGTGCGCCACCGGCCGCGGGTGGCGGGTACGAACACCAGCAGGATCGCTCCGTAGCAGACGATCGAGCCGAGCGAGTGCCCGCTGGGGAAGCTGTCCCCGGTGCCATGCGCGATGGGATGTGCGACCACGGGACGCAGCCGGCCGACGAGCGATTTGAGGACCGGATCGAGCACCAGCGCGCCCGCGCCGGTCACGAGCAGGTACAGGGCCAGCCACCAGCGTTTCCGGAGGGCCAGGAGGACCGCCGCCACCCCGATGACGGTCCAGAGCGCGCCGTCGCTGCCCAGGAAGGTCACCGCCTTGACCACGGAGATCAGCGCGGCGTGGCCCGCGACCAGGCTGTTCAGGTGGGCCGCGGCGCCGTGGTCGGCCGCCTCGAGCGGGGCCCACTGGACGCGGACCAAGATGAGCAGGATCACGAACACCGCCGCCGCGGCGGTCACCGCGATCAGCGGCGCCAGGCTGCGGCGCGGGCGCCCGGTCGTTGCGGTGGCCACGGGCGCTCAGACCTTCCGCCAGCGTGCCTCGCACAGCCCGTAAACGCCGAAGATGACCAGGCCGAGCGCGGCCACGGCCAGCAGGACCACGCCGAACGGCTGGTCGCGCAGCGTCAGCAGGGCCTTGTCGATGCCGCCCGACTTCGCCGCGTCGTGCGTGATCGCCGCCTCGATCACCAGCACGCCGGCCAGCGCGAAGACCACCCCGCGGGCGCAGGTCCCGATCGTGCCGAGCCACCTGACGACGCGGCGCGTCGGGGCGCTCAGCTGCGAGGTCCGCAGGTTCTTCATGAACGAATGGCGGATGCCCTCCATCAGCAGGACCAAGCCGATGATGGCGACGATCACCCCGGCGATGCCGACCAGCCACCGCCCGGCTGGGTGCTGCATGGCCTGGGCCGTCACGTCCTGCTGCTGACGGGACTGGCTGCCCTGCGTCCCGGTGATCACCTTGACGGTCAGGTAGACGAAGCCGGCGTAGACCACCCCGCGACCCAGCGACTTCAGACGCGGGCCGACCCCGTTTCCCTCGCCGGTGACGCCGAACGCCGCTTCACTCAGCCGCCACAACGCGTACGCGGCGAAACCGATTGCGAGCAGCCAGAGCGAAACCAGACCGTAGGGCTTGCTCGCGAGCAGTTGCAAAGCGCCCTGCTGGTCGGCCTCCCGTGTGCTCGGGCCGAGCGCGACCAGCAGCGCGACCCAGCCGATCAGTATGTAGATGACACCCCGCGCGGTGAGCCCCGCCCGGGCTAGCGCCCGCGTCCCCTGACTGTCCGACGCCCGCCTGGCCCTGTTGGTTACGTGCGCGAACGAGGTGGTCTGCATACCCCTTGCTACCGCGCAGGCCGGCCGAGAAACCTCGCGCCGCTACCAGGTGCCCCAGCGCAGGCTGGGTTCGGGCAGCGAAGGGGGCTTCAGGAAAGCAGGCTCACCGGTGAGGTCAAGCGCGTCCAGCGGCGTGCGGGCCGCGGCGTCCCGCGCGGTGAGCGCGGGCAGGTTCCACTTCTCCTCGAGGAGCTTGAGCACGGAGGTGTGATCGAGCACCTCGGAGCAGACGTAGTCCGGCCGCGCGTACGGCGACACGATCACGGCCGGAACCCGGAACCCGTACCGGTCGTAGCGCTTCGGTCCCTGGTCCAGGTTCTCCTTGCTCTTGACCAGACCGGGAAGGATCGGCCGCAGCCACGCTTCCAGCCGGGTCCGGCTCCCGATCACGCTCCGGCCCTCGACGTCATCGGGCCGGACCGCGGCCGGCGGCGGCACGTGATCGTAATATCCGCCGTGCTCGTCGTAGATCCAGAGCAGCAGGGTGTGCGGCCAGCCGGGCCCGTGCATCACCCGCTTGATGATCTCTGCGGCGAAGCTTTCGCCCTTGGCGATGTCCTGCGGGTTTTCCTCGGAATAGGCGTCGAAGTCCGGATCCACGAGGCTGAAGGCCGGCAACGTGCCGTCGGCGGCGTCGGTGAAGAACTGGTCGATACTGCGGATGTGTTCCATGCAGCGGCCGATGCCGAGCGGAAAGACGTCGGCCGTGAACTGAATGTCTTTGTGCACATCCTGGGTCACGGCGGGAACCTTCCGGGCCGCCGATCTCAGCCGGCGCGTGATCGTCTTCCGCCTGTGCCGCCTGTAGTGCTTCCACCGGGACTCGTCCTTGGGCACGGGATGATAGTTGGCCCAGGAGATCCCGTGCTCGGTCAGCATGTCGAAGATGGTCCCGGCCGGAGGGTAGTCGAGCAGGTCGTACGGAGAGTCGTCGATGAGGCCGTGCGCGGTTCCGGCGATGAGAAAACGGCGGTTGGGAAACGTGGGACCCAGGCATGAACTGAACCATCGATCAGCCACCGGGAACGTCCGCGCCAGCCCGTAGTAGAACGGCAGGTCACTCTCGGTCCAGTAGCCCATGGCGGTAGCGGTCGCCTCCGCCGTGGTGTCGGCCTCCGCCGCGGTGCCCGCCGTGGCCTGCGACTGCACGGTCTGCACGCTGGTCACGAAGCCATCGCAGCTTCCCTCCCCCCACTGAAGGTGGCTCGCCTGCCAGCTCTGCGAGGGCACGCCGAGGCGCTGGCGGGTCGCGGGCTGCGGGAAGGCCCGGATGACCTTGCCGTCCATCCCGGTATTGGCCACGTCAGGTTGGCCGTCGGGACCAAGCGGGAAGCCTTCGCCCCGGGCCGGCAGCATGCCGAGGTAACTGTCGTAGGAATGGTTCTCCATCATCAGCACCACAATGTGCCTGATCTGCGGCAGGAGATCGGTGCCGGCCGGCCGGTCGGGGCGGGGGAGCGGGCCCGGTTCCGCGGCCTCGCGGAGCCGGGCGCGGCGCCTCATTTCACGATGTTCAAGCACGTGCCACATGTCGGTACCGCCTTACGTCGTATCGGCTCATGAGCTACCCACCCGCCGCGGAGTCAGTCACCGGCAAAATCAGATCATTCTTACCGAACGGGCCCCGCCGCGTGCCCCCGCCATCTTTTCCGCGGACCCGGCATCGCCCTCGCGCCGGTTCAGTTAGGGGCCGACCACGAGATACATCCGGTCAAGGCGCCAGCCGGCCTGGGTGTCGGGCCGGGCCGCATGGCAGTAGGGACAAGCGTCATCGAGATCGGAACGATAAGGGCCACCGCAATCAGCGCATGTCCGCGGTAGCAACACGGCTCCCGGGTCGGTCCCTTGGCCAGCGGGCCGGACGAAATCCCAGTCGAACCGCGTGACCTCGTCGGTCCGCTGCCAGCCCGGCCCCGCCGCCCCGGCGATGACCGAGGCGAGCCGGACAGTTATCCGGTCCATTCCCTGGTCGCCAAGCGCGACGTTCTTCACCTCCGGCTGGCGCCAACTGATGTCCAGCACCATCCGGCCGTGGTTCGTCACACCCGGCCGGTCGCCGGCGTAGCGCCGCCACTCGGCTACCGCCGCGGCCACCGCCTTCCCGTTGGGCGTCTGCCAGTAGCTGGAAGTGGTGATGCGCCGGAGCAGCCGGTCGTCTTGCGCCGCGTGGGCCATGGCGTAGGCGCCCACCGCTATTCGGGCGCTGTCAAGAAAGGCCGTTACGTCGAAGCCGGGATCAACTGACTGCAGTCCGGAGATGGCACCGGCCGTATCGGCGGGTGAGCCGACCCTCCCAGCCCTGTGTACCGCCCCTTCTGGCGCTCCAGCCGCCACCGCGCGGCGGAAGGCGCCCCGCACCGCGTCTGAACGCCCGCGCGACACGACGAGCACGAGCGCCAGGAACACCATGAACGCCAGTGCCACGGCCCAGGCCAGAGCATAGAGACCGAGGATGCCGACGATGATGTCTTTGGCGATTACCATGGCGCTTCCTCAATGCTCCACACGACCCAGTCTCGTCCGCCGGCCAGGACCAGAGCCCGGCAGTACGCGCAGCTTCCGTCCGCCTCGATACGGAGGGCCGCGCCGCATTGCGGGCACCGGCCGCTCAGGACGCCGCCGCTCGCGGGCGTCGTCGCGTCGGCCGAACGGCGGATGATCCAGTCCTCATCCCATCTTTGCTGTCCGTACTGGCCGCGCAGCACCACGCCGGTGACCTCGCGCCGCTCACCCCGGCAGGCCAGGCGAATGCGGAGCTGCTCGGCTAGCCGGTCACGGGTCGCCGCGACAACCTCGGCACCGACGACCACCGACGTCCCCTGACGGCGCACGCCGTGAGCGGCACGCTCGGCCAGGAGCAGAACAAAGACTCTCCACAGACCGTCGGACATGACCTGGCGAGCGGCCGAGGCATCGCCGGCCTGCCGGGCTAGGTCCACTACCTCACGCGCCCGCACGACCCCTCTCGTCGTGGCCGTAAGGTCAAAGCCGCCATCACGGGACTTCAGAGTAGCCAGCGCGGACGCTACCACGGCCTGATCATCGGCGGGCGTCAGTTCTTCTCCCGAACTCCGCGCCCGTGCCCCGGAGTCGGTGGCCGCTTCGCCGCGAAGGATGCCGCCGACATGCGGTATCACCCGCAAGATCATGAACGGCAACTTCAACATGACCCACACCGCCCCGGCGCAGCCCGCTCTGTCCGGGGATGCCTGCACAACTCTTTGGCCAGACATGACAGCATTATCGCCAGCGTGACCCCGCGGGCCACAAGAAACGGCTAACCGGATTGTGTAGGCCGGTCAGGAACGGGCAGTGCTGCATGACGAACATTTCTGCCCGCTACGGAAACACCCGGAGGAGAGATTCCGTCGTGACCGCCATACCCGACATCATGCTCAGCAACGGCCAGGACATCCCGCAGCTCGGCTTCGGCGTCTTCCTGGTCGAGCCGGAGGACACCGTCGCCGCGGTGAGCACCGCCCTGGAAGTCGGCTACCGGCACATCGACACCGCCGAGATGTACGGCAACGAGAAGGAGGTCGGCGAAGCGATCAGCCGATCGGGCCTCGACCGCTCCGACGTGTTCGTCACCAGCAAGCTGGGCAACGACGCGCACGAGCCCGATGACGCCCGCCGGGCCTTCGACCAGTCGCTGAAGGATCTGGGATTCGACTACCTCGACCTGTTCCTGATCCACTGGCCGCTGCCGACCAGGTACGGCGGCGATTACGTGTCGACCTGGAAGACCCTGGAAGAGTTCTACCGCGACGGGCGCGCCCGTTCGATTGGCGTTTCCAACTTCCAGCCCCGTCACCTGCGGCGGCTGCACACAGAATCCGACATCCCCCCGGCGGTCGACCAGATCGAGGTGAACCCCTACCTGACCCAGGACGAGCTGCGCGGGTTCTGCGCCGAGCACCAGATCGCGATCGAAGCCTGGTCGCCGCTCGGACAGGGCAGCGTCCTCGACGACCCGACGATCGAGGCGATTGCTCGCCAAGTCGGCAAGACCCCGGCCCAGGTCGTGCTGCGCTGGCATATCGAGCGCGGCGATATCGTCTTCCCCAAGTCGGTGACCCCGGAGCGCATCAAGGAGAACATCGAGATCTTCGACTTCGAGCTGCCTGGTCAGGACGTCGAGGCGATCAGCGCACTGAACCGCAACGAGCGGACCGGCGCCGACCCAGACCACTTCGACGGCCGCTAGCCTGCGGCCAGGCCGGTCGGCGCGCTGGAAGGCGCACGACCCCAGATCACGTCCCGGACCATCGGAGGGTGAAGTCCACCAGGGTGTAGCCGAGTGCGTTGACCGTCGGCTGGATGAAGTTATACCGGATAATCTGCCCCGCCTCGGCCTCGGCCGTGCTTATCAGCGGCCCCGTGATCTGCGGATTAGTCCGCACCTGGCGGAACGCCAAGCTCTGCGCCTGCGAGTAAAGCACCGCCTCGGAAAACTGCGGACGAATGAGTCCGCCGCAGCCGAATCCGGGATAAGTCCAGCTGTGCTGCGTGTCGATCGGATGCGACAGTGTGTTATCGATGGTGACATCGTGCACCGACTGCGGAAGCTGCGGTTGCGGCAGGACAACAACGACGCTCACCCGGCCCGGCTCGCCGGTCACCGGGCTGCTCAGGACCTGCAGTTTGTAGTGGCCAGCCGACGGCGCCCACCACGTCGTCCCCGGATTCAGATCGACCGTAGCCGACGCGTGGCCTACCGCATCGAAGGTGCTCGAGTACCAGCACGGCCAGATGCCGATATTCTTCGAGACTTTATGGGTAAACATGAAGTTGAAGTTCTCCGTGCCGAGCGCCGGCCTCGAGATCCCCTCGATTTTCTGCAGCACCCACGGGCCCAGATCAATGTTGGTGCTGGTGCCTGCGCTGATTGACTGCCACGGCCAGGCAAGCTTGACATGGGGCAGATGGACATTATTGATCCCCACGATATGCAGCAGCGCGGAAAGCGCCAGCAGAACCGCCCACGCGACCACTTTACGGAAAATAAGGCCGATCACGAGAATGACCGCTACCCACTTCACCCGCAACGGGATCCAGCGGCGTCGTCCCAAAGGACCATTAGATCCCGTAGAACGGTCAAAACCACTAAAACCTCCGGATCTGTCGCGGCCGCCCCTGCTCCCGCTACGAGGACCTCGCCTCGGAGTGTATGGACCCCGCACCGCCGGCGCCGATGGCGATTCATCCGGCTCAGGCCACCACTCCCCGCCGGCGCTATACCGCCGAGCAGGCCGTTGACCGCCACGCGCCCGGGGGCTGTGAGGGGCGCCGTACAACTGCGGACCAGACTGACTCGGCAGGCTCCTCGTGCTGGATGAATCATGGTCCCGGACCGGGCCGAATCTCGCGCCCCCGGTCCGGCTTATCGTGAGCATTCCCAGCAGGAAAATAAAGAAGCGGACCATGTGGTTTCCTCTACGTGCGCCGCGGATAAGTCATCGACCGCCGGGTAATCCAGGCTCAGCACGACCGGTACTGCCCCGAATGCCGGGCGGAAGCGTGAGCCAGGCTTGTCTGGGGCATTCCGCTCTCCGATGTCGGGCCACCGCATCTTCATGTGCTGCGTCGTCAGGCCTGCTACCGAATACGGAAACTCCATGGCGGATATGTGGTGCAGTTTGAGCAGGCCCCCCCACCGGAACGCCGCGAAAACGTTCGCCAAATTCCGCACAGAAAGCGTCCGGCTGGCCGTGATGTCAATCCAGTAGACGGCCATCGATAGCTCGACAAGATCGCTGGCGCACTGGGCCAGCGCCTCCGACCTGGTTCGGTAAACGGTCCCGTCGGGATTAGCCGTTCCCAGCTTCTCCCCACGAACCGGCGAGTTCCGGGGCTGCGCCTTGCACTGCATCCAGTCGCAAGCCGCCAGCAGCTCCCAGCGAATGCCGCTGCGGGTAGCGACGTCCTGGTAAAGAGGTTCGGCGCGGGTCAGCGGCGCCTTGGCCGTCGTGATGAAGTCGGCCGTGACCGCCCTGGGGATCTGCGGCACATACCGACGGGTCCCGGCCCGAGCGCGACGCGGGGCGATCCTCGGCGCGGGCTGGCGAGTCGTCCGGGGATCTGCTGCGGTTGGCTCGCGGGTGCTCGCGGGTGCGGTGGCGGACACAGTGGCGCCGGAAGCGGTGGCGCCGGACGCCGTGGCGCCGGACACCGTGGTGTAGGCGTCGAGGATGCCCGGGATCGTGGCACCGCCCTGGCCCTGTGTTCCCCCGCCCTGGCCCTGTGTTCCCCCGCCCTGGCTACTCGTCTCGCCGTGGCTGCTCGTCCCGCCCTGGCTCGGCGCGCCGTTCAGGCTGGCGGTCCCATGCGGGCTCGTCGTACTGCCCGGGCTGCTCGTGCTGGCGGCCTGCGGCGCCGCGGGAGCCCTGGCGGTCGCGGACGCGGTAGCGTCGTAGCGGTACAGGTTGTAGAGCTTCATCAGCGCGATGAGGTTCGTGCCGTAGTTGGGATCGGTCGCGTAGACTCCGGTCAGGTCGGCGGCGAAGGCATCAGGAACGTCCCGGTCGGCCATGGCCCGCTGGTAGGCCGGGTCCGTGGCGAGCAGCTGACCGTGATCGGCGATACTCTCGGCGACGTTGTGGTAGACCCTGAACGCGGCGGTCTGAGTCAACCAGCGCCCGTTCTCGTACTCGCGCGTCGGCTGCATATCGGCTCCGGCCGGGCCCGTTCCCTTGATGCCGAAGAGATTGTGGTCGCGGACCGCGAGCAGACTCTGACCCCACCCTGATTCCTCGATGGCCTGCGCGATCGTCACCGCGGCCGGGATGCCGTACCTGGTTTGCGCCGCTACCGCGCCCGGCGCGACCTCGCTGATGAACGCCTGCTGCGAAGCCGTGTCAGGCACCGGCGTGACGGCAGACGGCGGGTTGTTCCTCTGGTAGCTGGACGCCGAGGATGTCGGTGACGCCGAGGATGTCGGTGACGCCGAGGATGTCGGTGACGCCGAGGGACTCGACGAGGCCGGTGAACGAACCGGAAGATCGTCCTCTATGGCCTGCACTCCCGGTATCGAGGCGGTCCCGTAGGTCGCGGCGGTGCCCTGCGTCCCGGTGGCGGCCCGCTGCCGCGGCCGCGAAGACGCGTTCCCTGCCTGCTGGTTATTGCCGCCGCCGAGCGCGGCTGCCAGTGTGCCGGGAATCGCGGCCTGTCCTTGGTTCGCCTGACCCAGCACCGGCGCTGCCTGCGAGCCGGGCAGCGTCATCGCGCTTCCCGTCGCCTGAACGGGCTGGCTGGTCGGCGCCGCGCTGGACGACTGGCTCCCAGCGCTGACCAACTCGCCGTTGTTCACGAATCCGGCCACACCCTGGTCCGCCAGCGGGCCGCTGTACTGGTGAGCATTGACCGAGAAGTTGGGCAGTGAGTCACCGCCGATCGTGTACAGCACTCCGCCGGCGTACTTAGTGACCACCTCGACGTGATCATCGAACAGGACCCAGTCGCCCGGCTGAGGCTGGTAGCCGTCGCCCAGCGGGTGCCAGCGTTGCTGACTCTCGGCGTCCTGAAGAACGGAGATGACGTTGGGCGAGGCCGCATTCGGATCAACCCGCACATCGGCCCACGAATGAAGCGGCCACGGGTACGAGGAGCCTCCGGTCACCCAGCTTTCCTGGCCGACCGCCCTGGCCCCGAGCTCGAGCGTGAGGCTGGCGAAGGCCGCGCACGATTCGCCGTGGTCGACGCCATCTACGCTGTCGCTCTGCCAGATAATCGCCTCCATTTCGGCTGGTGTCTTGGTCTGCGCCATCCGAAGGTAGTAATTGGCGACATTGACGATGGCCGATCGCAGCGTCCTCTCGCCCGCCGATGCCGATGCCGATGCTGGCCGAGCGGCCGATGCGGGCGCGAGAGCCGATGCCGTTTGAGCCGGCTTCGTGAAGTCAAGCAAATGAGCAGGCATGCTCGTCGGCGACGTCATATCAGCCACCGTTCCGTGGGTGAAGGAGAGTCCGGTCATAGCTCCGCACGTACTCAGGCTCACAAGCGCCGTCGCCTGCTGCCAGGTCGGTTTCTTGACGGGATGCACAGAATCACCTTCTTCCACAGCTTCACGTGGGATGTCGTTTCCGGCGGAGCGGCTTATGTGCCTGCTCGCAGGCTCCTAGCCGGCGCCGGGCAAGGTCTGCAGAATGGCCTGGACTTGGGGATTACCCGGGTCATTCGCGTTCTCGAACAGCACGCTGATGTTCCTCGCGGCGCTGGGTGTGGCGCCGACCACCCACTCCTGATAGACCTCGGCGGCCAGTGCGGCTTGTCCGGAGGTGCTGCTCACAGGCTGGGCGCACACGTCGGGGAATCCTGCTCGCGCGATGAGGGCCGACGAACCCGTGTACTGCTCGCAGTTCGCCGGGCTGCTCTCTAGCCCGGGCTGAACCGTCGGATCGCCCTTAGAGTTGGTGAGCGTTGCCCCGCCGACTATGTTATTGATGGCCCGGGCTGCCACCGCGATACTGTCCACTGGATTGTACGGGTTGTAGGGGTGATGAAGGTCCAAGGACCAGGCCACTTCACCGCCTTGGGTAGGCGTAATGGGCTCAAGTCCCTCTCTGCCGGTTTTGGTGTCGGTGTAATTGGGATTGTCAGTGCTTGTCATCAGGGCAAAGATCCAGAGGATCTGGCTCGTCGTTTTTCCGCAGGCGAAGTTCACCTGTCCCGGTTCCGACGCCACATTCGGATTCTGGCACGCGGCGGTTATCTCGCTTTGCACCGTGGCTACGCTCGGAGGCCAGGAAGCGCCATTCCTGAAGACCACGAGCACCAGGACCGTAACGATGGCCACCGCAGCGGCCGTCACGATAGTTATCTTTCGGCCTCGCGACCTGCGCGCCCGATCGACGCTGCGGCGCCCATGGTCTATCAGGGCCCTGGTGCGTTCCTCGGCCGGATGGGGGACTGCGCCGGTGGCGGCCCGCGCGTGCCCGTCATCGGTTCTGGCTGTCGTCCGGACCACTGAGGCCTTGCCGCCGGCCTGCTTCGGGCGCATCTTGTCCTCGCTGGGCCGGAATGTGGCCCTCGCCTGATGAGGGACAGCTTCCCTGCGATAGGCCGACTCGGAGAGTTCGCGGGCCCGCGACTCGCGCAAGTCGAACAACTCCTTCTCCAGATCTATGGCCCTTGTTTCTAGTTCGGAGAGCCACTCGTCGTCCTCATCGTTAAAGTTTTCGAGATCCTGGCTCATAGTTATCACCTCCAGCGTGTGGCCTTACTCCGGACTGATGACCGGCGTGAAACGTGCCGCCTAGGTAGTTGTGCTACCTGCGAGCACGCGGCAAGGCTGGGCCGGGACGAGGGCGCGGCAGAGCCTCCGTCACCGCGCGCTGGGCGTCCGGCCTGTCGGCCCGACAACCTCGCGCGACAACTAGGTCCGCACCCGCACTGTCCGGCCGCGCTCCCGCCGCACCGTTTCGATCCATAGACCAATTAGAACACACGTACGATCAGATTGGAAGAGGGTATTGTCACAGCTCAGCTGTGTTCGGGTAACGAGATGTGGCGTCAGCCTGTTAGCCTGGGCGGGCCGGCCACGGGACCAGCTGGGCGGGAGGAATCGGTGACGAGCGGTGAGACACGATCTCGCGCCAAGGACAGCGGCGAAGCCGCGGGTGTCACCGGCGTGGTCGTGGTGGCCCATGGCGGCAGGTCGGTCAGCTCCGAGCCCACTACCGCCGTCCAGCCTGCCGTGCTGCGTATGGTCCCGCTGGCCCGGGCGATCCGGCACGTGCTGCGGGGAAGCGGCGCTGTGGTCCTTCGGCCGCGATTCCAGCTCCGCGGATGGAATGGCGACCAAGCTCTGCCAGTGCATGATCTCAGTGCGATCCTGGACGACATCGGCCGCAGGTTCGGTCCGGTCCCTGCCGTCCTGATCGGGCATTCGATGGGAGCGCGTGCCGCTCTGCGCGTCGCCGGGCATCCCGCTGTATCGGCGGTCGCGGGTCTGGCTCCCTGGCTGCCGCCCGGCGAGCCGGTCGGGCAGCTCGCTGGACGGCGGGTGCTGCTGGCGCATGGGAGCGCCGACGGCATCACGCGTCCCGAGGACACCTGGGCTTACGCGGAGCGCGCCCGTTCCGTGGCTGAGGTAATGGCAGTCGAGATTCGGAATGGCGATCACGCCATGCTGCGCCGCGCGGGCCGATGGCACAGGGTCGCGGCGGAATTCGTCTGCAGTGTCTTCCGCCTGCCCGGGAGAGGCGGGCAGGTGGCCGAGGTTCTCAGAACAGCGGCCACCGATCCGCGCATTGCGGTGCTGTGAGCAGATATGCCCTGAATTGTACGTGAATAGCGAGTCCAAGTTATTACTAAAAGCGCACGATGCATCGCTCAGTGTGCTATATAACAAAGGAAAAGCAGCTTGCCGTCTGCCGGAGCACGGGGGAGGGGTGTTCGAGTGGAAGAGTTAATCCGTGTTCGGGAACAAAGCGCCCCGCTTACGCGCGATCTCCGTCCAGGCGAGGCGCCGCCTGCCGGGAACCAGGCTCGGGCGCGGCATTCGGCCCAGCACGCACGCAGTTCCTGTACCAGGCCAAGCCGGCGTCCGCCGCTGTCGATCCGGTCCGCCGAGGGTCGGCTCTGGGCCGCCGACCTGAGCGGTCCGGGCGCGGCCGGGCTGGTGGTCTACGGCATCGGCGGTAGCGGCAAGTCGACGTTGGCCGGCCAGATCGCGACCCGGGTCGCCCGGATGCAGGCCGGATGTGTGGTCGGCGTCGTCGACGGCGAGGTTTCCGCGGCCGACCTTGCCGCCGGACCCGCTGGGGCGAACTTCGTTATCTTCCACAACTTTGATGACAACTTGTCGCAGGAAGCTGGCCAGTGGGCCTTCCGCGACCCGGCGCTGCCGACCTTGCTGGCGAACTGGACAGCCAAGCTGCTCATCACCTGCCGCCATCCGTTCATTCTGCCCGCCCCTGGTCCGGCACAAGCCGGACCTAGCGCACCGTGGCTGGCACCGTCACGGAGAACCACGGACAAGTTCGTATTCCGCCAGCTCGGGCCGCTGACCAGTTCCGGTGCCGCCGAGCTGACCGCGTCGCTGCCGGCCATCGGCCGGCTCGCCGACTCAGAGCGTGAACGCGCCTGGCAGCTCACCGCCGGCCATCCGCTGGCCATCGAGTACCTGGACTCGCTGCTGGCCCTGGGCGAAAGCTACCCCGCCGTGGCCGCCCGTATCGAGGCGATGGTCGAGGTCAGGACCGGTCAGCCGCTGCCCGGGACCGAACCCACCGAGTTGGCCGTCCCGGCCGCGGAACTGATCGCCTGCGCCGCACGCGACCAGATGGTCGGCGAGTTGTTTGACCGGCTCAGCTACGCGGCCAGGGCGCTGCTGGTGCGGGCGTCGGTCTTCCGGCTTCCCGTCGCCGCGGAAGTCGTGGCCGGCCGGGTAGGACCGATAGCCGAATGCGAGGCGGCCGGCTTGCTGGCCATACTCGGCCGCGATGGACTGGCCGTTCACCGTTGGACCGCAGATGCGCTGCACCGCCGCCTGGCCGAAGCTGGCCTGGCCGCCCAGGTCGAGGCGGCTCATCGCCAGGCGGCCTGGCACTGGCAGGTCCGGGCGGCCGGCTCACCGTCGCCTCACCGAGCCGAGCTCGAAGCCGGCCACCACCAGCGGCAGGCCCTGCTGGCCGCTGGGGCCGGACGGCCCTCAGGTCGCCAGCCAGGCACCGCAGGAACCACCAGGCGGCGCCGCGCCGCGCTGACCCGTGCTGGCCGGCGCGGTGTGACCGGCGCGTTCCTGGCCGGCGCACTCGCGACCCTGTCGGTGGTCCTGACCGTCGAGGCGACCCGGGCCTCGCCCGACCCGCACCTGGCGTCGGCGCTGGCGTCGGCCCGGACGTCGGTGCCGGGGCACGCCCGGACGCTGGCGCCCGCGCGGACGTCGGTGCTGGCGCTGGCGCCCGCCCCGACGTCCGCGCTGGCGCCGGTGAGCCAGGCGGTCGTGGTCCGCGCCGAGGCGGCCACGTGGGCGGCCAGCCAGGTCAGCAGCGGTGCCATCATGGCCTGCGACCCGGCGATGTGCGCCGTGCTGGCGCAGCATGGCATCGCGGGCGGGAACCTGCTGGTGCTCCGGCCCGGTTCGGCTGACCCGCTCGGGTCCGACGTGGTCCTGGCCACGGCCGCGGTGCGCGATATGTTCGGCGCCCGCCTGGTGAGCGTATACGCCCCGGAGCTTCTGGCCAGCTTCGGCACCGGCCCGGCCAGGATCGACATCCGCGCGATCGAGCCGGATGGCGCCGCCGCCTACCGTGCCGCGATCGCCGCGGACCTGCGGGCCCGACTGCAGGCCGGGAGCGAGCTACTCCGCGACCCGCTGATCACCTTCACGCCGGCCGCCCGCGCCCAGCTGGCGACCGGTCAAGTCGACACGCGCCTGCTGACCGCCCTGGATACGGTGGCGGCGAGCGAGCCGCTGCGGGTCACGGCGTTCCTCGACGGCGGCCCGGGTGCCGGCCCGGGCCTTCCGCTGCGGGCCGCCGAGCTGACCGCCGGTAACACCACCGCACGGGAGATTCTGGCCTTCTTCCGGGCGCAGCGCCCGCCGTACCTGCCCGCTCAGGCGGCCATCGCGGCCGGGCCGGGCGGCGAGTCCGTGCTCACTGTCGAGTTCGCTGCACCCGCCCCGCTCGGCCTGCTCCAGCCGCAGTCGTTACCGGGCTTGAACGGGGCGGTCGGCGTAGCCAAGCGCGGAGCCGAGATGGTCACCGCCGTTGCCTGTGCGCGTGGACCTAAACACCCGATCCCCATGCCGGATCACCCGGCTGAGGCCTGCTCAGCCTGACCGCATCCGTGGCTGACGGATCCCCTGCCTGCAACCGTTCTGCACCCGGCGGCGCACCTGCCCGGCTACCTGAACCAGCGAGTATCACGGGTAGATGAAGATCACGCTTCAGGCCAGCATTTTCTGGCCGTTCCGTGTCGCCGGTGATGGGGAAGGGAATGGCAGATGATGAGCAGCAACCGTTCTGAGGTTTCAACGGAGCTGGGCCTGGGGCTGGTCGGGCCGGAGCGCACGATCGTCCCGCTGACGGCCGGGTTGTCCTACAGCTGTGAGGATCCGTACGCGGTCCGGATGGCATTTGAGGTGGGCACGGATGAGCCGGTGGAGTGGATCCTGGCCCGCGAACTGCTCGCGGCGGCGCTGCATGGCAGCGAGGGCCTGGGGGATGTCCGGGCCTGGCCGTCGGCCGCATCGTGCGACCCGGACGTCGTGGCCATGGGCGGCGGCGCGGCCGGGTCCGCCATCTTGAACATCGCGATGAGCTCGCCCTACGGGCAGGCGCAGTTCGAGGTCAGCGCCCGGGCGATCGAGGAGTTCCTGCAGCGGACCTACCAGCTGGTGCCGATCGGGTACGAGTCGCCGTACCTGAACTTCGACGCCGAGCTGACTGAGCTGCTCAGCCAGGCGTAACGACCGGGGGGGTGCCGCGGCCGGGCCATTTCGGCCCGGCCGTCGGCATGTCCACCGCCCCGAAGGATCGCTATCTCCGTCTCAGTCTTGCGGGCTGCGCCCGGGCGCAGGTTGCGGAGCCGCGGCGCGAGCAGCAAGGATTGCGGGTATGACAGGTGATCCCCTGCCGGCTAGCGATCGTCCCAGCGCCGGCGGCGCGCCCGAGCAGAGAGCGTCGCACGCCGACCGGGACAAGACCGTCGATATCCTCCGAGTCGCCGCCGGTGATGGCCGGCTGACGTCGGCGGAGCTCGACGAGCGGCTGGAAGCCGCCCTGTCGGCGCGGACCGGCAGCGAACTGGCCGCGCTCACCGCTGACCTGCTGGCTAGCCAGCCGCAGGTCAAAGACCTGATTCGGATCAACCAGCGCTTCGGGGACGTCAACCGGACCGGCCGCTGGGTGGTGCCGCGGCGGATGGAGATACGTGCCCGGGGGGCCGACGTGAAGCTCGACTTCACCCGGGCGGTCATCACCCACGACACCTTGCACATCGACCTCGATCTGGGTCCCGGCGACCTGACCATCGTGATCAAGCCCGGCATCGTGGTGGATGCCGATGACGTGGCGGTCACCCTCGGCGACGTCAAGGTCGGCACGGACGCCCATCCGGACGTTCCGGTCGTCCTGCGGGTGGAGTTGGCCGGCCGGATCCGGGCCGGCGACATCGTGGCGCGGCTCCCCCGGCGGACGTTCCTGCAGTGGCTACGCCGCGAGCCGCGGCCCTACCAGGCGATCACTGGCTGACTCTGGCCAGCTGGCTCTTCTACGCGGCCATCCTGGCCGGCATCATGATCCCGCCGGAGGCGCTCATGATGACCATCCCGGCCGGCATCGGCACTGTCGTCAGCGGGGTGGGCATCATCAATGCTCTGCAGATGGCCTCGGCGGTGCTCGGCACGCTGCCGCTGGTCTTCGTGTTCCTGCTGGCGCAACGGCAGATCGTCGAAGGCGTGGCCGGCACCGGCCTGAAGTAAGTGGTCGGCACTGGCTTGAAGTAAAAGGCCGCCGGGCGCCTCCATGGCCTCAGCGCTAATTCGCTGATCCCGACCGCGAGAAATATGTCACTTAGGTTCCTGCGCTTTTCAAGCACCTACGCAGAGAAGAAGGTTAAGGGTTTTTCAGTGAATTGCCCCCTTTAAAGGGCCTATGCCCGCGTGCCAGGAACTTTGCTCTTTCCCGGCTGCGGAAAATCCAGTAACGGTTCGCGTACGATCGCCGGCCGGGCTATTGGTTCGTCACTTCTCTGCCATAGAGTCCGGTTTATAGGTAACGCATACAGGAAGTGAGATTTCCGTGAGTCAGCTCCCGGATCCGTACGCCCCAGGACCTGGGCAAGAGGCCAGTCAGCCGCCTGCCGACCAGGGCTACGGTCAGCAGCCGGGCCAGGGCTACGGTCAGCCTTACGGTCAGCAGCCCGGCGAGGCCTACAGCCAGCCGTCCGGGCCCGCCTATGCCCCTGCGCCGCCGGTACCCGCCGGATATGGCTACGGTCAGTACCCGAACGTTGTGCCGCAGGGGATGTACTTCGACCAGCTCTCGGGCCTAAACCTGCCGGATGGCACGCAGCTCGCCAGCGTCGGCCGCCGCATCGGTGCCTTTTTCCTGGCCATTCCGCTCATCATCGTCACGCTGGGAATCGGCTACGTCGTCTGGGGCCTCATCGTCTGGGGCAACGGCCAGACCCCTGCCTTGCAGGTGCTCGGGATGCGCGCATGGCGGCCCGAGACCAATAAGGTTGCCGGTTTCTGGTTCATGGCCCTGCGTGAGACGGTGGGCCGCATCGTCGACCACATCCTCGGCCTCATCACCGAGATCACGTCGTTCGTCCTGTTCGTAGCGGGCAAGAAGCATCAGGCGCTGCATGACCTCATCGCGGGCACTGTGGTCCTGTACGACCCGGACAAGGTTCTGCCTCGCTGAGGACGGGGTGCGGACCGACCGGGACCGCGTGGTAGCGCACCTACCAGCGAGTAACCACGTCGATACCGGGTTTTCTGGTTATCGCAATCCGACTGAACTGAATGCGGACCGCGAACTACGGTATTCCGCATGGAAGACCCTGAGATCGTCGCCGCCATCATGTCCGGTGACCAGGACGGGCTCGCCGAAGCATACGACCGTTACGCCATGCCGCTCTACGCCTACTGCTGCTCCATGCTGCGCGAGCCAGCCGATGCTGCCGACGCGGTGCAGGACGCGTTCCTGATTGCTGCCGCCAAGCTTGGCGGGCTCCGTGACCCAGCCAAACTCTGCCCCTGGCTCTACGCGGTCGCGCGCAACGAATGCCTGCGGCAGCTCCGGGCCGGGCCCGTCATCGCCCGGCTCGAGGAGGCGGGAGAGGTGTCCACCGCGCCGGCCGGCGTGGGCAGCGAGGCGGAACGAGCGGACCTGCAGAAGCTGGTCCGGGATGCGATCGACGGGCTGAATCCAGGCGACCGGGATGTCATCGAGCTGAGCCTGAGCCACGAGCTCGCGGGCGAGGATCTGGCCGACGTGCTCGGAGTGTCGCGCAACCACGCGCACGCGCTGCTGTCGCGGGCCCGCCGCCAGCTGGAAGGATCTCTCGGGGCACTGATCGCGGCGCGGACCGGCCGGCCGAGGTGTGCCGGGCTCGACAGCATGCTGGCGGGCTGGGACGGGCAGCTGACCGTGCTGACGCGCAAGCGGATTAACCGGCATATAGAACAGTGCGAGATCTGCGGTGATCGGAAGCGCCGTGAGCTGACTCCGGCGCTGTTCGCCGGGATGGCGCCGCTGGTCGCGATGATGCCTGGGTTCCGCGATCAGCTGCTGAGGAGCATGGCCAACCGGACGCCGGCCGGGATCGCGGGACGGTTGAGCGCGGCGGATCGCGCGGGGCGGTTCGGGTCCTCCGGCTTCCCCAAGCCCGTCCGGGCGCCGGGGGCATCGGCGTGGCACCGGGCGATGCAGCATCCGCACGCTCCGATGCACCATTCGAACGCGGTGGTGGCGAGCGCGGCCACGTCGGTCATGGCGGCCGGGGCGATCGCGGCCGTGGTCATCGGCGGCCCGCCGCACGGCCCGTCATCAGCGGCCGGGGCCAAGGCCGGAACGACCCATAGCGCGGCCACCAGCACCGGGATACCTTCGCCGGCGCATGACGGCCCGTCTGGCCGCAGCGGAGGCGGGCTCGCGCCCTCGGCCCCGAGCTCGGCTGGCGCGACTGCGCCCGTTCCGCCCGGGGCGTCAGCCACATCGGACTCCGCGGCGTCCCCGAACCGTGCCGTCGCCGGCCCGGGGTCATCTGCGTCTGCGGCCACCTCGCCGTCTGCGGCCACGTCGCCGTCTGCGGGCTCGTCGGTCACGCCGTCGGTGAGCCAGGGCACGGTGACGACCTCGACCGGGACACTGGATCTGACGACCGTCAACGGCACGGCGAGCGGGAAGCTTACGATCACGGCCAAGGGCGGACCGGTCAGCGACTACTCGATCACGGTCGGGCCCGCCCTGGTGGGCAAGCTGACCGTGTCACCCTCCTCGGGGTCGCTGGCCGCCGGGGCGAGCGTGACGGTCACGGTGACCTCGACCAGCCTGGTCGCCTTGGACGGGCAGCTCACCGTGAATCCCGGCGGCCGGACCGTCACGGTAGTGCTCAGCATCGGACTATAGGCCGGCTTACCACTCGACGAGCGTCCAGATCTCCGGCCGGGGCGCGTCGCCCACTTCGACGGAGGCGAATCGCCTGGCTGCCTCCTTCAGGTGCGCCATCGCCGCGTCGCGCTGGCCATCCGCGTGCAGCAGGTCGGCCAGGTTCGTGTGAAGCGCCGCGACCGGGTGCTGGTCGCCGAGCTCACTGCCTAGCTCGAGCGCTTCGGCCGCGAGCGCCAGCGCCTCGGTGCCGCGGCCGGTCTCGGCCAGCAGCCGGGCCAGGTTGTTCAGGGCCGCGACGGCCGCGCCGAGCGGCGCGGATGGGGG
>Ga0302178_10001055_pt1 | contig 23916 bp, 17 predicted proteins | sample I_Palsa_E1_3_FD_198790 | JGI IMG/M metagenome (GOLD analysis project Ga0302178, IMG submission 198790) | Peat permafrost microbial communities from Stordalen Mire near Abisko, Sweden - I_Palsa_E1_3 | ecosystem: Environmental > Terrestrial > Soil > Palsa > Peat permafrost | place: Sweden... | reverse complement strand
TGATCAGGATCGCAACGATATTCGCGACCTTGATCATCGGGTTGATCGCTGGGCCCGCGGTGTCCTTGAACGGATCACCGACGGTGTCGCCGGTGACGCCGGCGGCGTGGGCGTCAGAGCCCTTGCCGCCGTAGGCGCCGTCCTCGATCAGCTTCTTCGCGTTGTCCCAGGCGCCGCCGCCGGCGGTCATCAGGACGGCGAAGAAGAAGCCGACGACGATCACGCCGATCAGCAGGCCACCGAGCGCCTGGATGTCGATCAGGCCGACGATGATCGTCAGGACGATCGGCAACAGCGCGGGCAGGATCATCTCGCGCTGCGCGGTGCGCGTGACGATGTCGACACAGGTCGCGTAGTCGGGCTCCTCGGTGCCCTTCATGATCCCTGGCTTCTCGCGGAACTGGCGGCGGACCTCCTCGACGACGGCGCCGCCGGCGCGGCCGACGGCCTCGATCGCCATCGAGGCGAAGAGGCAGACCATCATGCCGCCGAGGAGCAGGCCGATCAGGACCGGCGGGTCGTTGATCGCGAAGACCTGGTTGTGGTGCTTGGCGATCAGCTCGTCGCGGAAGCCGGCAAAGAGCACGACGGCGGCGAGCACCGCGGAGCCGATCGCGTAGCCCTTGGTGACGGCCTTCGTCGTGTTGCCGACCGCGTCAAGTGGATCGGTGACGTTGCGGACCTCCTCGGGCAGGTCGGCCATCTCGGCGATGCCGCCGGCGTTGTCGGTGATCGGGCCGAACGCGTCGAGCGCGACGATCAGGCCGGTCAGCGAGAGCTGGCCCATGACCGCGACGCCGATGCCGTAGATGCCGATCGTGCCGCCGCCGGCGAGCTTCCACGAGCCGAGGATGCCGAGCACGAGGACGATCGACGGCAGCGCGGTCGCCTGCAGGCCCGAGGCGAAGCCCTGGATGATGTTCGTGGCGTGACCGGTGACCGATGCCGCGGCCGTCTTCTTGACCGGGCCGAAGCGCGTCGACGTGTAGTAGTCGGTGATCACGAAGAGGAACGCCGTGACGGCGATGCCGATCAGCGAGCAGAGGTAGAGGTGCACCCAGCTCGGCGTGTGGGCGCCCGACTTCAGGACGACGTGGCGCATCAGCCAGTAGGTGACCGGCGCGAACGCTGCGGCGGCGATGATGCCGGAGGCGATCAGGCCCTGGTAGAGCGCGCGCTCGACGTTGCCCGCGCTTGAGCGGACGAAGTAGGTGCCGACGATCGAGGCGATGATCGCGACGCCGCCAAGGATCAGCGGGTAGAGCGCGACGCGTGTCGCCTGGTCGAAGCTGAGGACGCCCAGCAGCATCACGGCGACCGCGGTGACGGCGTAGGTCTCGAACAGGTCGGCCGCCATGCCGGCGCAGTCGCCGACGTTGTCGCCGACGTTGTCGGCGATGACGGCCGGGTTGCGCGGATCGTCCTCGGGGATACCGGCCTCGACCTTGCCAACGAGGTCGGCGCCGACGTCGGCGGCCTTCGTGAAGATGCCACCGCCGAGCCGGGCGAAGACCGAGATCAGTGAGCCGCCGAAGCCGAGCCCGATCAGCGCTGTCACGGCGGTCTTGGGGCTGTCGTGGAAGATCGCGGTGAGCGCGCCGTAGTAGCCGGAGATGCCGATCAGCGCGAGACCGACGACGAGCAGGCCGGTGATCGCGCCGCCGCGGAAGGCGACGCGCAGCGCCGAGGGAACGCCGCCGCGGGCCGCCTCGGCAACGCGCGCGTTCGAGCGCACGGAGACGTTCATGCCGATGTAGCCGGCCGAGCCGGAGAGCAGGCCGCCGATTCCGAAGCCGGCGGCAACCGCGATGTTCTGGATGAAGATCAACCCGACGAACACGACGACGCCAACGACGGCGATCGTCTGGTACTGACGGTTGAGGTAGGCCCGCGCACCGGACTGGACGGCGGCGGAGATCGCCTGCATCCGCTCGTTGCCGGGCGATAGCGCCAGCAGCGAACGGGTCGTGAGCGCGCCGTAGATGACCGCGCAGCCGGCACAGACGAGCGCGATGACGACGCCGTGCTGGCTCAGAAAGTTACTCAAAGTGGGGGCTCCTCCAGTGGCATTACGTGTAAGCGCAGGGCCCACACGTCACAACGACAAAACCGGGCAGCTTTTCAACGCCACCCGGCAGAATCGACGGGCGGGAGTGTATCCATAAACGCGGCGTGAGCGTGAGTTTCGTCAGGACCGAATCCGACGAGCCTGTGCCCCGAACGGAGTACGACCTGCCCTGCCGGGATAGACCCTAACGCGGGCCGGAGCCCGGAACCCACAGCCGGCCGCTCGACTGCGCCGGACCGGGACCCTGCTTCTGGCCGTCCGCCGGCGCCTGGTCGGCTTGCGGGGCGGGGTCCTCGCCCGGTCCGTCGCCGCCAGCAGGCGCCGGGGCCGGCGCTGCCTGAGCTTGCTTGGCGTACTCCATCTGCAGCGCGGACAGCGCGTCGCGCAGCGGCGCGATCGTCTCGGACCCCTCGCCGCGCTCGAGTACCGGCAGCAGCGCACGCACCGCATCGATCGCGTCGCGAACCTGCGCGAGATCGCGTTCGGCCTCGGTGTCCGGCGTCAGCCCGAGGCGCCGTCCAGCGAGATTGACGAGCGAGACAGCGGTTTGGACGATCACATCGATCGCCGTGATGTGGCGCAGCTGCTCCTCGAGCGCCGCACGGAGCTCCTCCTCGCTCGGCTCGCCGGGCGCTCCGGGATCGGTGGGCAGCGGTGGTTGAGTGATCATGCCGTGACCTCCTCAGCGTAGCTCGCGCGCGTGTCACGCACCGCGAGCTCGTAGGCCTCGTGGATGCTCGCCCCAGCCTCGATCATCGCCTGCTGGCGCAGCGCGGCGTTGCGCTCCGGGAAAACCGGGTCCAGCTCGAGCTCGGCACGTACCGGCGCGGTCCAGGCAAGCAGGCGCTCGGCAATCTGCGCCGAGGGGTATTCGACGCCGCGCTTGAAGTCGATCATCCTGCCGCTCAGCCCGTAGCGAATCGCCCGCCACATGTTCTCCTCGATCAGCCGCCCGGGCGGGTCCTCGAACGGCACCCCCTCATCGAGATCGCGCAGCGCCTGCGCCACGCAGGCGACGATCAGCGTGGCGAGCGCGTCGGACTCGACGGCAGTCGGCTGGGCGTCGCAGATGCGGACCTCGACCGTGCCGAAGGAGAAATGCGGGCGGACCGACCACCAGACCTGGGTGAACTCGATGATCGAAGACGTCCGCAGCAGCAGATCGATGTACGCGCGGTAGTTCTCCCAGCTGCCGAAGGCGTCGGGCACGCCGCAGCGCGGGAAGCTGCGGGTGAAGATCTGCGAGCGCGTCGAGTGCAGCCCGGTGAGCCTGCCGTCGAGGAACGGGGAGCTCGCCGAGAGCGCCAGCAGCAGCGGCAGCAGGGGACGCAGGCGGTCGCAGACCTTGATCGCGCGGTCGGCGTCGCGCACGCCAACATGGACGTGGAGGCTGAAGGTGTTGTTGCGCCAGGCGACGTACTTCAACCCCTCCTCGACGCGGTGGTAGTGATCAGTATCGATGACCTGCTGCTCGCGGTAGTCGGCCCAGGGATGGGTGCCGGTGGCGCCGAGCGCTGCGCCGCGCGCCGCGGCGTGGGCGAAGAGGTCGCGACGCAGCTCGTGCTGGCGCTCGAGCGCGTCGCGCAGGTCGTTGCCGCGGCCGGAGATGATCTCGATCTCAGACGAGATCAGCTCGCCGGCGATGTGCTCGTGGAGCGCCGGCGAGCGCTCCGCCGCGGTATCGCGCAGCTCCGCGAAGCGGGGCGAGAGATCGAGCGAAACCGGGTCGAGGATCGCGAACTCCTCCTCGAGGCCCACCGTCAGGTCGGTTGCAGCGGCGAACGTCGCCGCCGCACGGTCGAGGTCGATCACTGTCAGGCGAGGTAGAAGTAGAGCGCGTAGAGCAGGTCGACCGCCGGACTTGAAGTGTGAACGGTGACCTCGGGCGGAACCGTCAGCAGCGCCTCGGAGTAGTTGAAGATGATCTTTACGCCGGCCTTGACGAGGTCGTCGGCAAGCTCCTGTGCGGCGACGGTTGGCACGGCAAGCACGCCGACGACGATCTCCTGCTCCTCGACGACCGCCAACAGGTCGTCGTTGTGGCGAACCGTGAGCGAGCCGATCGCCTCCCCCACCTTGCCCGGGTCGGGGTCAAAGATCGCGACGACGCGAAAGCCGTGGTCGGCAAAGATCTCCGAGGAGGCGATCGCGCGGCCGAGATGCCCGGCGCCGAACAGGGCGATGTTGTGCTGCCCGGCGGTGCGCAGGATCTTGCGGATCTGCGCGACGAGCGCGTCAACGTTGTAGCCGACGCCGCGCTTGCCGAACTTGCCGAAGCCCGAGAGGTCACGCCTGATCTGGGTCGAGTTGACGTGGGTGTAGCTGGCGAGCTCCTGCGAGGAGATCGTCTCTCGACCCATCTTGCGCGCCTGCGTGAGGATCTGCAGATAGCGCGACAGACGGGCGGCGATTCCAAGTGGAAGCCGTTCGCCCACGGGGATGTCCCCGTCCGTTTGGCCGGTGAGCTCGCTGAGGCTCATCCGATCGGACTCTAGATCATCGCCGTGGGCGGCCAACCGTGCGCGGAGCGCCTGCTCATCGACGGCGAAGTCGAAAAGCTCCTCGCCGTCGAGCGTAATCACCGGGATCCGCTCGATGAAGCGGCGCAGCAGGCGCTCGTCCGCCTCGATGTTGCGCTCGACGAAATCGAACGGGAGCTCGTCGCGAACGCGCTCGAGCACGACGCGGGCGTCGTCGCAGAGGCTGCAGCCGGGGCGGCCGTAGAGGACAACCCGGCTCATCGAAGCGGCCCCTCACCGGTGGCGTAGACATCGAGGCCGAGGTAGTCCGGATAGGCGAGCGGCGCGACATTCCCGGCGGCGCAGGCGATCATCGCCGCGTTGTCGGTGCAGAGCGCGAGCGGTGGCAGGAAGAGCTCGACACCGAGGCCGCCGAGCCGCTCGCGCAGGGCGCCGTTTGCGGCAACGCCGCCGCCGAGTGCGAGGCGGTCCAGGCCGGTCCGCTCGAGTGCTTGCTCGACGCGCCGGACGAGCGCGTCGACGATCGCACGCTGGTAGGACGCTGCGAGGTCGGCGCGGACCTGCTCGTCCTCGAGATCGACCTCGCGGGTCCGGTACAGCAGCGCCGTCTTCAGGCCGGCGAAGGAAAAATCGTCACCGCGTCCGGTCGGGAAGTCGTAGGCGCCGGGATCTCCGGTTGCGGCGAGTCGCTCGAGCGCGGCGCCGCCGGGATACCCGAGGCCGAGCATCCGCGCCCCCTTGTCGAACGCCTCCCCGGCGGCGTCGTCGAGCGTGCGTGCGAGCACCTCGGGCGGCTCGGAGCGATCATGCACGGCGAGCAGCAGCGTGTGACCGCCCGATGCGATCAGTGCGACAAACGGCGGGGCGAAGCAGGCCGGGCGAAGGTAGGCGGCGGCGACGTGGCCCGCGAGGTGGTCGACGGGCGCGAACGGCAGCTCGCGCGCGGCGGCGATCGCCTTCGCCGCCGAGAAGCCGACGAGTAGCGCACCGACGAGTCCCGGTCCGCGGGTCGCAGCGACAAGCTCGACGTCGTCGAGACCCACACCGGCGCGCGTGAAGGCCTCGGCGATCACGTGGTCGATCAGCTCGAGATGCGCTCGTGCTGCGACCTCGGGCACGACGCCGCCAAAGCGGCTGTGCGCCTCCTGCGAGGAGATCACGTTCGCGGCGATCGTTCCGTCGGCGGCGACGAGCGCAGCACAGGTGTCGTCGCAGCTGGTTTCGAGTGCAAGGATCATGGGCGGTGGTGGACGACCGGGTCAGCAGCCGGCACGTCGTCGAGGCGTCCCTCGAGCGTCGCCGGCGTGCGCCACATGATCAGGGCGTCCTCGCCGTTGTCCTGGTAGTAGTGGCGGCGGGTCCCGGCGATCCGGAAGCCGTCACGCAGATAGAGGTCAATCGCGTCCTGATTGGACTGGCGGACCTCGAGCGTGAAGCGCGCCTGCGTGTCGTTGGCGCGGCGGTAGAGCTCAGCCAGCAGCGCCGAGGCGATTCCCTCACGGCGGTGATCGGGATCGACGGCGACGTTCATCACGTGCCAGTCGATGTCGTAGCGCGCACAGATCACATAGCCGCGGAGCACGCCGTCGCGGGTCGCTGCGAGGCACAGGCCGGTCGGCTTGGAGAGCTCGAGAACGAACATCGCCAACGACCACGGGGTCGGAAAGGCGCGCCGCTCGATCTCGATCACCTGGGGCAGATCGCCGTAGGCGAGCGCACGAACCTCAAGCTGCCCAGCCGCTGTGCTCATCGCCCGGAGCCCGCCAGCGTGCGCTCGGCATCGGGGCGGCGCAGGTAGAGCGGAACCGTCGAGTCCTCGGCTGCGGGGCTCGTGCCGGCGCCGGTCGCGGCGAGACGGCAGATTGCAGCGGCGCTCACGTGGTGCAGCTCGGAGTCGATCGGGGCAAGCGCGATGCCCGCGGCATCGAGCAGTGCGCGCTGGGCGAGCGCTCCGTCGCCGACGGCGAGCAGCGGCGGCTCGGTCGCGGCCGGGAGCAGGCCGGCAAGCGCGGCGGGTGCGATCACGCAGGGTGCGAGCACCTCCACATCATCCAGGTAGGCGGCGGCGAACAGCTCGCTGCGGCGCGCATCGAGGATCGCGAAGGCAGTTGCCCCGCGGACCGGCTCGGCGAGCGCGCGCAGCGTGCCGATGCCGACCAGCGCAGCGTCCGCCGATCGGGCGATGCCGCGGGCGGTTGCGATGCCGATCCGCAGACCGGTGTAGCCGCCGGGGCCGACACCGACCGCGACCAGATCGAGCGCGCGCCAGCCGATTCCCGCCTGCTCGAGCAGACCGGCGGCGAGGGCGAGCAGACGCTCGGCGTGATTGCCGCGCGCCGGCAGCGCGACGTCGTCGCGGGCCTCGAGGACGGCGCTCGCGCTCGCGAGCGCGACCGCGGTCGACGGCGTGGCCGTGTCGAGCGCGAGGATGTTCATCCGCGAACCTCGATCGTCCGGCGTTGCTCGCCGGCGTGGCGCAGCTCGATCCGCAGGCGCGGCTCGGCGAGCGCCTCACCCGCCCGCTCGGGCCACTCGACGAAGGCGATCCGCCCGGGCCCGAGGTAGCCGTCGAGCAGATCGGCCTGCTCGTGGTCGAGGCTCGCGAGGCGGTAGAGGTCGAGGTGGGCGACGACGAGCTCACCCGCGCTCGGGTAGCGATTGGCGATCGCGAAGGTCGGGCTTGTCACGGCGGCTTCGACGCCGAGCGCCCGGCAGGCGCCGCGAACGAGCGTCGTCTTGCCGGCGCCAAGCTCGCCCGCGACGAACACGAGGTCACCGTCCTGGAGCTCGCCGGCCAACTCCGCTCCGATCCGCTCGGTTGCTGCTGAGCTGTCGGATTCGAACACGCGGAGCTGGCCGCCCGCTTGGCCCGACTCGCTCAGAACAACCCCAGCTGCTCGGCCTCGATCATCTCCGCTGCGGACCGCGCCGGCGGCGCCAGCGCGGGCTCGGGCTCGGGCTCCAGCTGCAGGTCCGACGGAAGCGCTTCGACCGGTGGCGACGGGGGGGCGGGCAGCGCGAGAACCGCCGGCAGGCGGGCGAAGTCGGTGCGGAGCGTCTCCAGTGTGCTCGGCGTGTAGAGCGCCGCCGCCGGGTGAAACAGTGGATAGAGCCGTGCGGTATGCCCGCCGATCGTACGAACCTCCGGCTCGCCGTGAACGCGGGTTATGCCGGCCGGCTGGCCGCGCAGGAGCTTCGTGGCGAAATTGCCGAGCGTGCAGATGACGCGCGGCTCGATCAACTCGATCTGGCGGACGAGGTAGGGCCGGCAGTTCTCGATCTCGGTCGGCTGCGGGTCGCGGTTGCCCGGCGGGCGGCATTTCAAGACGTTCGCGATGAACACCTCGGCGCGGCTGAGGCCGATCTCCCCCAGCAGCTGCTCGAGCAGCCTGCCGGCAGCGCCGACGAACGGCAGACCCTGCAGATCCTCGTTGGCGCCCGGCGCCTCACCGACGAACATCAGCTCGGCGTCGGCGTTGCCGGCGCCGAAGACGACCGACGTCCGCGTCGCCGCAAGCTCCGCGCAGCGCGTGCACTGGCGCGCCGCCATCAGCAGTTCCTTCAGCTCTTCGCGTCGCGCCGTTGCGCTCACCGTTACTGCGATGGTATTCCCCGGCGCGCGCAGACGCCCGGCGCGCGCTAGCCTTTGTCGTGGCCGCAACCCTCCGGGACGCGGACCTTTGCAGCACCACCCCGACTGAGTCGCGACCGGTATCCCGTGATGGGAACTGGACCGAGCCGAATGAAAACCGCCCGTACGATCGCCGAGCTGCGCCGGTTGCTTGCCGCTGCGCGCGAAGACGCGGTCAGCGTCGGTCTCGTGCCGACGATGGGCGCGCTGCACGAAGGGCACCTCTCGCTGCTGACAGCTGCCCGCGGCGAGTGCGAGCTGGTCGTGATGTCGCTGTTCGTGAACCCGACGCAGTTCGCGCCGGGCGAGGATCTTGCCGGCTACCCACGTGACGGTGCTGCCGACGCGACGCTTGCGCAGGCGGCGGGCGTCGACGTGCTGTTCGCGCCGAGTGTCGAGGAGATGTACCCGAGCGGCTTTGCGACGCGCGTCGTGGTCAGCGGAGCGGTGAGCGAGCGGCTGGAGGGCGCGCAGCGCGGGAGCGAGCACTTCGAGGGCGTCGCCACGGTCGTCGCGAAACTGCTGAACATCGTCGCGCCCGACGTGGCCTACTTCGGCGCGAAGGACGCGCAGCAGGTGCTGGTAGTCAAGCGGCTGGTGGCGGACCTCAACATCGCCACGCGAATCGCCGTCTGCCCCACCGTCCGCGACGCGGACGGACTGGCGCGCTCGAGCCGCAACGCCTACCTGACGCCGGCTGACCGTCAGGCCGCGGCCGGCCTCTCGCGCGCGCTGGCACACGCGGCCGAGCTGATCGAGGGCGGTGCACGCGACAGCGCGGCGGCAGCGCAGGCGGCGCGCGCGGAGCTCGCCAAGCACCAGATCGAGCCCGAGTATCTCGACATCGTCGACCCGGAAACGCTCGAGGCCGTCACGACGATCGATCGGCCCGTGCTCGTCGCCGTCGCCGCCAAGGTCGGGCGTGCGCGTCTGATCGACAACGTCCTTGCAGCCCCCAAACCCCGCACAGAGAGGTAGGACAGTCGTGCAGCGCACGATGCTCAAATCAAAGATCCACCGTGGACGCGTCACCGACTGCGACCTGCACTACGTCGGCTCAATCACGCTCGATCCGCTGCTGGCGGAGGCCGCCGACATCCTCCCCAACGAGCAGGTCGCGGTGCTCGACGTCGACAACGGCGCGCGCTTCGAGACCTACGCGATCCTCGGCGAGCGCGGCAGCGGCGAAATCAAGCTGAACGGCGCCGCCGCCCGCCTGGTGGCGCGCGGCGACACGGTGATCGTCATCTCCTACGCGCATTACACGGCGTCCGAGCTGACCGAGTACCGCCCCGTCGTCGTCCATGTCGATGACCGCAACGCGATCGTCGCGGTCGACGACCAGGTCGAAGCGCTGCTCGCCTAGAACGCGAAAGGAGACTGACCGAGATGTCAACCACCCCGAAGATCCCGCCAGCCGCAGACAGCGACCGCCCGCCGATGACGCTCCCCCGCCTCGCCGAGAAGAAGCGGCTGGGCGAGCCGATCGTGATGATCACCGCCTACGACTTCCCGACCGCCCAGGTCGCCGAGGAGGCGGGCGTCGACATCGTGCTGGTCGGAGACTCAGCCGCCGAGGTGGTGCTCGGCTACAGCTCGACCGTCGCGGTCAGTCTCGAGGAGATGCTGATGCTCGCTGCTGCTGCGCGCCGCGGGCTGCGCACGCCGCTGCTGATCGGCGACCTGCCGTTCGGCTCCTACGAGGCGTCCGACGAGCAGGCCGTACGCAGCGCGCAACGACTCGTCAAGGAGGCGGGCGTCGACGCCGTCAAGCTGGAGGGCGGCGGCCCGACGCAGGCCGCTCGCGTCGCCGCGATCGCAGCCGCCGGGATTCCGGTCATGGGTCACGTCGGCCTGACGCCGCAGAGCGCAACCGCGCTGGGGGGGCGCCGCGCCCAGGGGCGGACGGCTGAGCGCGCGCTGGCCGTCGCGCGCGAGGCGCGGGCACTGGAGGCCGCCGGCTGCTTTGCGATCGTCTTCGAAGCAATCCCGGCGGCGGTCGCGGCTGAGCTGACGCGGATGCTCGAGATCCCGACGATCGGGATCGGCGCCGGTGGCGACACCGATGGACAGGTGCTCGTGCTGCACGACCTGCTCGGGATCTACCCGGGCCACGCGCCGCGCTTCGCCAAGCAGTACGTCGAGCTGCGCTCGCAGATGGTCGGAGCCGTCGCCGAGTATGCGGCCGAGGTGCGCGGGGGACTGTTCCCGACCAGCGAGCACACGTTCTCGATCGAGGCGAGTGAGCTCGAAAAGCTGGCGAGCGCTTTGCGATCGCCACTTTTCGAGGATCGCTGACGCTCCGGGTGAGTCTGAGCGCGCGCTCGGGCGCGTCCGACTTAGCTGGTGCTCAGGCCGCTGCCGCTTGGCTGGCGGGCTTGCCGGCCTTGGCGGACTTGCGCGGGCGGGTGCGGCGGACGCGGGGGACGTCGAGCAGGGGTTCGAGGAAGCGGCCGGTGTGGGAGCCCGGGACCGCGGCGACCTGCTCGGGCGTGCCGGTCGCGACAACCTGACCGCCTTCGTCGCCGCCCTCGGGGCCGAGGTCGATCAGGCGGTCGGCGCACTTGATGACGTCGAGGTTGTGCTCGATCACGACGACCGAGTTGCCGGCGTCGACGAGCCGCTGGAGGACCTGTAGGAGGCGCTGGACGTCGGCGAAGTGGAGTCCGGTCGTCGGCTCGTCGAGGATGTAGAGGGTGCGGCCGGTCGCGATCTTCGAGAGCTCGGTCGCGAGCTTGACGCGCTGGGCCTCGCCGCCGGAGAGCGTGGTCGCCGGCTGGCCGAGGCGGACGTAGCCGAGGCCGACGTCGTCGAGCGTCTGCAGGCGACGGCGGATCGCCGGGATGTGCTCGAAGAAGACGAGCGCCTCCTCGACCGGCATGTCGAGCACGTCGGCGATCGTCTTGCCCTTGAAGCGGACCTCGAGCGTCTCGCGGTTGTAGCGGCGGCCGTGACACTGCTCGCAGGGGACGTAAACGTCGGGCAGGAAGTGCATCTCGATGCGGATCTGGCCGTCGCCGCGGCAGACCTCGCAGCGCCCGCCCTTGACGTTGAAGGAGAAGCGACCCGGCTTGTAGCCGCGCGCCCGTGCCTCCGTCGTCTTCGAGAAGAGATCGCGAATCACGTCGAACAGCCCGGTGTAGGTGGCCGGATTGGAGCGCGGCGTACGCCCGATCGGCGACTGGTCGACGGCGACTATCTTGTCGAGTTGCTCGAGGCCGCTCAGCTCACGATGCGCTCCCGGTCGCTGCCTGGCGCGGTGGAGCCGGTTCGCGACGGCCTTGAGCAGCACCTCGTTGACGAGCGTCGACTTGCCCGAGCCTGACACGCCGGTGACACAGGTCAGCGTCCCGAGCGGGATGCGGACGTCGATGTTGCGGAGGTTGTGCTGGGTGATGCCGCGGATCTCGATCTGGCCGCTCGGCGTCCGACGCCGCGCCGGCACGTCGATCTTGACCGCCCCCGAGAGGAACTGACCGGTCAGCGACTCGGGAACCAGTTCGACCTCGAGCGCGGTTCCCTGCGCGACGATGCGACCGCCGTGCTCGCCGGCGCCCGGGCCGAGGTCGACGATGTGGTCCGCCGCCCGCATCGTCTGCTCGTCGTGCTCCACGACGAGCACGGTGTTGCCGAGGTCGCGGAGGCGCTCGAGCGTCGCGACGAGCTTCGCGTTGTCACGCTGGTGCAGGCCGATCGATGGCTCATCGAGGACGTAGAGCACGCCAACCAGCGCCGAGCCGATCTGCGTCGCGAGGCGGATCCGCTGCGCCTCGCCGCCCGACAGCGTCGCCGCCGCGCGCTCCATCGAGAGATAGCCGATGCCGACGTTCTCGAGGAATTGCAGACGCTCCTCGATCTCGCGCAGCACAAGCCGGGCGATGTGCCGCTCGGTCTCGGTCAGCTGCACGTCTGCGAGCCACTCCAGCGCGTTGCGGGCCGAGAGCGCGCAGAACTCGTTGATCGCCGTACCAGCGACGAGCACGGCGAGCGACTCCGGCCGCAGCCGGGCGCCATGACACGCCGGGCAGGGCCGCACGCTCATGTACTCCTCGATCTTCTCGCGCTGATACTCGGAGTCCGTCTCGCGGTAGCGCCGCTCGAGGTTGTGGATGATCCCCTCGAAGCGCGCGGCGTAGTTGCGCTCGCGTCCGAAGCGGTTGCGGTAGCGGACGTCGACGCGCTCGCCGTTGGTGCCGTAGAGGAAGATCTCGCGCTGCTTGGCGGTCAGCGATCGCCACGGTTTCTCGACGTCGATCTTGTAGCGCTCGGCGAGTGCCGCGGTCATCTGCTCGTAGTAGCCGGAGCTGCTCCCGGCCCACGGCGCGAGCGCGCCCTGGGCGATCGAGAGATCTTGATTCGGCACGACCAGCTCAGGGTCGATCTCAAGTTGGTGGCCGAGTCCACTGCAGCGCTCGCAGGCGCCCTGCGGCGCGTTGAACGAGAAGATCCGCGGCTCGAGCTCCGGCATCGAGGTACCGCACTTGAGGCAGGCGAACTTCTCCGAGAAGGTCAGCGTCTCCCCCTCGGCCTCGGCGTCGCTGTCGCGTGGCACCAGCTTGACCGAGACGATCCCGTCGGCGAGCGCCGACGCGGTCTCGATCGAGTCGACCAAGCGCTTGCGCACGTCGGGGCGCATCACGAGCCGGTCAACGACGACCGAGACGTCGTGCTTGGCCTTGCGGTCGAGCTCGAGGAAGTCATCGAGGCCGTGCATCTCGCCGTCGATCAGAACCCGCGTGAAGCCCTCGACGCGCAGGTCCTCGAGCAGCTTGCCGTACTCGCCCTTGCGTCCCCGCACGACCGGCGCGAGCACCATGAAGCGCGTCCCCTCCTCCAGCTCCAGCACCTGGTCGGCGATCTGCTCGATCGACTGGCCGGTGATCTTCGCGCCGCAGACGTGGCAGTGCGGGACACCGATCCGCGCCCACAGCAGACGCAGGTAGTCGTAGATCTCCGTCACCGTGCCGACGGTCGAGCGCGGGTTGCGCGACGTCGTCTTCTGGTCGATCGAGATCGCCGGCGAGAGCCCCTCGATCGAGTCGACATCAGGCTTGTCCATCTGCCCGAGGAACTGGCGGGCGTAGGCGGAGAGCGATTCGACGTAACGGCGCCGGCCCTCGGCGTAGATCGTGTCGAAGGCAAGCGAGGACTTGCCGGAGCCCGAAAGCCCGGTCAGCACGACCAGCGAGTCGCGCGGAAGCGTCAGCGAAACGTTCTTGAGATTGTGCTCCCGCGCCCCGGAGATAACGATCTGATTCGAGGACGCCACGTTATGTTGAATTGTACCGACACGAACAACTGTTCGTAGAAGTACACGCAGCCTGCCCCGCCCTCAGGTGACGCTCACGCCCCTGCTGGCGCTGGCGCCGCCCTGGACGGTGGCGGTGATCTTCGCGTTCAGTGGCGAGCGGCGGGTCACCTTCGCGAGCAAGCTCCTGCCGGTCGTCGTTGGCGTGAGCTCGAAGCTGCCGCTCTCGCCCGCAGCCAGCTCGTAGGAGTCGCTCGCCAGGACGACGGTCCGCGTCTTCGTGACGATCTTGGTGACCGTCTTGCCCCGGCGCTTGACCTTCTCCGCCACCTTGGCTGTAACCCCCGCGGTCAGCTGCACCGATCCGGAACAGCTCGCGGCGGTGCACGTCAGCACCACCGGCGCGAGCAGGGCCTTGGCACTGCGGACGAGCGCGCTCGACTCGACCGCGATGTCCGGCGTCGTCGCGGCGGTCGCGACCGGCGGTGTCGTCGTCGAGGTCGTGGCCGGCGTGGTGCTCGGCGTGGTGCTCGGCGCCGTTCCCGGGTGGACGACGGCGAGCACGGTCCCCGTCAGTTCGCTGAGCGACGGGGTGCTCGTTGCATCGATCGTGATCGTGTCGCAGGCCGGGTTGCCGTCGGGCCCGCTGACGTCGCTGACGGGCTCCCAGTCCTGGGCGGTCGGGTTCCACCATTCGATCGTCGTTGCAGCCGTCGCGACGCAGAACTCGGCGGTCACGCTGGTGAACGAGGATCCTGGGCTCGTCGCCAGGTCGAAGTAGGACGGTGACGGGCCGGTGACCGGTGTGACCGGCGGCGTTCCGTAGGTGGCGATGTTGACCGTCCCTTCGCCGCTGCCCTGAGCCGTGATCGTGGGTCCGCCGGTGGACGCGATCGTCAGCGTGGTGGCGGTCCCGCCTGGACTGCCGCTGCTGCCCGAGCCACTCGAGCTCTCGGGTGATGCCGTCGGCAGGATCGGGTTGGACGGCGTCGAGGCGCTTCCCTGGACGGTTCCGTTCAGCGCGGTGAGCGTGAAGCTGTAAGAGACGCCCGGGGTGAGCCCGGTGACCGTGGTCGTGTCCGCCCCGGCCGCGACCTGCGGGATTGCCACGGCTGGGCTCGGCGTCGCGGTCACGACGTAGCCGGTCGGTGTCGGGTCGCCGCTCGGCGCGCTCCAGCTGACGTCGGCGGAGTCAACGCCGGCTGCGGCCGTCACGGCCGTCGGTGTGCCCGGCGCGGTGAGCGTCGTCGTCGTGATCGTCAGCGACTGGGTGCCGGACGGGGTCGCGCCGTTGGTTGCGGTGAGATCGATCACCGTCGACGGTGCGTCGTCGACGTCGGGTGTGCCGCTGATCGTGGCCGTCCCGTTGCCGTTGTCGGTGAACGTCAGCCCGTTCGGCAGCGTCCCCTGTTCGCTGATCGCCGGGATCGGATCGCCCGAGGCGACGATCGTGAATTCGCCCGAGCTGCCGAGCGTGAAGCCCGCGGAGTTGGCCGAGGTGAACGTCGGTGGGCTCGCGACGATCAGCGTCAGCGTGCCTGCGAGGACCGGGTCGGAGTGGTCGTCGGCGGTGAAGTTGACGGTGTAGAGGCCGGCCGCGCCGCTGTCGGCGGTGCCCGCGATCGTGGCCGTGCCGTCGCCGTTGTCGGTGAAGCTCAGGCCCGACGGGAGGGAGGTGCCCGCGCCGGTGATCGAGCTGAGCGCGATCGTCGTGCCCTCGCCGCCGGTCGTCTCGATCTTGAAGGAGTCGGCGGTGCCGGTCGTGAAGTCAGCCGAGCTCTCGCTGGTGACCTGCAGCGGCAGGGCGAGGTCGAAGACGTTGTCCGGCGGGGCGCCGGCCTGCGCTGCGCCCGGGACGGAGGTGGTCGTGGAGCCGCCGCCACCCGCGACGGGAACCGTGACGGTGATCGTCACGGGGACGCTGGTCGCGCCCTGGGCGGCGTTCTCGGCTGCCGTGGCGAGCGTCGTCGGCATCGTGAAGGTCAGCGAGTTGCCGTCAGCGCCGACCGTCGGCGTCGCCGTGTCGCTGATGCCCTGGCCGGCGTCGATCAGGACACTGGTCGCGTCGTCGAAGTCGCTGCCGTTGACGGTGACGGTGTAGCCGCCGGCGATCGGCCCGAAGCCGCAGCCATCGGGGTTGTCGGACACGAGGTCCGACGGGCACGCCGCTGTGGTCGAATTGATGATCGGCGTATCGGCCGTGAACTGGTCGGCGTCAGCTTCGGACGGGACGGTGGTGTAGGCGACCGAGTCCGAGGTCGTGCCCGAGATCGTCGCGGTCAGAGGCAGGGTGTCCGTTTCGCTGCTGAGGTCCGCGCGGAGACTCGTGAGACTGGGCATCGTGAACGTCAGCGAGTTGCCGTCGGCCGCGATGTCGCCCGACTGGATCGGTGCCGAGACTGTGTTGCCGTCAGCGTCCTTGAGGACGACCTGGGTCGCTCCGTAGAGCTCCACACCGTGCACGGTGACCGTGTAGCCGCCGACGAGGTCGTCGTAGCTACAGCCGTCGGGATTGGCCGCTGCCTGATCGGCAGGGCATGTGGCGGTGACGCCCGAGACCAAGGGCGCATCGAACTCGAAGTCCGAGCTGCTGACCGAATCGTTGCCCGAGCTGTCGACGAGCCCCACAGTCGTACTCACGACTCCGCCGGGGCCGGAGGGCAGATAGGACGACATGTCTGGGGCGTCGACGGTCAGCGAGTCGCAGTCGCCCGCGATGTCGTCGGGGTCAACGTCTGCCGAGGCGTCGGTGCCGTCGGCGGTCTGGAAGTCGACCGCCGTGGTCCCGCAAAGGGATGTACCGGTAACGGTGATCGGGTAGCCGCCGTAGATCGAGCCGTAGCTGCATCCGTCTTCGCCGCCGGTGGTTCCGGCGGGACAGTCCGCCGACACGCCGCTGATGTCGTTGACGTCGAAGGTCATCGAGCCGAGCCCGTTGCCGACGAGCTCGGTTCCGTTGTCATCGATCAGCAACGACACGTTCGTCGCGACCGACCCATCCGTCGCGTCCGCGCCGAATTCGCTCGAGACGTTGGGAATCGTGAAGTCCGCGGTCTCGGTCCCATCGTCGTTGGACTGGACGTCCGTCAGCGAAGAGGTGGCCGTCTGGCCCGTCGAGTCGGTGAACTCGACGTACTCGGTCTGGCCCTCCAACCCCTGCAGGTCCAGTCCGGTGATCTGGCCCTGCTCGCCGCCGTCGATGCTGACCTCGTCGCAGGTGTACGTCACGGGCTCTTCGGTGCCGCACGCAGCACCGACGTCGGTGAAGGACGGAAGCTCGGCGGTGTAGCTGGCGCCGTAGGAACTGTCTGCGGAGTAGGAGATGCCGGAGGTCGGGTCGGTCGGGTCACCTACGATGGTCACGGTGTTGGGGCCACCCTCGATGTCATCAGGATCGGCCAGATCCGGTGACACCGGGATATCGATCTCGGTATCCGACACGCTGGTCGCGTGGTCGCCATCGACCGCTGTTGACCCTGCGAGCGACCCGTCGACGTAGAAGTCGAGCTGGGTGACATCGTCGAGCTCGTACCCGGTCAGCTGCAGGTAGTCGCCGCCGAGGATCGCCCCGTCGGTGACCGGCATGTCGTCGGCGTCAAAGACCTTGACCTGCGATATGTAGGGGAAGTAGGCGAGCAGCTGATCGCCCGCTCCCACCGGTGATGTAACCGTGCCACCGTTCCCGTCTGGGGCGGACAGGTTCACGTCGAGGCTCTGCATCCCGTCCGGCGGCGCACCGGACTCGACATCCTCGAGGTCCGGCATCGTGAACGTGATCGACGTGCCGTCGGAGCTCACCTGGAAGTCACTGGGCGACAGCGTCTCCAGCACGTCGCTCGGATCGCCGACGACGGACAGCGTGAGGCTGTTGACGCCGCTGAATCCGGTTCCCGACACGGTGACGCTGTCGCCGCCGAAGAACGAGATGTCCGGATCGCCGTAGGGGTTGGCCTGGCCGACGGAGCTGATCGTCATCGGCGAGGCGTTGACGGTGATGTCGTCGCCGCCGTCGTTCGTCGTGAACGGCCAGGCGCCGGCACCGATCGTCCCCGTCAGGCCGACGCTGAACTGGTTGTCGCCCGCCGTCGAGAACGTGACGGTGTTATCGAAATCGGTGCCGGGATAGCCGTAGTCGCTGAGCGACTGGAAGCCCGATGTCAGGCTTGCCGGGAGGCCGAGGAACTGGCCCGCGCTGCCGCTTACGGTCGAGGTGAACGTCGCCGGTGCGTTGCAGTTGTTGACGACCGTCGTGGCGATCGTCGTCGCCTGGCCGGTGTTCGGCGTGTTCGGCGTGATCGTGTCGTTCTGGGCCTGCATGCAGCCGGCGTAGCCGACGGACGCGACGTTGATCGTCCCCGCCCAACCGTCGCCGGCGGTTGCCGTCAGGGTCACGCCGCTCAATCCGAGGCCGGCGGCGCTGGAGTGGTAGACGACGTTTGCGCCGTTCTGGGTCGTCCCGTCGGGGAAGTGCCATTTGTAGGCGAGCGTGCGGTAGTCGTTGGTGCCGTTGGAGGTGCAGTCGTAGGTGCCCGGGGCGGAGCTGAAGTCCGGGGTGCAGGCTCCCACCGGGACCGGGGGTCCGGGCACGTAGAGGTTCCCCACGTCATCGAGCTGCTGGCCGCCGGCGCCAACGTCGTAGGGCGAGGAGAGAAAGCCGTGCTGCATTGACGACGGGTCGGTGCTCGCCGACGACGGCGGGACGACGTTGATCAGCGAGGCGAACGGGCTGTCCGACGGCAGCGTGCCGAACTCGATCTGGTTGTTGGGGAAGCCGACGAAGGTGTAGCCCGACCCGTTCCACGCCAGCCCGACCTCGCTCGGCGCGATCCCGGTATCGAGCGTCTGGAGCAGGGTGACGTCGCCGTTGAAGCCGAACCAGTTGTTGAACACGCCGAGGCGGATGTTGATCGGATCGGGCTGGCTATCCGGCTGCCGCGACACGTACTGGACCCAGACCGGCGTCGCGTTGTAGGGGTCGCCGCCGATCGGAACCTCGGCGGGAGTTCCGTTGGGGTAGTAGAGCTGGCCGATGACCGTCGCCGCGTTGAACGTCGCCGGCGGGTCCGCGGGTATCGCGCTCGCGACCGGCAGTTGGCACTCCCAGTCGTCAACCCCGAAAGAGCCAATCGGATCGGTGCTCATTTCACCGTCGCAGGGGTAGTTCGACGGGAAGCCGCTCAGCGATGTCGAGCCGGTGCTGTTGGGTGGGGTTGTCCCATCGGCAAACGCCGCCCCGGGAGCAGCCAGGCCGGCGAGCAGGAACAGCGCCGCCAGCACCGCCGCGGCGGTGCTCGAGCGCCGAGAGAGGCGACGGAAGCTCATCCGGCGCCAAACCTACGCACGTGCCGTCAGATCAACGTCACACGAGGCGGATCAGCCGTCGGGCCGGGACGATTAGGATGCCCGGATGCTTCGCTGGCGCAACCTCGTGGTGCTGTTCATCGTCGACGACGTCCTGCTCGTCCTCTCGGCGGTGACGCAGAAGAACAAGAACGACGCGGGGACCGCGAGCGACATCATCTACGTGATCTTCCTGATTGGCGTCGCCGCGCTGATCGCGGGGCTGATCGCGATGTGGGTCCGCTCGTCACGCTCGAAGCAGACCGACGGCTGACGCGGAGCGGCGCCGGCCGCAAGAGGCGGCGCCACCCAGCCTCAAGAACTGCGACATCCCGCCGATCGCCACGGTAGCGTTTAGGTCGGTCAGTGGGCGGTTCATCTACGCGGGGTGTGTGATGAGCGAGCAGCGCATCGATGGCAACTCGCATGCGGGCGGAGGAAGGGACTCCGCCGATGAGCTGCTGAGCCGCGCGCTGCTGGACCACGAGGCCTCAGCCGCGGTCGCGATGCGGGTCAGTGGCCTGACACTGTGCCGCGGGCTGACGATCATCTTCCACGGCCGCCGCGACCTGTCGGCGATCCAGACCTACGTGGCCCTCGGCGAGCACGGAGCCGGCGAGGCCCTCGACCCGAGCGAGCTGCTGCGCGTGCCCTGCTACCTCGACCTCGGCGGCGCCGCCTCGCGGCGCGACGCCGAGGAGCTCTACCGCGAGCAGGCCGGCGTGCTGCGAGAAGCGGTGCGCGCCGCCGACACCGTGCTGGCGGTCTGGTGGGAGCCGCTGCGCCAGCTGGCAGGCTCGCCGGTCAAGGTCGAGCAGGCCGGTGCGCACAGCGCCGACCTGCCGGCCCAGCTGCTGATGCCGGTGGCATTGCGAGCGGCCGAACGCGGGATCGTCGTCGCAGCGGTCTGCAGCGCGCGGACGCTGTCCGCGGGGGCTCCGCCGCTCGGCATCGCCTGCGTCCAGCAGGAGGTCTCGCACGTCTATCCGCTGACCGAGGACCCCGAGCGCTGCCTCGAGGACTTCTTCGAGCGGACCGCCGAGCACGCCCACCACCTCGCCGATCGGCTCGCCCACCAGGAGGCGTCGGTCGAGCGCTTCCTCGAGCTGTCCGGCGACTGAGGGGCTTCTCAGCTCGGCTGAGCTCTTGTCTCGGACGGGTGGGTGCATGCACCGATCGCAGCCAAAATCACGCAGTCGACTTGATCTCGGTCAGGTTTCGGCGCAGGTCGCGCAGCTCGTCGCGCAGGCGCGCGGCGTATTCGAAGCGAAGGTCGGCGGCGGCGGTGAGCATCTCCTCCTCGAGCTCGACCGCCAGCCTCTCGAGCTCGGACGGGGTCAGCTCGTCGGTCTTGGTCTTCGCGCGGCGGCGGCGGGCCGGCGTCTTGGACTCGGCGGTGAGGAAGTCGGAGATGTCGGAGACGCCCTTGACGATGCTCGCCGCGGTGATCCCGTGCTCCTCGTTGTAGGCGACCTGGATCGCGCGACGGCGGTTGGTCTCCCCCAGTGCCGCGGTCATCGCGGCGGTCTCGCGGTCCGCGTACATGATCACGGTGCCCTCGATGTTGCGCGCGGCGCGGCCGATCGTCTGGATCAGCGAGGTCTCGCCGCGGAGGAAGCCCTCCTTGTCGGCGTCGAGGATCGCGACCAGCGAGACCTCGGGCAGGTCGAGGCCCTCGCGCAGCAGGTTGACGCCGACGAGCACGTCGTACTCGCCGAGGCGCAGGTCGCGGATGATCTGGATCCGCTCGAGCGTGTCGATCTCGGAGTGCAGGTAGCGGGTGCGGAAGCCGAGCTCGAGCAGGTATCCCGACAGGTCCTCGGCCATCTTCTTCGTCAACGTCGTCACGAGCACGCGCTCGTCGCGGTCGACGCGGATCCGCACCTCGGCCATCAGGTCGTCGATCTGGTTGAGCGTCGCGCGGACCTCGACCTGGGGGTCGACGATCCCGGTCGGGCGGACGATCTGCTCGACGACCTTGCCCGAGCGGGTGCGCTCGAACTGGCCCGGGGTCGCCGAGACGAAGACGATCCGCGGCGCCATCTGCAGGAACTCCTCGAACTTCTGCGGGCGGTTGTCGAGCGCGCTCGGCAGGCGGAAGCCGTAGTCGACGAGCGTCTGCTTGCGTGAGCGGTCACCCTCGTACATCCCGCCGATCTGCGGGATCGTCTGGTGGGACTCGTCGGTGAAGGTGATGAAGTCCTTGGGGAAGTAGTCGAGCAGGCAGTAGGGACGGTCACCCGGGCCGCGCCCGTCGATGATCCGCGAGTAGTTCTCGATCCCCGAGCAGAACCCGACCTCGCGCAGCATCTCCATGTCGTACTGGGTGCGCTGGCGCAGGCGATGTGACTCGAGCAGCTTGCCCTCGGCCTCAAGCTGGGCGCAGCGCTCGTTCAGCTCGGCGCCGATCTCCGCGACCGAGCGCTCGATCATCCCCTCGGCGACGTTGTAGTGGCTCGCCGGCCAGATCGCGATGTGCTCGAGGTCGGGCGCGATCAGCTCGCCGGTCAGCGGGTCGAACTCGCTGAGCACCTCGACCTCGTCGCCGAACAGGGTCGCGCGGTAGGCGGTCTCGGCATAGGCGGGGAAGACCTCGAGCGTCTCGCCCTTGACGCGGAAGTTGCCGCGGCCGAGGACCTGATCGTTGCGGTTGTACTGGATCGAGACGAGCTTGCGCAGCAGGCCGTCGCGGTCGATAGTCTCGCCGCGACGCAGCAGCTGCATGTTGCGCTGATAGACGTCGGGCGAGCCGAGGCCGTAGATGCACGAGACCGACGCCACGATGATCACGTCGCGGCGCGCGAAGACGGCGGCAGTCGCGGCGTGGCGCAGGCGGTCGATCTCGGCGTTGACCGAGGAGTCCTTCTCGATGTAGAGGTCGCGGCTCGCGACGTAGGCCTCGGGCTGGTAGTAGTCGTAGTAGGAGACGAAGTACTCGACCGCGTTGTCGGGGAAGTAGGTGCGGAACTCGTTGCAGAGCTGCGCGGCGAGCGTCTTGTTGTGGGCGATCACCAGCGCCGGCCGCTGGACCGCCTCGATCACACCGGCCATCGTCATCGTCTTGCCGGTGCCGGTCGCACCGAGCAGCGTGGTGTAGCGGTCGCCGTTCTCGATCGACTCGGCGATCTCGGCGATCGCATTCGGCTGATCAGCGGCTGGCGTGAAGGCGGCGTCGAGCTTGAAGGCGGGCATCCATTGAGTATTCCAAGCCGCCGGCCTGGGCTCGCGCCGGTCCGGGGTGGATCAGCCGCGCACTGCGGTGAAAGCGAGCTGCCCGCTGTCGCAGTTGTAGCTCGTCGTGCCGTTCGAGCCCTGCGCGGTCACGTCGACGAAGCCGCTTGCCTTCTTCCCACTGACCTTGAGCGACAGTTCGGTGTCGCCGATGATCGTGGTGCCCTGGTAGGTGTAGTCCTTCACCACCAGCATGCCGGAGGGAGAGAGGCGGATGCCCGTGAGCTCGTCCAGAGACGCCTGACCGGCGACGCTGCTCGCCGGGGCCGGGCAGGTCAGGTTGACAGCCGGGGTCGCGGTCGTCTCGAAGCAGTAGCCGCGCTTCTTCGGTCCAGCGAGGGCACTCGGGTTGCTCGGATCGGGCGCCCCCTCGCAGCTGCCCTTCTTGATCGAAAAGCTGAAGGCGAGGCCGCTCTTGTTGTGAAAGGCGCCCGTCGCCGGGGCGGCGACAGCCACGGCGGCGACCGCGAGCAAGGTCACGACTGCGGCTGCCGCGATCGCGATCGGGCGGCGGCCGCGCTGGCGGGCGGTGCCTGGGTCACTCTGGACGGCGCGGCGAGCGGTCATCTGTCCCTCCCTGGACGCGTTGGAGGGCGTGAGTCTAGTGGGCGAGCTGGTAGCGGAGCGCCTCGCTCGCCTCGGCGGCGGTGCCGCGCAGCTCGACGATCTGCGGCTCGCCGAGCTCGCCGTCGGGATCGACGTGCTCGAGCGCCTGGCAGCAGATGCGGAGGCGGCTCGCGCCGAGGCTCGAGCTGCTGCCCTTCAGCTTGTGTGCCACGCGTCGCACCTCGGTGCGGTCGCCACTGCGAATCGCCACGTCGATCTCGGCCACGCAGGTCTTCTGCTGCATGTCGAAGGTGTCGAGCAGCGTCCTGTACTTCTCCGGCGTGAGGGCGTCTCGCAGGCGCTGGACGGTCGGCATGTCGAGCACGCTGCCGGTCACGTCGGCGTCGGCGTCGGGCTCGCTTTCGTGGTCGGGGTCGGCGGCGGGTTCGGCGAACTCGGTGTCCGGCAGACAACGCTCGAGCGCCGCCACGAGCGCTTCGCGGCGGATCGGCTTGCTGACGTAGTCGTCCATGCCGGCGGCGAGACAGCGCTCGCGGTCGCCGGGCAGCGACAGCGCGGTCATCGCGATGATCGGAACGTGCCTGTCACTTTCACTTTCACTTTCGGCAGCTCGGATCTGGCCCGTCGCCTCGAACCCGTCGACCTCGGGCATCTGGCAGTCCATCAGGATCGCCGCATAGTCCCCAGCGAGCGCCATCGCCGTGGCCTCACGACCATCGTGGGCGATTGCCGTCCGCAGGCCAAGCGCGTCGAGCAGTGCCTCGGCGAGCGTGCGGTTGATCTCGTTGTCCTCGGCGAGCAGAACGAGCTGGCCGTTCCCGATCGCGACGTCCTGCGCCGCCGGCGCGGGTAGCTCGCGCGGGGAGCGCCCGGCGAGCGCATCGGTGATCGCCTGGTAGATGTCGCCCTGGCGCGCCGGCTTGGTCAGCGTCGCCGCGACCCCGATGCCATCGAGGCGGCTGCGCTTCAGTGGAGCTGAGCTGAGCATCACGACCTTGAGCGCGCCCAGCGCGGGACGGCCACGGATCTCGCGCACCAGCCCGATGCCGTCCATCTGGCTCAGGTGCAGGTCAACCACGGCGAGCTCGAACGGCTGCCCCTGATCGGCGGCATGCTCGAGTGCGGCGATCGCTGCGCTCGGCCGATCGACGCTCTCGCACGCGACCTTCCAGCTGCGCAGGTAGTACTCGAGGATCGTCCGGTTGGTCGCGTTGTCCTCGACAACGAGGATCCTGCGGGCCTCGAGGTCCGGGCGGCAGGGCGCCTTGGTCGCCGGCCCGATCGCGGCGGGCATCGGAGCGGCGAACCAGAACAGGCTGCCACCACCATCGCGTGGCTCCGCCCCGATCGT
>Ga0302178_10001053_pt1 | contig 23930 bp, 22 predicted proteins | sample I_Palsa_E1_3_FD_198790 | JGI IMG/M metagenome (GOLD analysis project Ga0302178, IMG submission 198790) | Peat permafrost microbial communities from Stordalen Mire near Abisko, Sweden - I_Palsa_E1_3 | ecosystem: Environmental > Terrestrial > Soil > Palsa > Peat permafrost | place: Sweden... | reverse complement strand
AAATTCACACTGGCCGCCGCGCTTTTAATGCAATGTCAAGTATTTCTCGGAAAATTTTGAAAATAAATTATCTACACGCACATGATTTCCTTAACTTGGGTGGATTGCGACGCTGCCGCCCCATCAAGTGTATGACTCGTATCGGCGCTTTTATACTGCGCCGGAAGCGATCAAACGGGTACTGGCTTATCTCGGCATAACTCAATGTTTTACGACCCTACCGACCGAAGCACCCTTGCGCATTCTCCTCGCCAAAACGCAGTCTTATACCAATAAAGAAATCGGCAGATTGCTGGGTATTTCCCATCGGACTGTGGATTATCAATTCTCCGCTTTGCGCAACAAGGTCGTCGATGGCGATGTGCACCGCGTCCTGGCCATCATTAAACGGAGAAACGCATGAACCAAGAACGCAATTCCATGTTGAAAATTGCGTTCACCGCGCATATTTTCGAAGGGTATGAAACGGCGCTCATGGGCCTGATGGCCTTGGAAATCGGCAAAGCCTTTTTTCCAAAAACGGGGGACAAGACAGCCCTGATGCTGAGTTTTTCGGTATTCGCCAGCAGCTTTCTGGCCCGCCCCATCGGCAGTGTGTTGTTCGGCCTATGGGCCAGTCGGCGCGGCACAGGCACCGCCTTGAGGTTAAGTTTGATTCTAATAGCGATCCCGGCGGCGCTCATCACTTTTTTGCCGACTTATGCCATGGCAGGCTATCTGGCGCCTTGTCTGTTAGTCGCGTTGAGACTGATGCAAGGACTTGCTGAAGGGGGCGACGCGCCGCTATGTGCGTACTATGTCGCGCTGAATACACCTGATGAATATCGAGGACTATATTGCGGCTTAGCCGCCTGCAGCAGCTTCATCGGTTGGTTTGCCGCATCGTTTGTGGTATTTATCCTGCCCTACTGCGCCTCATTCGCATCAAGCTTCATTCAGAGCACGGTTCACCTCGGGCCAATGGCCGAATCCTGGCGCTGGCCCTTCCTGCTTTGCGTACCTCTATCGCTTTGGGTATTTTCGATACGCCGCTCGTCACTGTCCATCGAACCACCCAATGAACGCGCACAGCGGCGCGATTGGCGCACGCTACCGATCACGCCATTATTGCAAGTTGTCGCCATTGTCGCCTTCACCACAACGCAACTATTCACGCTATTTATTTGGCTGCCCAGCTATCTGCACACCTACGTCGGCGTGTCCCGCGCCGATGCTCATGCAAGCAATGTCATCGCTTTAATTGTGTTTTCACTCGTGATGGTCGGCGCGGGCTATGCGACGCGCTGGATCAGGGCAACTAAATTTGCCTTATTTGGCATTGCCTCCTTGACCTTGCTGAGCTATCCGCTCTTTGTGATGCTGCAGGATGGCGGCTTTATCGTACTTCTATTCGTGCAATTGGCCTTTGCTCTGATGGCGGGTTGTTTATTCGGCGCCATTTTTATCGTGCTGCCCGATCTGCTGAAAGACAATTGGCAAAGCATGGGCATGACCGTCGCCTATACATTGCCCGTGGTCATCTTTGGAGGTACGGCGCCTTTGGTGTGCGCTTACCTGCTGGAGGTGACGCAGCTGCTTACCGCACCTGCTTTGTATATCGTCGCGATCGGAGTCATCGCGCTTCCGGTAGCTTATCGCTTGGCTTTTCCTGACGGTTACCCGTCGCCGTCAACCGGGGAGCTTGATTCTCGTGGAAAACTCAGCCGCCTTAAATCAGAAGAGTCCTGAGAATTAGGTTCAATGATGCTCAGACCGGGAACGGTTATCGCAACATTCGATTCTGACGGGCTATATGGAAATCACTTGGACGGGCGTAGTCACGCGGCAATTTATCTTGGCCAAGGTCTGATCGGCATTCGAGTTCTGGACCCATTGAGCGGACACACGAGACAGCCTGTCCACGAGCGGGTAATTCGCTTCAGTGCATTCATTACCGACTGGCGTCGAGCACCAGCCAGCCACACAGCTAAAACCCACCCACATACCGCGTCAAGCCTTCCGCCAACGCCGTATACACGACCCGGCAGCGTGGGCTATTGCGCAAATCTTCATGCATGGCAAGCCAGGTGTCCAACCGTGGCGATATTTCTCTCGGGAAAAGGCGCTGAAGATTCGTGTCGCGGCGGGCCAAACCGACTTGGCAGACGCCGATGCCAAAGCCTGCGCGCAAGGCGCCGAGCGCCGCCAGATCGCTGGCGGTACGCAAGGTAAAGTGCTCTGGGCTTAGCCAGGGCAGCTGAGCTTTGATGCCGCGAGTGAAAGCGGTTTCCTTGTCATAGCCTATCAGTCCGTGGTCCTTCAAAGCATCTAAGCTGGCAGGCGTGCCACGACGCTCCAGATATCGCCGGTGCGCGTAGAGTCCCAGCTCGATCTCGCCGATACGCCGCGCAACCAGCACGGCTTGGCTCGGCCGCCGCATACGCACGGCGATATCGGCTTCGCGCTGGAGTAAGTCTTCGATACGATTCGATGGCGCCAACTCAATCACGAGTTTGGGATAAGACTCGCATAACTCAGTGATAATCGCCGGCAGCACCTCGACGGTCATAACGTCACTCGCCGTAATCCGAACGGTGCCGCACACGCCCTCACCTTGGCTGCTGGCAACCCGCAACAGCGCAGCACTGGTGGACTCCAGCGTTTCAGCGTAGGGACGCAATGCCAGCGCCACATCGCTCGGGCTGAGACCTTGCTGAGTACGGATAAACAAGGCGCAGCCCAGAGCCTGTTCCAAAGCGTCCACGTGGCGCCCGACGGTTGGCTGAGTCAGCCCAAGCGAACGCGCCGCACCCGATAACGACCCCTCGCGCAAAACTCCGAGAAAACTGCGGTACAGCTCCCAGCTTGGTTCGATTTTTTCCATACAAAAATGTATAGCCGTTAGATAAGTATCGATAATTTCATTTAAATGCGATTCACGCAAGAATAGTCTCCATTCCCGCTTTGGGATTGCATCGAGAGACCACGCAAGGAGACCGTTATGACACAGAACCGCATTGCATTGATTTTGGGCGCTACCGGCAATATCGGTAGCGAAGTCGCGCGACGGCTGTCGGCCAGAGGCTGGGGGGTGCGAGCTTTGCATCGCAACCCGGCCGGACTGGCCGGTCGCGATGTGCGCTTCGAATGGCATCAAGGCGATGCGATGGCGGCAAAAGACGTGCTCGCGGCGGCCCATGGCGCACAATTGATCGTGCATGCCGTCAACCCGCAGAGTTATCACAACTGGGGCGGGCTGGTGCTGCCCATGATAGACAATACGATTTCTGCCGCACGCGCCTCCGGTGCTCGCATCCTGCTGCCCGGCACAGTCTATAACTTTGGGCCGGACGCGTTTCCCGTCCTGTCCGAGACCTCCGAGCAGCGGCCGCTGACCCGTAAAGGGGCGATCCGGGTTGAGCTGGAACGGCGCTTGCGGCTTGCGGCAACTGACGGCGTGCGCAGCCTAGTGGTGCGCGCCGGTGATTTTTTCGGGCCTGGGGCCAACAACAACTGGTTCTCGGGCGCTATCGTCAAGCCGGGAAAACCGCTACGCACGATTTACTATCCGGGTAAGCCAGGCATCGGCCACCAATGGGCTTATGTGCCGGATGTGGCGGAAACCATGGTGCGCTTGCTTGAACAAGAAGAGCGACTGGCGCCTTTCTCGAGCTACGCCATGAAGGGCCATTGGGATGCGGACGGCACACACATGATCTCATCGATTCGCCGGGTGGTGAATGACCCGGCCTTCAAGGTACGTGCTTTCCCATGGTGGGCGCTGCCCATCATGTCGCCGTTCTCGGAGATGTTCCGCGAGGTTCTGGAGATGCGCTACCTGTGGCAGCAACCGCTTTGCATGGACAACACGCCTATCGTGGCCACCCTTGGCGAGGAGCCTCTTACGCCATGGGATGACGCGGTCAGAACAACTTTGACGTCAATGCACTGCATCTGATGCCGGTATTGGGCAGTGCCGGGCGGATATTTCAAGATGTATTCGCATGTCAATTATGCTACTGTGCAGGTTGCAGCATATGTTCGGAGAATCTAATGAACGTCGCCATCGCAGCCTCAACCATTGCCCTGCAAACCATTGCACAGCAAAACGCCTCGCAACCCACTTTGCTTGCTGCGGCCGTCGCCGCCCCCCAGACCGCAGCACTGGCTCTGACAGTTGCCGCAGTCGATTCCGCTACATCGAGCGTTCAGTCGATTCTGGGAGCACTCGGTTCAGGCGTCGACACCTACGCCTGAAGGTAGTGCTAGCTCGTAGCGTCCGGTCAAACCCGCAATAGCGGCATTGTGGGAAATCGCTCCTGCAATACCGATGCCGGGTCAATTCCCCACCAATTATTGAGCACAGTTGCATAAATCGACCTGAAATCGACGCCCACCGGCAAGTTGCCGCTACCGTCGAGGCGCGCCAGCACTGGCGGCGCGCCGTGCAAGCCGCCCTGCACGCGCCCACCCGCAATAAAATGCGGCGCAACCGTACCGTGGTCGGTGCCGTTGCTCTGGTTTTCGCCCGGGCGGCGGCCGAATTCAGAGTAGGTCATAATCAGGGTCGAATCCCAGCGTCCTAATTCAAGCAAAGCAGAACGCATCGCAACCATGCTTTCTGAAAATTGCTTGAGCAGGTTCGCCTGCTGCCCCGGCTGATTCTGATGCGTGTCGAAACCGTTCAAGGTCAATCTCACCACACCGACACCTTGGCCTATTAACGGCACACCGCCAGGGCTGTCACTGGCCGCGACGACCTGCATCGCAGTTTTCACGGAAGCCCCAAAAGCACCTTGAGGAAATGCCGTTTTAAACTGGTATTGCCCTGCCCGCGGCCGCAACTTGTCGGCCGCTTTAACGATATCGTTCTCGACCGATAAAATATGTTCCAGCGAGGGATTGCGCTCATGAATATGGGCCGGCATTGCCAGCCGCGATTGCTGCAGAAATTGCTGAGGATTAATCAAGGCCACAGCGCGAGCGCCGTGCGACAAAGGCCCCATTTCGGCGCTGCCGATGACCACGGCATCGGCCGTAAAGCTCGTGGGCACCGGGCGCTCGGCGAAAGCCCGAGTTAGCCAGCCTTCACGCAAATACTCATCGGAGCGAGACGCCGTATCCCAAATTTCGATCGAACGAAAATGCGACAAATTCGGTTGCGGATAACTGACCCCTTGCACGATCGCGAGTTGCCCCTCTTTCCACATAGGCATCAAGGCCTGTAGCTGTGGATGCAAACCCGTGCGCTCATCGAGTTGTATCACCTGTTCACGCGGTATGCCGATTTTAGGGCGCAGCTTGGCGTAAGCCGGATCGGCAAACGGAATAACCGTGTTCAAGCCGTCATTGCCGCCTTTGAGTTCAACCAGTATCAGCAGATTGTCGTAACCTGGCTTGAACTTTGTGGCACGCTCGTCGGCCGCCTGAGAGCGTGCGGGCCACGCAAGGGTCGCGCCCAGTCCGCCCGTCATGGCAAGAAAATCGCGTCGTTTCATGGTTACCCCCAAACCGAAAACTTCAAACAGCTCAATCATCCATCGGCGGGCGGCATAGTCCTGATACGGCATGCGCGTCCGAAACGATATTCACGCTTATTAACTCTGTTACGCGGCAGCTTATTTAAGCTGATAGGCCGGGTCCATCATCAAGGCCTGCAAATAGGCCGCACTCGACGCCCCATTCACGATCGGATCGACCGGTGAAATCAACAAGACCACGTTTTGCATCTGTAGTTCGCGCGACAGCGACGGCAGTTCATCCGGCGTTAAATCGAATTGCGCCAGCCATGCATTCAAGTCGAAACGAATGGCGCCAACTCGCGGTTTGCCATGGGCCATCGCGTCGGAATTGGCAGGCGGCATCGATGACGGGGACTGCGGTGGCAGTTGGGAGGCGCCAACAGCCGCCTTCTTGGCCATACCGTGCGTATCCTCGGTGGCGCGCATCAATTGCTCGACATATTGCTTGCGCGCCAACAAGGTCGAACTGTCGATCCAAACGTCGCCGCCCGGCCAGCCTTTTACGTTAGGGGGCTGGAACAAAACCTGCCCCAATTGCCGCATCGCGCCGACCATCGGTTGCGTGTTGTCGTAAGCAATATCGAACTGCCGAACGGTGCCCACCACGAACTCGACAGGAGACTTGACTAGTGTGCCGCGATTATTCGGATCCCAAAACGCCGGACTTAAGAAAAGTCCGCGCAGCGCCACTTTGATATCGTAATGACTTGCTCGAAAAGCGTCGGCAATCGGTTTGAGTTCAAGCGGATCGGGCGTCGCGGAAACAAACTCGCGCCACAGTTTGGCGGTAATGAAATCGGCGGTTTCGGGTTGCGCAAGCAAGATATCGAGCATCTGGTCGCCATCGAAATTGCCGGTTTGACCGAAGACGGTCTTCTCGCCATCGTCGTGGAATGCGCTGCGCCATACATAAGCACCGTTATCCGGGTCGACGCTCCAGCCGGTATAGGTGCGCGCGGCCTGCTTAATATCGTCTTCGCTGTAATGGCCTTCGCCGAGGGTAAATAGCTCCATCACTTCCCGTCCGAAGTTTTCATTCGGATGGCCGCGGCGGCTGTTTGCACCATCGAGGTAAAGCAACATGGCGGGATCTTTCGCCACGGCATGCAGCATGTCGCCAAAGTTAGCCAAGGCGTCATGCCTCAGCAACACGTTCTGTTGATACATGGTTTGCGGTTCTGGGACTTTATCCTGGCCCGAGGTGAAGTGGTTATGCCAGAACAAGGTCATGCGCTCGGTCAGCGGCGACGGCGTCGTCATCATTTCACGCGCCCACCACGCCCTGAGCTCCTCGTAATGAACCCCACGCAGACGCTGTTCTTCGCGCCGCTGCTCATCGGTCCAGCTTTTACGCATATCGCGCGTCACCCAGGGCGTATTGACCCAGACCGGCGGCGGCGTCCGAGCTTCGGTCAAAGCACCGGCGAGCACACGGTCGACGGCTTGTTCGCGAGTCAAACCAACCCAGGCGCGGACCTGATTTTCATCGGCCTGAAAGCCGGTTCGTTCAAGAAAATAGCGTGCATCGTCCGCGCTCAGTGTCACCTCATCGACTTCGGCAACCGCTGCCTTGCGATGGCGCGGTCGACGCGCCGTTTGGACTACCGACTTGTTCAGCGGCTTGTTCGGCGGCTTAGTCACCGCTTGAACCATGGGCTTAACCGTAGGTGGCGTCGACGTTTGCGCGAAAGCGGACGGCACGAGCAGCGTGCCCGAGATCAACGCGTATTTGAGCAGTTTTATCGGAGCAGTCGATATCATCATGGCGTCGATAATCACCCGGACAACGCCGGGAGGTGTAGGGGTGAGAGTCTTCAGTGCTTATATATATCGCGGGCCGCATCTTCAATGTGCTGCCGCAACAACTTGCGATCCGCCGGACTCAGGTGGCCATCGCGCTGCGGCACATTAGGGGCTTGTGCTGCGCCGCCCCGCGGATTTTGCCGCAGCAAATGATGGGGTGTAATAGCCCTCGAACTCTCTCTTTTCTGCTCCTGTGCGGCGCCTTCCTGTTCGCCTGCCCAGGCAGGCCGGCTTGCCGCGATGACAATCAACAGCCAAGCCACGATGCCCAATCCACGTGTTTGTAGAACAGCCCATTTCATCTTTAACCTTGCTCGCTGAATACTGTCAAACCCTAAAAGCACCGTTAAAATCAAGTGTACGCGCAGCTTTAGCCTCTGCCCCCCGAAGGCTGGTAAAGTATGTAACCCTTTGTTACCCCTGAAGGCCCTGGAATTCCACCGTCGTAGAACCGCGTTAAGATGCCGCTATGGAAAACAAAAACCCATCCAAGATTCTCGTGGTCGACGACGACCCCCGCCTACGCGACCTATTGCGCCGTTATCTGGGCGAACAGGGTTTTAACGTCTATGTCGCGGAAAACGCGACGGCGATGAATAAGCTTTGGGTCCGCGAGCGTTTCGACATGCTGGTGCTCGACCTGATGCTGCCCGGCGAAGACGGACTGTCGATTTGCCGCAGATTGCGCGGCAGCAATGATCGAACCCCGATTATTATGTTGACGGCCAAAGGCGAAGATGTCGATCGCATCGTCGGCCTCGAAATGGGCGCCGATGACTATTTGCCTAAACCCTTCAATCCGCGCGAGTTGGTTGCACGCATCCACGCGGTATTGCGTCGGCAAATGCCGGCCGAGCTGCCGGGCGCGCCCTCGGAAACCACCGAGATCTTCGAATTCGGTGCTTTCGCCTTGAATCTCGCCACCCGCACACTGACAAAAAGCGGTCAGGAAATTTCACTGACAACCGGTGAATTTTCCGTGCTCAAGGTCTTTGCACGGCATCCGCGCCAGCCGCTATCGCGCGAAAAACTGATGGAACTGGCGCGTGGTCGGGAATATGAGGTCTTCGACCGCAGTCTCGATGTGCAGATTTCACGTCTGCGTAAATTAATCGAGCCTGACCCCGGCAGCCCACGCTTTATCCAGACCGTCTGGGGCCTGGGTTACGTGTTTATCCCCGACGGCGCGGCGTGATATCGAACTTGCGACATGCTAATTAACCGGCGTCTGGCGTCCCTCACCTTCGGGGGGCTTTTCTGGCGCACGTTCTTACTCATCGCATTACTGATCTCGTTTAGTAATGCGGCATGGTTCCAAAGTTTGCGCTTGATCGAACGCGAGCCGCGTGCTGAGCGCGTTGCTTTGCAATTGATCAGCGTTGTCAAACTCACGCGTACCGCCTTGCTGTATTCCGACCCCGACCTGCGTCGCGCCCTGCTTCAGGACCTCGAAAGCAACGAGGGGGTACGCGTCTACCCACGCGAAGCAACGGACAAATTCCAGCTCCAGCCCGATGAAGCGGTGACGCACTTGATCGAGCATGACGTGCGCGTGCGCCTCGGTAACGACACGGTGATTGCCGCTTCCGTGAACGGCATTCCCGGCGTCTGGATCAGCTTTAAAATCGACGACGACGACTACTGGGTGGCGCTCGACCGCGACCAGCTCGACACCGTCAGCGGCTTGCAATGGGTCGGCTGGGGCACATTTGCGCTGGCCCTGTCATTGCTTGGCGCGGCTTTTATCACCAGCCTGGTCAATCGGCCTTTTAGCCGCTTGGCCAGCGCCGCGCGCAAAGTCGGCTCAGGGCAAAGCCCCGAGCGTTTGCCCGAGCGCGGCATGGGCGTGGCGGCAGAAACCAATCGCAGCTTTAACCAAATGGTCGGAGCGTTGGCCCAACTGGAAGCCGATCGGGCCTTGATGCTGGCCGGCATTTCGCATGATTTGCGCACGCCGCTGGCCCGTTTGCGGCTTGAGACTGAAATGAGCCCGGCTGATGAGGCGACCAAGGAAGCCATGGTCGACGATATCGAGCAAATGGACAATATCATCGGCCGCTTTCTCGACTATGCCCGCCCGGTGCAACGCCCGACCGAGACCATCGATCTATCGGCCGTGGTGCGCGAAATTGCCGCGCGTCTGGACGGCGAAGACGGCATGCAGATTGATACCGTACTGACTGAACACGCACTGATCGAGGCAGATCCCACCGATATTCGCCGGGTGCTCGGCAACCTGATCGAGAACTCACGGAAATATGGGCGCAGCGCCGACGACGGCGTGGCGCACATCACCATCCGCACCACCGCATCGTTCCAGAAAGTTGAATTGAGCGTGCTCGATACCGGCAGCGGCATTCCCGAAGATCAACTTGAACTTGTCATCCGGCCGTTCTACCGGGTCGAAGTGGCGCGCACCAAAGCCGATGGCACAGGCCTCGGGATGGCCATCGTGCAGCGTTTGGTGAATCGCCAGCGCGGCATTTTGAAATTGTCCAATCGCAATCCGGGCCCGGGACTGGACGTGACGATAACGTTCCCGGTCACCGCTTAACGTGCTTGGCGGCGTGCATCAAGCCATGCGGAAAATCGCGCTGGCGGGCCGTTGCAAGCGGCAAGCAGATATGCAAAAGCTATCGCACCATATCTAAAATCTATTGATAATTTTTTATAATAGATGTATATTTGTGGAATGTAACGCATTCGTTATGTCCAAACAGTAGAGTGTGCTCTCACACTTTACTCATCACTCCAGGAGCATTTGCATGAAAACTGTAGGCGATAAACTCGAAGCGTTTAGCGTAGGCGCTGCAAAGCCCGGCTTTAACCACCACGAAGAAAACGGCGTTTCGGCATTCGAAACGATTACCGAAGCTTCGTTCCCCGGCAAATGGAAAATCATCTATTTCTACCCGAAGGATTTCACCTTCGTGTGCCCGACCGAAATCGTCGAATTCGCTAAGCTGAGCAGCGCTTTCGAAGAGCGCGACGCCGTTTTGCTCGGCGGCAGCGGCGACAATGAATTTGTCAAGCTCGCATGGCGTCGTGAACACCCGGACCTGAGCAAGCTCAACCACTACTCGTTCGGCGATGTTACCGGTTCGCTGATCGACCAGCTCGGCGTGCGCGACCATGCAGCAGGCGTCGCACTGCGTGCCACGTTTATTGTTGACCCGGACAACACGATTCAACACGTGTCGGTTAACAACCTGAACGTCGGTCGCAACACGGAAGAAATCTTGCGTATCCTTGACGGTCTGCAAACGGACGAACTGTGCCCGTGCAACCGTGCAGTTGGTGGTAGCACGCTGTAATTCAGCGTATGGAGCCCGCCTCGTGCGGGCTTTTTTTAACATCGGCCGATAGGAGCTTTCAATGGAATTCATTGCTTCGATTAAAAATTTAATTCCCGATTACGCCAAAGATATTCGCCTGAATCTGGACGGCACCATTGCACGCTCTTCGCTGGAAGGCCATGACGCGGTCGGTGTTGCGCTGGCGGCGGCCTTTGCCGTGAAAAGCCCGCAGCTCATCGACGCGATCCGCAACGCGGGCCTGCTGTCCCCCGAGGAAATCAATGGCGCGCTGACGGCTGCGGCCTTGATGGGGATGAACAATGTCTGGTATCCCTATGTTGAGATGACCGAGCATAACGATCTTAAGACGCAGCCTGCCGGCTTGCGGATGAATGCCTATGCCTCGCATGGCGGGGTCGACAAACGCCGCTTTGAAATGTACGCACTGGCCGCTTCGATTATCGGCAAGTGTCATTTCTGCGTGAAATCGCACTTCGACACCTTGATCAAGGAAGGTATGAGCACCACCCAGTTGCGCGATGTCGGCCGAATTGCCGCGACTGTCAACGCAGCGGCTCAGGTGATCGCGGCAGAACAGCGCTGATCATTGGAGCTCGAAAATGGGCTGTTATTTGATTTGAACGGCGGATTTGAACGGCGGATTTGAACCGCGAGTTTGAACTACGCCTCAAAAATTGAGCCTCTGCGCTTATTTTTGGGGCGTTTTCCTGCGTCAGGTCAATTTAGATCGGAGCGATACAGTTACCGGTGCAGCAAACAATACAAAAGCCAGTACAGTTGCAGATAATGGCGCGTGTTTTAGGCAGGTGAAACGTCGGCAAACCGTTGCGAACACACTGTATTAATCGCCCGGTTGATGGTTGTTTTCCGCTGCTTGCCGCTCGGTTTCCCGGCGCTTTGCCTTACACGCAGTCACGGCCTGTTGTGCGTCCTCACGATTGCCTTGCATCAAGCTCATCGCTTGCGCTTCGGAGATCGCAGAGAAGCGCTTATGCCACTGGCTGATAGGCCGTATATACGGCCCCGGCTCAAATGGCCAAAGATGTTCATAGACGGCGTGAGACTCGAGGCCATCGGTATGGGTGGCTTCGGTAAAAAAACGGTAGATTCCACCATCGACATGGCGATAGTAGCTAGGTCTGGAAAATGCGGTTTGCATCAATATCTCAGCAATTAGAAAGTCACAGCCATTGCAGGCCGATCGGCCGACGCATAGCGCCCCTCAAAGCCTACAATGGCGGATTAGCCGATTGGCCCCTATTAGCCGATAAAGCCGCGCTTGATCAGCACAATCGCTTGCGCCTCTATCCCTTCGCTACGTCCCAAATAGCCCAGTTTTTCATTGGTCTTGGCCTTGACGTTGACACAGTCGGCGGGCAGCGCCAAATCGTGCGCCAAGTTCTCCCGCATCGCGGCGATATGCGTAGCAAGTTTGGGCGCTTGCGCGATTACCGTGCTGTCGACATTGACAATGGTAAAACCGGCTTGAGCGACGCGTGCCACTGCCTCACGCAACAACACCCGACTGTTTGCCCCGGCGAAATCCGGGTCGGTATCGGGGAAATGGCGGCCGATATCGCCAAGCGCCGCGGCGCCGAGCAAGGCGTCGGTAATGGCGTGCAACAGCACGTCGGCGTCGGAATGCCCGAGCAACCCGCGCTCGTAGGGTATCGTCACACCGCCGATAATCAGCGGACGACCTTCCACCAAGACATGAACGTCATAACCCTGACCTACTCGAAAATCCATGATTCCACCCGTTACGTTTTAAGGTTAGCGTCCGGCCGCTTATTTCTGCCCGGCAGGCTTTGCCAGCATGGCTTCAGCCAAGGCAAAGTCCTCGGGATAAGTGACCTTGAAATTACGTAAGTTACCCTGCACCAGGCGAGGCTGATGACCCAGGCGCTCCAAGGCGCTGGCCTCGTCCGTGACGTTAAAGCCATCGTGCTGCGCGCGTTCCAACGCGTCGCGCAACAGCCCTAAGCGAAACATCTGTGGGGTTTGTGCCAGCCATAGACCGTCGCGCGGTTCGGTTTTACCAATCCGCGGCGTGCTTGGGGCCGGTGCCTGCGCCTCATCAAAGGCTGGATCCGCGAACAAATCATCGCTCGCCACGCGCTTCAGTGTATCGGCCAGCGGCAAGGCGACGATGCCGCCGACCGGATCGTCTTTGACCTCGGCGACCAGCGCGCGTATCAGAGTCGGGGTAATGCCTGCCCGAGCTGCGTCATGCACCAAGGCCCAATCGTGATCGCGCGCACCGAATTCAGATAAGGCGTATAAACCGTTGAGCACGCTCGCATGGCGCGTCGCGCCGCCACAACGACGCACCGCATAGCGCAAGCCCGCAAAACGACGCGGATCGAAGTGACTGTCGTCGGGCGCAAGCACAACTAAGGTTTGCGTCAACTCGGAACAAGCATCGAATGCCGCCAGCGTGAAATGCAGCAAATTATGACCGGCAACCGTTTTGTATTGCTTGGGCAAAGCAGCGCCGGCACGTGAGCCGATGCCTGCGCAAGGAATCACAGCAAAAAGTCGGGGTGGCGGTAAAGGTGGTTTCACTATGCTTGTAGCCCCGAAAAAGAGATCGGCACGACCATTTGTGCGCGCCGTGGGTGAAAGTCAAAGAGCGATTCTATAATAACGTTCTTTGTACGAGTGACCGATGACGGTTTAACGTGCTTTTCTGCACGGTCTTTGTTATTTTGGGCGGCTAGTCTGCTTACGCATTAAAGTCATGCCGGAAACAGACAGGCGCAGGTGGCTGCGTTTAGCTTGATACGGCTATCACGCAAGTAATGTTTTACAACCAGTCTTCTATGTCAGATCAAATTTCAGGTCGTACCGGCAATACCTCGATACCGCTGGCCTTGGTCAAGGCGGCGCAACGCTTTACGTTCGACGGTTCGCACGGTTCCGCCGACGCCTTGTTGATCGCCCGTTACTTTGAGGCCTACCGCGCCCAGCTACCCTTGTTGGCGGTAATTTGCGCCAGTCCCGCCGACGCCCAGCGTCTGCATCACGAAATCACGGTGTTCGCCCCCCAGATACGCGTGCGCTTGCTGCCCGACTGGGAAACCCTGCCCTACGACACCTTCTCGCCACATCAAGACTTGGTTTCGGAGCGGCTCGCGACCCTGCATGACCTCGGCGAAGGCCGCTGCGACATCCTGCTGGTGCCGGCCACCACGGCGCTCTACAGAATGCCGCCGGCATCCTATATGGCCGCCTATACTTTTTCGTTTGCTCAAGGCGACAAACTCGACGAAGCCAAGCTAAAAGCACAATTGACGCTGGCCGGCTATGAACATGTCAGCCAGGTGGTGCGGCCCGGCGAATATTGCGTGCGCGGCGGCTTGATCGACCTGTTTCCGATGGGTTCGCCACTGCCATACCGGATCGATTTATTCGATAATCAGGTCGAAACTATCCGGGCCTTCGATCCCGACACCCAACGCAGTGTCTATCCGGTACCCGAAGTCCGCCTCTTACCGGGGCGCGAGTTTCCGTTCGACGAGGCCGCGCGCAGCGCCTTTCGCAGCCGTTGGCGCGAGACCTTTGAAGGCGACCCGAGCCGTTGTTCGGTCTACAAGGACATCGGCACGGGCGTACCCGCAGCCGGCATCGAATACTATTTGCCGCTGTTTTTCGAAGAAACGGCCACGCTGTTCCATTATCTGCCGGAACACACGCAACTGGTGCTCAGCGGCGATCTGGACGCGGCCATCCGGCGCTTTACCGCCGACACCAAACAACGCTACACCTTCCTGTCCTCGGACCGGGAACGCCCGATACTGGAACCTCAGCGCCTATTTTTAAGCGATGAAGATTTTTTTATTCTGGCCAAGCCTTTTGCTCGGGTGGTGCTGCCGGCGGTTGCCGAAGGCGGCTGGGCGCTGCCTCTGCCTAACCTGACGGTCGATCGCCACGCGGAAGATCCCGCCGCCGCCCTGCGTGACTTCCTCGGCAAGACCGCCTATCGCGTGCTGCTGGTGGCGGAGTCGGCCGGACGCCGCGAAACCGTCCAGCAATGGCTGCACGACAATCAACTGAAACCGGCAGCCTGCGAATCGTTCGAGGATTTCCTCACCGGCAGCGCGCCCTTCGCGCTCGGTGTCGCTGAGTTGTCGAATGGTTTTGCCCTGCCCGATGAAAAGCTCGCGATCATTACCGAAAACGAGCTCTACGGCTCGCTCGCCCGCCGCAGCGGCCGACGCCGTCAGGAACAGGCCAGCAACGTCGATTCGATGGTGCGCGACCTGTCCGAGCTTAAAATCAACGATCCGGTGGTGCATAGCCAACACGGCATCGGCCGCTATCTCGGCCTGATCACCATGGATCTCGGCGAAGGCGAAACCGAGTTGCTGCACCTTGAATACGCCGGCGGCAGCAAGCTCTATGTACCGGTCTCGCAGCTCCACGTCATCTCGCGCTATAGCGGCGCCGACCCCGACAGCGCCCCCTTGCACGCGCTCGGTTCCGGCCAATGGGAAAAAGCCAAGCGCCGCGCGGCACAGCAAATCCGCGACACCGCGGCCGAACTACTGAATCTCTATGCGCGCCGCGCTTTGCGCCAAGGCCATGCCTTCGATCTGACACCGCGCGATTACGACCGCTTCGCCGAAAGCTTCGGTTTCGAGGAAACGCCCGATCAAGCGGCCGCGATTGTCGCCGTAATCGGCGATATGACGAGCGGCAAACCGATGGACCGCCTGGTCTGCGGCGATGTCGGCTTCGGCAAAACCGAAGTCGCGCTGCGCGCGGCGTTTATTGCCGTGATGGGCGGCAAGCAGGTGGCCATTTTGTCGCCGACCACCCTGCTCGCCGAACAACATTTCAATACCTTCTCCGATCGTTTTTCCGACTGGCCGGTGCGCATTGCCGAGATGTCGCGCTTCAAAAGCAGCAAGGAAATCAACGCGTCGATCCAGCAAATCAATGAAGGCACGCTCGATATTGTGATCGGCACGCATAAGCTGCTGTCATCGGAAGTGCAGTTCAAACGTCTGGGCCTGGTCATCATCGACGAAGAGCATCGCTTTGGCGTGCGCCAAAAAGAAGCGCTCAAGGCCTTGCGCGCCGAAGTCGATATCTTGACGCTGACGGCAACCCCGATTCCCCGCACGCTGGGATTGGCGCTCGAAGGTCTGCGCGATTTTTCGGTAATTGCGACTGCGCCGCAAAAACGGCTGGCGATCAAAACCTTTGTGCGCCGCGAAGACGACAGCACCATCCGCGAAGCCATGCTGCGCGAACTGAAGCGCGGCGGTCAGGTGTATTTCCTGCATAACGAAGTCGAAACCATAGAAAATCGCCGCGCGATGCTCGAAGCACTGGTGCCTGAAGCGCGCATTTCGGTGGCCCACGGGCAGATGCATGAGCGCGAGCTGGAGCGCGTGATGCGCGATTTCGTCGGCCAGCGCTCCAATGTCTTGCTGTGCACCACGATTATCGAAACCGGTATCGACGTGCCCAGCGCCAACACCATCTTGATGCATCGCGCCGACAAATTCGGCCTCGCGCAGTTGCATCAACTGCGCGGCCGGGTCGGCCGCTCGCACCATCAGGCCTACGCCTATCTCTTGGTGCACGATCCGCAAGCCCTGACTAAACAGGCCGGCCGCCGTCTCGAAGCGATTCAGCAGATGGAAGAGCTGGGTTCGGGCTTTTACCTGGCGATGCACGACCTCGAAATTCGCGGCGCCGGCGAAGTACTCGGCGACAAGCAGTCAGGCGACATTCATGAAATCGGCTTTCAGCTCTACACCGATATGTTGAACGATGCGGTCAAGGCGCTCAAGGCGGGCCATGAACCCGACCTCATTTCGCCACTGGGCGCGACCACCGAAATTAATTTGCACGTACCGGCTATCCTGCCGTCCGACTTCTGTGCCGACGTGCAGGAACGTTTATCGATCTACAAGCGTTTGGCCAACTGCGAACGCAGCGATGCGATCGACAATATCCAGGAAGAATTGATCGACCGCTTCGGCAAAATGCCGCACCAAGCACAAGCCTTGATTGAAACGCATCGTTTGCGCTTGTGGGCCAAACCACTGGGAATTGCGAAAATCGATGCTTCGGAAAATTTGATTTCGATGCAATTTATTCCGCAACCGCCGATCGACGCGATGCGCATCATCGAAATGGTACAACGCAACAAACATATCAAGCTGGCAGGCCAGGACAAGCTGCGCATCGAAACCCGCAGCCCCGATATGACGGTCAGAGTAGCGACCTTAAAAGAAGTCATGCGAGCCTTGGGAGCGCCACTTAAGCAGGATGCGGCGCCGCTGGCCACGCTGCGTTAATGGTGGCGCTCGGGCGGGCGGTATGACTAAGGCCACTGCACGCGCGCCTGCCGTGACCGGCTTTAAGCGCGCTTTCCCCAGGGCTTAAGCCGCCACGGCTAATTTGATATATGATTTGAAGAAGATCCCGCCGGAGTACTTCTATGTCAGTTATTGTCGAACCCGTTCAGCACGGGGTCGCTTCAAGCCAAACCGCTACACCGCTCTCCTTGCCCTGGATAGAAAAACTCATCGGCTTTGATACCACCAGCCGCGAGTCGAATCTGAATCTGATCGAAACCGTTCGCGACCATCTCAAGCAAGCCGGCATCGACGCCGTTCTGACGCATGACGCGACCGGCCGCAAAGCCAATTTATTCGCTACCGTCCCGGCACATAACGGCGACACGGACGGCGGTATCGCGCTGTCGGGTCACACCGATGTGGTGCCGGTCGACGGGCAAAACTGGGATACCGATCCGTTCAAAACCGTGATCAAAGACGGCAAGCTCTATGGCCGCGGCGCCTGCGATATGAAGGGTTATATCGGCGTGGCGCTGGCCCTGCTGCCCGAGATGCAAAGCGCCAAACTGAAGCAGCCGCTGCACTTCGCGCTGTCTTATGACGAAGAGGTCGGCTGCGTGGGCGCGCCGCACATGATTGCCGACCTGAAAAGGCGCGGTATCCGGCTTGATGGTTGTATCGTCGGCGAGCCGACCACCATGCGCCCGATCATCGCCCACAAAGGCATCAATGCTTACAAGTGCTGCGTGCGCGGCTTGGCGGCTCACTCGTCGCTCACTCCGCAGGGCGTCAACGCCATCGAATATGCCGCGCGCCTGATTTGCCAGATTCGCGATCTGGCCGACCAAATGCTGACCCAAGGCCCATTCGACCAGGCTTTCGACGTGCCGTTCAGCACCGCATCGACCAACCTGATCAGTGGCGGCATTGCCTTGAACACCGTGCCGGCGCTGTGTGAATTTACCTTCGAATTCCGCAATTTGCCGGGCATGGCCCCCGACGGTATTTTCAGCAAAATCGAACATTACGCGCGCGAACAACTAGAGCCTGCGATGCGGCGGGTCTACGCCAACGCCGGTATCGACTTCAGCAAGATCGCCGCCGCCCCGTCCTTCGATGCCTCGGAGCAAGACGCGATCACACAGCTGGTGCGTGCCTTGACCGGCGACGCCGACAAACGCAAAGTCGCCTACGGCACCGAAGCAGGTCTATTCCAGGCGGCCGGTGTGCCGAGCGTGGTCTGCGGCCCTGGCGATATCGCCCAAGCGCACAAAGCCAATGAGTTCGTGACGCTAGACCAGCTTAACGCCTGTGAGTCTTTCACCCGCAAACTGATACACAGTCTGACTATCGCTTAAGCCATGCACGATCTATCGAAGTTGGCCCACCCCGATTCCGCAATACAAGGCGAAAAAGTCCCCGGACTCGATGAAATCGCGGCCCAGCATATGGCGCTGGCGCCCTGGGTCAATCGCACGCCGGTGTTCGATAAAACCGACCTGGTGTCGCTTGAGCACACCACGGTCAATTTCAAATTCGAGCTATTACAGGCGAGCGGCAGTTTCAAGGTGCGCGGCGCCTTTTCCAATTTGCTGGCGCTCAACGAGATACAGCGCAATGCCGGGGAACCTGTGTCAGCGCCGGCAATCATGCGATTGCCGTGGCGTATGCGGCGATGCGCCTGGGGATCGATGCGAAAGTCGTGATGCTGGGCTCGGCCAGTCCGGTACGCGTCGCGCTGTGCAAAAGGTATGGCGCGCAGATTGTCATGGCCGAAGATGTGGCGCACGGATTCAGCCTGGTGCGCGACATCGAAGCCGAAGAAGGCCGCTATTTTGTCCACCCGTTCAGCGGCTATCGCACGGTGCTGGGCACCGCAACCTTGGGCTACGAATGGGTGACGCAAGCCCCCGACCTCGATGCTGTGATTATCCCGGTCGGCGGTGGCGGGCTAGCCGCGGGCGTAGCCACAGCGCTGCGGCTGGCCAATCCGCGTTGCCGGATTTTCGGGGTCGAGCCGGCAGGCTCGGATGTCATGAGTAAGAGCTTTGCCGCCAATCACACCATCCGTATGGGCGCCATGCGCTCGATCGCCGACAGCTTGATGGCGCCGCACACTGAGGAATATAGTTTCGCCTTGTGCCGTCGCCATCTCGACCAAATCGTGGTGGTCAGCGACGACGAACTCAGGCTGTCGATGCTCTACCTGTTCGAACAACTCAAGCTCGCGGTTGAGCCTGCCTGCGCCGCAGCTACGGCCGCGTTATTGGGACCGCTGCGCGATCAGTTGGCAGGCAAACGTGTGGGCGTCTTGCTGTGCGGCACGAATATCGATCTGCAAAGCTTTGAAACTCATCTCAGTTACGCGCAGCGCCTGCAGAAAGTGCAAAATTAAAAACCCGCTCGCGTACCGCAAACCTTGCGGCGCGCGAGCCAGTTAAACGGCCAATGTCGTACGCTTGCGCTCAGCCGACAACATCACATGATTGGCGATCAACACGCCGATCGTCACGACCAGGATAAACAAGGTCGCCAGCGCATTCATTTCCGGATTCAGCCCCAAACGCACCCGCGAGAACACCACCAGCGGCAAAGTGGTCGAGCCGGGGCCCGAGAGAAATGCCGAGGTCACGACATCGTCGATCGACAGGGTGAACGACAACAACCAGCCCGAAATCAAGGCCTGTGAAATCAGCGGCAGCGTGATCCAAAAAAACACCCGCAGCGGGATCGCCCCCAGATCGAGCGCCGCCTCTTCCAAGGATGGATCCATGCCCCGCAAACGCGACTGCACAATGATCGCGACAAAGGACACGCAGAGCATCACGTGACCGATCCAGATCGTGACAATGCCCCGCTCGCCGGGCCAGCCCAGCAAGTTGCCCATTTCCACAAACAGCAACAGCAGCGAAATACCCTGAATGACCTCAGGAATCACCAGCGGCGCGCTAATCAGGCCGTTAAACAAGGTGACGCCGCGAAAGCGCCCCATGCGCGCCAGTACAAAGCCCGCCCAGGTGCCGATCAGTACCGAAGAAAACGCCGTCATCAGCGCAACCTTTAGCGACAGCACAGCCGCATCGATAAGCTCGTCGTCTTGCCATAAGGCCGCATACCATTTCAGCGAAAACCCGCTCCATACGGTCACCAGCTTCGATGCATTAAACGAATAGACCACTAAACTGATAATAGGGATATACAGAAACAAAAACGCTATGCCCAGCGTCGTGACTTGCAATCCACGGTTAGGTTTGATCATCGCGTCTCATCCATTTGCTTATTCTGGAAGTGCTGGAACAGCACCATGGGCACTAGCAATAGCAGCACCATCGCACAGGTCACAGCCGACGCCATCGGCCAGTCGGTATTGCTGAAAAACTCGTCCCACATCACCCGCCCTATCATCAGCGTATTGGCGCCGCCCAGCAACTCGGGAATCACGTACTCGCCGACAGCCGGAATAAACACCAGCAGGCATCCGGCGATAATGCCGTTTTTCGACAACGGCAAAGTGATTTTCACAAAGGCTTTCCACGGCTTGGCGCCCAGATCGTAAGCGGCCTCCAGCAAAGCCATGTCCATTTTCACCAAATGGGCGTACAAAGGCATGATCAGAAACGGCAGGTAGGAATACACCATGCCGATATAGACCGCGATATTGGTGTGATACAACTCGAACGGCGTGTGTATCAAGCCCATCGACATCAAAGCGCTATTCAGTAAACCGTTATTCTTCAGTATTCCTATCCATGCATACACGCGTATCAGAAACGACGTCCAAAACGGCAGCATCACGCCCATCATCAGCAGATTACGTGTCGCCGGACTTGAACGGGCAATGTAATAGGCCGTCGGATAGCCGATAATCAGACAGAAGAAAGTCGAGATCGCGGCGATTTTGATCGAGTTCAGGTAGGCCGCGAAATACAGGCTGTCCTGCATCAAGAACGCATAATGCGTCAGATAGAAGGTGAAGTTCACCACCCCGTCCTTGATGTCGATCAAGGCGGTGTACGGCGGTATCCCCATTTGCTGGTCGGCGAAACTGATTTTCAGCACCAACAAAAACGGCACAAAGAAAAACAGCAGCAGCCACAGATAGGGGCCGGCAATCACCAGCGAGCGCCCGGATGGGCGCAGACGTGTAAGCAGAGAAGTCAACTGGCGGCCCCTTTTATTGCGTGAGCACCACGGCGGAGGTCGATTGCCAACTCACCGAAACGGTCTCGCCGATTTCCGGTGCGCCCATTTCCGACAAGGCAAGACTGGACACGTTGGCCACCATGGTTTTGCCCGAGGGCAGTTGTACGTGATACAGCGAATAGCTACCCATATAGGCAACATTAGTCACCACGCCCTGTGCCCAGTTGACCTCTTGATCCGGTTGCTTGCGCGTCACCGAGACGCGCTCCGGGCGGATCGACACGCTGACATCCATACCCAAGGGACCGGTGATGCCATGGCTGATAAACAAACGCTTGGGCAAATCGGGGCTTTCGATATATACACAATCGGGTTCATCTTCGACCGTCTTGCCGTCAAATAAATTGGTCGAGCCGATAAACTCGGCCGAGAAGCGGCAATTCGGAAATTCATAAACCTGATGCGGCGAGCCGATCTGGACAATCCGGCCTTCGCTCATCACCGCGATCCGATCGGCCATCGTCATGGCCTCTTCCTGGTCATGCGTGACCATGATGCAGGTCACACCCACCTGATCCAGAATATTGACCAGCTCAATTTGCGTGCGTTGGCGTATCTGCTTGTCCAACGCCGACATCGGCTCATCCAGCAACAACAGCTTGGGCCGCTTGACCAGGCTACGCGCCAGCGCCACACGTTGCTGCTGACCGCCCGACAACTGATGCGGCTTACGCTTGGCAAAACGCGTCATTTGCACGAGCTCCAGCGCATTGGCCACGCGCTCGCGGATTTCCGCCTTGGGGCAGCTCTCCTGCTTCAAACCAAACGCAATATTGCCCTCAACCGTCATATGCGGAAACAAGGCATAGGACTGGAACATCATATTCACGGGGCGCCGGTAAGGCGGCAGTGTCGCCAAATCTTCGCCGTCGATCAGAATGCGCCCTGAAGTCACCGACTCGAAACCCGCCAGCATGCGCAGCAGCGTCGACTTGCCGCAACCCGAACTGCCGAGCAGGGCAAATAATTCGCCTTTTCTAACCGTCAAATCGACGTTATGGACAGCCACCGTATCGCCGAATTTCTTGACGACATCGATCACTTGCACAAAATGCCCGGCGCGATCGTCCGGCTCGGCTTGCAACCCTGCTACGTCTTGCTGGGGCACCTTCAGGTTGCCCGGGTCTTTCAACGGCTCACTCATAATCTGGCAATGCTTCCCTATCAACACGAACAAAGCCCCCGGTGGTCCAGGGGCTTGATTTAAAACTGACTCGAACACACGGAACAACAGCGTCACCGCGTGCTGCACTTACCCCGTCACCGGGCCCAAAGAATGGGCATAGGCAACGGGATTTTTCGGTGCTCTTTAATGGCCGGTTTTCAATTCCGTCCACAAACGGGTTTCAAGGCGCAAAATTTCCGGCGACAGCGGTTTCATCAAAAACAAAGTCTTGACGACATCGGCCGGCGGATAAACCGCGGGGTCGTTCGCAACATCCTTGTTGACATACTTACGCGACTCAAGATTAACGCTCGGATAATAAACTTCATTGGTAATGGCCGCATGGACTTGCGGTGTTTCAATATAGTTTATCCACTGCAAGGCAGCGTCCTTATTCTTCGAATCCTTGGGAATCGCCATCACGTCAAACCAGACCGGCGCGCCACCCTTGGGAATGTAGTACTCGATTTTGTAAGGCTTCTTGGCTTCAAGCGCACGATGCTTGGCAATCACCACATCGCCTGAATAGCCATAGGCAAAGCAAACGTCGCCGCCGACCAAATCGTTGATATAAGCCGAAGAATCGAATTGCGTGATATACGGACGGATTTTCTTGAGCGTTTCCAGCGCCGCTTGGTAATCGGCCGGGTTGCTGCTGTTCGGATCGCGCCCGATGTAATGCAGCGTAGCGGCAAACACCTGGTCCGGTGCGTCGAGCACCGACACGCCGCAGCCTTTCAGCTTGGAAATATATTCCGGTTTGAACAGCAGATCCCAATTATTCAACGGCACCGTCTTGCCCAGCAACTGCTGGACCTTGGTCACGTTAAAACCGAGCCCCGTGGTGCCATAAGCCCAGGGATCGACAAATTTATTGCCCGGATCGGCGCCGGCGACCAGCGCCATCAATTGCGGGTCGAGATACTTTAAATTCGGTAACTTTGATTTATCGAGCGGGGCAAATACACCGGCAGCGATTTGCTTGCCGGCGTAATTACTGGTCGGCACGACAATGTCGTAGCCCGAATTACCCGTCAGCAGTTTGGCCTGCAGCGTATCGTCGCTATCATAAACGTCGTAGCGCACTTTGATGCTGGTCTGCGTTTGGAAATTCGGCACGGTATCTTTAGCGATATAGTCCGACCAGTTATAAACATTCAAATTCCCGCCAGCGGCCCAAGCCGAGGTAGCGGACAGCGATGCCGCACCGGCGCAAACACAGGCGGCCAGCGTGACCAAGCGGGCGACGCCATGTTTGACATTTTTATGCATCTCGATCTCCCCATTCAAAGCGTACGGCCCCAAAGTCCCTACCCGGCCAGCGCCGCACATTATATTGAAAAACCAAAACCTACCATCAAATCTCGCTACCGCAAAAATAATTTCTAGAGCGTCGTGCGAAATAGACAAACGGTCTGTGTCCTGTCCCGATAATTTTTTTATATTGAAGACGTGGGCGCAACAGGGCTAGCATCGCGATGAATTCGGGTACAGGTCAACAATAGTCTAAAATAGATGGCCCAACCCTTTGATTTTTTCCTATGTCCATCCTAAACGACCTGCCAGACAGTCCCTGTATCGGCATTTGCTCGACGCTATTCGACGAGATTTGCCAAGGGTGCGG
>Ga0302178_10001052_pt1 | contig 23949 bp, 21 predicted proteins | sample I_Palsa_E1_3_FD_198790 | JGI IMG/M metagenome (GOLD analysis project Ga0302178, IMG submission 198790) | Peat permafrost microbial communities from Stordalen Mire near Abisko, Sweden - I_Palsa_E1_3 | ecosystem: Environmental > Terrestrial > Soil > Palsa > Peat permafrost | place: Sweden... | reverse complement strand
CGGCGCGGTCGCCCGTGCGCTCGTGCGGCGCGCCGGGGTCGAGCTCGAAGCTCCGCCAGGTCACGTTCACTTCGTCACGGTGCTCGAACCGCTCGAGTGCGGCTTCGAAGCGGCGCTTGCCGATGTAGCACCACGGGCAGGCGACGTCAGACCAGATCTCCACGTCCACAGCGGGCTCCTTTGTCGAGCGGGCAACGACCGATCCCACTATATGAAGCTTCCGCCCACTGGCTTGACCCGCGCGACGAGGACAGCGATGTCGTCGCGCACATCAGCCTCGAGGTCGATCAGCCGAAGCAGGGAGTCGATGGTGTCCTGCGCGAGTCTGGGCGAGGCCTGTTTGAGCTGCTCGATCATCTCCGCCACCGTCAACGTGCTGCTGGGAGCGTGAGCCTCGAGCAACCCGTCGGTATACAGGGCCAGGCTGTCTCGCGCCCTCAATGTGGTCGTGACCTCTGCGATCACGGGATCGGAGAAGACGCCCAGAAGCGTTCCTCGCTCACCGCACTCTTCAACCTCTCCGCTCGCTCGTGAAACCAGCGCGGCCGGGTGACCGGCCGTCGCAATCGTGACCTCCACCTCGTCGTTCAGGAACTGGAGGCGAGCCAGGATCGCGGTCGCGAAGCGACCATCGAAGTCCTGGTCGAGCATGGCTTGATTAACCTGGGAAAGCACCGCTCCGGGACTCATGCCTTCGCGCGCGTGGGCGACCGTGGTGTGACGCAGAAAGCCTGTGAGGGCAGCCGCCTCGGCGCCCTTGCCGCATACGTCACCCACCACAAGCCAGCAGTTCTCGCCGTCGTCAACCGCGTCATAGAAGTCTCCGCCGACCTCGTTGCCCGCACCCATCGGTCGAAAGCAGCTTGCGAGTTCGAGTCCGGATATCGCTGGCAGTGCGGCGGGAATCAAGCTGCGCTGAAGCGTGCGAGCGACGTGGGCCCGTTCTGCGTACAGGCGCGCATTGTCGAGCGCCATCGCCGCGCGGCCGGTCAGGTCTTCGAGAACCGCCAGCTGGTCGGGCTCATACCGGGCGTTGTTCCCCAGGTGCAGGAAGGAGATCGCTCCGTGCGTGCGACCGCGGGCGACCATCGGAAACACGGCCGCCGAGCGATATCCGGCATCGCGCATGAAGTGCTGATGCTCGTCACTCTGGGCAGCCTGCTGCATCGCGAGACCATCTGTCAGGTCGTTTACAACGTAGGGCAGCCCAGTGGCGAGCACCTGGGAAACCGGATGGCTGCCGTCGCGCTCCAGCGGATTGGTCTTGCGCAGACGTTCAACCGCTGTCGCGACGGCCGGGTCAACCGCGGCAGTCACGGTGTTCCCGATCGATCCGCCTCGATCGAGCAGATCGACGACGCACAGCTCGGCCAGCTCGGGTACAGCTGTGCGGGCGATTTTTCGCAACGTCTGCTCCGGGTCAAGTGACGCATCCAAGCCCGCAGTAGCGCCGATCAGGAACTCGAGGCGGTGGCGCTCCTCGCGCATGCGGTTGAGCGCAACGTGGATCACCGTGCAGGCGAGTAGCGCGAGGACAACCCCGACGCACGCGATCGCTCCAAACATCGTCGAGACTTCTGAATAGGCGAGGGGAGCGAGGAAGGCGACCAGCGTCACCGCCGAGACAGCGATCAGCCTGCGGCGCGGCTGAAACGCAGCCGCATGGCCGAGCGCGAAGAAGTAGATCAGCGCGAACGGGCTGCTTGCGCCGCCGGTGGCTGCGCACAACGCAGAGATCAGAGCGACCCCCCACACGTCGGCCGCGCAGGCCAGGCCGAGGCCTCCCCACCAGCGGACGTACGCGATCACGAGAACGCCCGCGGTGAGCAGAGCGGTCACAGCAACCGCAGCTGCGCCGGTGGGCGAATCTACGTGCGGCAGCAGCGCCGTCGTCGCGATGAGCGCCGCGCCGACCACGTAGAGGGCGGCGGCGATGGCGACCGCTGCATGCGCTTCACGGGCGCTCGAGTCCTCGAGCCGTTCTGTCGCTCGCCTGTCATTGACGGGCATACCCGTCGCCACCTTCCTCTCCTCCCCAAAACGACGTCCACAGGCTCAGCCCCAGCTCAACCGTCGTTCGGGCCACTCAAATGCTGGTCCGGGACGGGTGTGGGTGTGTTCCAGTCTGGCAGGCGCGGGAAGCTGACGGGGATGATGGCGGTCGAGTCCGTCGAGCCAGATTTCGAGGCGAGACCCGCGTCAGCGGTCGTTCCAGCCGGCGCCGGTCGCTTCGTACTCCTCGACCCGCGCCTGCATCAGCGCCTTCAGAAGCTTGGTCGGCAGCGCGCGATCGTAAGGGAGCTTGATGAAGCCCTCACCGGCCTCGTATCCGGCCGCCTCGACCGTGGCCTTCTGGGTGGCGAAGAACGGTGGGGGAAATCGCAGCGAGCAGTGGTTCTTGAAGTTCTGAAGCATCCACAGGCTCGTCTTCTCGCCGCGCACGTAGACCGGCAGATTCCACTTCAGTTCCTCTCGCGCCTCCGCGTCGGCATCGCGGCTCAGCTGCCTGAGCGTCTCGAGGTGCGGCCGCTGGACGTCATTGAGTTGCGCGAAGAAGTCATCGACGCTCGACCGTTTAGGCATCGGCATGGCGTCAGACTACCCAGCGGGAGCCTCTCCAGACCGTTTCTTCGATGGATGCGCGCTTGCCTGCTCTCCGCTCACAACACCTACAAAGGACCGGCACCCTGCACCCGTCGAACGAACGACAGCGGGGTTGCCATCTGCGCGTCGGTCTCCCGCGCCACGCCCGGTGCGTTGAAGGTAACGTTCCTCGGCGACAAGGCATACCATCGGGGTGTATGGCCCTGATGACGGCTGGCATACGCGCAGGTTGAGGTGGTGGCTGGGCTGCGCAGAGTTGGTGCGATCGTGGCGATCGTTCTCGCGGGCCTTTCGGGGACGATCGGCGCCTCCGTCGCACGAGCCGGGCCGACGGCGGGGCAGCTGTCCAACTGCCTGGCCAACGTCAGCGGTGTTGCACGGCCGGAAGGCGTCAAGCGGGCGGTGTGCGCGGGCGTCATCGCCGCGCTCGAGTCGGTCGGCCCTCGGCTCGGGCTGGCGGTGATACCGCTCGAATCCAAACCGGGCGCCGACGGCTTCCAGCTCGAATTCTCCGCCCATCCGGATCCCGCCGCGCCGACCGCCAAAGCTGGTACCGACTTCAACGGCGCCTCTCCCTGTCACGTGGATCTGTTTCCCCCCTTCTGGAAGTCACTCTCCTCGAAGCTCACCGCGCAGGGCCGTCGGGTGCTGACGCACGAGGTGGTGCACTGCTACCAGAACGTCGTGTGGGGGAGCCAGGCGGTGGTCGATGCGGTGCCGAAATTCATTGTCGAGGGCTCGGCCGAGTACCTCGCCGACGACGCCGTCGGCTACGCGAGCTCCCCCAGCTGGTGGCTCGCCTGGTTCAATCCGGCCAACCCGCAGCCCTCGCTGCTGGACCGAAGCTACGACGCACTCGGCTGGTACGCGCTTGTCGCCCGCGTAACCGGCAGCCTGTGGCCGCGGATGGTCGCGGCGTGGCGCGCCTACCGGTCGGGGGGCTCGGACGCCTTCATCCACGCGCTCGGAGGCGACGGCAAGAACGTCGAGACGGCGTGGGGTCCGTCACTCCTCAACCGCCGCTCGTGGGGCTCGCCGTGGATCAGCAGTGGTCCCGGTCTCGCCGCGGGCGAACACTCAATCGGCGCCACCCACGCGGACACGGGCAAGCTGCAGGCGTGGGCCGGCGAGGTCGACCGTGACCCGCCCGGCAGCGGCAGGCTCGTGCTGATCCGTGTGTCCGGCGGCTACGGCGCCGTCCACGACGAAAGCGGCCATCATTTCGTCGGCTTCGTCGATCAGCTGTTCTGCACCGACGTTCACGGCTGCCCGGTCAAATTCGAGACATGCACGGACGGCACGAGGATCACCGTGCCGCGCCTGGACCCGCACTACACGCTCGCAGTCTCCAGCGGCTCGGCCGGCGGCGAATACACGGTGGCCGGCTACAGCAACGTCAACTCGATCGCCGCGAACGTCAGCCCCTGCGACCCGGACACGAGCGGCGTCAGCCGCTCGGCCCTTGAGCACTACGCGGCCAACCCCTGCGAGCTGCTCAGCGGCTCGCAGGTGCTGGACGCGACCGACGAGCAGCCCCGCCCGAACGAGCCCCCCGAACCCGGCGAACCGGCGCCCACCTCAGCGCCGACGGAATACGGCGAAGTCGGGTTGACCTCGCCCAAAGGCGGACTGTGCGAGTGGAACCTCGAACAGCCGATCGAACAGGACTTCCTGATCGCGCAGGCCGCAATCCAGGAAAAGCCGTGGCTTGAAGTGACGGAACTGGCCAACCCGAGGGGCGTCGAGGAGGTCCACGGACTCGGCGAGGACGCCGTCTGCAACGACGGCGCCTACGTCCAGGGACTGGTGCCGGCGCTCTACATCGAGCTGAACTCCGACTGGTATCTGGGGGTCAGCGGCGGACATTCCTGCGCCGAGGCGATCGAGATGGGCAGAGACGCCTACGCCGAGGTCGAGGGCTTCTGAGCGCCGGACCTGCTCGCCTGCGATCCATTGACATCCGTCTGCATCCGCCGTAGGCTCGCGCCGATCGCAGCGGTGAGGAGCGCTTGAACCTCAAGGACAACGAGCGGGCGAGAGGGGAGCGCGACGTGGGGGAGCGCGATCTGGGCCTGCGCGAGATGGTTCCGGCGCGCGAGCGCTGGGTTGCGGCGAGGCTCGGCGACCGGCGCGAGCGCCGGCGCCTGCGCTGGCGATATTTCGCGAGCGGCTTTCGCAAGCGGCCGCTCCTCGCGCACCGCGAACCCGTGGAGGCGCCCACCCCGGGACGCACCGGAATCTGCTTCTCGGGAGGAGGCATCCGCTCCGCGGCATTCAACCTCGGAGCGCTTCAGACCCTGCAGGGAAAGGGCTGCCTGCAATCCGCCGACTACCTCGCCGCCGTCTCCGGCGGCTCCTACATCGCCGCCGCGTTCGCGATGGTCGCAACGGCCAGCCCGAACGGAGCTGATGACAACTCCGATGAGGAGCTGATCGAACAGCAGGAACCGTTCGCGCCCGGCTCGCCCGAGGAGCAGTACCTGCGCAACCATTGCGACTACATGGCACCGGATTGGGGGGCGAAGCTCTACCTCTTCTACCGAATCGTGCTCGGCCTGCTCGTCAACGTGGTCTTCGTCGCCCTGCCGTTCTTCGGCATCACGGTGCTGATCGGGCTGCTGCTCTATCGCCACAGCTTCCCCACGCTCGTCACGTGCGTCTCGGACACCCAACGGCACTGCGAAGAGATCGGGCACTTCGACAGCCGAAGTGTGCGCCTTCCCCTGTTCTACTGGCTAACCCCCGTGCTGGTCGCGAGCGTGAGTGTCCTTCTCGGCCTCGTCGTGATGCTGTTCCGGGTGCGCGCCATCGGGGCCGCGCGCGGCGATGAACTGGTCCGCGGGCTGCAGCTCTGGTCCACGCGGCTGCTCGTCACAGCCGTCCTGCTCGCCCTTGTGACGGTGGTCCTGCCCGAGCTCGTGGCGCTCTTTCACGCCCACGGCAGTGAATCGGGCGCGCCGGCGGGCACCAACTCCTCGAAAGCGCTCGGCGCAGCGAGCGTCGGGCTGGTGGGCCTGTTGGCCGGCGTGGTCGCGGTCATGCGCGAGCTGTTCGCCGACGCCGACGAGGCGCTCACCGCGTTCGGCAAGCTGAGCCGGCGCTTGCGGCGCGGGATCGCGTTCGTCGTCGCCGCGGTCCTCGGGCCGCTCGCGTTGTATGCGCTCGTCGTGTTCTCGATGTCGGTCACGCTCGCGAACGCGGACACATCCGGCGGTCAGGAATGGCTGGCCTTCGCGGGAGCCGGGGCGCTCGTCCTGTTCGCGGCGCTGTACCTGTTCATCGACATCACCGCGCTGTCGCTGCATCCCTTCTACAAGCGCCGCCTGTGCACCGCCTTCGCACTGAGACGGATCCGGCCCGAGCCTCCCTCGACAGACCCCGCGGCCACGGTCGGGGAAGGCGAGGACGCCGCCCGCGCCGCGGACTCCCAGCAGTTCGATCGGGGCGTCGCGGTGACGCGCAACCCCGACAACCTCGTGCAGCTCTCAAAGACAGGTCTTGACCCGCGCAGGTGGCCCACGCTGATCGTGTGCGCGTCGGCGAACATCTCAGAACCCGGCGCGACGCCGCCCGGGCGCCGTGTCACAAGCTTCACCTTCAGCTCGACCACGGTCGGAGGGCCGTTGGTGGGGGCGACCGAGACCACGCGCTTTGAGGCGGTCTTCGGCGACCACAGCGCGCGCGGGCGCGACCTCACGCTGCCCGCGGCGGTCGCGATGTCGGGAGCTGCGATCGCGCCGTCGATGGGCAAGACCCCGTCTCGCTCGTTCACGTTCCTGCTCGCGCTTGCGAACATCCGCCTCGGCGTGTGGGTGCCCAACCCGCGCTGGGTGGAGGGAGACGCGAAGGGATGGCGGCGTCCATCTCCGTCCTATCTGATCCGCGAGCTGATCGGGCGAAACCGCGTCGACAGCCGCTACCTGTTCGTGACCGACGGGGGCCACTACGAGAACCTCGGTCTGGTCGAGCTGCTGCGACGCGGCTGCACCAAGATCTACTGCTTCGACGCGAGCGGCGGCGAGGGGTTCGAGGCGCTCGGCGACGCCGTCGCGCTGGCTCGCTCAGAGCTCGGCGTGCAGATCGACATCAGGCCCGACCCCCTGATCCCGGGGAGCGCGGCCGCGAGCGACCTGCCGGTCGCGGTCGAACACGAAGAAGCGGCCGAGGACACGGACCTGTCGGCGAAGATCGCCGTGCGCGCGACGTTCGTCTACAGAAACGGGATCGAAGGGGAGCTCGTGTACGCGCGCAACGTGATGAGCCCCGGCGCACCGTGGGACGTCAGGGCCCACCACATCTCAGAACCCGAGTTTCCCCACAACTCGACCGTCGATCAGCTCTACACCGACCAGAAGTTCGAGAGCTACCGCGCGCTCGGCGTCCAGGCCGGCGAACAGGCGCTCGCGCTAATGCCACGACGCCACGCGACCCGCTGACGCAACTCACGCCACCCCGCCTCCGGCCGCTGAAGCCAGGTATTGCAGGCCATTGATTCCCGGGACGAAGAAGTACTCACCGCCCTTCACACTCACCACGCGCGACAGCGGCCCGATGAACGACGGCGGGCGGCCGGGGACGGTCATCTTGTTGGGTGGGGACCCGTCCTGGGGCCCGAGCATCACATCCTGGTCTGAGCCCAGGGCGAAGGCGTTGCCGCCGTTGAACCACTGCGACTGCACGAACTCGAACTGACGCTCGATGCTCGCCTGCAGGCACATGAAGATCACGCCGCGATCGCGCCCGTCATCCTCCGCGCCGGGCGCCAGCGGCTCGCCGTAGGGAATGCCGCGGCGAATCAGGCGATGGCGGTTGACGAGCTTGCCGGCGAAGGGCATGCCGTCACGAGGGTTGGCGCGCCGCACGTGCGCGCCGATCGGGCAGGCCAGCCCGGTGGGGTCGTTGGCGTAGCTGAAGTCGTTGTTGCGCTGCTTGTCTTCGACGATCGCGGCGTCGGGATGCTCCGGTGAGAGCGCGATCGGCGTGCCGTCGCGCCAGCGCCCGACGATCTTGGCAGCGAGCAGCTCTTCGCCTCCGGGATAGTGCGCCGCGGCCTCGGCGAGCTGCCTGCGGAACGCGGCGGTGTCCTGGTGCAGCTTGCGGTAGACGAGGTAGGAGCCGTTCGTGCTCAGCTCCGCGGGCGGTGGCGCGGCCGGCAGCACCCCCTCCTCGTCGGGGTAGCCGAGAATGAACTCCCCCGCCCGGATCGGACGCGTGCCGCCGCCGTCGGCGACCGCTCCCTGTCCGGGCAGTTCGGGCAGGCCGCCCTCGATCGACGGCTGGGCGAACCCGTCGGCATAGCCGAAGTGCTCGACCCCGCCGGGTAGCGCCGCGCCGAACTGGTCATACACGATCGACAGGCCGCCGATCCGCTCGATGCCCGCGCGCAGCACCCGGTCGTGAGCCTCGAGCGCGTCCTGGCTCATCGCGCTGATCATCACGAGCACGTGGATGTCGGTGGCTCCGAAACCGTTCTCCCAGTTTTCCGGCGCGCTCTCGCCCTCGTCACCGAGCAGCTTCGCACGCGCGGCCATGCCCTGGCGGAACTCCTCGGGGAACCCGGCGAGGCCGGCGTCGGGTAACCCCAGCGCGCGTAGCCCGGTGAAGCTGAACGCGACGTTCACGCCCGAGTCGGGCTTTTTTTCCCATGTGGAGGCCGTGAGCACTTCCTCGGTGACCTCGGCGATCCAGGCGGCGGCGCGCGTCACGTCCTGGATCTGAAGGAACAGGTAGCCCGCGAATGGCAGGCGGTAGCCGCGCACCACGAAACCCTGGATGCGCGGCAGGTCGAGGGCGATCATGCGCCGAACGTCTCCCGAAACTGCGCCTGCAGCTCGGCCGGCGCCAGCTGCTGCGAGCGCACGGCGAATTCGATCACCTGGCGTCGCGTGGCGAGGCTCTGCTTGACCTCCTCGGCCGTGCGCCCGCCGTAGGCCGCGAAGAACAGCGAGCTCTCGACCTGGTGCGAGCGCATATAGGCGGCGAAGGCGCGCGCATCGGCGCTGCCGGGGTAGCCGGCGCAGTGCCCCCAGACTTCATCGGCGACCTCGCCGAGGCCGGTGCGCAGCTGCTCGAGATAGGGCGCGAGCGGACCGTCGAAGTTGCTCGTGAACAGCAGTCGTCCGGCCTTCAGGTGATCGGGCCGTCGCTGGCTCGTTCCCTCGTAGACCACGTCGCCGATCACCACCCAGCGGGCGAAGTGCGTGCCTGTCACGTTGGCAAGCGGGCTCGCGAGGCCGGGTTCGAGCGTGCTCAGGCGATGTGTCAGGGCGCTTTCGCGGCGCTCGCGGATGGGCGCCAGCACCGTGAGCGCGCATGCCTGCCCGCATGTGTTCCGAGATTCGTTCACAGGTCGCCCTGGACCTTCGTCAGGAAGGCCGCATATGCGGCGCGGAACGCCTCGGCGTCCAGTCCGGCTGAGCCGCGGAGCTCCTCGAGCGCGCCCTCCACCCGCTCGGCGGAGACGATTTCAGTGGTGGTCGCGCCGGGATAGGCCGAGAAGTAATGGTTGGCGACGAACTCGTTGTGGCGGATGTAGGCCTTGAACGGCTCCACGGGCAGCGGTCCGGGGAAGCCGAACGAGGTGCCCCAGATCGCCTTCATCCTGAATGCCACGACCTCGGAGAAGGCGTCGATGTACTGCTCCCATGCGCCGTTGAAGTTGCTCTCGAACAGGAGATACGGGTGGTTCAGTCGCTCGCCGCCCTGCTCGTCCGGGAATTGCTTGATCACCGCCCAGCGAGCGAAGTGGATAAAGGAGAGTTTCTCGAGCTTCTCGAGCGTCCGCTTGATGTTGCGCCCCGCCCAGAACACCAGCCATAGGACCAGCGGGCCACCGCGCTTGATCGGTGTGATGACCGTGATGGCCGTCGCCCTGCCCTCGATGTTCGCCACGGTTCAGCTGGCCTCAGAAGCGCAACCGAAGACTGATCAAGGCGTGCAGGTAGGGATCGGTCTGCCACTGCGGGACGGGCGCGTCAAGGGTGAGCTCGGGGAACTCCGCGAGCAGCGCTTCGAGCCCCGCGGGAGCGACGATGCGAGCGAGCGGCGCGCCGATGCAGAAGTGGATGCCTTCGCCGAAGGCAACATGCAGCGTTTTCTCTTTGCGTTCGATGTCAAAGCGGTCGGGCTCGGGGAACCCCTCGGGGTCGCGGTTGGCCGAGCCGATGACGACTGAGATCTTCTCCCCGGGGGCGAACTTGCGCCCGCCGAGCTCGGTGCTGCGTGCCGCACAGCGATCGACGATGTGGACCGATCCGTCGAAGCGCAGCATCTCCTCCACTGCCGAATGCGCCAGCGACGGATCGGCTCGGAGCTTCTCGAGCTGGTCCGGGTGCAGCAGCAGGTTGCGCACGCCCAGGCCGAGGATGAAGGTGGTCGACAGGTAGCCGGCGACGAGCAGGTCGCTGGCGCACACCTGGACCTGTTGCGGGCTCAGGCCGGCCTCCAGGAACGTGCTGCACATCTGCGCAAACAGGCCTGTCGGCGGGGGCTTGCCCTCCTCTTTCACCAGCATGCCCTCGAAGAACGTGTTGAGGGCCATCGAGCAGGTCGCGCCCGCTCCCCTCACCTCGATCGGCTGGGTGATGTCGTGCGAGGCGGCGATCGCGGCCTGCCACGCGATCAGTCCCTTCCAGATGTCCTGGCCGTAATCACCTTCCGGGATACCGAGCACGCTGAACAGCACGCTCGCGGGCAGCGGCAGGGCGTAGTCGGAGACGAGCTCGATGCTGCCCTTCTCGCGCGCCGTCTGCAGAAGCGGCCCGGCGATCGCCCTCGTCGTTGCCTCCGCGCCCTGGATTGATTCCGTGAAGACGGGCTCGAGCAGTTCGCGCAGCTTGGTGTGAAGCGGAGGGTCGGTGACGAACAGGCCCTCGGGGAAGCTCTCCATCATCGCGTGCGGCCCCGGGGTCGGCGGCACGCCCCCTGGGGGGTTCTTGATCCACACGTCGGTGTCGTTGAGGACTTTCACGCAGTCCTTGAAGCGGAACACCCAAGAGCTTTCATACGGCTTCACGGGATACACCGGAGCCTGCTCGCGGAACAGCGCGTAGGTCGGGTATGGATCTGCCAGGAAGGCCGGGTCGTGAGGATTGAAGGCGTCGGGGTCGAACTTCTGATCGACCGCCTTCACGCCGGTTGGCGGGTCGGCCTGCTTCGTATCGATGCGTCGTACGAACATCACAGCCCCCTTGCGATCTCGAGCTCGCGCGTTGCGCCGAAGCGCTCGAATGTCTGCATCGCGTCGGCGAGTAATTTATCGCGATCCTCGCCCGCGAGGCCGTGTCGGATCAGCTCGATCCGCACCCGCGCGATCTCGTAGTCCGTCTCCAGATCGCGTGCCCGCTTCTCGGCCCGGCGCCAGAGGCGTGCTGCCCGCCTGTGCCGGCCGCGCTCCCATTCGATGCGCCCCAGCAGCAGCAGGCGGCCCGGGCGAACGCCGTGGAACGTCCAGCTCATGCGGCGCAGGGCGCGGCAGCCCCTGCGGGCGGTGCGTGCGAGCGCCGCCCGCTCCGGCTGCGTCCCCGCCTGCTCCAAGAGCTCGACGTAGACTTCCACGCCGCCGGCCGCAAAGTGCGGCAGCGAGAAAAGGCTCAGCGGCCGAGCTGTGGCGAGCTCGAGCAGGGTGTCCGCGGCGGTGAGCGCATCCGCCGTCCTTCCTTCACGAAGGCGCGTCGCAGCGAGGCAGTAGTGCTTCTCCATTTCGGTGCGCGCGTCGTGTGGCGCATCCTCGATTGCCAGCGCCGCCTCGAGTGCGCGCCCGGCGGCGTCGATCGCGCCGCGACCCAGCTCGCTTTGGACCTCGTCGAGCAGCGACCAGCCCTCCAGCTGCGGGTTGGCGTTGCGCGCCGCGAGCTCGCGTGTTCGCTTCCAGCAGCTCTCCGCCCCGCGGAAGTCACCGCGGCAGATGCATACGGCCTCACGTGTCAGCCAGATCTCGGCCTCGTAGTTGTAGTCGCCGACCTCGCCGAACAGCTCGAGCGCCCGATCGCTGGCTGCGATCGCCCCCTGCCAGTCGCCGCGCTGGGCTTCGATCACCACCTGGCAGTTCCAGATCCACGCCAGAGCTTCAGACTGACCCTCGTGCTCGCCCAGCTGCCGCGCGCGCGAGGAGTAGCGGTCGGTGAGCGAGCGCAGGTTGAACAGGCTCACCGCGCCGGCCGTGCTCGCGAGCGCGCCCGCGAGCTGGGGTGACGGGCCGGCTTCCTCGGCCAGGTTCAAGCCCGCAATGAACAGGTAGATCAGTTCCCCGGCCGATTCGCCGCCGACGTAGTTGATCAGTGCGAGCATCTTGTAGGCGTCGACCGCTTCGACGAGGAGATGCTTCTCCGACGCGCGCCTTTCGTGATAACGACCGGGAAGCGCGAGATGCATGAGCTGCCTGCTGACGGCTCGCAAGAGGCCGCGTATGAGTGAAAGCCTGCCCTTTGGCACCGGCCGGTCGAGGTGCGCGAGCGTGCGCTCCAACAGCTCGCGACTGGGTTCCAGGTCACCGAGGTAGTAATAGGCGGAGGCCTCTCCCTTCTCCCACAGCGCCAGACGCGAGCGCTCGCGCTCGGGGTCTGCCTTCTCGCTCAGCTGCCGGTAGAACTGCGCCGCCTCGCGGAAGGCTCCGCCCCGCAGCGCCCTCTCACTCGCCCTTTCCAGATACGGCACCGCCCTTGCGGGCTCGCCCGCGCATTCCCAGTGGTGCGCGAGCAGCGCCGCGTGGCGCTCAAGCTCCACCTCAGAGCTTGAGCGCTCATACCATTCGGCGACGGCCCGGTGCAGCGGCCCGCGCTGGGAGGGGGTGAGCAGCCCGTAGACGACGTCGCGCGTGATCTGGTGACGGAACGTGTATGCCGGTTCCGCCTCGCTGTCGTCGGCGCTGATCAGGTCGAGCTCCTGTAGCGCCTCGAGGTCCTCGTCCAGAAAGACGCGCCCTTCATCCATCGGATGGGCCTCCGCTACCGCGCGGATCGAAAACGTCCGTCCGACCACCGCAGCGACCTTGAGCGCGAGCTGCTGACGGACGGCGAGGCGATCGACGAGGCTCAGCACCGCGCCCTGCACGGTCGCCGGGAGGTCGAGCGACTCGAGCTCGCCGAACACCGCACGGCCATCCTCCACGCGAACGATTCCGTCCTCCTGCATCGCCTTCACGAGCGCCTCGCAGAAGTAGGGATGGCCAGCGACGCGCTCCTCGATGAAGCTTGCGAGCGCCACCGGATCCTCATCAACGCCCAGGCGCTGGCGCACCAGCGCCGTCATGTGCACCGGCGCGAGGCTGCCGAGCCGCAGGGGCGCCGTCTGTGAGAGCGAGCGCAGAACGCTGTCCTCCTCGGAGTCGATCGGCAAGGGGCGCGTGGTGATCAGTGTCAACAACCCCGGAACATCGCTTGAGACGGTGCGCAGCAGCGACCAGGAGTTGGTGTCCAGCCACTGGGCGTCCTCGACCAGCAGCAGCGCCGGTTGCGCCGCCGTGCTCTGCGAGAGGATCCGCGTCAGCAGGCGGACCGTCATGTCGGCGCGCAGATCGCCGGTCAGCCCTTCCGTGAAGGGGTTCTCGGGAATCGTGCCGGGCAGCACGCTCGCGAGCAGTGGGATCTGGCGGACCGCGTCCTCGCTCTCGCCGATCCGCTCGATCACGCGACCCTCGAGCTCGGCTGCCGTGGGAGCGCTCCCTTCGATATTCAGCAATGCCGCAAAGGCCTGGCGCCATGCGTAGTAGCTGGTTGCACGCTCGACCGGATCGGCTGCGGCGACGATCACCTCGATGCCGGCCTCCTCAGCGAGCAGTGCGGCCTGGCCGACGAGCGCCGACTTGCCGATCCCGGCTTCACCTTCGACCACGACCACGCCACCCTCCCCGTGTGTGCCGAGCAGGTTCAGACGCTGGGTGAGGATCGCGAGCTCCTGTTCGCGCCCGACGAGCTGCGTCAGACGAAGCCGCTCGGGCGCGCCAACCTCCCGCAGGGCTCGCACCGCCACCTGCCCTGCGCGTCCCTTCAGTGTCATCGGGCTCCGCACCTCCAAACGAAAGCGCTCGCCCACGGCCGAACAGGTCGCCTCGTCGCAGAGGATCGCTTCGTCCCCCACCTGCGCAAGCCGGGCAGCGAGGTTCAACACGTTCCCCGACACCGTGTACTCGCGGCGCAGGTCACTGCCGAACAGCGCGCAGAAGACGGGGCCGCTCGCGACTCCCACCGAGCACGCAACGCCCGCCTCGCGCAGCTGCTCGCTGACCGCCGCCGCCGCCGCCAGCGCGCGCTCGGCGTCGTCCCCGTGGGCGCGGGGCGGCAGCCCGAAGATGCCCGAGAGCGTGATGCCCTTGTTGTCCAGCCCCGGCTTGCTGGCACCCTCGAAGCGAGCGATGGTCTGCTGGAAGCTGCGCATCGCAAGCTGGCTGCGCTCGAGGTCCTCGGCGAAGCTCTCGCTCTCGCCGGAGAGCTTCACCATGACGACGGTGACGTGCCGTAGCTCCGCAAGCCATTCGGCGTCGGTACGCGTGCTCCAGCCGCGCGCGGGAGCCGGCACATAGGGCCAGAGCACCTCGTCGGCGAGCTCGACGGTACGCCGGGGGTTGCCGACTCGCTGGACCTCCGGAGGCGGCGCGGTGAGCGCGACCAGCCCCGACTCACCGAGTGCAACGCCCTCGGCCGCGCTGGCGAGATGGCTCCATGCCGGGGCGGCGACCGCGATTCCTCCGGCCGGTGCGAGCTTCTCCGCACGGGCCACATCCCCGACGGGCGCTCCGAGCGGGAGAAGCTCCCAGCGTCCATTCACTCCACCGAGGATCGCGACGACGACCTCGCCCGCGGAGATCCCGATGCGCGTGCGCAGCCGCCGGCCGCTCGGATCCACGTGCTGGCTTGCCGCCTCCTGGAAGGATGTGGCCGCGCGCGCCGCGCGTGCGCACGCGGCGGGCAGGCCGTTGGCGTCGTGGGCCCGCCAGCAACACAGGAACGCATCCCCGACGCTCCCCAGCACGTCCCCGCCGTGCCCGTAGACGATCCCGCTCAGCTCGATGAAGTACGCATTGGCGGCCCGTCCCAGGTCATCGAGCGACTGCGGGCCCATGTCTGAGAGCTGCTCGACCCGCGAGGTCCAGCCCTCGATGTCCGTCAGCATCAGCGCGCATAAGACCGGCTGGCACTCGGCTCGCACAAGCTGCTCGCTGTCCGCCAGGCGCTCGGCGAGCAGCGAGCTCACGTAGCTGAGGGCCTTCAGTCTCGGCGCGCGCTCGGGGTCCGCGGCGAAAGCGTTCCCCGCGGAGCTTTCCGGCCCCGAAGTGATCCCTGGCAATGCGCCTCCGCGTGCCTGCTCGTCCGAAGGTGGAGCATACCAGCCGTCAACCCCCCGCTTTTATGACGTCTGTCAGCTCATCGGGCAGGCGCATCTTGATGCTGATATGCAGCGTTCTAATGCTCGCTCCTGCTACCTTGATGTACATGACCACTGTTGGCGTAGCGGAGCTCCGGCAGAACCTGAGCAAGTACCTTCGCCTCGTCGCTCGCGGCGAGCGGCTCGTCGTAACCGAGCGCAATAAGCCGGTCGCAGAGCTGGGGCCACCGCCCAGCACCGGCCAGGCGCTTGACCGGCTGATCGCCGAAGGGCGCCTTGTGCGTCCGCTGCGCCCTGGCCTGCCCGAGCCGCTGCAACTCGCAGGCGATCCGCACGCGCTGAGTCGCGCGCTCGACGAGATCCGCGGCGAGCGCTGAGAGTGGCGCTGTTCTATCTCGATGCCTCGGCGCTTGTGAAGCTAGTGCGCGCCGAGCCCGAGACCGGTGAGTTGCGCGCATTCCTCGCAGACGACGATCTGCTCTCAAGTGAGCTCGCGCTCACCGAGGTGCCCCGCGCGATCCGTCGCGCGGCAGCCTACGATCCGGCGCTTGCGCCCGAGCCGCTCATGACTCGAGCGGGAGAGATCCTCGATGCCGTCGCTCTGCTGCCGGTCGATCGCCCGCTTCTCGCTGCGGCCGGCGCGCTCGAGGAGCCCGCGCTGCGCGCCTTGGACGCGATTCACCTCGCCGCCGCGATCGACCTCTCGCCGATCGACGCATTCGTCAGTTACGACGAACGTCAGTCCGCAGCCGCCCGTCTGGCCGGCCTGCGCACCGTCAGCCCCGGGCGCTGACCTAGCCAATTTAGCCCACCAAGCGACTTTGGCCGCTCGGCGGACATTTCACCCACATCAGAATTCGGCTCTGACACTGAGGAAACGGACGATGGGCGCGACGGGTTTGGAACTAATGGGTAAAGGTCGGAGGTCGCTTATGTTGAACCCGCTCGTTGCTTGAGGATTCGGGGATCTCTTGTGAGGCCGTAGACTCGCCTGGTGTCAGACCATCGGAGCATCCGCTGGCTCGATGACCTGTCGCGTCCTGGATCACCCCGGTGAAGCGCTCGCGCATGACCTCCTGAAACTCCATGCGCTGCTGGATGACCGCGTGCCCACGCCCGCCCTCGAGCGGGTCCGGCAGCAAAATCCGGCGTAAGCCTGGCCGACTGCGCTACGGTGAGTGTTGAATCGCTCGTAGGGTTCTCGCCCTTCGCCTCGCGCGCGAACCCCAGTCGGAGGACGAGAGAGAAGGCTTGCCATGATGGCAGCCGCCCCGCCGCTCAGCGGCGATGAAATGCTGAAGGCCGTGACCGATGCCATGGTCGCGCTGCATGAGCGTTACCACCATCGCGTGCCCGTGACGGCCAAGACTCTGTTACTCGGAGATGACCTGCTCGTGTGTGTGCTCGGTGGGGTTTATACGGACGTCGAGAAGACGATGATCGAGCTGCAACGCAGCACCATCGTGCAGGAAACCCGCAGCACGTTTCAGGTCGCCATGCAGCGCAGGTTCATCGACCAGGTGGAGAACATCACCGGCCGCGGCGTCCTTGCCTTCATCTCCAACCATCACGTCGGCCCTGACATCGAGGTCGAGGTATTCATGCTCACACCAAGTTGGATCGGAACAGCGCCTCCCGCACCTGGCTGAACGCCACAAGTCTCCTCTATGCAGCGAGGCACTGCACGGCAAGCTCCAAGACGTCTACGTCGACGTCGAGACCGATGAGCCGCAGTTCGCCACCATTAAGGAAGGCTTCATCGGCGCCCACTTGACGTTCGTCCCGCTTGGCGGGATCCAGGTCCGCCCCGACCAACTGCAGGTCGCGGTCACCAGAGCGCGGGTCAAAGACGCACCCAACATCGAGCAGCACGGCGAGGAGCTCTCCCAGGCTGACGAGTCAGCGCTTTACCACCACTACGAGCTCAACTACACGCCACCCAACACCGAGAGCGGCCGCCGGCTCGCGCGCCGCTGAGACAACCGTCCACCTGGAACGCTCTCAGGCCCTGCTGGTGAGATGACGCGTTGGCTATGACCGACAGGGCAGCGACTCTCGATTGAGCAGCGTTGGTCAGTCCCAGAGGACCAACGCCACGCCGATGCCCTCGGTCAGAAAGTGTACCGGACGGTCCCGGCGGCTCCGGATTCCCCCGATGTTGGGAGCCCGCAGGACGTTCCCGAGCGATCAGTCCGAGACGGACGGTCCGCGCTCCGCGCTGTCCAGCTCATGCTCGTCTATGAGATCGGTCGGACCGAGGATGAACACCTCGCAGATCAGATCCGGATGCTGCTGGTTTCCGCTCATGAAGCCGATGACGGGCCGCCCGGTCGCGCCTTCGATCACGCCGGTGAATCGGGCTCGCATGACGTCCTGAAACTCCATGCGCTGCTGAATGACCGCCGCACCGCGCCCGCCCTCGAGGAGGGTCTCCTCAACCCGGGAGAACCCGCCGCGCAGAACGCACACCACGAGGTCGTCCTCGTAGTAGGACTTCGCGCGGGTCGGACCTCGCCCGTAGAACTCCTTGAGCAACGCGACCAAAACATCTGAGATCGCCGTGAGCACATCACCACGGGCGCTCGACGGGCTCGGGCTGATGTCTGGTTGGTCCATTGTCGGCAAGCCTCCCGTCACCCAACTCGACAAAACGTTAGGAGGTGACCATGCTCATCATCCTTCTCATAATCGTAGTGCTGCTGTTTGCCGGCGGCGGATTCGGCTACAGACGTCGCGGCCGCGGTGTGTAAACCCGAGAGACGGCTTGCGCCGCATCGGGCCGGCCACGTCCCATGGTCCGCCGCGGCAAAAGGCGTCAAAGGGGGCTATCCAAAAGACGACCGGAGGTCTACCGATGTTCGACAAATTCAACACACCCGAGGAGATCTTCTCATGCAAGCTCGGCTCCGCGCTGACGATGGAGAGCGACGTCCTGGAGATGCTCGACGAGTTGCGGCTGCAGACCCAGCGCGACGAGCTGCGCCAGCTCTTCGAGCGCATGCCGAGGAGACACGCCAGCACATTCGAAACATCGCCGGGTCCTTCCGGCTGCTGGGCGAGGAGCCCGACGACAGCCCATGCCCGGTGATTCACGCCATTGAAAAGGACTGCAACGCGGCGATAGAGAACACTCGCGAAAGCATCGTCGACGCGGTGATCCTGGCGGGCGTGGCCGAGGCCGAGCCGTCCTGCGCGAGCGCATCTTGATGCTGATATGCCGACGTGCTATGGTGCGATGATGTCCAAGGTTCGCACCACGCTCACGATCGACGAGTCCGTCATGAGGGCGGTGAAGATGAGGGCGGCCCGCACGGGTCGCGGTGACAGCCAGGTGATCGAGGAGTCGCTGCGTCGCGACATGGGGCTGGACCTGCTCGAGCGTCTGTGGGAGCGAGACGACGTTTCAGAGCGTGACGCCGAGGCGCTCGCCGTCGAGGCGCAGCACCGGACGCGTCGTCGTCAGCGCTGACGAGTGCGGGCGGTACTTGACCCCAACGTCGTGATCTCCGGCGTCCTGTCCTCACGCGGTGCGCCGGCAGAGGTACTGAAAGTGCTCGCCGCTGGTGAGTTTGAGCTGATCGTGTCCCGGGCGCTGCTGGATGAGCTCGAGCGCGCGCTTGCATATCCCAAGCTGCGGCGATACATCAGCGAGCCCGACGCTGGCGAGCTGGTCCGGTGGGTCGCCGGCAGCGCAACCGTCGTCGCCGATCCAGAGACCGACCCGCCGGTGCACTCGCGCGATCCCGATGACGACTATCTGATCGCGGGCGCATCAGCGCATCGCGCGGCTCTGGTTTCCGGTGACAAGCACCTTCTCGCGCTCGAGGGGGAGATACCGGTGTTCTCTCCGCGCGCCTTTCTGGACCTGCTCGCTGGCGCCTGAGCCAGGGTGAGGCTGCTCATGGCAGCTCGCGACCGGGCGAACCTCCGGCGGTATGAGGCACTCGGCTTCCGCCACGTGGACGAGTCGTGCTCACCGACGCCGTTGCTCATCGTGGCCCATAACGACCGGGGCGTCGCTCGGGGATCGCTACGCCGCGACAGCGACGCCTGCTGGGACGTAGTGCTCGATCGTCAGGTCGTCACGCTCCAGGGCGAAACGGACACCCTCCTCAGCGAGCTGGTGGGCCGCGGGATGATGGCTAGTTTCGCAGCGAGCCAGCGGCCCGTTGAGGCAGGCTGGGCCGCACTAGGTTCGCGCGTGCCGTCTTCGGGTAAGCATTGGCGGACCCTTTGGCCTGCGTGACCGTCGCAAGGCGCGCACGCAGGAACTCGCTGATCTCCTCAGCCGGCCTGGGGTGGCACAGTAAGTAGCCCTGCGCCCGCTTGCAGCCCAGCTGGCGTAATTGGCGTAGTTGTGTGTCGGTCTCGACCCCCTCGGCCACGACGGTCAGGTCGAGTGCGCGGCACATCTCGACGATTGCTTTCATAATCGCCGCGTCCTGCGGGTTGTCACCAAGGCCGTCGATGAACGAGCGGTCCACCTTCACGCCCCCGAGGGGGAAGCGCCTGAGGTAGCTCAGGGACGAGTAGCCCGTGCCGAAGTCGTCGAGCATCAGCCGGAGTCCATGGGCATCGAGCTCGTTCAGAACGGTCGCCGAGGAGCCGGCCTCGCCGATGAGGACGCTCTCGGTGACCTCCAGTCCGAGGGTTCCTGCCAATAGTCCGTGGCGTCTCGCGACCTCGGCGACTTCCGCGGGGAAGAGCTGGTTTGCGAGTTGATGTGCGGAGACGTTGACGAACATCTCCAGCGGGGCCGCGAATTGGTGCTGCCACGTCGCGCCCTGCTTGCAGGCCTGCTCGAGTACGTACCTTCCGAGCTCGACGATCAGACCGGTCTCCTCGGCGATTGGGATGAACTCCAGCGGAGGAATAAGGCCGTGATCGGGGTGCTGCCAGCGGACGAGTGCCTCGGTTGCGACCGGCTGGCCGGTGGCAGTGTCGATGATCGGTTGGTAGTAGACGTGCAGTTGTTCGCGCTGTAGCGCGTGGCGCAGCTCGGTCTCGGTGTGAAGCCGCGAGAGGACCTGGGCGCGCACGCTCGCATCGAAGAGCTCATAACGACCCGGGCCAAGTTTCCTGGCGCGATGCATTGCTGCGTCGGCGTCGCGCAGCAGTGACGCCGCCGTGTCCTCGGCGTGCTCGGCGACGGCCATGCCGATGCTCGCGGTCAGGAAGTGCTCGCCGCCCGCCGAGAACAACGGCCGGGCGAGGGCGCCACCGATGCGCTGGGCCAGCTCGGTGACGTGGCTCAGCTCGTCGGGACCTTCTGAGACGATGACGAACTCGTCCCCGCCGAGGCGCGCGAGCGTATCGTTTTGGCGCAGGGTTTCCTTGAGGCGCGAGGCGAGAGCAACAAGCACCTGATCGCCGGCGGCGTGGCCGAGGGAGTCGTTGATGATCTTGAGGCGATCGAGATCCAGTACCAGCACCGCGACGCCGGTCCCGTCGCGTCGGCGCCTGGCGAGGGCACGGTCGATGTGGTCGAGTGCCAATGTACGGTTCGAGAGCCCGGTGAGGGGGTCATGCAGCGCGGCGTGTCGGGCGGCCTCCTCCTTACGTTGGCGCTCGACGGCGGCGGAGAGCACGTTGGCGACCGAGAGGAGGAAGTTCACGTCGTCCGTGCTGAAGCGCCGAGGTCGCGCGGAGAACGCGCTGAGCACGCCGAAGGGCCGCTCGTGGCCCTCGATGGGTGCATTCACGGCGCTGACGAAGCCTTTCTCCAGCAAGAGCGTCGGATCAAACCGCGTCTCGGAGTGCAGGTCCTCCACGACAACCGGTCGATGGGTCTTGAGTGCGTAGCCGGAATGGGTGCCTGTCCCCGCGGGCAGGCCTCTGTTCGGGCCCTCAAAGCCCACTTTGGCGAGGGTGTCCAGGACCTCCTCGTCCTCGCGCAGCTTGAGCACGCCCGATGCGTCCACGTCGAGCGTGCCCGCCACGGTGGCCACGACCTCATCTATCAGCGCGGCGAGGTCCGGTTCGCGCAGTGCGACCTGGCCGAGATGCGCGACGGCTTCGTGCTGGCGTGCGTGCCGGGCGAGCCGTTCCTCGACCTCCTTCATCGCCTCAGGGCCCTCGCTCGTGATCTCCTCAATTTGACCGCCTCCATCGCGTGTGCTGCGCACGGGCGCATGCCGACCGGGGTTGCGAAGCCCATCATCCGACGGTCCCATTGCGAGCACGGGCAGGCCCTTCGCCTGCTCCTTGGAGCGATACATGGCGGCGTCAGCGCGGCTGATGAGCTCCTCGGCGTCCATCGCCCCGTCCTCTGTGCAGGCAACCCCTACGCTCGCACGCAGCTCGACGGTGCCGCTCGAGAGCCGGGCGCTCGTACGCAGGGAACCGCAAACCCGCTGCGCGACGCTCATGGCAACCTCGGGCCCTGGGATGCCGCGAAGGAGCAGCAGGAACTCGTCGCCTCCGAGGCGCCCGATCGCGTCGTCGTCGCGGTTGGCGACCCGCAAGCGCTCGGCGACGATGGTCAGCGACTCGTCCCCGGCGGCGTGGCCCAGGGTGTCGTTGACCGACTTGAAGTTATCGAGATCGACGTAGAGGACCCCGGTGCATGTCGAGTCCTCGCGTTCAAGCTCGCTCCGCAGCGCGGCCAGGATCGAAGAGCGGTTGTGGCAGCCCGTAAGGGCGTCGAATGTGGCGCGCTTCTCGAGCTCCCGGCGAGCGCGGGCTGAATCGGTGATGTCGAGAGTCGTCGTGATCGTCCCGCTGACCGCACCGTCTGCCCGTAGCAGGGCCCGGATGCTCATGAGCACGCGCCGCGGCTCCGCCGTGGGCAGCGTCACGTCGACCTCGACGTCCCGGTCATCGCCGTGTTCGAGCACGTGTGCGAGGGCAGTCTCGAACGTGGCCATACCCTCCGTGGTGAGGGTGTGGAGGACCGCTCCCATTGGGCGCTGTGCGACGCCCGTCTCCCGAGAGCCGGACATATCCGCAAACTCAGCCTCCGCACTGGCCTGTTGGGGCGAGCCGTGCAGGATCTCGAGCAGCCGGGCATTGTTGTAGACGACGTTCCGGTCGGTGTCGAGCTGCAACAGGCCATCCGGCATTGCGTCGGTCACGCGACGTAGCAGCTCCCCTTGTTGCTGGAGGGCCTCCTGCGCGGCCATCTCTGCGGAGACATCGACCAGCTCGACGAGGACGTGTTTGCGGTCGGGCTCGTTGAGAAAGTTGTGGATGGTGCTGTCCAGCCAGATCCAGCTTCCGTCGGCGCGCTTGCGGCGCAGGCGCATCTGCTGGATCCGGCGTGTGGAGAGCATCGTGATCCATCCCTCCACGCTGCGTGCGCGGTCGTCGGGGTGGACCTGGTCGAGCACCGGCTTGCCGATCACGTCCTCGGGTTTGTAGCCGAGCATCTGTGTGTAGGCCTCATCGACGTCCAAGACGACCCCGGTCTCATCCTCGGTCAGGGTGCAGAAGCGTGGAGCGGCAGGCGCGAGCTCATCGGTACTGCCGTTCCGTGTCTCCGCGGGCGCCTCGTCGCTGGGTAGCAGGGCGCATAGCAGCGCGCCGTGGGCCTCACGAACGTCGAGGAAGTGCAGCGTCATCCACTGCGACGGCTTGCTGAGTAGACGCACTTTCCCCTCGGCGACCGACTCCTTCTTTGCGAGATGCCATGCCTCGATCACCGTCATGCGGTCCTCGGCGAGGACGACATCGATCACCGCCCGTCCCTCTATCGCGGCCTGGCCCCATAGCCCAATGGACTTGGGCACCGGCACGATTAGGCCATCGTTCGCGAGCCCGCACACGAGCGCGTCGGGGTGCTCGCGCAGGAGCGCCTCGGCCGCCAGCTCGACGCTGTGACTGTAATGGTCTACGGGAGTGGACATGGGGAGCATGTGGGGGTGGAATGATCTCGCCCGCCCGGGGCACCGGCGCATGGCGATGGCGCCGTGGTGACGAGGATCGGGTGTGGCTGGCACGTGTCCACGAGATCCACCCTGTTGGCTCGTCAGAACGAGGCCGCTAGTCAATGACTACGCACAGTCCTGGACAGGTGTGGTGGCAAATGCAACGAGCCGTCACGCGAGCTCACGGCTCGCCTGAGTGGATGTCGTTGGCGGGGTGAAGGTCGTTCCGGTCTGCTCGGCGAGGACCCGCAGGTAGCGAAGTTGCTTCGGAGTAGGACTTCTGCGCGTACGTGTGGACGAGCTCATTGCTGTCTCCTGTCGGTCGGGGTGGAGCACGCCGCGGGCCTGACCGGGCCGGCGAGGCATGTCCAGCCTGTCCCGTCAGGGACCGCCGAAGGCGACGCGAAGCGCAGGGCTCGACACGCCGCCAGCCGGCCTCGTGGCCTAACGGGGTGGGCTCAAGCCGCGACCGGGTTCGAAGAAGAGAGCGCTGGCGCAGGCAGGCGTGGGCCAGTTAGATGGGAGCGTGTGCCTGCGGGATACTGCCGGGGGGATGTCGCAAGAGACCGTGGAACTCATGCGCCAGGTGTATGACACCTATAACCGCGAGGGAGTCAGCGGAATCCTTGAGTACCTCGATGCTGAGGTCGAGTGGCGAAACCCGGCGGACTCGCCAATCGCGGGAGTCTTCATCGGTCACGAGGGCGTCGTCGAGTTTGAGCGCCTGACCAACGAAGTATGGGAGGAGACGCACTTCGAGCCGGTGGAGATCAAGGAGCTTCCCGACGGACGACTTCTCGCGATCGTCCGTTTCCGGTTTCGCGCGCGGGCCAGCGGAATGGAGGCGGAGGTCCCGTTCGCGCACTTGATCACGATCCGCGACGGCAAGGCCACGGCGCTCAGCATGTACACGAGCGAAGCCGCAGCCCTCCAAGCGGCCGGGCAGGGCGGGTAGGCGCGCGGGTTTCGCGAAGCGCTTCGCAACGCTCCTAGCGGACGTCTAGAGCTCGCCGGCCAGCGTGAACACGACCCAGACGAGTCCTCCCACGCCCAGCAGTCGACGGAACCAGTTGACCCCGTGCGTCGTCTCCTCCCCCGCCCAAATCGCGAGGCCAATGATGAAGACCGAGCGGCCGACGTCGTGGACCGTGCCAACCCT
>Ga0302178_10001051_pt1 | contig 23958 bp, 22 predicted proteins | sample I_Palsa_E1_3_FD_198790 | JGI IMG/M metagenome (GOLD analysis project Ga0302178, IMG submission 198790) | Peat permafrost microbial communities from Stordalen Mire near Abisko, Sweden - I_Palsa_E1_3 | ecosystem: Environmental > Terrestrial > Soil > Palsa > Peat permafrost | place: Sweden... | reverse complement strand
ACGACGGCGGTACGGACTTCAAATTTCACGGTCCCGCAATGACAGGATCCTTGCAGCAGTTCGGTACTCATTTGGCTCTCCGCGTCAGGCAGGGCTGGTTTATAGCCTAGGCTTTATAGCCCAATAAGCACGACGCTTTGTATCGCAATGTATCTGGGTGTTCCCCTGACACAAAACATTGCACCCAAGCCGCCTTGGCGACACAAGCCAGATACGAGGGGGCGTTCCAATACAGCCATGCCACTCACTGGAACGCCCGCCATGCACAACCTGTTTGAAACACCCATCGCTCTGTTGGCAGGGCTGCTCACGATTGCGTCGCCATGCATCCTCCCCGTGATGCCGATCCTGCTCGGCACCTCCGTTGAGCGGCCCGACCGTGTGCGACCGCTCTTCATCATTGCCGGCTTCATCCTGACCTTCGCCTCCTTTGCGCTGCTGCTGGGCGCCGTATCCAGCACGGTTCACGTGGCGCAACAAGCGCTGCGCAACGCCGCCATTGCGTTACTGGCGTTGTCGGGGCTGCTGCGGCTGTGGCCGCGTCCCTACGATTGGCTGATGGCGAAGATTCAGGAGCCACTGCAGCGCATGGGCGCCGCGGTGGCACCGGGCGCTCGGGCCGCGCGCGGCAACGCTGGCGGTTTCGTGCTTGGCATGTCTCTCGGCGCGGTATGGACGCCCTGCGCCGGACCTGTGCTGGCATCGATTCTGGTGCTGGTGGTCAAGGCCCAGGACCTCGGATGGTCAGCCCTGCTGCTTGGCCTGTATGCGGTGGGCGCCGCGATTCCAATGCTCGCCATCATTTACGGCGGTCAGTACATGACCCAGCGCGTGAGGCTGGTGTCACGCCATGCATACCGCCTGCAACAGGTGTTCGGCGTGCTGGTGATGCTCACCGCCCTTGCCATCTATCTGCAATACGACGTCCTGGTATATGCCCGGGTCGCCGCGCTGTTCCCCTCCCTGAAAGGACTCTGACATGCTCTCCCGACTCAAAACCGCCGCTATCGTCGCCTTGTTCGCTGCAGCGGTTGCAAGCAGCGCCGCAGCAATCGCAAGTCTTGTTGCGAGCCCGGCGGCTAGCGCTGCTGCAGGTTCCGTCGGACGTCCGGTTAGCGCCAGCACCGCTCCGGAATTCACCGGTATCGACAAATGGCTCAATAGCGATCCCCTGACCATGCAACAGTTGCGGGGCAAGGTGGTGCTGGTCGACTTCTGGACCTACACCTGTATCAACTGCATCAACGTGCTGCCCTACGTGAAGGGCTGGAATCAGAAATATAAGGACCAGGGGCTGGTGGTGGTCGGCGTGCACACGCCCGAGTACCCGTTCGAACGCAACACGGACAACGTCAAGACGGCCATCAAGCGCTTCGGCATTACTTTTCCGGTGGCGCAAGACAACCGCTATGCAACGTGGAGCGCCTACGACAACCAGTATTGGCCCGCGTTTTATCTCGTCGACAAGAAAGGGCACGTGGTCTACACGCACTTCGGCGAAGGTGACTACGAACAGACCGAGGCGAAGATCAAGTCCTTGCTCGCGGAAAACCCGTGATTTGTATCGCGGCTTACCTGCCGCGGCCGCACTGCGACCTCACTGCCGGGTTTCCGCTGCGCCCGTGCCTGGCTTCACGCTGCCGTCGGGTTGTGGAACTTCAATCGGCTTGACTACGACGGGGGCGGTGCCATTTTCTTTCAGACCGAGCTTATCGGCGGTCTTGGGCGACACGTCGACGATTCGATCCTTGACATACGGGCCGCGATCCCTGATTTCGACCACCTCGCTGTTGCCGTTTTCCAGATTCGTGACGCGGGCCTTGGTGCCAAGCGGCAGCGTCTTGCTCGCGGCAACATTGGATTGCGGATTCATGCGCGTACCGTCGGCCATCTTTTTCGAGTAAAACTTCTGGCCGTAGTAAGAGGCCTTGCCCTTGCGTGTCTTGCCGGAACGGTCAAGGGCGGCGCCATCAGCTCCCTTCGGGCTTGCCTGCGCGGCATCGGTGGATGCCGCCATTTGTGCCGCAAACGCGGTGCTCAGGCAGCAAGACAGGACCACAAACACAAGCGTTCGAAGCTTGCATCTTCGATCGGACCGTTGGGTGGGATACACGTGCCCGTCAACCTCGTACATCAGGAATTCCTGCTGCATCTTAGGCGGCACGGGTCTCGTTTTCAGAAGCACCCATTCCGCTGAAGGGAGAAGGCCCAGCAGCCAATGATCAGTAGTATGAAGATTATTTTTCATTTGCCACGCCTCTTCAGCCTGTCAAAAGCAGTGGGCACCTCATACAGCAAGAGTAGCACCCGAATTACGGGTGTATGCGGATTTTAAAGAAGGCCGTTCACGTCTGTTGAGCACCAAACCCCGCCTTCGTCCAGCAGGCTCGAGGCATCGGCGAATAACGTCGCTTCACCTCTCAGGCATCAGGTGCGAGCGCAGTGCAACTGCCAGCGGAAAGATGGCCAAGGCGGTCAGGGCAGTGGCAAAGGTAGCGCCATGTATACCGATCCGGTCGCCGAGAAAGCCATAGAGTACGGGCGAGATCGCGCCCGAAGCTATTGTGCCGGTGTAAAAGAGCGCGAATGCGCGCTCGGTATTTTCGAGGGGCGCCAGTTCCGGCACTGTCCCATACAACACGGTAGACGTGCCGTTGAGCATCATGCCCAACAGCGGCAGCAGCACCATGGCGAGCGCCAGCGGGCAAAACATCACGGCGATGATCAAGGCCGCTGTGCCGCCCTCGGTGACCAGCACCGTGCCTGTTACCCCCATGCGTGCGCCCAGCCAGCCGCAGGCGAACTTGCCGGCGGCGCCACCTATAAAGACCAGTGCCAGTGCGGTTCCCACCATCGGTGGCGAGACGCCTTTTGCCTTGAGCAGGAATGGCAGGAACGTCAACAGTCCCATGCGTACGCCGGTATCGAGCACACCTATCATGAACAGCAACGAAAACCCCCTCCCAGCGGTGCTTGATCTCGGCGTGGACGGCTCTTCGGTCACGGGCTTGCTTCGCGGTATAGAAGGGAGAAATAGTGCAATTGCTGCGGCAACCACGCAGCCCAGGACGGACACCATCCACAGCGCATGGCGCCATGGCATCAGTGTCACCAGCAGCGAAATGGCAGCGGGCAGTGCGGATTTGCCGAGGTCGCCGGAAAAATTGTAGATGCTCAAAGGGCCCCGGGCATTGCGCCCATACGTGCGGGACACAGCGCCCGAGGCGATCGGATGTTGCGTGCTCGAGCCACTTCCTGATATGGCCAATGCCACGCACAGCCCAAGCAGGCTGCCCGACATCCCCGCCACGGCATAACCAGACGCGGCCAGCAGTGTGCCCAAGGCCAGCGTGGCCCGGCTGCCCAGCCGATTCGCCAGGCGCCCGGCAGGAAGTTGCAGGCTGGCCATCGTGCCCGCATAGATGCCGCGCAGCATGGCCAGAGCGCCATAACTCAGACCGAAGTCCGCCTGCCACACCGGCAGCAACACATAGATCATGTCGGTGTAGCCGTCGTGCAGCGCATGCGCCACACAGGAGAGCCACAGCACGCGGGAGCGGGACGGGGAGGCCGGCTGGCCGGCCGGATCGGCCTGGCTCACGGACGGCAAGGAAAATGGGGTGAAGCGCATCACTCTCTCCGGTTGACGAGGCGCAGGCCGAAATGGCGGGGCGCAGTGGCGCTTTCGCGCGTCGTCATGGGGCAATTTTATGACCGGGCAGCACATGCAACAATTGACGTAATATCGGGTCAACAGGGAAAAAAAGTCACGTCATGGATAGAGACACAGGCACCGGAAAAGACCGCGACAAGCTGCCGCCCCTCAACGCGCTGCGCAATTTCGAAGCAGTAGCGCGGCATGGGAGTTTTGCCGCCGCTGCGGCCGATTTGAACGTCACCCATTGGGCCGTCGGAAAACAGATCAGGCTGCTGGAAGACTGGTTTGGCGTGCCGCTGTTCGAGCGCCGTGCGCGTGGCGTCGTGCTTACCGATGAAGGCTCAGCATTGCTTAACGATGTGAGTAACGCTTTTGATCGCCTTGCCACCGGAGCGGCCCGGCTGCGCCACGATGAATTCACGCGCCGCGTATCAGGCATCGTACGCGTGAACGTGCTGGCCAGTTTCGCGTTGTGCTGGCTGCTGCCGCGGCTGGCCGACTTTCACGCGCGTTACCCCGACATCGACGTACGGGTGTCGACCACATCGCGCAAGTTGCGCTATATCGGCGACGCCTTCGACATCGGGGTGCGCTCCGGGCAAGAACAAGGCGCAGGCCTCGCGTCGCGCACGCTGATGGCCGACGTGCGCTTGCCCGCTTGCAGCCCCGCGCTCCTGCGCCACCATCCAATACAGAGCGTGGCGGATCTGCGCCATCACACCCTGCTGCATTCCGCCAGTACACGCGCAGCCTGGTCGCGCTGGCTGCGGGAGGCCGGCGCACCCGACCTGCGGGCTGCCCGTCATGTCGAGTTCGAACACGCTTATCTCCAGCTTGCCGCCGCCGTGGAAGGCCTGGGTGTGACGCTTGCATCGCTGCCGCTGATCGGGCGTGACATCGCTGCGGGCCGCCTGGTGTGCCCGATTGCAGCGCCAACATGGCGCGCTCCCGACTACGCGCTGGTGAGCAACGTCGATCGCGCAAGGGACGACGCCGTCATGGCGTTTGAGCAATGGATCACGATGATGGCCAGTCGGAGCGCCGGGCCGATTGAGCCGGTCTAGGTCCACGGCTTGTCCAACGGGATCGCTGTTACGAAGAGCGCCTGCACGTCGTGTTGGACGAGATTTTTTGCCGATCCCCGTGTCCGGGTTCGACGCGTGACGAACCGTGAACTTTGAAACCCTGCCGCATTCAGCCGAGCGGCGACACGCCGATCACACGTGCATGGGCCCACAGCAGCACGAACGCATACAGCCCCAGCCCCGCGACGACGACAATCACATCGTTCATCGGCGAAGCCGGTACGCTCGGTACCGGTCGGACGTGGGCGCGCCGGCTGACCGAGATCAGGTCCGCCACCGCCCAGACGAAGAAGCCGCCGAACAGCAGCAGATCGTTCAGCGTACCGTTGGCGAGCAAATGCGCCGCTGCCCACAAAATCACGGCGAGCAGCATCGGATTCCGGGACAGGCGTTTGATGCGGCCCGGCAGATAAGCTGCGATCAGCAGAGGAAAAACCGGCAACATGAGCAGCAATGTGAGGTGCCGTAGCGCCAACGGCGGCACGTAGACCATGACCGGTATCTGTCGCGCGATGCCGTAACCGTAGATCGTCGCAATCAAACTCGCGATCGACAGTAGCGCATACAGTCCTTTCCACGCGTTCTCGCCCATCTGCCTCGCTCGCGCGTCTCGCCAGCGTGGCGCGACGATGGAAACGGAGTGGATACCGAGGAAAACCAGGAGACCTGCAACGAAGATTGTCATAGGTTCGATTGAATGTTGACGATAGCAACATTTAAAATAAATGCTGCGCTTGCATTCGTCAAGTTAAAATTGACGCCGTCAACATTGGTGGAAACAGATGACCATTAGAAAGGCGAGCAAACGAGCACTGACCGACGTGACCAAGCGTCCGTATCACCATGGCGCATTGCGTGAGGCAATGCTGGAGGCAGCCGAGCGCATCCTCGCTCGCGAGGGCATCGGCGGGCTCACGCTGCGAGCGGCTGCGCGCGAGGCCGGCGCTTCTCATGCCGCGCCCAAGAACCACTTCGACAATGTGACGGGACTGCTCAGCGAGTTGGCAGCTGTTGGGTTTCGCCGCTTTGAGCGTCGGCTGCTCGATGCGGCTGCCGCGGCCGCCAATCCGGAGGCGCGGCTTGCCGCCCAGGGGCGCGCCTACGTCGAGTTCGCGACGCAGTTTCCGGGTCTCTTCATGCTGATGTTTCGCAGCGAACGCCTCGACCTCGAACGACCGGGGTTGCGCGAAGCGATGAACGACGCGTCGTCGGTGTTGCGCGCAGCGGTCGGGGCGCCACAAGAGTCCGATGCTCCCCTGCCCACGGACGGCGCCGCGCGGGTAGTCACCGCCTGGGCACTTGTCCATGGATTCGCCATGCTACAGATCGACGGCCGTCTCGACCCCATCGTCCGTAGTTTGCCGGGAGGCATGGACGCAATGGCGCTGCTCGATGTCATTCTCAATGCAGGCGGCGGCCAACTGCGAAGTGGCGACGCTCTCGCGTGCCAGGAGAGATGAACAGAGCGCATACAGCCCCTGTCGGCAGGTCGTCAGGTCGTCAGTTGGCCGGGTAAGACGCGATAGCTCAGCTCGTGGCTTTCACGAATCGAGGTAAAGAATACTTGCTGCAATTGCCACAAAATGCTACATCAAACCACTTCGTCCAAAATCGGCTTTTATGAATCGCCTGCTCGCTATCGGTCGCGTAGACCAAATCGTGCAGTCCCTCGACGCTGACGGCTTCGTCAGCGTCGCCGACCTTGCCGGCAGGCTGGGCGTGTCGCGCGAAACTATCCGTCGCGACCTCAAAGCGCTTGCAACGCAAGGTCGGGCGAGCATCGTACATGGTGGTGCCGCGCGGCGACCCATGGACGAACCGTCGCTTGCGACACGTGCGGCTGCGAATGCTGCCGGCAAAGCCGCCATAGGTCGCGAGGCGGCTACCCTGGTTCGTGACGGGATGGTTGTATTGATCGACTCAGGGTCAACAACATTCGCCTTGAGTGCCGCACTGGCCAATTTCAACGATCTCACTGTTATCACGCATAGTTTGCCAATCGCGCTTCTATTGTGCCGGTCACCCGGCGTGAAGGTGATCGTACTTGGAGGTGAAGTTTCCCCTAGCGACGAGGCGGCGTTCGGCGTTGAGACGATAGCAGCGCTTGCCCACTTTCGGGTCGATCTCGTATTTCTCGGTGTCAGCGGTATCTCGCCCGAGGGCGAGCTCACAGACTACTCGCGGCTTGCAGCAGAGCAGAGACATGCAATGATGACAGTCGGCAAAAAGACCTATGTCCTGGCCGATCACACCAAGTTTGAACTTAGCACGCCAGTGCTGATTGCACCTGTATCCCAGATAGCCGGTTTGATCGTCGACAAGTCACCGCCAAAGTCGCTTTCGCAGGCACTCGCGGATCGACATTGGCAGGTGATAGTTGCACGACCATAAACCCTGCTAGACACGAAAGTCATATCAACCTGTTACGTCGGCCCACCGGGCAATACCGTTGGAGCGTGCGTGGCTTGTTGAGATCAGCCGCTGCCACATCATTATTATCCAGCGGAATCGGTTCTCTTTTGTAAGCACCGCGGTTCTACCCAGTCTCGCTCGTGCGGAAATGGTGACCTGACTTGCACAGCCACCGCACTTCGTCTTTCCATGGAGACGGCCACCTGATATGCGTCAGGTGAGCTCAGCCGATCGCAATCGCGATCCGCTTTCCTCGCTCTAAACAGAGTACACAAACATGACTCCATTTCAGGAATCGTTGCCGTACTAACTTCGAAAAACCCTTGTACGGGTAAGCACTATCCCCCGTTGAATCGTGGCCACATGCCTACTGCCACGGGCCTCTTGGCACCGATGGCGGCAGGGAGGAAAAAATATGAGCATGTGGCATATTGTGGCGACTTGACTGTTTTTGTTGCTTATTCTAAAGTGATTTCCAAGCGAGCAACGACTACTGCGCGCCAATCGCCGATCACTCCAATACTGGACGGGTATCCAATGACTCATTTCGCATATGCCAGGCCGGCCGCCTCCGAAACGGGCGATCCATTACTTCTGACTCCTGGGCCACTAACGACGTCGCGTACGGTCAAAGCGGCCATGGTGCACGACTGGGGGTCACGCGATGCGAGTTTTGTCGCGATTAATAAAAAGGTCCTGACGCGTCTTTGCGAGATTGCAAATGGTAAGGATGACTATGTAACCGTGCCAATGCAGGGTTCTGGCACTTTTGCTGTCGAGTCCATGTTGACCAGTTTCGTACCAGTGAAAGGCAAGGTTCTCGTTCTGATCAACGGCGCCTATGGCCAGCGCGCGAAGCGCATCCTGGATATAGCCGGACGCGCGACCGTGGTACATGAAACCGCCGAAGATGCACCGCCGGACTTGCAGGAGGTAGAGGCTATCCTGCAGCGGGACCACGCCATTACGCATATCTTCACCATACACTGCGAAACAACCTCGGGCATCCTCAATCCAATCGAGAAAATTGGCGCGCTTGCGGCGCTGTACAAAAAAAGCTACCTCATTGATTCGATGAGTGCCTTTGGCGCACTTCCTCTCGACGCACGAGGAATCCGCGCCGACGCGGTTGCTGCGTCCTCAAACAAGTGCATTGAAGGCGTTCCCGGGCTCGGTTTTGTCATCTGCAGACGCGATGCACTCGCGCAAACCAAAGGCAATGCGACTACGCTCGTTCTCGACCTCTATGATCAATGGGCGAACTTTGAAAAGACGGGGCAATACCGTTTCACACCGCCAACACATGTCATCGTGGCGTTTCATCAGGCGCTTGAAGAGTTCACTGCCGAGGGTGGCGTGCCGGGACGAGGCGGCCGCTATCGGAACAACTGTCGCATCCTGCTCGAGGGCATGACGGCACTCGGATTCAAGCCGCTCCTGCCGGCAGATTTACAGGCCCCGATCATCGTGACATTTCACATGCTCGACCATCCCGGCTTCGTCTTTCAGCATTTCTACGATGGCCTGAAGCGACGTGGGTTCGTCATTTATCCGGGCAAGCTGACGGTCGCCGATTCGTTCCGGATCGGCTGCATTGGTCGCCTGGGGGAGACCCAGATGCGCGACGCACTCGCGGCTGTCCGTGAGGTGCTCGACGAAATGGGTGTGACGAACCCGTCCACCAAAGCCGCTTAATGGACCATCAGGACACCATCATGACTGAGCTACATGCTTCTGCGGTCTCTGTGAATGGCCGCGACTACAGCTTCCCGCAAGTTCCAACCGTTGTGATCTGTCTCGACGGCTCCGAGCCCGGCTATATTGAAGCGGCAATCAAAGCGGGCCTTGCCCCCAATCTTGATCGCCTCATGAAAAATGGTGCGAACCTGTTGGCGAAATGTGTGATTCCGAGTTTTACGAATCCGAACAACATCTCGATCATCACAGGGCGGCCGCCACAGGTCCACGGTATTGCTGGCAACTATTTTTATGACCGGACCACAGGCCAGGAAGTCATGATGAACGAGGCGCGTTTTCTGCGCGCGCCGACCCTATTCCAGGCTTTCCATGACGTGGGTGCAAGAGTGGCTGTCGTTACGGCCAAGGACAAACTGCGAACGCTGCTCGGCAAAGGACTTGATTTCTCAACAGGCCGAGCGATCGCGTTCTCCGCGGAAAAAGCCGACAAAGCCACGCTGAAGGAAAACGGCATCGACGATCTTCTGGCCTTCGTCGAAAAACCGCTGCCGACAGTCTATTCGGCGGATCTGTCCGAATTCGTTTTTGCCTCTGGCGTCAAGCTGCTGAGGGCGTTTCGTCCCGACCTCATGTATCTCTCGACGACCGACTATGTGCAGCACAAGGCGGCGCCTGGCACACCGAACGCGAATTCCTTCTACGCGATGCTGGATCGATATGTCGCACTTCTGGAAGCGGAAGGCTGCGTGCTGGCGTTGACGGCCGATCACGGCATGAACGACAAACACAAGCCGGACGGGTCCCCGGACGTCATCTACCTGCAGGACATCTTCGACGACTGGATGGGCCACGACAAAGCCCGGGTGATTCTGCCCATTACGGATCCCTACGTCGCCCATCACGGCGCGTTGGGCTCGTTCGCCACGGTCTACCTGCCGCAGTCCGCCGATACGCCGTCAGTGATAAACCGCCTGCGGGATGTTGAAGGCATTGAACTGGCGATATCGAACGCGCAGGCCTGTGAGCGCTTCGAATTGCCGGCCGATCGCATCGGCGATGTCGTGGTTCTCGCGACGCGCCACAAGGTGTTCGGCACCAGCGCTTCGCGGCACGATCTGTCGGGGCTAACCGAGCCGTTGCGCTCGCACGGCGGGTTGACCGAACAGACCATTCCACTGCTCGTCAACCGCCGGGTCGACTGGCCGGCGGATCGCGAACCTCGGAACTACGACGTGTTCGCTATCGCCTTGAACCATGTCGTCTTGAAGCATATTGCCTGAGGCTTGGGGCACTCCCTTTTCCCTGTATTCACTGCCCGTGAACCAGGATCGATCGACCGAGGTAATTTATGAACGTCCTGACCAAGCCCGCGTTTCGTCAAGAGTCCATGCGTATCGCAGGCAAGCTCGTTACCACCGACGAAGTCATTGAGGTGTTGAACCCGTACAACAACGAGGTCGTCGGTACCGTTCCAGCCGGTCGACCCGAACACGTGCGCGAGGCCTTCGCCAAGGCACGTGCCTTCCGGCCACAACTGACCCGCTTCGAGCGTCAACGAATCCTTCAGACGACAGCGGAGATGCTGCGTGATCGCAAGGAGGATTTCGCCCGGCTAATCACCGCCGAATCGGGCCTGTGCTGGAAGGACTCACTCTACGAGGCAAGCCGTGCCTATGATGTCTGGTCGTTTGCGGCTCAACTGATGATCAAGGACGACGGTGAAATCTATGCCTGCGATGTCAGCCCCAACGGCAAGAACCGTCAGATCTTCACAACCCGCACGCCTCTGCTCGGCGTGGTCTCCGCGATCACCCCATTCAATCATCCGCTAAACATGGTAAGTCACAAGCTCGCCCCCGCGATCGCCACGAATAACAGGCTGGTGCTTAAGCCGACTGAGCTCACGCCACTCACGGCCCTCGCACTGGCCGATGTGCTTTACGAAGCTGGATTGCCGCCAGAGATGCTGAGTGTCGTGACCGGTAATCCGCGCACCATGGGGGACTCGATGATCACCGATCCCGATTGCGACCTCATCACGTTTACCGGCTCGGTCAGGGTTGGAAAATATATCGCGGACAAGGCTGGCTATCGCCGTGTCGTGCTGGAACTCGGCGGCAACGATCCACTCATCGTCATGGAGGACGCCGACCTCGACAAGGCAGCCGAACTCGCTGTTCAAGGCGCGACCAAAAACTCTGGTCAGCGTTGCACGGCGGTCAAACGCATTCTGGTGGTAGAAAGCGTGGCCGACGAATTTGTCGAGTTGGTTCTGGCCAAGGCAAAGAAACTCAAATCCGGCGACCCCATGGATCCAACGGTTGACGTAGGCACCGTCATCAACGAAACGTCGGCGGCGCTCTTTGCGCGGCGCGTGCAGGACGCGGTTGCCCATGGCGCCAAGGTATTACACGGCGCACCGCACAGGGGAGCCCTCTTTGCACCGACCGTCGTCGACCACGTGCCATACGATTGCGAACTGGTACGCGAGGAGACTTTTGGGCCCGTGATCCCGGTCATTCGGGTGCCAGACAAGATCGAAGAAATAATCAGGATCTCCAACTCGACGGCATTTGGACTTTCTTCTGGCGTTTGCACCAACCGCCTTGACTACATCACCCGGTTTGTCAAAGAGCTCGAAGTCGGGACGGTGAACATTTGGGAGGTTCCAGGTTATCGAATCGAGATGTCGCCGTTTGGCGGCGTCAAGGATTCCGGCAACGGTTATAAAGAAGGAATTGTCGAGGCAATGAAGAGTTTCACCAACGTCCGTACGTGGTCGATTCCGTGGGCTTGAGGTCATAGACGCGTCTTTTGCGTCTGCTGTTGCTAGATGGTGAGTGCTTCCCGGCAGGGCATGGTTCGATTTGGCTTCATGCCAATGTTGGATTCGTTGCGCTTTTGAGTCGATATGCGAGGTTGCTTCGGGTGTGAGGCCGAGCGAATGTAGGGCGCGTAGGCACCTCTGCATATCGAAGCTAATAGGATAACTAAACATGGAAATGTTCAAAGTTATCCCCTGAGTCCCAAAACCATACAAGGATGAACATGAAAGCGAAACTGATAGCCGTGGCGGCCTGCATCATGGTTTCAGCCGCAAGCCCGGCGATTGCACAATCCGATGTGGTAACGATCTATAGCGCCGACGGTCTCCATGACGGCTCTCCTAGCTGGCTGGGGAACCAGTTCGAGGAATTTACCAAAGCGACAGGTATCACGGTCCAATATATTGAAGCGGGGTCTAGCGGTGTCGTCGATCGACTCGCGAAGGAGAAATCAAACACCCAAGCCGATGTTCTTGTCACGATACCTCCCTTTGTACAGAAAGCGGCCGCCGACGGTCTGCTTCAGGCGTACACCCCAGCGGGGGCGGACAAGATTGACGCGCGAGACAAGGATCCGAAAGGCCTTTACTTCGCGATCGTCAATAATTTTCCCGACTTTATATACAACTCTTCGGTGCTAAAAACTGAACCGAAGACGTATACAGATCTCCTGGATCCGAAATTCAAGCAGAAAATCCAGTATTCGACGCCTGGCCAAGCCGGCGACGGTACCGCGCTGATGCTGCAGGCATTTCATTCGTTTGATGGCAAGCAAGCCGGACTCGCCTATTTGCGAAAGCTGCAAATCAACAATCTTGGGCCCTCTGCGTCGACGGGGAAATTGACCGCGCTTGTCAACAAGGGCGAGTTGTATGTGGCCAACGGCGATATGCAAATGAATCTCGCGCAGATGCGGGATAACCCAAACATTCATGTGTTTTTTCCCGTAGGCCCGGATGGCAAGAGAACCGCCTTTTCGCTGCCCTATGACATCGGTCTCGTCAATGGTGCACCTCACGTGGCGAACGGCAAGAAGCTGATCGATTTTCTGCTGAGCGAAGCGGCGCAAAAACAGGTGAGCGAGGTCGCGTATGGCTTTCCCGTGCGCACTGACGTGCACCCTGCAGACGCAAACTTCAAGACACTCAACGCGATGCTCGGAGGAGTCGATATCTGGACGCCCGACTGGAACCAGGTTCTGCAAGATATGAAGCAAGACATTGCCGCCTACAACCAAGCGATCTCGAGCAACTAAATGGCTACCAACAGCACCACCATGTCGCAAGGGCCACACATGCGCGTGTCGGCCCCCGCATCTCGCATTGTTCCCGGAGCGAGTGGAATTGGATTCGAGAATGTCTCGGTCGCCTATGGGGACCAAGTGATTCTTGACGCTTTGAACCTTACTGTGAAGCCCGGTGAGATTGTCGCGCTCATCGGTCCATCGGGCTCCGGGAAGACAACCGCGCTGCGAGCGGTGGCGGGCTTTGTACAACCCACAGCAGGCCGAATCATTATCGGCGACCGGGATGTGACTCGCCTTCCTCCGTATGAACGCAATATCGGCATGGTTGTACAGAACTATGCGTTGTTTCCACACATGCGCGTTGAAGACAATGTTGCATTTGGGCTGCGTGCGCGCGGCGCAAGTGCTGAAGTCATCCGTGAACGCATCCCCGAATGTCTGCGCCTGGTGGGAATGACGGCCTACGGCAAGCGCTATCCGCGGGAACTCTCGGGCGGGCAGCAGCAACGCGTTGCTATCGCTCGTGCATTGGCGATCCGCCCGCAAGTGCTGTTGCTCGATGAGCCGCTCTCGGCCCTCGATGCACAGATTCGCCGTTCAATGTTGGACGAGTTGGCCAAGCTGCATCGCGACCTGCCGTCGCTGACTGTGCTGTATGTGACGCACGACCAGACTGAAGCGCTGACCCTCGCGGATCACATTGGCATCATGCGTGATGGCAAGCTGGTTGCGTTCGGCAATGCCCAATCGCTATACCGTCACCCGCCAAACCGTTTTGCAGCCGAATTTCTTGGACGTGCAAATATCCTGCCGGCGAGATCGTTGCAATCGGCCGACCTTGGCTTTGCATGCGTACGCTTTGGCGATACCCTGCTGCGCGGCCGCAATCACCACTCCTTGCCTGACGGCAGCGACAGCCTGGTGTGCATACGCCCACACGACTTGCGATTGCAGCCGAGCGGAGCAGGGGGGAACATCTTGACGGGGATCGTGCGGGCCGTCCAATGGCAGGGCGATCTCCATAGCGTCGCCCTGGAGGTACAAGAGCAAACATTGCGCCTCACGTGCAATCCTCTTTCCGACCCGCCGGCGCCAGGCACAGAGCTTGTCGTGCACTTCGATCCAGCGGACGTCACCCTTGTTCCGGAGCACGTTGCACATGGCTGATATTGCTGTAGCACCGTCTTCCCGTGCAGTTCATTCGCCGCAGCGCCAGTACTGGATCGCGCCCCCACTGCTGGTGCTCGTGGTGCTGTTCTTCTACCCGCTCGCGTTGATCTTGCGCGAAGCGCTGGCAGGAGAAGATCATGTTCTGTCGCTCGCGCGCTTCACCAACGTACTTCGCTCGAACCAGTTTCTGAGCGGCCTCTATCACACCATCACCATCGCGCTAAGGGCGTCGACGGGATGTCTCGTGCTCGGTTTCATTTTCTCTGTAATCATCGCCTTCATCCCATTTCCGGGTGCGAAACTTATCGCTCGCGTGATCGATACCTTTATCGCGCTGCCTACGTTTCTCGTCGCACTCGCGTTCACCTTTATTTACGGATCAGCTGGTTTGCTCAACCAATCACTGATGCACCTGATGCACCTGGAATTGCCACCGCTCAATTTCCTTTATTCACAGTGGGGCGTGATTCTTTCGGAGATCACTGTCTATACGCCTTTTGTGATGCGTCCATTGCTCGCCAGCTTCTCGCTGATCGATCCATCGCAAATCGAAGTTGCGAGCAGTCTTGGGGCACGGCCTTGGCGCATTGTGCGGCGCATTATCCTGCCGGCCGCATTACCCGCCTTGATTGCCGGCGGCAGCTTATGCCTTCTTCTGACCGTCAACGAATTTGGCATTGTGCTGTTCATTGGAGCCAAAGACGTCATCACGTTGCCGCTGCTCGTGTACGACAAAGCCATCCAGGAGTTTGACTACACCACCGCCTGCGTCATCGCGGTCGTCAACATCGCGTTGTCGCTGGGCCTTTACGCTTTCTATCGGATGGTTATTGCATATTGCGGAGGTCGCCGTGCTGGTATGGGCTAAATGGGGGCGAGTTCTTGCCTGGATAGTTCTGGGAGTCATGTTTGGCATTGTCTACGGTTTGCCGATTGGCATGATCGCTCTAGCCAGCATCAGTGGTCAGTGGAACGACATATTGCCGACCCATTTGACGCTGGCACACTATGCTCAAGCGTTCAGGGCCGAGTCGGCCAGTCAGTTGAAAATCAGTGTCCTGACCGGGGTCGTGGCAAGTGTGGCGGCACTGGTGAGCGGCACGTGGGCCGCATTGGCATTGCGGGTGATGAAGGGTATTCCGAAGCGGATTCTCGATGTCGTGTTCTTCATACCAAGCGCTGTGCCATCGGTGTCAATTGGACTTGGTCTGCTGGTCGCTTTCAGTCAGCCACCCATGCTTCTAAACGGCACGGCATTGATCGTGTTCATCGCACATTTCTTGCTCATCTCGGCATTCACCTATGGCAATGTTTCGGCGGGTCTCACGCGCCTGCCGCCGGACTATGAGCACATTGCTCAAAGTCTTGGCGCACGGCCTTTTTATCGTCTGCGCCACGTGACGCTGCCATTGCTCGCGCCGTACCTGATTGCGGCTTTCAGCCTGAGTTTCGCGATGTCAATGGGCGAACTCGGTGCGACCTTGATGATCTACCCGCCAGGGTGGGTGACACTGCCGGTCGGCATTTTTTCGCTGTCTGATCGCGGCGCCATCTTCGATTCCGCGACACTGACCATGATTCTTGGTGCGGCGACACTGGTTGTGTTGTTGGGCTTGTCTCGTATCGCGAACAAAGCGACCGCGAGAGCGTAAATGTCATCAAGAGGATGCATGAACCCGAGACGCAAACTACCCGCACGCACCAGTTGAAAGCGGGCGGTCGCTTGAACCCCGATAGATAAGCCAATTGGCTCATGGAGGACTAAATTGATCCTGGTCTTGCTGCACTTGGCCGGTGGCGTCGCTCTGCTGACGTGGGGCCTCCATATGGTCGAATCCGGGTTGATGCGGGCATTTGGAGCCTCGTTGAAGCAATTCATGGCGCATAGCCTTGGCAATCGCTTCAATGCTTTCTTTGCCGGATTGACGATCACCGGTGCGTTGCAAAGCAGCACCGCTACCGGGATGATTGCGACATCGTTCGCGGCCCGGGGCCTGATGAAGCCCGTGACGGGACTCGCGATCATGCTAGGCGCCAACGTCGGTTCAACGCTGATTGTTCAGGCATTCTCGCTTGATTTGAGCTGGATATCGCCCGCTTGCCTGTTGATCGGCATGGCGCTCTTTGAAAGAGGCAAGGGCTCCAGAAACCGCGATATAGGCCGTGCGTCTATTGGCCTCGGGTTGATGTTGCTCGCACTGACGTTACTTGTTGCGACAATGCGGCCCGCCGAAACAGCTCCAGAGTTGCGCACGGTCCTTGGAGCATTGTCAGGTGAGCCGATATTGAATGCTGCCGTCTCTTGCTTGCTGACATGGGCCGCGCATTCGAGCATTCCGGTCGTGCTGTTCGTGATGTCGCTCGCGAGCGTTCACACTGTTCCGATGAGTACGGTGGTGGCGATGGTGCTCGGCGCAAACATTGGGAGCGCGCTGAATCCTTATTTTGAAGCAGCCAAGGGTGACGACTTAAGCCGCAAGCGGCTCCCTGCCGGCAATTTGCTGCTACGGGGCGGCGTTTGTCTTCTGCTGCTTTCAATGAGCGTACCGCTCGCCAGTTTTCTGGACAGCGTACCCGGCGATGCAGGACGAACCGTTGCCAATTTTCACACTGGACTCAACGTGCTCATCGCCGCGCTGTTTATCGGGGTACTCGGCCCAGTCTCCAAGCTTCTCGAACGAATGCTGCCGCAGCGTACCAGCGCCACCCACCCCGACGCGCCGCGTCATCTCGACACCTCGGTGCTGGGCTCGCCAGTCGAAGCGCTCGCATGTGCCACGCGAGAAGTCATTCACATGGGTGATATCGTCGAGGACATGCTGCGCCGAAGCGTGCCAGTGCTCATTGCTGAAGACCGGCGTGCTGTGAACGACATCATTCGCCGTGACGATGCGGTCGATGTACTTCATGAGGCCATCAAGCAATACGTTACCGGGATAACCCGCGAGGAGTTGAGCATTGAGGACAACCAGCGGGCGTCCGCTATCCTCACATTCGTGATCAATCTCGAACATATCGGAGATATTGTCGACAAGAACCTGATGGAACTTGCGCAGAAGAAAATCAAGGGAAACTTGCGGTTTTCGGGCGAAGGAGCCGAGGAATTGCTGGCGTTGCATCGTTCAGTAATCGACAGCTTTCATCGGGCTCAAGCGCTATTTGTTACGAGCAGTCCGCGGACGGCCGAGCGCCTGCTCGAAGACAAGCAGATTGTTCGACAGCTTGAACAGCATGCCAAGGAGAAGCACCTTGAGCGGTTGCGCGAAGGGAAACTCGACAGCATTGCTTCGAGTACTTTGCATCTGGATATATTGCGTGATCTAAAGCGGATTCACTCACACGTATGCGCCATTGCCTATCCGCTTTTGCAAAGGGAGGCTTCGCAAGCCTAAGGCAAATGCAGTGTTTCAGCGCGGATCCCTGGTCCAATTTTCCTGAACGTCGGGCTAAGGTGGCGCCTGCGTTCTGTGCCCGGGATACCGCCGTCAGGGCGATGATGGTTTGCTTTTTTCAAACGGAGTTTTCGGTGGCATGACCGTGCGCCGGGCAAGTGCGCTTAGCCGGCGGCTGCCCGGAGTCTTTATCGAGCAGCACCTGATCGACCACCTTAAAGAAGGCCTGCACGAGCCGCGCGGCTTTGCGCTCGGCGAGACAGGCGACATGCGCGTGAGTCAATACCTGCTCGCCGTCGATCGACAGCTTGCGCAGCCGTGAGTCATCGACATGTTCGCGCTCCGACACCGCCGCTATTCCAAGTCCAAGAATGACTGCTTCGCGCACGGCCTCCCGGCTGCCTACTTCAAGCGCGAAGTTTGGCTCTATACCGTGCCGCCTAAGCGCGTCTTCAAGCGCCTTGCGCGTCGTGGAGCCTGGCTCGCGCATGATCATCTGCTCGTTGCGAAGTTCTTCCAGGTCAACGCGTCGCCGGCGCGCCAGCCGATGCGTGACCGGAACGATAATGACAAGCGGGTGCTGTCGATAGGGCACGTAATGAAGCCGGGGGTCGGCACCGTACTGTGCAAGCACCGCGACATCCGTTTCATACGACAGCAAGCCGCGCACGGTTTCCTCTGAGTTGCCGAGCCGGATGGATACGTGCAATCCCGGGTAGCGAAGATGAAACGCCGCGACGATCTCCATTGCATGAAGTGGCCCGACCGCACCCACGCGGATGGTCCCGGTGCCCAGGCCCGCGGATTCCTTCAAGAAGTCGATCGCCTCCTGTTCGCTGCTAAACATCCGCTGGGCGATCGCGAACAAGGTCTCCCCAGCGGCTGTCAGCACGATCCGACGGCCGCTGCGATGAAATAGCTCGACCCCGTAGCTTTCCTCAAGAGCTCGCACCTGTGTTGTAACAGTCGGCTGGCTGACATGCAGTGCGCGTGCGGCGGCTGTGACGCTGCCATGCTTGCCGACGGCATAAAACGATCGTAGCTGAGTGAGTCGCATAGATTTCCTGAATACTTCAACAGAAGTATTTGTATTTTCACTATACATCGATGTTTCCCATAATTCATCCGTATCAGATGCACCACCAAAAAGAGGGGGGACTATGAACGGTGTTTTTTGGAATCCTGTAGAGATCCATTTCGGCCTTGGTTGTATCGAGCGGTTGCCGCAGATTCTTGAGGGGCGCCGCGCCGTCGTCGTGACGTTCGCGGAAGCGGCGCAAATCGGTCTCGCGCAGCGCGTGCGCGAGTTGTGCGGCGATAGCGTGGTGGCCGTGATCGACGACGTGCAGCCGAACCCGGACGTCACTCACATCGCAGGCTTGTATCGCGATTTCTGGCAGAGACATGAGCATTGCCCGGTCGTCGTCGCAATTGGTGGCGGCAGCGTGATCGACACGGCGAAAACCCTGATGGTCGGCACGCAAAGCGGAGAGTTCGGCGAACTGCTGGCCTTGCTCGACACGGGCAAGCCGTTTACCCCGCCGCGGGTGAAGTCGCTGATTACGGTCCCGACTACTTCGGGCACGGGTAGCGAAGTGACACCGTGGGCAACGATCTGGGACCGCACGATCAAGCAGCGCAAGTATTCGTTGCAGCTGCCGCAGACGTGGCCGGAGGCCGCGATCGTCGACCCGCAACTCACGCTGTCGCTGCCACATTCGGTCACGGTGCAGAGCGGACTTGATGCGTTATCGCACGCGCTCGAAGCCATCTGGAACGTCAATTCGAACCCGATATCCGACGAATTCGCTGTGTCCGCCGCGCGCGACATGCTGGCTACGCTGCCGGCGCTCGCCATGAATCTGCAGGACCGGACGCTGCGCGAACGGGCTTCGCTCGCGGCGCTTAAAGCAGGGCTCGCGTTCTCGAACACGAAGACCGCGCTGGCCCATTCCATTTCGTATGAGATGACGATCCATCACGGGCTGCCCCACGGAATCGCGTGTTCTTTCACGCTGCCGATGGTGCTGGATCTTGCGCTAGGCAAAAGCGCTGAGCGCGACGCCGTGCTTGCGAAAGTCTTTCCGTGCCAGTTAGCCGATGCGCGCGACTACTTGACCGATTTCCTCGTGTCGCTTGGGGTGAGCACATCGTTTTCGAGTTATGGCGTCAGTGTCGAAGAGTCGGACAGGATGATCGCTCACGCGTTGAGCGGACCACGCGGACGCAATTTCATTGCCGCGAGCGTGTAACGCGCCGGGCGCAGGAGCGTCGCCGGAAAGCATCAAGGCATGGCAATTCTGGAGGACAGCACATACCGGGTTCGCCCCGGCGCATCTCGCAGCACAACAAAAAAGCCGTACTAAAGGCAAGTGCCGAGGCAGCGGACGTCAAGTGGCGTCACGAGCCCGACCAATATCAGGAGACAAGCCATGGAAGCATTGGAAATCGCAGGTGACATGCCGGCTGCCGTCAACACCCGGTCTGTGAAGTCGGTTGCCCTAGCCAGTCTGATCGGCACGACCGTTGAGTGGTACGACTTTTTCCTCTACGGCACGATTACCGGACTCGTATTCGACAAGCTGTTCTTCCCGACGGGGAACGCATTTGTTTCGACCATGCTGGCCTATACGGTCTACGCGGTCGGCTTTGTCACCCGTCCGCTTGGTGGTGTGATCTTTGGCCATTTCGGTGACCGGTTCGGACGCAAGCCTTTGCTCGTGCTTACGCTTTCCATTATGGGCGTGTCCACGTTCTTGATCGGCGTACTGCCAACCTATGCGTCGATCGGCATTTGGGCGCCCGTCTGCCTGCTGTTGTTGCGGCTGCTGCAGGGCATTGGCCTTGGCGGCGAGTGGGGCGGTGCAGTGTTGATGGCTTTCGAATATGCTCCACGTGAACATCGCGGCCTGTATGCGTCATATCCGCAGATCGGGCTTGCAATCGGCCTGTGTCTGAGCAGTGGCGCGGTGGCGGTCCTGACGACCTTGCTGACTCCCGATGCCTTCCTGCAATGGGGCTGGCGGGTCGCGTTCATGGCCAGCATCCTGCTCGTTGCCGTGGGCATGTTTATCCGGTTGCGCATTGTCGAAACACCCGCGTTCGCGAAGATTCGCGACAGTCACGCGGTCGCGAAGGTGCCGGTGCGGGAGGTGTTCACCGACTACCGCAAGAACGTGTTCCTGGGTTGGGGCGCGCGTTATATCGACGGCGTGATTTTCAACACGTATGCGGTGTTCGCGCTGAGTTATCTGATCGGCATCCAGCACTACGCGAAGTCGGCGGTGCTCATCGCCGTGACGCTTGCGGCACTGGTGCTGATGTTCACGATTCCGATCGCATCGCGCCTGTCGGACCGGCTCGGCCGCCGCAAGGTGTTCGGCTGGGGTGCGGTGGTCTGTGGCCTTAGCGCGTGGCCGGCTTTCGCTGTTTTTCATTACTCGGGCAGCGTCGTCGCCGTGACCGCCGCCATCGTGATCGTACTGGGGGTGATCTACGCCTTCGTCTATGGTCCCGAGGCCGCGCTCTTCTGCGAACTGTTCGATACACGAGTGCGGTATAGCGGCATCTCCATCGTGTACCAGGTATCGGGCATTGTCTCCAGTTCGATCACGCCGCTCGTCGCAACGGCGCTTCTGCACTACGGCAACTTGCAGCCGTGGTGGATCGCGCTCTACATCGCCTGTGTCGGCTTGCTCAGCGCCGTCTGCACGTACTTCATCCGGCGCACGTTCTGAACGCTCGCCATTCCCACATTTCCGGATATCTCCGACTGCGCGGCAGCTTTCGAAACAATCGTTGCCATGGAAGATGACAGGTCGACCTGTGATTAGCGCGGGTCTCATTGTTCAACTCGCGCTTGTCGCTCATCGCCCCACGGCGATTTCGTTTTCAGCGCCGTCGGCGCGCGAGGGCCAGGAGGAGGGCACGGTACCGGGCTCGCTTAAAGTTCAGTGGCTCCGCTGGCTCAGTAGTCAACCAATGAAATTCGCTAACGCATCAGACGATGCAGGTGACCCTGCAATGGCCATCACCATTCATCTACTGCACCAGCGAAATCTCGATCCGTTCCTTTGCCTTCCCCGTTACGAAGGCTTGAGGCGTCGGAGATAACGCCCGTTTTTGCCGCACGTCGTTTTTACAGAACCTATACGGCGGGAAGCGTTCTTTCGACACGGCGATTACCGCGGAAGGTCAACAATACCAAGCGATCCGAAGAAGGTGAGGTTTTCGCGAGATCGAAACTATAAAAAGCGGGAGTACTATGACCGATGACGTTCGGGCTTTGATTGAAGAAATTCAACGATACGCGGGAAACCGCGCGCAGGACGTGACACGTGGCGCGGAAACGCCGGCGCTGGCCGCGCTGATGGTCGAGAAATTCGGTGAAGGTCTTGTAAAGGCGGGGTACTTGCTGGGGGTTCGGCAGGCCGATGAACTCAAGCATGAAATTGACCGTCTGGTACGCGAGATCGACGTGCTATACCCTAAACATCTTCAATGCCGTTTTGAAGCACGCCCGGCGGGACTGGCCATCAACGGCACTGCCCACTAAGCGTTGCTTATGCTGATGTGAAAAATGGTCTTGACTGATTCTAGTCTCATGACGGATAGAGAGCACTACCAAGTATTGGTCGGTTGAATTTTCATGTGAACTCTTTCAACCGGTCCGCATTAAATTATGGAGGATGTTATGGCTTTCAAACAAACCAAGGGCAACATGACCGTTGAGGCTTGTGTTCTGCCGTCTCCCGGTCAGATGTTCAAAGGCGCAATCCGCGTGACAACGGTTCGTGACACGAAGTCGATCGAGAAAGTGACGGGGCGCGGCTGTGGCCGCCCGATGCGTGACGCCGACGCCGCATTGGCCATGGCTGAAGCTGCCGCCAGACAGATGATCGGCGCCTAAGCTTTTATAGCCCAGACCGCTGCAAGTGGGCGTCCATTCGCTCATGGGGCAGTGCGCTCCACTTCCTTGCAAGATCCAGTTGCTCGACACGGTCGATCAGCGCCTGAGTGAAGACGCGAATTTTGGCGGGCTGGTGGCGCCTGCTCTGGTAAGCAATATTGATGGTGAGACGGGGTAGTTGCCAGTCTTCAAGCAGGGGCACTAGACGGCCGGCCACAATATCATCGTGAACAATGTACAACGGCTGTATGACGATACCCATGCCGGCGTAGCCCGCCGCGCAGATCACCTGTCCCTCGTTCGAATCCAGGGTGCTCGTGATCGGAATCTCGCGGCTTTCTTCTCCCCGCATGAGATGCAGTACGTGAGGATCCAGCGCAAGGTTATAGATGAGCATCCGGTGGCTCGCAAGGTCCTCGGGTGTCTTGGGCCGCCCATGTCTGGCCAGATATCCGGGCGACGCTGCCAGTATTCGCCGCGTCTCGGCCAGACGCCTCACCGTGATGCCGGAGTCGCCCTCGTGCTCACGCGTGCGAATGGCCACGTCGATCCCCGCTTCAATGAAATCCGGATACCGGTTGGCCGCCACGATCTGCACGGATAGTTCCGGATAGTGCAGGCTGAACTCGGGCAGCCACGGCGCGATATGCATCATCGCGAACGAGACGGAACTCGTGACACGCAACGTGCCGCGCGGGTTCAGCGCGGCGTCGCCGGCAGCAGAATCGGCCTCGGCCATCTCCGCCAATATGGTGCTGCAGCGCCGGTGGTAAGCGCGTCCAGCATCAGTCAGCCAGAGCCGGCGCGTGGTTCGCTCGACCAGCCTTGCGCCCAGCCGCTCCTCCAGTGCATTCAACGTCCGGCTGGCCGCCGCGTTCGACATGTTCAGTTTCTCTGCTGCTTTCGAAAGGCTGCCCGTCTCCGCGGTCAGGACAAAAAATTCGATCTGGGTGAATCGGTCCATATGGGATTCTTCCGCAGGGTGGAAATATCATTTCACTATAGCTCGTTTTATTCCAGCGGACCAAGGGTTAATATCGGTGGAATCAGGCTCGCTGATCATCACTGGCGGCGGCTATAAAAGGAGACACCCACAATGCGCAATATCGACGAAGACACCATCACGCAGGCGGTACTCGCGTCAATGGGTGGATGTGGCAACCCACGCCTTCTCACTGTCATGACGAGTCTCGTGCAGCATCTCCACGCGTTTGCCCGTGAAGTGAAGCTCACCGAGGACGAGTGGTTCACGGCTATCGAATTCCTGACCGACGTAGGCCATATCACAGACGACAAACGTCAGGAGTTCGTCCTGCTGTCTGACACGCTGGGGCTCTCCATGCTGGTCACCACGCAGAACAACAAGAAACCTGCAGCCTGCACCGAGGCGACCGTATTGGGCCCTTTCTTTGTAGACGGGGCGCCGGAGTACCAGAACGGCGACGACGTATCGAATGGCGCGTTGGGTGCGCCGTGTTTTGTGCAGGGTCAGATTCGCGGCGTGAACGGCGAGCCGGTTGCCAATGCGTCAGTTGATGTCTGGCAGTCCGACGAAGACGGTTT
>Ga0302178_10001045_pt1 | contig 24017 bp, 21 predicted proteins | sample I_Palsa_E1_3_FD_198790 | JGI IMG/M metagenome (GOLD analysis project Ga0302178, IMG submission 198790) | Peat permafrost microbial communities from Stordalen Mire near Abisko, Sweden - I_Palsa_E1_3 | ecosystem: Environmental > Terrestrial > Soil > Palsa > Peat permafrost | place: Sweden... | reverse complement strand
CCCAAATCGAAGTAGTACGCCGCAGCAGCCGAGCGCTACTCCGACATCGCCGACCAGCTCCACGTGCACGACATCTATAACCTCGACTCGCAGGTAGGCGCTGTCCTCGGAGGCCTCGGCTTCTCCAAAGAAGACTGGGATCGCAACACCGAAGAGTTCTCCGGCGGCTGGCAGATGCGCATCGCGCTAGCCAAACTCCTCCTGCAAAAACCCAGCCTCTTACTGCTCGACGAGCCCACCAACCATCTCGACATCGAATCCCGCAACTGGCTCGAAAACTACCTCCACGACTACCCCAACGCCTACATCCTCATCTCGCATGACCGCTACTTCCTCGACGTCACCGTTAACAAAACCGTCGAACTCTGGAACAAGCGCATGCACACCTACCACGGCAACTACGAGAAGTACGTCGCGCAAAAAGAAGAGCGCCGCACCCAACTCATGAGCGCGTACAAGAATCAGCGCGACCGCATCGAAGCCCTCGAAGCCTTCATCAACCGCTTCCGCGCCCAGGCCACCAAGGCCAAGCAGGTCCAGTCCCGCATCAAGGAACTCGAAAAGATCGAGCGCATCGAAGTCCCAGAAGACGAGTCCACGATCCACTTCTCCATCCCGCAACCCCCAGCCAGCGGTCGCACCGTCATCGAAGTCAACAACCTCAAAAAGATCTACCCCACGCCCACCGGCGGCGAAAAACTAATTCTGGACGATCTCAGCTTCACGATCGAACGCGGCGACCGCATCGCCCTCGTAGGCGCCAACGGCGCAGGGAAATCCACCCTTATCCGCCTCCTCAGCCGACAGGAAGAGCCCACCGCGGGCACCATCCGCGAAGGCCACAACGTCCTCTCCGACTTCTTCGCGCAGGACCAATACAAGGTACTCGACCCCAACGCCGGCATGTTGGACGACATCAGCGCCGCTGCCACCAAGGTCCCCGTCGTCGAACTTCGCTCCCTCCTCGGCTGCTTCATGTTCTCCGGCGATGACGTCTTCAAGAAACTCGGCGTCCTCTCCGGCGGCGAGCGCAACCGCTACGCCATGGCCAAGATGCTCGTCTCACCCAGCAACTTCCTTCTCCTTGACGAGCCCACCAATCACCTCGATCTCCGCGCCAAAGACGTCCTCCTCGACGCCATCCGCAACTTCACCGGCACCATTCTCTTCGTCTCGCACGATCGTTACTTCATCGACGGCCTCGCCACCCGCGTCTTCGAAGTAGAAGACCGCCGCCTCCACATCTACCCCGGCAACTACGAGGACTACCTCTGGCGCAAACAGGGCGGCCCCGAAAAAGTAACCGAGCAGATTACAAATTCACTGGCCCCCACCCCAGCCGCACCAGTTCCGGTCTATACAGCGGCCGCGCCAACACCCGAACCACCGACCAATCCAATCAAGCGCCTCAACCCCATCAAGCTCAAGCAGCTCGAAGACCGTCTCCGCTACGCCGAAGAGGAGATCCCCCACCTGGAATCCCTCATCGCCGAAGCAGAAGGCCGCCTCGGCAACTTCACCTCCGCCGAGCAGTCCCAAAAAGACGCTGCCCAACTCGACGAACTCCGCGCCAAGCGCACAACCCTCCTCGCCGAATGGGAAGAGCTCTCTCTAACCCTCGAAGAGCAACAAACCGCCTAGGCTAAAACCGATCTCCAAACCGATCTCCCAGACGAGCAGGCATACAATTGCAGACAGGGGTGCCGGCATGCTTTATCGAAAGATCAATATCGAACTCATCGTCGTCGAAGATGAAGCCGAGGCAGTACTCGAAGAGTTGAACACAGCGCTCGATCACCTTGAAGAGAGGCACGCGATCTTCGGCGGAGAGATTGAAACAGCTGCTATCGAACACCCCGGGAGACGAAGGAGATCGGCATTCACCCACACCATGGCTGCGGGTGAAACGGCGGCTTCCGCCGTCAAGGCGGCAGGGGGAAAGGTCGTCGACGCGCTCCGGAAAGTTATCTGATCGAAATCCCAGCCAACCCTGCACCCAGAGCACAAAACCATTCACACGACTGGTGAGAACTTTCCGTGACACGAGAGGCGTAACAAACCTCCTAAACTCTAAACTCCAGAGTCAACCTTCTCTGCCGTCGCCGATCCTCTCGTATTTCTCGCACATCGAAGAACGTTTCGGATCGCACATAATCGCGCTGAAGGTGAGTACAGAATTGTCGAGTGCTGACGGTGTATGCTTTTGGAGTTCTTGATTCGGAGAGTGCCGATGTTTCTTCGCAAAGCTGTCTTAATTCCGTTCGTTCTTCTCTGTATCGGGCAGTCTCCAACCCTGCGCGGCCAGTCCACGCTAGCCACCACTCCGCCAATGGGCTGGAATAGCTGGAATCACTTCGCAGAACACGTCACCGACGCCGACGTTCGTACCGCAGCCGATCTCATGGTCTCCACCGGCATGCGCGACGCCGGCTACATCTACGTCAACGTCGACGACACCTGGCAGGGCACCCGCGACGCCAACGGAGAGCTCCATCCCAACAGCCGCTTCCCCAACATGAAGGCGCTCGGCGACTACATCCACTCCAAGGGCCTCAAGTTCGGCATCTACTCGTCGCCCGGACCAAAGACCTGTGGAGGCTACGAAGGCAGCCTCGGCCACGAAGTTCAGGACGCTCAGATGTACGCCCGCTGGGGCGTCGACTTCCTCAAGTACGACCTCTGCTCCATGCAGGATCCGATGCGCGAGCTCACTGCAAAAAACAACGGCAACACCGATGCCGCCTTCAAGATGATGATCGACGCCTACCGCAAGATGGGCGACGCTCTCAAAGCCACCAACCGGCCGATCTTCTACAGCCTCTGCCAGTACGGCATCGCTGAACCCTGGAAGTGGGGCCCTCAAGTCGGAGCGCAGATGTGGCGAACCACCGACGACATTAACGACACCTACGGTCGAATGACCATCATCGGCCTCGAGCAGGCTGATCTCGCTCCCTTCGCCGGACCCGGCCACTGGAACGATCCCGACATGCTCGAAGTCGGTAACGGCCACATGACCACCGAGGAGTATCGAACCCACATGAGCCTCTGGGCTCTCCTCGCCGCGCCTCTGCTCGCTGGCAACGATCTCAGCAAGATGTCCCCCTATGACAAAAGCATCCTCCTCAACAAGGAAGCAATCGCCATCGATCAGGACTCGCTCGGCAAACAAGCCACGCGCCTCTACCAGCGCGGAGACTTCTCCGTGTGGACCAAACCTCTCGCCGACGGAAGAGTGGCTGTCGGCATCTTCAACACCGCCGGGGACTCACGCGATGTAGCTCTTGACCTCTCCAAGGCCGGCTTCGGTCAAGGAGCAACTCTCCACGACGTCTGGGAGAACAAAGATCTCGGAAGACGCACCGGCATCTACTCCCGAAACATCCCCAAACACGGCGTCGCCTTACTCATCCTCAGTAAATAATCTTCTAACCTGAACTTGCCGGCAGCAAAAAATCTTTTTTTTGAAAACCATGGCGCATTTTTCAGCCCGAAAAGCCGTCCGCTAACTCACCACGTTTCACCAGCAATCACCACGTTTTGCACCCACATTTTTGCAAAACCCCACTAAAAACCACGCAAAAAAATTATCTTCCCTCACGCAGCCGAGCCGCCAGTCGCTCCGGCAACCCCGCCATCAAAATCCGCCCCTGCGCTGCCGTCAGGTCATACGGCACGCGGTGATAAACAATCGCCTGAGCCTCCGAATCGTAGAGCACAAACGCCGCACGCCAATCGTTATCCCGCGGCTGCCCCACCGACCCCGGATTGATCAGGTGCCGCGTCCCCTCTGGAATCAGCATCTTCCAGCTCTCCGCAGCATTCCTCGTCCTGAACTGGGCCCTGATCTCGTGCCACTCATGCTCTTTCTGCGAAAACCCACCCTGCAAATGCGTATGTCCAAAGAACGTAATCGCCGTCGACGCCTGCTGCAGCGGAGCCCACGCATCCCGCATATTCAAAATGTACTGATCCTCATTCAGCGGCGACCCATGCACGCAGGTCACACCCGGCTGCTCCGGCGTCACCGGCCCCTGCGGCATCGCCTTCAGCCACGCCAGATTCCCCGCAGTCAGCTCGCTCTTAGTCCACTCCGCAGCCGCCCGCGCTACAGGATTAAAACCCACCGCCGAAGTCAGCCCGCAGCACACCCGATCATGGTTCCCACGCACATTCACCTGCGCCTTAGCGCACATCAACGCCACTACTTCATTCGGACTTCCGCCATACCCCACCACATCGCCAAGGTTCCACAGCACGTCATACGTCTCTGCCGCGGCAAGAACTGCGTTCAGTGCTTCGAGGTTCCCGTGAATGTCAGAAATAACCAGCGCGCGCATACAGTGAAATAGGGCCCAAACGACATAAGGCACAACTCTCAAGTCTATAGACATTAACCCATTCAGGGAAATCATGCGCCTCGCTGTATCAAACTGAAGCCAGCGGTTTCGTCCTATCCGTCGTCATGGTCGGCACCGAAGCCAGCAGCCTGCGCGTGTAAGCATGTTGCGGCTCGCGAAACAGCCTACTGGCCTGCGCCTGTTCCACAATCATGCCATGCTGCATCACCGCCACACGGTCGGCCACCTGCGACACCACCGCCAGATCATGCGAGATGAACAGCATCGCCAACCCATGCTCACGTCTCAGCGTCTTCAGCAGCTCCAGAATCTGCGCCTGCACCGTCACATCCAAAGCCGTAGTCGGCTCATCCGCAATCAGCAACCTCGGCTTATTCACAATCGCCATCGCAACCAGAATTCTCTGCCTCTGCCCCCCCGAAAATTGGTGCGGATAGTCCTTCGCCCTCAATTCGACGTCCCGCAGCCCCACCTCCTCCATCGCCTCTAGAACCCTCGCCCTCACTGCTCTCCGCCCCATCTCTGGATGGTGCACCGCCACCGCCTCCCCAATCTGCGCCCCCACCTGCATCACCGGGTTCAGCGCAGTCATCGGCTCCTGAAAGATCATCGCGATCTCCCGCCCTCGCCGCCTTCGCATCACCTCTTCAGGCAGCGCAAGCAGCTCCTCCCCATCGAACCGAATAGAACCACTCACCTGCGCACTCTCCGGCAACAACCCCAACACAGCGAGCGAAGTCGCCGACTTCCCCGATCCCGACTCCCCCACCAACCCCAGTGTCTCGCCGGCATTTATCTCGAACGAGATACCTTTCACAGCCTCATCCCGCCCAAACCCTACCGAAAGATCCTTTACCTCGAGCAGCGTCTCTAAACCCATACCCTGCATGGTAGCGAACATCCTCATCCCCAGATAGGACTTTGCCCGGCAGATAGCGTCTAATCTCGATAACGGCCTATGAGACACACTCTCCATCGCGTCATTTTTGCTGCCCTGATCCTCACCGGCCCTGCCTGGGCTCAGATGCACAAGGTCGCGAAGCCCGAGCAGGTCGTCCGCGCAGTCGGCGTCTACGAGTGGACCGGCGACTTCGCCAAACCCACCGCTAGCCGCCTCATCCCCGTCTCCCTCTTCATCGACGGCAAGCTCGAAGACGCCGGCATCTACATCGCCCGCCCCGTCCCCTTCGCCCTCCTCAGCGGAAACGTCTACGAGCTCCAAACCGCAGGCACCGACAAAGGCTACCTCGATCTCGCCTACGCAAAGCATCTCCAGGCCGTCGAAGCCACTGGCGATCTCGCTTACGACGATGGTTGGTTCGGCTACGGCAGCGTCAAGCCCCTGGCCGCACCAAAGAGGGTCGCCCCCCTCCAACCCTCAAAAAATCTACCTGCCCTCGTTGCCTCAGGAGGCAGTCACTCCGACAACAAAAGCACCTCCTCCGGAACATCAACCAGTACGAGTAGCACGAGTGATGACCCGAATCGTCCAACCATGACGCGCCGCTCCTCCGACACCGCAAGTTCAGGCACCACAACCTCCGGTAGCACAACCTCAACAACTTCAACCCCAACGGACGATCCCGATCGCCCTACGATGACCCGCAGATCCGACAGCTCTACCCCCAGCAGCACGACCGCCTCATCCGGCAGCACACCCGCAGACGACCCCGATCGCCCTACGATGAAACGCAGCACTGATAGTTCGAACTCAACATCCGCCGCCTCAACCACGCCCGTGGACGATCCCGATCGTCCCACCATGACGCGCCGAACCTCCGACACTTCAACCACAGACAGTGGTTCGACAACAACGGCGAGCACTTCAACTCCATCCAACGACCCTGACCGTCCCACCCTGAAGCGTCACACCGCCGAAGAAGCCAAGCGTGCGCACGACACCAACTCCGTCACAGGCACCGGCTCGCTCAACGACGACCCCAACCGTCCCAACCTTCATCGTGGCAAGCCCACCAGCGCCATGACCGAGGAAGATCTTCCCAAGCTCGTCGGCATCCCCCAAAATCTGCACCAGATGGTCGCCGTCTCCGATGCGGCGAACCGGGACCCGCACCCATTCACCCTCGAGTGGGAGGACGCCGCTCAGCACGCAGCAATCCTAGCAAAGATGCAGGCTATGGCTCGTGCCCAACTCGCTGCCTACACAACACCAGGAGCACCACCCACTCCGAAACCAGCTGTAAAGAAGACGACAACAACCACCGGGACTCATCACACAATCGCGCATACTCCGCCACCCGTTCTTCTGTCGGATGAAGAGCTGAAAGCCTACACCCTCAGCTACGGCGGCGCAGCCACTTACGTTTACTCCGCCCACACTGCAGGCACAGGAGCCACTCTCCGCTATGTCACCATCGTCGCGCAGGACAACGGCCTCGGCGAACTAAAACCAGCCATCCAAAACGTCACCGACGCAGCCCACCTCGACCGCACCCCCCTCATGCGTTTCGTCGACGTCGTCGACGCCGAAGCCAGCAACCGCGCCAGCCTGCTCTTCGAACTCCGCAGTCAAAACGTCCGTCAATTCGGCCTCTACCGCGTCATCGCCTCACACTCCGAACAGATCTTCCTCACTGGCACCACACAGTAGTGCAACTCGCGAGCCGCCGACTTCTTGAACACGCCGCCCTCGCGGAGTAATGTTTTAGCAGCAGATCAAGGGAACACAGGAGGTTCGTATGCACCGCCTCGCCACCTCACTCATTCTTCTCGTAGCGACAACCGTGCTCGCGCAATCTCCCGCTGCTGTGCGAACCGAATCCAACGCCTCATCCGTTGTCCTTAGGAATATCCCCATAGGCACCGGATGTCCCATCAACTTTCGTGCTGACCGTCAATCAACAACGCAGATGCTAACCGCTGGCTCCACGCAACAGAATGAACCAGCGCTCGGCCTGCACCTCACCCTCGACCGCCAATCTGCTCCTGCCATCGAAAGCGTCGAGGTCACCGTCTACGGTCTCACCCCAAAGAACCGCATCCTTCCCACAGATCTCTTCACCTCTGATGCAAACACTAACGACACCATCTCGAAGTCGTTCGAATTGCAAAAAAACGCTAGTAACGATACCCTCGCGAACGCCGACGTGTGGATGAGCAAAGTAGGAGCTCTGCGCTGGGTGGACCTCAATGAGATTCGTTACACCGATGGCACCATCTGGCATCCATCAGCCTCTACGAAGTGCCGAGCCGTCCCAAGCAGCTTCGTCCTCGTAGGACAACGCTGAGAAAGCGCCCAGCCTCACCAACTAAAGCGGAATATTGCCATGCTTCTTGGCAGGATTCTTATCCCGCTTCGTCGCCAGCATATCCAGCGCCGAGTTCAACCGTCGCCGCGTCTCACTAGGCCGAACAACAGCGTCGATATACCCCCGCTCCGCCGCGACATAAGGATTCGCAAACCGCTCGCGGAACTCGTCCACCTTGTCCTTCCTCGCCTCCGCAAGAACCGCCAACTTCTCCTCTTCCGTAAACGCCTTGCCCTGCGGCCAAACCGCCTCCGCGCGCTTTACGGTCAAATCCAGCTCACGCTTGTACACAATGTTGACCGCACCCTCAGGCCCCATCACCGCAATCTCCGCCGTCGGCCACGCAAGGTTCAAATCCGTCCGCAGATGCTTCGAACTCATCACACAATACGCCCCGCCATAAGCCTTGCGCGTAATCACCGTCAGCTTTGGCACCGTCGCCTCCGCAAACGCATACAGCAGCTTCGCTCCATGCCGAATAATGCCGCCATGCTCCTGCTGAATCCCCGGCATAAATCCCGGCACATCTTCAAACGTAATCAGCGGAATATTGAACGCATCGCAGAACCGCACAAACCGCGCACCCTTCACACTCGCGTTGATATCCAGCACCCCCGCAAGAAACGCAGGCTGATTCGCAACAATCCCCACCGGCCGCCCAGCCATGCGTGCAAACCCGACCACGATATTCCGTGCAAAGTGCTCGTGCACCTGAAAAAAATACCCATCATCCACCACGCGCGAGATCACATCCACCATGTCGTACGGCTGATTGCTCTCCTCAGGAATAATCGTGTCCAGCGCAGCATCCGCGCGCGCCGGATCATCCTGCGTCGGCCTCCGCGGCGCATCATCGAGATTGTTCGACGGCAGAAAACTCAGCAACTCCCGCACCGTAGCCAGGCACTCCTGATCGTCATGCGCCATAAAGTGCGCCACGCCGGAGATCTCGTTATGCGTCACCGCCCCGCCCAGCGCCTCCTTCGTCACATCCTCATGCGTCACCGTCTTGATCACATCCGGACCCGTCACAAACATGTAACTCGTCGTCTCCGTCATCACGGTAAAGTCCGTAATCGCCGGCGAGTACACCGCGCCGCCCGCACAAGGCCCCAGAATCGCCGAGATCTGCGGCACCACTCCACTCGCCAGCGTGTTCCGCAAAAAGATATCCGTATACCCAGCCAGCGAAACCACGCCCTCCTGAATCCGCGCCCCACCCGAATCGTTCAACCCAATCACCGGCGCGCCCACCCGCATCGCCATATCCATAATCTTCACAATCTTCGCCGCGTTCGCCTCCGAGAGCGACCCGCCGAAAACGGTAAAGTCCTGCGCAAACACAAACACCACACGCCCATGCACGCGACCATACCCGGTAATAAACCCATCCCCCGGCACGCGCTGCTCGGCCATGCCAAAGTCCGTCGCACGATGCGTCACGAACTTGTCCGTCTCCTCGAACGTGCCCTCGTCGAGCAGAAAGTCGATCCGCTCCCTCGCCGAGAGCTTGCCCGACTTCCGCTCCCGCTCACGCCGCTCCTCGCCGCCGCCCTCTTCCGCAATGGCGTGCCGTGCTGCAAGCTCCGCGAGTTTACGTTGATGATTGAGTGACTTCGCCACAGGAATGTCTGATTGAACGGGATGCTCCGCTGCTGCCATAGAACGGAATTCTAGCAGCGCCCCACCAGAGCAGTCCTTCCATCGTGAAATACACTGGACATCGCTCCCCTCGAAGTGATTACATCAGCATCCTATTCCAGCGTGAGGTGCCTGGAGTGTCCAACTCAGCCGATTGCGTCTCGATCCACCTACAGGACATCACGGGAGCCGAAAACTTCTACACCAACGTGATGAAGTTCACCCTCGTCAACCGCTCCGAAACCCACCTCGAATACCACACCGGCGCCTTTCGCCTCTGCATCGACCAGGAGCTCAACACCCGCCCGCCTCTGCCGAGCTTCGCCGTTCAAGACATCGGCATCGTCAAGTCAGGTCTCGTCGCCAACGGCTGCATCATCCTCCGCGAAAGCCACAACTCCCTCAACTTCCGCGACACTTTCGGCATCCACTACGCCGTCGTCCAGAAGTGAAGGCCTAGCGAGCGAGCAAGAAACCAAATAAAAGGCGAAATATAAATCTCCTGTACGAGCATTGTCCCACGCCCAACCCGACCGCTTAAACATCCTCAACATCGAACGAAGCACCCAGACACTATGGGCTCGGTGGAATCGCAGCAGGCAGGTTCGGCAAGACCGCACTGCGCTGAACAAACATAGCGCGTTTGATCTTGTTGCGGTCGATATGCTGGATTGTGCCGCCGACGCGGATCTCCACATCCATACCGGAGATGGACACCAAATCGCCGTTGAGCACGCTGCCGTCCCGCAATTCAATGGAGTCGAAGGCCGAGGCACCTAACTCGTAGGTAACTGATCCGCCTGAAACATCCTGGGGGCTGATCTCAAGGGGATAGATACCTGCGGTGAATCCGTCTTTACCGAAAGTGAGCGTGTGCTTGCCAACGCCTACATCGATTATCCTTGGAGTTGTACCCGCTTCGATCTGATCCAATTTCACCATGGCGCCCTGCGGGATCGAATTCACAGTGAGGGAAACGGTTCTTTGGCTTTGCGCCGGGCCTTGAATCGTCACGGACGTCGGCGTCCCGGAAGCCGTGACGGTAAACTCAACCTTCACCGATTCTCCCGGTCCTACGTTGTTCAATGCGATGAAGTCTTCTCCTACACGGACCTTGTTTTTGTCGAAGAGATAAACGGCTAAACGTTCTCCCGTGATCGTTCTTGGCGACAAGTTCTCCACCATTGTGTTGAGGACATAGCTTCGTAGGCTGGTGCTTGCACCATCGAGCTGCTTGAATTTGCTGAACTTGAAACGCAGAACTGGAGTACCGGTGGCGGGCCAATCGATGACTTGAAGCGGTGTGTCTTTCGCAAGAGCTGGCATCGTGAGTAGCAGAAGCGCGAGAAGGAGGCGGAAGAATCGCGAAGGAATTCGGGCTGCAGTCATAAACGGCATCATAGCTGGATTTCACGGCGGTATGAACTATCGAGCGGCAACTAGTAAAGCAAATAAAAGGCGAATATAATCTCCTGTACGAGCCGTGTCCGCCCCCGTCCAACCCGACCGCTTCCGCTTTCTCCACATTGACCTCAACAGCTTCTTCGCGTCCGTCGAGCAGCAAATCCACCCCGAATATCGCGGCCGCCCTCTAGGCGTCGTCCCCACCATGGCCGACACCACCTGTTGCATCGCCGCCAGCTATGAGGCCAAGGCCTTCGGCGTCAAAACCGGCACCCGCGTCAGCGATGCCAAAAAGCTGTGCCCCGGAATCATCCTCATCGAAGGCAGCCACACCGAGTACGCCAAGTACTCCCACGCCGTAAAGGAGGCTGTCGAACAAGCCTGCCATGTCACTTCAATACCTTCCATCGACGAGACCGTCTGCGAACTCATAGGCCGCGAGCAGGAGCCGCCCAACGCACGCAAAATCGCCCTCGAGATCAAGCAGTCCATCTACAAGAATGTAGGCGAAGCCATCCGTTGCTCCATCGGCATGGCGCCCAACCGCTATCTCGCCAAGGTCGCCAGCGACATGCAGAAGCCCGACGGCCTCATCGGCCTGCTTCCCTCGCAGCTCCCACGAGCCATCGCCCATCTTCCTCTCCGCGAACTACCCGGTGTAGGCGCGCGCACCGAAGCCCGCCTCAACAAAAAAGGCATTACCACCATGGAGCAGCTCCTCGCTCTCGACCGCAACGGCATGCATAAGCTCTGGGACTCCGTCTGGGGCGACCGTCTCTACCACTGGCTCCGCGGCATCGATGTCGGCGACGACGGCGCTCCATCCACCTCCGACATCCAGAAAACCCTCGGCCACTCCCACGTCATCGCCCCCGAGTTCCGCACCATCACCGGCGCCTGGGCTGTCGCACACAAGCTCCTCCACAAAGCCGCCATGCGTCTGCGTATGGAGAAGTTCCATACCACCTCACTCTCCTTCAACATCCGCTTCGCCCTCACGCGAGAGCAGACCGCCCACGCAGAAAAATCTCGTCGTCACTCCAGCGGGATCGAACACGCTTCCTGGGGGATGGAAGCCCGATTCCAGGCCTGCAATGACACCCTCACTCTCTTGGAAGCCTTGCAGGGCATATGGCGACAGTGTCCTAAAGGTCCCGAGCAGCAAAAACCGTTCTTCCTTGCCATCACCCTGCACAACCTCATCCCCGACAACGAGCTGCAGCAGCGGCTCTTCGCGGACCCCAACAACCGCGCCGACCTCTCCGCCACCATGGATAAGCTCAACCTGAAGTATGGACACACCAAGCTGCACTTCGCCGGCATGCTGCCCGCCCGCGAGTCCGCCCCCACCCGCATCGCCTTCACCCAAATCCCCACCAAATACGGCGTCGACTACATGTAATCAAACAAACAGAAATTGCGCCGAAGGCGCGTCAGCCTCGATGGCAGATCGCGCCGTGCGTGCAGCACGCCTTTAAGCTCTTAGACCCAAATCAACGCGAAGCAACCACCTTCTTCGCCGTAGTAATCACCACCACGCTAATCAAAACAAACACAGTCCCCAAAATCGTCCGCAAACCAAGCGCCTCACCACCCAAAAAATATCCAAGCACCACCGCCACCACCGGATTCACATACGCATAAGTCGCCACCTTCGTAGGCGACTCATGATGAATCAACCATGTATAAGCCGTATACCCAATGATCGACCCCGCAACAATCAGATACGCCAAAGCCAACCAAGCACCACGCGAAACACTCCCCGGATGAAATCCGCGAAACTCCCCAAACGCCGCCGCGGCAACAACCAGCAGCAATCCTCCGGTCAGCATCTGCGCCCCCGAGCTCATCACCTTCGACTCCGGCAGCGGCAGCACACGCGTCAGCACCGAAGCCACCGACCAGCTCAGCGATGCCACAATCAACGCGACCGCGCCGGTGGTCTCAATCGCCGCCCCACCCAGGTCAAACGAGTGGCTCATCAGCACCGCCACTCCTCCGATCCCCACCAGCAGCGCCAACGCCAGACGAACCGTCAGCCGCTGTGTCTTCAAGAAAATAATCTCAGCCAGCGCCATAAACGCCGGAATCATCGCCAGCATCACCGCAGCAATCCCAGACGCAACCCGCTGCTCCGCCCAAAACAGCAACCCATAGTCGAGCACAAAGATCAGCGAAGCGATCACAACCACCGACCCCCACTGCCGCCCACTCGGCAAGCACTCGCCCTTCGACATCATCCATCCAAAGAGCACAGCGCCCGCCACCACAAACCGCATCGCCGCAAACAGAAGAGGCGGAACCTCATGAACCCCAATGCGAATCGCAAGAAAAGTCGATCCCCACACAAAGTAGATAATCGCGAAAGCCAACAACGTCTTCCACGCAGGACGATCATTCACCACTTCCATTGCCAATTTCTATCACGCACCCCCACCCAAAACTGTCAGTAGCCTTCAGCCACAGCATGACATCTGTCACCTCAAACTCCTGACGCCCGACACTACTGCCCCGACGCAAACCATCGCATCATCGTTCCTGTAAGCCATCCCAGGAGACCGATCATGCCCCTGACCGCACTCGCCTACGAGACCGAAGCCGTCCCCACCAACGGCCCCCAAATCGCGCATCGCCAGCCCGTCGCCAGCCTTACCGGCGTCACCAAGCGCTACGGCAACGCTCTCGCATTAGACCGTCTCAACCTCTCTCTCCGCCCCGGCGAGATCGTCGCTCTCCTCGGCCCCAACGGTGCCGGCAAATCCACCGCCATCAAGCTCCTCCTCGGCCTCATCGCCCCCACCTCCGGCAGCACCCGCGTCTTCGGCAGCGACCCCCGCGAAGCCGCTACCCGCACCCGCGTCGGCGCCATGCTGCAAGTCTCCCGCATCACCGAGATGCTCAAAGTCCGCGAGCATCTCGACCTCTTCCGCAGCTACTACCCCAACCCGCTCCCCATCGCGGACATCCTCCGCATCGCCCAGCTCCAGGGCATCGAAGAGCGTCTCTTCGGCCAGCTCAGCGGCGGCCAGAAACAACGCGTCCTCTTCGCCCTCGCCCTCTGCGGCAACCCCGACCTCATCTTCCTCGACGAGCCCACCGTCGGCATGGACATCGAAGCCCGCCGCGGCCTCTGGTCCGAGATCCGCCTCCTCGCCGCCACGGGCAAGACAGTCCTCCTCACTACTCACTACCTCGAAGAGGCCGACGCCCTCGCCGACCGCATCATCGTCATCAACAAGGGCCGCGTCATCTGCGAAGGCACCCCAGCCGAGATCAAACGCAACAGCGGAGGCCGCCGCATCCGCTGCCACACCAGCCTCTCCGCCGAAGTCCTGCAAAGCCTCCCCTCCGTCACCAACGTCGAGCACAGCGGCGAAGCCACCATCGTCACCGCCATCCACGCAGAGAATGTAGTCCGCGAGATGCTACGCCGTGACGAAACCCTCAGCGGCCTCGAGATCGCCAGCCCCGCCCTCGAAGACGCCTTCTTGGCCCTCACCAAAAACTAAGGCCGATTGAATTCAGGACCGCAACCAGACACGCCAAGGAGAAATCCAATGTCCACCGCCGCCACAGCAATCTCTCTTCCCGCGACATCAAACCCAGCGCGCATCTACGCCAAAGAGGCCAAGTACGAGTTCATCAAACTCATCCGCACCCGCTCCTTTTCTCTCGCAACCATCGGCTTCCCGGTCATGCTCTACGTCCTCTTCGGCATCGCCAACCGCCACACCTTCGAGAGCGGCATACACCTCGCAAAATACATGCTGGCGGGCTACGCATGCTTCGGCCTGATCGGTTCTGCGCTCTTCGGCATCGGCGTAGGTCTCTCCTCTGATCTCGCAGCCGGCTGGCTCGAACTCAAACGTTCAAGCCCCATGCCCGTCGCCGCCTATCTCTTCGCCAAGTGCGCCTCCGCAGCCGCCTTCGGACTCATCATCGTCACCATCCTCACCATCATCGGCATCAGCTTTGGCGACGTCCATCTCACCTCTGCCGAAATCGTCAAAATGCTCGGCGTCACCTTCGCCGGCTCCATCAGCTTCGCCAGCATGGGCCTCCTCATCGCTCTGCTCGTCCCCGCCACCGCCGCCCCCGGCATCATTAACCTGATCTATCTCCCCATGTCCTTCCTCAGCGGCCTGTGGGTGCCCATCAAGTTCATGCCCCACTGGCTGCAGGGCTTCGCCCCTCTACTCCCCACCTATCATCTCTCACAGATCATGCTCAGCATCTTCCACTACAACGACTCCATCTCCCTCACCACCCACTGGAACGCCCTCATCGGCTTCACCCTCCTCATGCTCGGAATCAGCCGCCTCATCTTCCACCGCAAAGAGCAAAACGCATAACCCTTACGCACACCCTTACCCAAAACAAGGAACGCGGTACACTTTCCGCATCGCACGACCGAACGAAACATCGCACTAACCAACGCAACGGAATAATCAAAACCTGCAAGAAGCTGCAATCGCAACGGCGTAAACTGCATTGAACTGGAACCATATTTATGGACACCCCCGAAATCAACTCGAGCAAGCGGGAACAAAACTGGGCTTGGCTTTGGCTTGCATACACCGGCTTCCTCTTCATCAATCCAATCCTGGAGCCGAAGCGCCACCTGTGGCTCGGCACCATCGCTGTCTTTGCAATCTTCTTGTCGATCTTCAGCGCCTATGTCTCGCAAAGGAGCGAGGGCAGACCAGTTCGTTACTGGTTGGTCGCGGCCACCTTTCTTCTGGGTCTTATTACCTTCCCTTGGAACGGAGGAGGATCCACCTTCTTCGTCTACGCCGCGGCCTTTCTGCCGTTCATTATTGAATCGACCCGTCGCGTCCTCTTCCTCTATCTCATCGAATCTCTCTTCATCCTCGCCGAGGGTTTTCTCTTCAACACTCCCGGTCACTTCTTCTACATAGGAATGCCAAACGTCTTCATTGCCATCTTTCTTCTTCTTCTCATCGGCGGCGGCAACATCGTCTTCGCCGAACAGAAGCGCGCCGACTGCAAGCTCCGCAGAGCCCAGGAAGAAAACGTCGCCCTCGCCGCCGTCGCCGAACGCGAGCGCATCGCCCGCGACCTTCACGATGTTCTCGGACACACACTCTCCGTCATCGTCCTCAAAGCCGAGCTTGCCCGCCGCCTTATCGAAGACGATCCTCAACGAGCAGCCAGCGAGATCGCCGACGTGGAAAAGACAGCCCGCACAGCCCTCAGCGAAGTCCGCGAGGCCATCGGGGGCTATCGGTCTCAAGGTCTAACCTCCGAGATGGAGCAGGCCCGCAAGACCCTGCAATCCGCTGGTGTCGCCCTCTCCTGTGAATCCCCGGTCCCTCAACTCGACGCTTCAGAAGAGACTGTTCTCTGTCTCACCCTCCGCGAAGCCGTCACCAACATCGTCCGCCACGCCAAGGCCACACAATGCCGCATACGCTTCAACCGCTCTGAAGACGGCTTTCACTCTCTCCTCATCACCGACGACGGCACCGAGCCCAAGATCAGAGAGGGCAACGGCCTCCGCGGCATGCGCGAACGCGTCCAGGCCCTCGGCGGCCGCCTCTCCATCTCCACCAGCCCAGGAGTTTCCATCCTCATCGAACTCCCTCACACTTCCAACCCCCAAACCACCCCAGCCACAGATGCGAGCGCAATCAAAGCTCCCCTCGTCACCACATGAGCCCTTCCATCCGCGTCGTCCTCGCCGAAGATCAAGCCATGGTTTTAGGCGCTCTCTCCGCGCTCCTCGAGCTCGAAGCCGACATCTCCGTCGTCGCCACCACCGCCAACGGCCGCGAAGCCTTCGAAGCCGCAGGCCGTCTCAAGCCCGACGTCCTCGTCACCGACATTGAAATGCCCCACATGACCGGCCTAGAACTAGCTGCCAACCTTCGCACCGATCAACCCAACATCCGCACCATCATCCTCACCACCTTCGCCCGCCCCGGCTACCTCCGCCGCGCACTTGACGCCGGAGCCCGCGGCTATCTCCTCAAAGACCGCCCCGCCAAAGAACTAGCCGACGCCGTCCGTCGCGTCCATCGCGGCATGCGCGTCGTCGACCCCGCCCTCGCCGCCGAAGCCTGGAATGCCGAGCTCGATCCCCTCACCGACCGCGAGCGTCAGATCCTCCAACGCGCCGGCGACGGCCGTAGCAGCACCGAGATCGCCACCGAGCTCCACCTCTCCGAAGGCACCGTACGCAACTACCTATCCGAAGCAATCGCCAAACTAGGCGCCTCCAACCGCGTAGACGCCGCCCGCATAGCCCGTACCAAGGGTTGGCTCTAACCCAAATCGTCATTGCTGCACTAAGAGAAATCGTCATTTCGACCGAAGCCAGACACAGTTGCATCGTGTCTGGCGCAGTGGAGAAACCCGCTGTTCAACACTTCTTTAGGCAACCAATTCTCCGGAAGACCCGACGCCTCACTCCTGCATCCCAAGACTTAACTAGATCGATTCAGGAGAAACCAGCAATGACGAGTTCCATCCGCACCACCCTCCGCACAGCCGCCCTCTGCGGCGCTGCCCTCGCACTCGCCACCGGCTGCAATAAAAAAGCCGACAACACTATCAACTTCACCAGCGCCATCAACACCTACTACAGCGCGCATCCCGCCTGCCTCTGGCAGGACCCCATCAAATTTCCCGTCCAGGCCGACACCTCCGACGCCAGCAAAACCTCCGGCTACGACGCCCTCGTCGATCAGGGCCTCCTAGTCCGCACCACTGCAGAAAAGAAAAAGTTCATCCTTGGCAGCAAACAGGTCAACAACTACGACCTCTCCGACAAAGGCCGCTCCGCATGGACCGCCGACGTCTCCCAACCCGGCTACGGAAACTTCTGCTACGGCCACCGCAAAGTCTCCAGCATCGACAGCTCCACCCCAACCACCGACGCCGTAGGCGCTACCACCACCATCAACTACCACTACACCGTAGCCGACGCAGCCGGATGGGCCACCGCCGCCGAAACCCAAAACGCCTACACTCAACTCCAGACCGAACTCGCCGCGCCTCAAAACTCTCAGGCCACACTCACCAACACCAGCAACGGCTGGCAGGTATCCTCCGCCAAATCCACCAACACCTCCAGCAACGACGGCAAAATAGTCGAATAACCAAACGAAGGCCCACTACGCACGAAGCGGTCACTTCGTGACGGGTACACCCGGTTGGCGCTCCAGTTGGTCGCGAGGAAGAATCCTTGTGCCGACCAGCGGGAGGACCCGGGTGAAGCCGGTATACGAGTCACGAAGTGACCGCCGCCCGCGCAGGGCGAAACAAAACATCACGCATTGTCTTCAATCCGCGAAGTTCGCAGGATCAGAAGTCAGTCAGATCTGCATCATCAGGCCCCGACCGCGTCGCCGCCATCGCCGCAGCATAAGACTTCATCTCATACTCATGCGGCGGCACATTCCCCGCCAGGTTCTTCACAAAATAATCCCATCGCCGCCGCGTCATATATTGACTCGCCTCGCCATAGCCATGCGCCACATTCGGAATGATCAGCAGATCAAAATCCTTATTCGCCTTGATCAGCGCATCCACTACCAGCAGCGTGTTATTCATCGGCACATTGTTATCCATTGACCCATGCGCCAGCAGCAGCTTCCCCTTCAAGTTCTTCGCCACATACTGATTCGCCTGACTGTCATAGTTCGTCGTCCCATCCGCGTTCTTCACCAGCAACCCGTTCCACTTCTCCGCCCAGTCATCTTCATAGTCGCGTTGATCGTGATTCCCACTCTCAGCAATCCCTACCTTGAAGAAATCCGGAAAGTGAAACATCGCCGCTGCCGTGGCATTCCCACCACCGGAGTGCCCATACATCCCCACCTTGTCAATATCGATCCACGGATTCTCCGCTGCCAGCTCCTTCATGCCCGCCACCTGGTCAGGAATCGTATCGTCTCCAAGGTTGCCGTAATAAAACTCATGAAACGCCTTCGAACGAAATGGCGTCCCCATCCCATCGATGCATACCACTACGAACCCCAACTCTGCCAGCGATTGCCAATCCCGATGCGCCGCCGCAAACCCGCGCCCACCGCACGACCCCGTCTGCGGCCCCGGATAAACACTATTCACAATCGGATACTTCTTCGACGCGTCAAAGTTCGTTGGCTTGAACATGTAACCGTAGAGGTCCGTCTTCCCATCCCGCGCCTTCACCTTAATCGGCACCGGAGGCACCCATCCATCAGCCACAAGCTTCGAGATATCCTGCTTCGCAACCTCCACCACAACCTTGCCGCTGTCGTCCCGCACCACAGCCGTCTGCGGCTGCGTAGCCGTCGAATACACATCAACAAAATACTTCCCATCCTTCGACACCGTCACCGCATGATCCGCATTCTCTGGCGTCAGCAGCTTCATGTTCTTTCCATCAAATCCAATGCTGTAGAAGTGCGAAAAATAAGGATCGCGTCCCGCCTCCTTCCCCACGCCCAGAAAATAAATCTTCCGCGCCGCCTCATCCACATACAGCACCTGCGTCACATTTCCTTCACCGTGCGTAATCTGATTCTTCGGACCACCCGTCGAAGCGTCATACATATACAACTGCCCCCAGCCGTCTCGCTCGCTGAACCACAACAGCTCTTTCGTCTTCGAAAGATACTTCCAATTCACCTTGTCATTGCCGCTCTCGAAGAACTTCTCCGCCGTCTCATCCATCACATCCAGCACATCACCCGATGCAACATCCGCAATCCGCATCCACTCCTTCTTGTGATCCCGCGACGTCGAAACAAACGCCAGCGTACTCCCATCCGCGCTCCACTGCACGTCATCCCACCCGCTCCCCCCGCGGCAGCTCACGTCATCGCATATCGTCGAACGATGTTGATCCGGCGGCATCTTCAACCGAATCACCTTCGCCTTATCGACATTGATGATCACTCGCTCAATCATCGTCACATCCGCATCACCCACCAGCGGATACTTCCACGCCTTCAACTCCGGATGCCCATTCGTCACCGGAACCAGGTACATCTCGCCCGTCTTCCGCTGGTCCTGCTGAAATGTAGCGATTTTCTTCCCATCCGGCGACCACACCAGAATCGCATTATCGCTCATCGTCCAACCGGCGTTATCGGTGGCGTATCCAAAATCCTTCACGCCATCCGTCGTAAGTTGCGTCTCCTTACCCGTCGCAACATCACGCACCCAAAGATTCCAATTACGAATAAAAGCAGCCCTGCTCTTATCCGGCGAAAGAACTCCACGCTCACTCTCAGGCATCTTCGCACCCGCAGCAATCACCTCCGCACAAACACCCGCCCCGCTCAAATCGCAACGAAACTTCCGCGACCCACTCCCCACAACAACCGTCTTATCTCCCTCCGAAAACTCAATCTCAGAGAGCACCAGATGCTGCGCATCCGCCTTCATCTTGCCGCCCATCACGCTCGTCAGCGCCGCCGCCAGCTTCTTCTGATCGAACGCCGCAGCCTTAGTCCCCTTCACCGGATCGACCACCATAAACGTAATCCCATCCGGCCCATTATCCCGATACCAGAACCGCCCATCCGCCATCCACGTCGGCCGCGCCACCCCGTGATACACCAGCGCATTCACGTTGTACCCCATAAACTTCTCTGCCCGCGCATAGTCCTCGGTTGTAAGCTGCCTCCCCTGAGCCGCGCCGCTCACAGTGAAACAACCCGCCACTAAAACTCCCACGACAACCGACAACCGCTTCTTCAAAAACATACTCAAGGCCTCCGGACGTTCCGCCCTTCAAAGGGTACGAATGACGCTAGTTTACCGCTCACCGACGCTCCGGTGATATATGAAATCGCACCAGCCCACCGTCCGCCCTTCTTACCTTCAGCGGAATAGAAGTGTACGTTCGCGCAAGAGGTGAAAGTTTTACCCTATAGATTGCAGCGTGCAAGTCTTCGGCCAAGTGAGAATTGCAACTCATCCGGCATCAACCGACATCTACATTCAAGAGAGATGAAGGTTGATATCCGCATGAAAAGTCTTTTCGCGCAACGTCTCCGATTCTGGTCAAGCATCACCATGCTGATCTGCGCCTGGCAGGCGAGCGCCCAAACGAATCCGATACCTGTCCGCCATACGCAAGGGACCCTTCACGGCTTTCTCGAACTGCGTTCGGAAGACGGCCTCGTCGTCGCTTCCGGAGACATCACTCAGGTCGTCCATGGCGACCGGGTCACGTCTAAAACGCTCTTCCGGTTCAAAGATGGTTCCGTCGACGACGAAACCACAGTCTTTTCGCAACATCGCACCTTCCAACTGATCACCGATCGCCATATCCAGAAGGGGCCTTCCTTTCCTCATCCGATGGATGTGTTAATCGATGCCCGTAGTGGCCAGGTCACGGTCCGTTCAACGGGAAAAGATGGCAAGGAGGAGGTCAAGACCGACCATCTTGACCTGCCGCCGGACCTCGCGAACGGTTTGGTTCCCCTCGTAATTGAAAACATTCGGTCCGATGCACCAGAGACGACAGTTTCAATGATTGTGGCCACACCCAAGCCGCGGCTGGTCAAACTTGCCATCTCTTCCGTTGGCGAAGACACCTGTTCGATAGTCGGTGTTCCTCGAAAAGCGATCCATTACGAGATCAAGATTCAAATCGGTGGAGTTGCCGGCGTGGTGGCGCCCATCACCGGTAAAGCGCCTCCAAACATTCAGATCTGGGCCATCGGCGGGGACGCTCCAACCTTCATGAGAGAGCAAGGTCCACTCTATTCAGAGGGCCCTATGATGACGATCCAACTGGCCAGCCCCGTTTGGTCGGACTCGCCAAAATCCGACCACTGAGCAGCCCTGTCCACTGCGCATCAAGGCTTACTACACGTTTCTCCCTGCGAGAGTGCGCCCTCAGCAGCCTCACTCTGAATCAGCATCACTCCCGCACCTTCCACAACACCTGCCGCAAAATCCCCATCCAAACCGGCGCATCCCCCGCTGAAACACCCATCCGCAAAACCAACCGCCGAATCTGAGCCTCATCACAGTTCGCAGGATGACGCTTCGTATATCCAGTAATCTCCAGCACCTCGGTCAACAGCACCATCAGCCGCTCGACCTCTCCAGCATTAGCTGCCTCACTCGCAGCACCAGCAGCAATCGAACCCTTACCCCGCACCAGCTCATACAAACAAACCGCCACCGCCTGCCCAAGATTCATCGAAGGATGCCGAATCTCCTCATGCTCCTCCATCGGAATCGTCAGCAACCAATGACAGTGGCTCAACTCATCATTGCTAAGCCCTGTCTTCTCTGACCCAAACAACAACGCGACCCGCCCCTCACCAGCCAGCTCTGTACCAATCTTCCCCGCAGCATCCGGCAGCACATGCAGCGGATGCTGCAAATCCCTCTCACCCACCGCAGTAGTCCCCACCACCAGCGTGCAATCCGCAACCGCCTCAGCAACACTCGCGCACACCATCGCCCCAGCCAGCACATCCGAAGCATCCACCGCCGACCGCGCCGTCTCAAACGGCACCCCATACTCATTCACAATCCGCAGATGGCGAAACCCAAAGTCATGCATCGCCCGCGCCACCGCTCCAATATTGTTCGGGTTGCGCGCCCGCACCAGCACCACAACCACCCGTTCCTGCACTTCATCTCCCATTCCCACTCCCATCCCTAAAGATTCTAGGTTGCATCCACGCATAGAGGAGTCGTAGGTCATCACAACATTTACCTTATCTTTTCTTGTTGCCATCCCCGAAGAGGATCTGCGTTTGTCATTGCAGTTGCTTCTTCTCTTTCACCCCACAAGGTGTCATCCCGAGCGTAAACAAAAAAAGCGGCCGACGAAATCTCCGCCAGCCGCCCGTCTTTCCTTACTACCGCTTACTTCTTTTCGTGAGCTTCAGCATGCGGATGCTCCTGCGTATTCGCATTGTGCTTGTCGTTATAGATCGACTTGCTCACGTTGTTCTGCCGCTGGTTGATCTGCTGATGCTCCTGCCCGGTCAGGTGTCCACCATTTGCCGCGCGATCAGTAGCAGCCTGGTGATTGATGCTGGCCTCACGGTTCTCCACATTAGCCGTCTCATGCGCAGTCATCTGGCCCGACTGCACTCCCTGTCCAATGCGCTGCTGCTGATTCGCTGCACGCACGCCGGGACGAGAGAACGCCGCATTCTGCGGATGACCACCGTTGACCGATGCGAAGTTGCTGCGGTCAGCGCTCGCCATCTGTACATGACTCTGTTGTTCAGAAGTCGGCGCTATGTGATTCTCCCGCGCAAACGAAGCCTCCTGAGCCGACGGACGAGCCTGAATGCCGCCTGTACCACCGTTGAAGCTCGTACGGTTGTACGTCGTGTGGTTGATCACCGTATTGTCGATGTACGTGTTGTGAATCACAGTCCGATTCACATTCACAACCGCGGTGTTGTAAGCGAAGCTGCCGCCAACCCAGCGTCCGCCGCCGAAACCGGTGCCGCCGTAACCAAACCCGTAGTTAACTCCGCCATAGAAGCCAACGTGTGGCCCCCAATATCCAGCGTGGAAGAGATAAGCGCCACCACCCCATCCCCAGTAGCCAGGTGTCCAAAGCACTCCGACTTGCGGCGGACGAACCCATACACCAGGAACCCAGTAGTAGCCCGCATCGCCATACGCCCAGTAGCCAGGATTCCACAGGTATCCATCACCCGGGCAGATCGGCTGTGTATAAACCGGCAACACCGGCGGAGCAAATCCCACCGAAATAAACACTCCGGCAAAAGAGGCTGCCGGCAAAAGCGCAAGCGCCGCGCCTACTACAAACTTGCGGACTAAATGAGTCAATTTCATACATCCATCCTTTGGTTGGCCTCACGGCCTCTTGGCCGCGGCACTCAAGTTGTTGAATAGCCTAAGATCTCTGCGGCCACTCGTCTTTACCTCCCGTACAAACACGCGACCTCGTCGGAAGTTCCGCACGAATGTAACCGTAGGCTTCTAAGAATTAGGGACGATATACCCCGATCGTTGTACTCAAACGAAAACGGTCCGACCTCTTCAGAACTCCTGTCCCCGCAAGACTCGATTCCGCAACCGAGTCTCCCTCACAGGGTCCATCAGCCCGTATCCATCGCTCTCATCATAAAAGAGCGCAGAACATCTCAACACCTAACCACCTTGACCACGCTGGTTCCACTTACGCACAGCCTGTGAAAAAACTAAAAAAATAAAGTTCAAACTCGTGGCGTATTTTTCAGACGCGAAAAAGATGGTGTTTGTTCACCACGTTTACCACGCAAATCACCACGTTCTCACCATCAAAACACCACGCTCAGAAACACACATTTTGCAAAACCCCGTCAAAAAACCCAATAAAACCCACGCAAACGCAAAC
>Ga0302178_10001044_pt1 | contig 24026 bp, 19 predicted proteins | sample I_Palsa_E1_3_FD_198790 | JGI IMG/M metagenome (GOLD analysis project Ga0302178, IMG submission 198790) | Peat permafrost microbial communities from Stordalen Mire near Abisko, Sweden - I_Palsa_E1_3 | ecosystem: Environmental > Terrestrial > Soil > Palsa > Peat permafrost | place: Sweden... | reverse complement strand
CCTTGCCGTCGGGTTGCCGGCGCTACGGTTGCGCGGCGTGAACCTCGCTGTGGTGACGCTGGCTGCCGCCTCGGTCATCGACGTCATCTTCACCGACTGGACGGCTTTCGGCGGGGGCATTTCGGGGCTGCTCGTGCCACGGCCCACGCTGCTGGGCTGGAACGTCGGAATCCAGCAGGGCAGTCACTATCCGCGCTTGGTGTTCGGGATACTCTGCCTAGCCGTGGTCTGCCTCGTCGGCTTGATGGTGGCGCGCCTGCGCCGCTCGCCGACTGGGCGCATGATGATCGCAGTGCGCTCGAACGAACGCGCTGCAGCGGCCGCCGGTATCAATGTGGCGCGTACGAAGCTATTTGCGTTCGCGCTGTCAGCCTGGATCGCCGGGCTCGGGGGATGCCTGCTCGCGTATCAGGCGCAGGTGGTTTCGCCCGAGACGTTCTCCAGCGGGACGTCGCTCGCCCTGCTCGCGGTGGTGATGGTCGCGGGGATCGGGCGGATCGCCGGAGCGATCGTTGCCGGTGTGATGCTCACGGCGAACGGCCTGATGGTGACGTTCCTGAACCAGCAGTTCGGCGTGGGTAACTACCAACTTGTCGTCGCTGGACTTGCATTGACGATCACGGCAATCGCCAACCCCAACGGCATCGCGGCAAATCCCCCCCCGCCGCTGTTATGGGCTGCGCGTTGGCTTGGCGCTCGGTTCCCCGGCGGCTGGGGTTCACCGCCGCTTGCTCAGGTCGCCACCGCATCGCCGCCCGGCTCCGCTGAGCCAAAGGTCGCGATCAAGTAGCAGGGCTAACGCGCGCCAAGCGCGGAAATAGCGTCAGCGCGTTGTCACGGAACATCGCGACACGCTCGGAAGCGGTTAGCGCATCGGTCTGCTCGAGCGCCGTAGCGAAGCGCTCGAGCGTCGCCACCGGCGGGAACGGGAAGTCACTGCCGTAGAGCAGCTGCGAAGGTTCGACCAGCGTCAGCAGCGCCGGGAGCGCACGCGGTGTCGCCGGCCCCGCGAGGTCGTAGTGCAGCGATTGCAGCGCGGCGATGACGTCGGGCACCGGTCCGTCGCCGGTGTGCCACATGCGCGCGACGTCATGCACACGGTCGGCCAGGACCGCGAGTGCGCTGCCGCTGTGCGGGATGATCCAGCGAATCCGCGGGTGGCGCTGCAGGACGCCGTCGAGGATCAGCCGGAAGACGGTGCGGGTGGTGTCGATCGGAAACTCGAGGATCGGACTCGGACGTCCGAAGCCGACCGCCGCGTGGCCGGCCGGTGCTGTCGGGTGCAGCACGACGAGCGCGCCACGGCGATCCAGCTCTGCCATCAGCGGCTCGTAGGCCGGATCGCCGAGATAGACGCCGTTCGCGTTGGTCAGCAGCGATACGCCGTCGGCGCCGAGGACATCCAACGCGTACTCGAGCTCGACGAGCGCCGCGTCCAGTGCGGGCAGCGGCAGGCAGGCGAGCAGGCCGAAGCGTGACGGGCGCTCGCGCACGAGGTCGGCGATCTCGTCGTTCAGCACTCGCGCGAGCCGAGTCGCGGCCGCGTCGTCGCCGAAATGGATGCCGGGGGAGGAGATCGCAAGCAGGCTGGCGGCGATTCCGAGACGGTCCATCAGCTCGAGCGCGCTCTGCGGGCTCCACGGCGGGAGTCCGGGCAAACCATCCGGTGCGCTTACTCCCGCGACCTCCAGCGCACGACTGTAGGCCGGCGTGACGAAGTGGCCGTGGACATCGATCGCACCGGGCAGCATGCGCCGCGCACGATACATCGGGCATGATCACGCCCCCGATGACGCCCGCACTTGAATTCGGTCTCGGCCTGCTCGGCTACCACGGCTGCTGGGACGACGTCGCCTTCGCCGAGCAGCACGGCTTCGCGACCGCCGGCTTCGTCGACTCACCGCTGCTCGGCGGCGAGACCTTCGCCTGCATGGCGCTCGCCGCCACCCAGACCCGCACGATCCGGCTCGGCCCGTTCCTTGCCGTGCCGAGCAACCGCTCGGCGGCGACGACCGCCCAGGGAGTCGCAACGATCAACCGGCTCGCTCCGGGCCGCGTGTTTCTCGCGCTTGGCACCGGCTACACCTCGCGCAACACGTTCGGGCTGCCGCCGCTGCCGGCGGCACGGATGCGCGACTATGCCCTCGAATGTCGCGCGCTGCTGGACGGCGGTGCTGCCGAGCATCGCGAGGGCGAGCGCGTACGCAACGTCGAGTTCGCGCAGCGCGACGAGTACATCGACCTCGAGCACCGCGTTCCCGTCTACCTCGCCGGTGATGGGCCAAAGGCATTGCAGGCCGTCGGCGAGGCGGGCGACGGCTGGGTCACGACGTTGCAGTACGCGAACGTGATGGAGAACGCCGCGGCGGTCTTCACCGATTCGCTCGCCGCGATTCATACGAGTGCGCGGACGGCTGGACGGCCCGCGCCCGAGGAGTCGATCTGGTCGAACACGCTCTGCGTGCTCGAGCCGGGCGAGCGGCCAACATCGCCGCGCGTGCTCGAGCGCGTGGGTGCCTACGCGATGATGCCCTTCCATTCCTGGGCCGACAACCCGCGAATCGCAGAGCACCTGCCGCCACCGGTCGCCGAACGGCTCGAGCTATACGAACGCGAGGTCCTCGACAGGTTCCCGGGCGGTCCGAGCGAGCGCCACCGCTTCACCCACCGCGGCCATCTGTCGCACCTCCAGCCCGGCGAGGAGAAGATCCTCACGGACGAGATCGTGCGCATGACGACGCTGACCGGCAGCGCCGAGGAGATCGCCGAGCGCCTGTCCGAATTGGCGCGGGCCGGCCTGCGAAACCTTTCGATCTGGGCGCCGCCGCCGCTGACGCGCGCGGTCGTCACCGAGGTCAGCGATCAGATCGCGCCGTTGCTCTAGCCCTCGCTGAGTGCGAGGGCGAGCGACCGCGCGGCACGGCGGACCGGCTCCGCGAGGCTGCGCAGGACGCGCGTCCCGGGGGGGCCCGCGAGCGAGATCGCCACGCCGCTTCGCTGTGCATCGGCGACCGGCGCGGCAACGGCCGAGATGCCGAGCCGCCACTCCTCGTTGGAGTAGACGACGCCGTCGGACTCGGCCGCGGCGAGCTGCGCGATCAGCAGCTCGGTATGGACGATCGAGTGTCTGGTCTGCGGCACGAGCGGGCCGGGACCGACGAGCTGCTCGATCTGGCGCGCGCTGCGACCAAGCAGGAGCGCCTTGCCGGCGGCGCTGCAGTGCAGCGGCAGGCTCTGCCCGACCATCCGCGTCGGCCACGCCCGGTCATAGACCTCCTCGACGAGGAGCGCCTGCGAGCCGGAGAGGACCGCGAGGTTGGCATTGAAGCCGCTGGTCATCGCGAGCTCGTGCAGGACCGGGATCGCGCGGGCACGCAGCGTGTGGATCGCGGGACTGCCGGCCAGCGCATAGAGGCGCGCCCCGAGCTGGTAGCCGCCGGGCCCATGGTCGAGCATCCCGAGCCCGCATAGCTTGCGGCAGAGGCGATGCACAGAGGTCTTCGGCAGGCCGGTTGCGCGGACCAGATCGGCGAGCGGGACCGACTCGGCGCTCGCGGCGCAGGCCTCGAGCACGCCGACGATCCGCTCCGCGCTCGACGCGCTCGCCATCGCCGAAGTGTAATGCGTTCCTCTGAGCGGAACGCTGGCGTTGACGGGCTCACGGGCGCAGGCCACAATCGCTACGTGGCGATCGAGGAGAGCGAGGTCGAGCGGCCGGAGGCTGCGCTGCGCGCCGCGCTCGGCGAGCTCCGGATCCATGACGCTTCGCCGGTGATCGAGGCCGGCATGCCGATGTTCGTCGTCTATGACGCGCCCGAGATCACGCCGCTGTTCAGCCACGAGGAGGCCGGCGCCAGTGCGAACCGCATCTCCCTTGCAGAGCACACGGGGACCCATGTCGACGCGCCGTTTCACTTCGATCCGGACGGTCTGACGATGGAGTGCGTCGCGCCCGACGCACTGCTGCTCCGGCCCTACAAGAAGTTCGATCTCTCGCCGCTCGACCCGGCGCCGGGGGAGCTGGTCGGTCGGGCGGCGCTCGAGGCGGCCGGCGAGCGAGCCGGGTTCACCCTCGCGCCCGGTGACATTGCGATCGTCGAGATGGGCTGGGACCGCCACTGGCCGTCGGTTAGCGGTGACAACACCCGTGCCTTCTGGGGCCAGAACATGCCCGGTTTGAATGAGGACGCCTGTCGCTACATGGCAGATGCCGGCGTTGCCGCCGTGGCATCGGACACCGCGGCCTGTGACAACGCGGTCATCGACGGCGAAATCGGCGCTGGACACGGACACAGCACGTGGTTCCTGCCGCGCGGCATTCTGATCGTCGAAGGCCTCCGCGGTCTCGCGGAGGTCCCGGCGACCGGCCTGTTCCTCGCGCTGCCGCTGAAGATCAAGGGCGGGACAGGCTCGCCGCTGCGCGTCCTGCTACTGCACAGCGGCGGAGCTGACGAATGATGCGGCGCATCCTCTTCAGCGACGAGCACGCCACCTACCGCGAGAGCTTCCGACGCTTCCTCGCCGAGGAGGCGCGACCGCACCACGCAGAATGGGAGCGCGCCGGGATCGTGCCGCGTGAGCTCTACGCCCGCGCCGCCGGCCTCGGCTTCGCCGCGATGTCCGTCCCGGAGGACTATGGCGGGGCTGGGGTCGAGGACTTCCGCTTCAACGTGATCGTCGGCGAGGAGGCCGCGCTGGCGCAGGTGCCCGGCTTCGGCCTCGGCCTCACGCTGGTGAACGACGTCTGCCTGCCTTACCTGCTCAACTACGCGACCGATGAGCAGAAGCAGCGTTGGTTGCCCGGGATCGCGCGCGGCGAGTTGATCCTCGCGATCGCGATGACCGAACCCGGAACCGGTTCGGACCTCGCGGCGATCAAGACGACGGCGATCCGCCACGGCGATCACTACCTCCTCAATGGGGGCAAGACGTTCATCACCAACGGGATCAATTCCGATCTCGTGATCACGGCCGCCAAGACCGATCCGAGCGAGCGCCACCGTGGGATCAGCCTGCTCGTGCTCGAGCGGGGGATGGACGGTTTCGAGCGCGGGCGCAACCTCGAGAAGATCGGCCAGCACGCCCAGGACACCGCCGAGCTCTTCTTCAACGACGTCGAGATTCCGGCAGCCAACCTGCTCGGCGTTGAGGGCGAGGGCTTTCGCTATCTCGTCTCCAACCTCGCGCAGGAGCGTCTGTCGATCGCGATCGGTGCGCTCGCGGCCGCGCGTGCCGGTCTGCAGACGACGCTCGCCTACGTGCATGAGCGTGAGGCCTTTGGTCAGGCGATCGGCAGCTTCCAGAACTCGCGCTTTCGCTTGGCCGAGTGCCACGCGGAGATCGAGGTCCAGCAGGCGCACCTCGACAGCTGCGTCGCCGCGCTGGGGGACGGCGAGCTGACGGCTGAGGATGCGGCGATCGCGAAGTGGTCCTGCACGGAGCTCCAGGGTCGCGTGCTCGACCGCTGCGTCCAGCTGCATGGCGGCTACGGCTACATGACCGAATATCCGATCGCGCGGGCCTGGGCCGACGCGCGCGCGACGCGAATCTTCGGCGGTACGAACGAAATCATGTGTGAGATCGTCGGGCGTTCGCTGGGCCTTTGAATTTCGAGATCGGAGTATGAGATGAGCTATGACGAGCGTTGGGAGACGGTCCTTGTGAGTGTCGTCGACGGGATTGCGTGGGTTGAGTTCAACCGTCCAGAGAAGCGCAATGCGATGAGTCCGACGCTGAATCGTGAGATGTTCGAGGCGCTTGAGGCGCTGGACGCCGATGAGCGGGCGGGGGTCGTCGTTCTGAGTGGCGCTGGCGATGCGTTCTCTGCGGGGATGGATCTGAAGGAGTACTTCCGTGAGGTGGACGGTGCGCCCGCGCATGTTCAGCGCAAGGTTCGCCGTGACAACAGCGCCTGGCAGTACCGGTTGCTGCGCTCCTATGCCAAGCCGACGATTGCGATGGTCAATGGCTGGTGCTTCGGTGGTGCGTTCATCCCGCTCGTTGGTTGTGATCTCGCCGTCGCCGCCGATGAGGCGATCTTCGGGCTGTCGGAGATCAACTGGGGGATCCCGCCGGGGAGTGTCGTCAGTCGTGCGCTTGCCGAGACCGTCGGCACGCGTGACGCGCTGCTCTACATCATGACTGGGCGCACGTTCGACGGGCGGCGGGCCGCTGAGATGGGTCTGGTCAACTGGAGCACGCCGCGCGCGAAGTTGCGCGACGAGGTCGAGGGTCTGGCGCGGGAGCTGCTTGAGAAGAACCCGGTTGTCCTGCATGCGGCGAAGCTGGGCTTCAAGAACTGCCGTGACATGTCCTGGGAGGTCTCCGAGGACTATCTCTACGCGAAGCTCGAGCAGTCGCAGTTCCTCGACCGTGAGGGTGGCCGCGAGGAAGGCCTCAAGCAATTCCTCGACGAGAAGCGGATCCGCCCGGGCCTCCAGACCTACGAGCGGTGATGGCGGCGCCTGGCGAGGCCGGTGCCCAGGTGCTCGAAGGGCTGATGCAGGACGTCCAGCTGACGCTCGACCTCGTGCTGCGACGGCTCGAGACGGTCGGCGCCACGCTCGAGGTCAGCTCGGCCACGCCCAGCGGCGTGGTTCACCACAGCTGGGGCGAGATCGCGGAGCGCAGCCGCCGCATGATCGCGGTGCTTGACGCACTCGGTCTGCCGCCGGAGGCGAGCGTCGCGACGCTCGCGTGGAACAGCCACCGCCACCTCGAGCTGTTCTACGCCGTCCCGTGCAGCGGGCGGACGCTGCATACGCTTAACGCGCGGGTCGATCCAACGCGCCTGGTCGGCCAGAGCGAGCGGATCGGCGACAGCGCGCTGTTCATCGACGCGTCGCTGACCGCGCTGCTTGCCGAGCACCGCCAGCGGTTGCCCCCGGTGGTTGTTGTCATGGATGACGGTGTCGAGCCGCACGAGCGGTTCAGCGACGCGCCGCGCTACGAGGATCTGGTCTCCGCAGCGGAGCCGCGGGCGGAGCTCGCGGTCCTGCGCGAGGGGCAGGCGCTTGCGATCGCCCACACGAGCGGAACGACCGGCTCGCCGAAGGCAGTCGCTTACTCGCACCGCGCTGTTGTCCTGCACGCGCTCTGCGCGCTCTCAGCAGACCACCACGGCGTCTCGCGCGGCGCCGTCGTGATGCCGCTGACGCCGATGTTCCACCTGATGGCCTGGGGTCTTCCGTACTCCACGGCCCTGGCTCCGGCCCGGCTCGTGCTGGCCGGCGCCAACAACTCGCCGGAGGCGCTCGCCGCGTTGATCGAGTCGGAGCGCGTCACGCTGGCGGCCGGGATCCCGACCTTCTGGGTGCGCCTGCTCGACGCGCTCGAGGACCCGGCACGCGATCTATCGTGCCTGCGCAGGGTCGTATCAGGCGGTGCGCCAGCACCGCGTCCGCTGGCCGAGCGCTACCGCGCGGTCGGGGTCGAGTTCGTCTCCTCGTGGGGGATGACCGAGTCGAACTCCGGAACGACACTTCGCCCCGAGGCCGACCGTGGCGACGACTCGCCAACGATCCGCCAGGGCGCGGCGATCGCCGGCGTCGAGCTTCGGATTGTGGACAGCGATGGCGGCGAGCTGCCCTGGGACGACACCGCGGTGGGTGAGCTCGAAGCGCGTGGACCGTGGGTCGCCGCCGCCTATCTCGACCCCGATGACGACGCGAATGAACGGCAATTCCACGACGGTTGGCTGCGCACCGGTGATCTCGCCCGGATCGACGCTGGCGGCTCGGTTGAGATCGTCGATCGCCTCAAGGACCTGATCAAGTCCGGTGGCGAGTGGATCAGCTCAAGCGAGCTCGAGTCGCACCTGGCACGGATGCCCGGCGTGCGCGAGGCGGTCGTCATCGCCGTCAATGACGAGACCTGGGGTGAGCGGCCGCTGGCGCTGCTCGTGGCCGAGACCGCGATTGACCTCGACGTCGACCATCTCCGCGGACGGCTGCGCGAGGCGGTGCCGCGCTGGTGGGTGCCCGAGCGCATCGAGCTGGTCAGCGAGTTGCCGATGACCTCGGTCGGGAAGATCGATAAGCAGCGCCTGCGCGAGCGCTACGCCGCGCGGGCTCAGCAGCAACCGTCGTGAGCGTGGTGCTCTGCGTTCTGGGCCGCCAGCGGCATCGCGCAGCAACCTTCTCCCTGCCAGGCGTGGGCCCCCTCGCGCAGCGCTGCCGCGGCGATGACCACCGCAGCCGCCGGGTCCAGCCACCAGATCCCGAACAGAGCATTGCCGGCTAGGCCGACGAGCAGCGCCAGTGAGAGGTAGGCGCAGAGCAGCGTCTGCCGGCTCTCGCCCTTCGCGGTTGCCGAGTGCAGTCGCTCGGCGACCACGCCCTTCGCGCGTGCCAGCGGCGGCATCGTCGCGAGCGCAACAGCGGCCAGGGCGATGCCGACCCAACTCGTCGCCGGATGATGTGCCCCGATCAGATCGATCGCTGCTTCGGTCGCGACGTAGGCGGCGACGGCGTAGAAGCTGACGGCGATCAGGCGATGGCCTGCGTGCTCGGCAGCGTCCGAGCCGGAGCGCACCGCAGCGAAACGCCAGAGCATGATCGCGCCGGCGAGCAGCTCGATCAGGCTGTCTGCTCCGAAGCCGACCAGCGCGATCGAGGAAGCAGCCACGCCGGCAGCGAGCGCGACGGCCGCCTCGACGCAGTGCCAGGCGAGCCCGATCCAGACCAGCTGGCGAGCGCGAAGGACCAGCCCGGCGCGCTGATCGACGCGCAATTCGAACGCGTTCACAAACTGAGGATGACACGCTGCGCGGCGCTGCGCGAGGGTGGACCGGCCCTAAGCTGGGGCGATGAGCGCCCTCAGGGAAGCGGCGCGCGTGCTGCGCCACCGCGAATACCGCTGGCTGTGGGCCGGCCAGTCGACGAGCGCGATTGGCGACTCGCTGGTCATCGTCGCGCTGGCGCTGTTCGTCACCGACCGCACCGGTAGTGCGACCGACCTCGGCGTTGTCCTCGCCGCGTCGGCCACGCCGCTGATCGCCTTCTTGTTGCTGGGCGGTGTCTGGGCGGACCGGCTGCCACGCCACATCGTCGTCATCACCACCGACCTGACCTGCGCAACGCTGCATACGCTGCTGGCGATACTGATCTTCACCGGCGAGATCACGATCTGGCAGCTCGTCGTGATCGAGGCGCTGTTCGGCAGCGCGGAGGCATTTTTCCGTCCGGCGGTATCTGGCCTCGTGCCGCAGACCGTCCCCGAGTCAGACATCCAGCAGGCGAATGCCCTGATGGGCGTTTCGCGCAACGTGACGACTTTTCTCGGGCCGGCTCTGGCGACGACGCTCGTGCTGACCGTGGGCGCCGGTTGGGCATTCGCGATCGATGCCGGCACCTTTCTTGTCAGCGCCGCCTGTCTTAGTCGCGTGCGCCCGCGGCGGCGCAGCGTGATCGAGACCCGGGACCGGGACGAGCCGCTCCGGCGCAGCGTGCGCGCCGAGCTGCGTGAGGGCTACCTCGAGGTGCGGGCGCGCGCCTGGATCTGGGTGACGCTGGTCGCGTTCGCCGTCGTCAACGTCGCCGGCGTCGCGCCGCTGTTCGTACTCGGACCGCTCGTGGCGCGGGCACAGTACGGTCACGCGGCCGTTTTCGGCGTGCGGATGGCGTTGCTCGGGATCGGCACGATCGCCGGTTCGGTGATCGGCTTCGGCTGGCGGCCACGCTACCCGATGCGGATGGCGGTGCTCTTGATCCTGGCGTGGCCACCATCGTTGATTCTCTTCGGTGCCGGCGTCACGCTCTTTGTCATGTTGCCTGTCGCGGTCCTCGGCGGCATGGGTCTCGCCCTGTTCGACGTCTGGTGGTCGACCGCCCTGGCCGAGCGAGTCCCGCCCGATCGCCTCTCGCGAGTGACCTCCTACGACTGGGTCGTATCGGCCGGGCTACTGCCGGCTGGGTTCGTCATCGCCGGACCGCTCGGGAGCTGGCTGGGGGCCGTGCCGGTCCTGATCGGGGGCGCGGCAATCGCGCTCCTGGCGACAGTTGCGGCGCTGATTCCGCGCGAGACCCGAATGCTCGAGAGCGCCGGCGGGCCGCTGCCTCAGGCCGGTGTGCCGTAACTTCGCCAGGTCTCCGGGAACGCGGTGCCCCAGCCGATGCCCGCCGCGCGCTCGGCCGCGGTCCAGGTCCGCAGCGGCGGATCCGGGTCGTAGACGAAATCGACCGCGGTCGTGACCTCCACCCGATTCCCGCCCGGCTCGAAGCCGTAGAGAAAAAAGCCCGAGCCGATCGTGTGGCGAGCGGGCGCGAGCTCGATCGCCACGGCGTGATCAACGAAGATGTCGGCGGCGCGCAGGACCTCCTCGCGGGTGTCGACCCAGAAGGCGAGGTGATGGAGCCGTCCGTCGCGGCCCGTCGGATCCAGCACGAAGACCAGCTCGAGCGGCGCGATCGTGGCGCTCGTCCAGGCTCCCGTCTCGCGGCCGTCGCCGTCGACGCTGATGTCGAGCGTGCGATAGCCGAGGACCTGCTCGGCGAAGGCACGGTCGGCGGCGACATCGGTGCTCATCAGGTTGACGTGGTCGATCCGCTTGACGCCGGCTCCCGGACCGCCGCGGGCGCCGAACTGGTTTCGCAGGGCCGAGCGCTCCTCGGCGGGCGCGTCGTAGCGCTCGGTCTCGAAGTACACCTCGAGCGAATGCCCGCCGGGTGTCGTCGCCTGGAAGGCGGGGCCATGGCCGAGATCACCGTCGATCCAACCGGCGCCGCGCCCCGCTGCTTGGAGTCGGGCTACCAACCGCTCCAGCGCGGCTGGACTGCGCGTGCGCAGGCCGAGATGACCCAGGCCGGCGTGATCGGCCGCGGTGAGCTTGAGTGAGCAGCGCTGGTAGTCACCGTAGCCGCGCAGGTGCACCGACCCCTCGTCCCGGGCGACCTCGACCATGCCGAGCACGTCCGTGAAAAAGGCCAGGCTTGAGCCGGGGTCCGGTGTCAGCAGCTCGGCATGGCCGATATGCGCGATGTCGCTGACGCCGCTCTCCACGAGCGCACCTTAAGCGCAGGGGCCGGCCGATGTCGCCTCGGCGATCGGTCGCTAGCCGGTTTCCGCGCCTGCGGGTTGGGCCGCTCGGCCGTCCGGAGTGGCTGTGGGATCGCCGTCAGGGAGTGCGTTCGTCGTAGCAACGTCGCGGAGGAAGCCGGCGCTGCGCTTGGCCACTCGTTGCTGCGTTTCGAAATCGACGAAGACCAGGCCAAAGCGCTTGTCGTACCCCCATGCCCACTCGAAGTTGTCAAGCAGCGACCAGACGAAGTAGCCGGCGAGCGGAACGCCTCGGGCGATCGCACGCTGCGCTGCCGCGAGGTGCCCGTAGAGGTAGCTGACGCGCTCGACATCGTCTACCTCACCATCCGCACCGATCCGGTCCGGGGCTGCGCAGCCATTCTCGGTGATGTAGAGGTCCAGGCTGTCGGGCGTCTCGTCATTGACCGCAACCAGCGTGTCGAGCAGCCCGTCCGGTTCGATCGTCCAACCCATCGACGTCTGCGGCAGCTCCGCCGGCTTGAAGTCGACCACTCCGGCGACGGCACTGGACGAGGGTTGCCCGGCGGCCGCGTCGGCCGCCTTCACGTAATGAGGGTTGTAGTAGTTGATGCCCATGAAGTCGATCGGTGCGCAGATCAGCTTCATGTCGCCGGGCGCGATCAGCGAGGGCGGCGGCAGGATGTGCTCGCGTGCCAGGCGCGGGTACTGGCCGTGCAGGACCGGGTCGAAGAACACTCGGTTCTGCTCCGCGTCGATGATCGCTGCGCCCTCATCGGCGTTGTCGCCGATCGCCCGCACAGGGTGGATGTCGATCGAGATGCCTACCTGGGCTTCGCTCGGCAGCGTCTCGCGCAGAACCTCCAGCGCCAGGCCGTGCCCGAGCAGCAGGTGATGCGTTGCGGCCGCCGCGAGTCCGTCGTCGCGGTGCCCTGGTGCATGCGTGCCGACGCGGTAGCCCTGGTTGGCGACCTGCTGCGGCTCGTTCAGCGTGATCCACAGACCACCGACATCGCCGATTGCTTCGGCCACGAGCCGCGTGTACTCGGCAAAGCGCTCTGCCGTGTCGCGGTTGGCCCAACCGCCGACGTCCTCGAGCGCCTGCGGCAGGTCCCAGTGGTACAGCGTGATCGCTGGCGTTATGCCTCGTTGCCCGAGCCCATCCGCGATCGCCCGATAGAAGTCGAGACCCGCTCGGTTGGCCGGTCCACGCCCGCTTGGTTGGACGCGTGGCCACGCGATCGAGAAGCGGAAGCTGTTCAGCCCGAGGCTCGCGAGCAGGTCGAGATCCTCCTCGTAGCGGTGGTAGAAGTCGCAGGCGACATCGCCGGTGTCGCTGCCGGCGATCTTGCCGGCCGTATGGCAGAACGTGTCCCATACCGACGGTCCGCGGCCGTCGGCCGCCACCGCCCCCTCGATCTGGTACGCCGACGTCGCGGCGCCCCATAGGAACCCGGCCGGAAACTTGCGCATGCGCGCAGCCGGGTCGGCGCCTCCTGTCGTCGTCATCACGATCACTGTCCTTTCGAAAGTTCGTATGCAGGCAGAGCCGAGCCGAGGCTCCGCTGCCGCGCGAACGCGGAAGCGGAGCCCGGTCGGTATCCCGTGCTAGGAGACGGGCTTCAGGTGCAGCACGATCACCTCGTTGGTCGGGGTGTTCGGGCTGCCTGATTCGTACTCGTTGCTCTTGCTGGGCCAGCCAGTGAATGCACCCGAGTTGTACTCGTCGAACGATGCGCCGTAGACCAGCGGGATCACGGGCAGTTGCTGCGCCACGTACTCCTCAAGCGGAGCCAGGCCCTTCAGCTCAGCTGCGGTCGTGTTGGCGCTTGACAGCTTCGACAGGTCCTTGTCCATCGTCGAGTTCTTCAGGCCCTCGTAGTCACCGGAGTTGCTGGCGCCGTTGTCGAGGGAGCTGTTCAGCCAGTAGTTGTAAACACCGAATGGCGAAACAACCGAGTCGCCCCAGTGGACGATCGCCGAGCCGAACTTGCCGTCGGCGACGTCAGCGTTCCACGCGTCGGCGGTGATGCCGTTGAAGGACGCGTCGATGTGAGCCTTCTTCAGCTCGCCTGCCATCAGCGTCGCATCCTCGGCATAGTCCGTGTAGGTCGTCGGATCGCTGATGCTGATGACGATCTTCTTACCCTTGAGGTAGTACCAGCCACCCTTCAGCGTTGCACCGGCTGCCTTCAGCACCGCGTCGGCGGCCTTCGGGTTGGCGTTCGGGGACAGCGTGTACTTCGAGCCCTTCACGGCGCTGACTTCGTCTGCCGCGAAGGCCGGCAGCGTGAGGCCGCTGGCGTTTGTCGCCACCGGCTCGGTGCCGTACTCGCCCGTCACGCTGATGTCCTTACGGTCGATCGCGAGGCTGAAGGCCTTGCGGACGGCCAGTTGGTTGAACGGGAACGCGTTCAGGTCCGGGTACAGGGTGACCGTGTTCACTGCTGCGAACCATGCAGCGTGCCCGCCGCCGCTCGTGAACGCGCTCAGGCCGGCGAGCGAGTTGCCTGCCCAGTCGAGCGTGTTGCCCTCGAGCGCCGTCAGAGCGTCAGCGGCGGTATCGATGTTCGGGAACTGAACCTGTGCAACTGCGGGTGCGCCGGTGCCACCGAACGGGCCGCCCCAGTAGTTCGGGTTGGCGTTCAGCACGATGCCGCTCGCGTTGGACGCGGACGCGTCATAGGTGTACGGACCGGTGCCGATCGGGTTGGTGATGTCGTCCGTCGCCGGATCGCCGTTGTAGCTGTAGACCGACGACGGCACGATGTAGACGCCGCAGATCTGCTGCAGCTCCGTGTATGCCGGCGCCGAGAAGGTCAGCGTCACGGCATTGCCGCTCACCGTAGCGCCGGTTAGGTCGGCGATGCCGCCGACGGGACTGGTGTTGGTGTCGGGGTACTTGACCAGCATGTTGTAGGTCCCGGCAACGTCAGCTGCCGTGAACGCGGCGCCGTTGCTCCACTTCACGCCCTGGCGAATTTGGAACGTGATCGACTTGCCGCCGGGGCCCCACTTGTAGCTGGTCGCGAGGAACGGATACGGCGCCTGCGTCGGCTTGGCGATATCGAACTGCATCAGGTCCTCATAGATCAGCGAGGTGGCGCCGATCTGTGTGGCCGCGTCGCCTTGGGGATACGGGTTCATGTTGTTGCTTGCCGACAACGAGACGCCCTGGCTGGACTCCATGACGAGTGGCGTGGCGGCGGCGGCATGGGCGCGCGTCGCGACAGCCGGCGCTGCAAACACGCCTGCGGCGACCGCGCCGATCGCGGCGACCGCGACCGTCGAGGACGAGGCTGTAAGCCAGCGCTTACGAATAGATAGGAGTTTCATGGTTGGTGCATTACCTTTCGTTCAGCACAGCTATGTGCAGATTCCAAGTGCGCGCATGCGCTGCATGCGCTTGTGATCCGAACGTCCGGCGCGGTGCCTGTTGTGGAGTGCCGCGTCGGACGGGTCGCAACCTGCGTGATCAGGTCTTGATGGTCTCCTCCTTCTCCCCTTGCGTCTGGTGAAGCAAGTCTGGTGCGGCGACATCGAGTCGCCAGCAGGCTGCGGCTCGCTGCGCGCTCAGCTGTAACAGTGGCGGCGCCTGGGCACGGCAGCGATCTTCGGCCAGGGGGCAGCGCGGCGCGAACCGGCACCCCACCGTCGTCGATAGCGCACTGCCGGCACGCCGTACCTCGCCTGAAGACGCAGGCCTGATCCTGGCGGCGAGGTTGTCCGGATCGGGCGCGGAGGCCACGAGCAGCTGGGTGTAGGGATGGGCCGGCTGCTGCGTGACGTCCTCTGAAGGTCCCCGCTCGACGATCTCGCCCGCGTACATGACGAGCGTGTCGTCCGCGAAGTAGCGTGCCGAGGCGATGTCGTGGGTGACGTAGAGGACGGCGAGCTGGAACTGGGAGCGCAGCTCGTCGAGCAGGTCGAGCACCTCGAGACGGATCGAGACGTCGAGCATCGAAACCGGCTCGTCGGCCAGCAGGACACGCGGTTGGGCAGCAAGGGCTCGCGCGATGGCGACGCGCTGGCGCTGACCGCCCGACAGCTCGTGTGGGTATTTGGCGAGGAACTGCTGGGCCGGCGTCAGGCGGACGCGCTCGACGAGACGCACGAGCTCGGCCTCGACCGCTTTGCGGTCCCGCAGATGCTGGTGCAGGCGCACCGGCCTCGCGAGCGTGTAGCGCACTCTGTGCACCGCGTTGAGCGAGGCAAACGGATCCTGGAAGACCATCTGCACGTTGCTCTTGTAAGGACGGAACTGGCCATGGGTCCAGGGTTGAACGACCTCGCCGTCGAGCGCGATCTCGCCGGCCGTTGGTCGCTCCTGGCCGGCGAGCATCCGAGCGACCGTGGACTTGCCAGAGCCGCTCTCACCGACGAGCGCTACCACGGCGCTTTGATAAAGGCCGAATGACACCCCACGCACCGCCGACAGGGTGTCTCGGTGCCAGCCGTGCGACAGCTTGAAGTCCTTACCGAGCGAGCGCGCCTCCAGGACAAGACGACCGCGCGCGGCTGTTGCCGGCATCACCTCGGCAGACGCGAGCTGGTCGCTCATGTTGTCCCCTTCGATGTTGCGGCTTTGACCTTGGGCGTATTGGCTTTCGCCATCTCAGGCGTCACAAATGGGCACGCACTGAGGTGGCTTGGATCCGAGCCCGGGACCGGCCTGATCCGCATGTCGATGTCGCGACATTTGTCGGTTGCGTGACTGCAGCGAGGCACGAACGGGCAACCCGGCGGTAGCGAGCGTAGATCCGGCGGTGTGCCGGGAATCCCGGCGAGCTCCCTGCGGGCACCGTGGACGCTCGGGAACGAACGCAGCAGGCCTTGCGTGTAGGGATGTGCCGGACGGTTGTGGATCTGCTCGGCGCTGCCAACCTCGACGACCTTGCCGGCATACATGACCGCGATGCGATCGGCGATCTCGAGCAGCAGCGAGAGATCGTGCGTGATGAACAGCACAGCGAAGTGGAGCCGGTCCTGGAGCTCGACGATCTGCGCCAGGATCTCGCGCTGCACTACGACATCCAGCGCCGTCGTCGGCTCGTCCATGATCACGACCTCGGGATCCACGGCCAGCGCCATCGCGATCATCACCCGCTGGCGCATGCCGCCCGATAGCTCATGGGGGTAGCTGCGCAGCCGCTCGCGCGGGATGCCGACGAGATCGAGCAGCGTGTCGAGCCGGTCGCGCTTCTCCTTGCGGCCGAGGTGCAGGTGCGCGTCGAGCACGTCGCCGAGCTGGTCGCGGATGCGGAGCACCGGGTTGAGCGCGTTCATCGCGCTCTGGAAGACGATCGAGATCTCGCGCCAGCGCAGCTTGCGAAGCTCGCGCGAGCGCAGTTCGAGCAGATCGACGCCCCCGGGGGCGACGCGGCTCCCACGGTAGATCACGCTGCCGCTCGTGATCACGGCGGGTGGGCGCACCAGGCGGCAGAGTCCCAGCGCCAGCGTCGACTTGCCCGAGCCGCTCTCGCCGGCAAGACCCAACGTCTCGCCGGGCGCCAGCGCGATGTCGACGTGATCGACCGCCCTGGTGTCACCGTCGTAGACGACGGAGAGGTCGCGGACCTCGAGCACCGGTTTTTGCTGGGCGGCCTCGGCGCTCGGCATCGATTCGCTCGTGGCGCAGCTGACGGTGCTCACGATGAAGGCTCCAGGCGCTCGACCGGTGTCGGGTCGGTCGGACGCCACGGTTGACGGCGTCTACGGCTCGGCTTGCTGTCCGGGCCGCCCTTCCTGCGTACGGTCGCTTCGCGCAGGCGCGGGTTACCGAGCTCGTCAAGGCCGAAGTTCAGCAGTACGAGGCTCATACCGAGGAGCGCAGCAACGAGGCCGGGCGGTACGTACCACCACCACGCACCGGTGCTGAAGCCGCCCTCGGATTGCGCCCAGTAGAGCATCAAGCCGAGGCTCCAGCTTGAGAAGGTGACGAGTCCGATGAACGCCAGCGCCACCGATGTCAGGATCGCGTAGAGGAAGGTCCCAACGAAGTTCGCTGCGATCAGGCTGACCTCGTTCGGCAGCAGCTCGAACGCGACGAGTCGCCAGGTGCGCTCGCCGGTTTCGCGTGCTGCCGCGATGAAGTCGCGACCGCGCAACGTCAACGTCTGGGCGCGGATCACCCGCGCTCCCCACGACCAGCCGAGTGCGCTGAGGACGACTGCCGTCGGCAGTACGCCGGAGCCCTTCGGGAGGAAGCCGAGCACGATGATCAGCAGTGGCAGCGCTGGTAAGACGATGAACACGTTCATCACCAGCGACAGCACCTCGTCCGCGGCGCCGCCGAGGAAGCCCGCGCTGACGCCGATGCCCACGGACAGGATCGACGCGATAGTTGCCGTGATAACCCCCAGCTCGACTGTCCCGCGCAGCCCGTAGAGCAGCTGCGAGAGGACATCCCCACCGCCGTAGGCGGTCCCCAGGAGGTGGTGCAAACTTGGCGCAAGGGCCGAGGTAGAGCCGTTGATCGTGTCGTCCGGGTTGTAGGGCGCGAGCACCGGTCCAAAGATCGCGAGCAGCACGAACAGCACGAGAATGCCACCGCCGATCTTCGCCTTCGGCGGCATCCGGCGGAAGAAGTCGCCGCGCCGCGCGACGAGTGCCGTGCTCTCGACGAGGGGAGTGACTGCGGTGGCCATCAGTAGGCCGCCCTTGTGCGCGTACGCGGATCGGCGAGGACGTAGACGACGTCTGCCAGCAGGCAGGCGAGGAGCACCGTGGCCGAGATCGCGAGAAAGATCCCCTGCATCACGGGGATGTCGTCGTTGGTCACAGCGTTGTAGAGCTGGTAGCCCACGCCGGGATAGGAGAAGACGATCTCCATGATCAGCGCGCCGGCGACGACAAAGCCGATCGCGAGGGCGAAGCCGGCGATATTCGGCAGGATCGCGTTACGTGCGGCGTAGGTGAACATGATCCGTCGCGGCGAGAGCCCCTTGGCCGTCGCGGCGAGCACGTAGTCCTCCCCGATCGTCGTGATCATCACGTTGCGCATCTGCAGCATCCAGCCCGCCATCGACGTGACGATGATCGTCGCCGCCGGCAGGACTGAGTGGTCGAGCGCGCTGTTGATGAACGTCCAGGTGAATGCGGTCGGGATGCCGAGCGCCACGCCGCCGAAGGGGGGGAAGAGGTGCCAGGTGTTCGCGAACAGCTGCACCACCAGCAGCGCGAGAAAGAAGTACGGAGTCGCCTGCAGGAACGTCCAGACCGGCAGGGTCGAGTCAAACACCCCGTTGCGTCGCCAGCCGGCGAGGATCCCCAACAGGGTTCCGAGCGCGAAGCTGATGATCGTCGCGGTCCCGACCAGCGCGATCGTCCAGGGCAGTGTGTTGTTCAGCACGGTGACGACCTTCTCTGGGTACTCGAGCGTCGAGATACCAAGGTTGCCGTGGGCCAGGTGGCCGAGGTAGACGAAGTACTGGTGCAGCAGGCTGCCCTGATGACCGACCCCGTACTGGATGTCGAGCGCCCTGATCGTCTGCGCGTTGGCATCGGGGATGTGGCTCAGCATCGCCTCGACCGCCGTCCCTGGGAGCAGGTGCGGGAGCAGGAAGTTGATCGTCAGTGCCGACCAGGCAGCGACGACGTAGAACGCCAGCCGGCGGATGATGAACTGCATGTACTCCCTCTCCCTCTGCCCTTGACTAGGCAAGCCAACGGACCAACCACGCCGCTTGGCGTACTCTCTGAAAACGGTAACCGATTGTTACTGCAGCGTCAAGCCGCAATTTACCCAGCAAATACAGGCCATTGCGTCACTGCCTTCCAACTAGCCGGTTTGCACGAAGGTCGAGGAATCATGTAACGTTTCGGAAACGATGAGTCAGGTCACGCCGTCACCTGAAACTCCGCTGAGCTCCGAAGACGGGGCGCCGAGGCCTGCCGGTCGACCAACCATCCGCGAGATCGCTGCACTCGCGGGCGTCTCGACCGCCACCGTCTCGCGCGTCGTCAACGCCAGTGGCTATGTCTCGGACGAGACGCGCCGCGAGGTCGAGCGCGTTGTTCGCGAGCACGGCTACAGCGCCAACCGCAGTGCCCGCGGACTGTCGGCGGGGAGGACCGGGCTGGTGGGCGTGACCGTGCCACTGATCCATCCGGCGTACTTCTCGGTGATCATCGCCGGCGTCACTGAGGCGCTCTACGAGCAGGACATGCGGATTGTCCTCTGCCCGACGCTGCATGAGCACGCCCGCGAGGTTTCGCTGCTCGACCGGCTGATGCACGGGACCACCGACTGCGCGTTGCTCGTACTGCCCGAGGAATCGAGCGGCGAGCTGCGGACGCTGATGGAGCACGGCTTTCGCTTCGTCGTCGTCGACCCGCGCAAGCGCATCGACGAGCGGGTGCCGACGGTTTCGGCTGCGCATTCGGCCGGTGCCAACCAGGCGACGGCGCATCTCCTCGAGCTAGGCCACCGGCGGATCGCCGCAATCACCGGCCCGACGGGCTGGATGGCGACCGACGAGCGGCTGCGCGGACATCGAGCAGCGCTCGCAGCCGCCGGTGTGCTGTCGGATCCGAGCCTCGTCCTCGAGTCGAACTTCGAGGTCGACGGTGGGCGCGAGGCTGCCGCTCAGCTGCTGGGCCGGGCCGAGCCGCCGACGGCAATCTTTGCCTTCAATGACCAGCTTGCGATCGGCGCGATGCAGGCTGCGCTCGAGCGGGGGCTTCGAGTGCCGGAGGACCTATCGATCGTCGGCTTCGACGACACCGCCGAGGCGCGGATCGTGACTCCACGGCTGACGACAGTGCATCAGCCACTCGCAGAGATCGGCCGGATGGGGGTGAGCCTGCTCACGCGCCTGCTCGAAAATCAGCGCGTCGAGGCGCTCCATGTGGAACTCGAGACGAACCTCGTTGTACGTGGGTCGACCGCCCCGCCGTCGACGCGCTGAACAAGGGCCGGCCGTGTTCGAGCTCTCAGAGGCCTGATGAGCCGGACGTGCCGCTCGTGCCGCTCTGCGCGCTCGCACCGCTTGATCCGCTCTGTCCGCTCGGGCCGCTCAGACCGCTCGAAGCAGTCGATCCGCTCGCGCCTGTTTGCCCAGTCGCGGCACCGGCGCCGGCCAGTACGGTGGTGTACGTGATGAGGTTGGCTCTGGACGTTGGCGGGACGGTGATGATCGTGCTGCGCAGGTGGGCGGCGTATGCGGAGCTGGCGCTCGCTCCTGGCGTCAGCCGTACGGGTACGTTCACCGAGTAAGTCTGGGTCGAGCCGTCAGGCTCGACGATGCTGAGTCCATGGCTGGTCCTGGCGAGCTTCGCGCCCGCTTCGTACCAGACCTGGAAGGCGTAGCCGGAGCCGGCTCGCGCGGCGAACGAGAGCGCGACGCCGTCGCCTGCTGTGGTCGGGCGGAATGTCCACACCGTGCCGCTGTCGCGAAGCTTGCTTGACGGCGTGAGCCAGGCGCCGCGTACTGTCACGATGCCATCCCCAGCAACACCGATCCGCGTTCCGGCCGGGTAGAGCGTAACGCCGCCCGCCTCCATCGCGAGCCCACCTGTCATCCGGGCTGTGGTGAGGGGCCGCGGCGGCAGCACGCTCTGCCAGCCCGCCGTGGTGTCGAGCTCCGCTGCGACGAGCCCGAAGCCGTAGCGCGCGTCACCCGGATTGCTGTCGATCGCGTGGACGGCGAACCAGAGGTTGCCGCTCGTTACTGCGGCGAACTGCGCGTGCGACGGGTCGATGAATGCTCCGTCGGACTCGCTCGGCAGCGGTTGGTTGGGCGCCGACTGTACGTAGGCGAGCTGCGCGGCGGCGTCCTGCAGCTCCCAAAGGGCCAGGCCGTTGTACTCGACGGTGCTCGCATAGTGGTCGATCCCGCGGTAGTTCGATGGCGGATCGCCGCCGGCGAATCGGGGCACGAGCGGGAAGCCCCAGCCGTGGCTTGGGTAGAGCGCTTCGAGTCGCCCCAGCTCCAGCGCGACGCCCGTGAGGTAGCGCCCGCGCCACGTCGCGTCCGGCGTCAGCTCAGCGGCGGTCGCAAGCGCGTCGATCGTCGCTGCGACGGTCCATACCTGGCCCTGTCCCCTGCCGATGTAGGTGTCGTCGCCATCGGGTGCGATCAACGCGACGAGTGCCTTGGCCGCGTGGGTGAACGCCGCATCTGCACCCGGCGGGATCCGGCTGCCGAGCAGCAGAATCGCCTTTCCCAGCATCAGCGTGGACAGCGCGTGGTAGGCCAGCGGATTTTCGGTCGGATCGCTGAGGATGCCGGCTCCCGAGAAGGCCGGCACGCCGGTGCGGTAGGCGTCGTCGCTGGTGTTGCTAACGGCCATCGCAAGGAACCTCAATGCCTGCGAGCGCAACCCGCTCGGAGCGCTGAGCAGCGCGTGGCGCCTATTGCTGCGCAGCCCGGTGCGCAGCAGCGACAGATCGGCGACGGCGGAGACGAGCTTGAGGTTCGTATAACAGTGGGGGCTCGTAAAACACACGCCGAGATCGGAAATCGACTGGCCGCGGTCGCGCAGAAAGCGTGCGATCTTCGGTCGCGCGGCGTCCCACTCTGAGTTGGCGGCGAGCTCTGCCTGGTTGTAGGAGTAGGCGGCGCTCAGGCTGAGTAGCTCGAAGCTGCCGCCATCCGGATGGGAGACCTCCGAGAGCTCGGCGTCGAGCCCATTCTCGATCAGCGCCTCGTTGCTGCTGGCGGCGCCTGCTTCGACCATCGCCTGGCCGGTCATCGAGACGCCATAGTTACCGGCGAGGGGTCCGTCAACCGGATCCACGAGTGCCCCGCGCGGTAGCTCATGCGACGGCCATTGGCTCACTGTCAGGCTTGCCAATGCCAGGGCTTCCTGACTGAGGTTGGTCGGAGGCGGTGCTGCCGTGGCCCCTGTGGCCCCTGTTGCGCCCGCGGCGCTCGCGAGCCTGTCACTCGATCCGCCGCGGGCCGCTGCCGTGGCGATGCCGCCGACCAGCAGGACACAAAGACACGCGGTGGCCCGCGTCCGGGTGTTGCGGCGTGCCTGCAAGCTGCGCAAGCCTCGCAGCAACAGCTGCGCTCCGCGCCGGTCGGCCGCGGCTTCGCGCCACGCGCGGAGCAACGCTTTGAGCTTCGGGCTCATCGGCTTAGAACAGCACCGACGTGACTCGCGAGACGGCTTGCCACGGTGGTTGGCCGTAGTAGTGAACGGCTGTGTAGGCGAACATCGATCCCGCAGCGACGGCCGTGATCACCATCACCGCCGCGGCGACCGCCTTCGGACTCAGTCGCAGCCGCGCCCCACCGATCCCTGCGAAGACCGGCACGGCAAGAATCAGTACGAGCGTGAAGTAGCGCCCGTGCATGCCGCTGATCTCATCGCTGCCAACGGCGCTCCAGGTGATGTAGAGCGCCACGGCTGTCGCGAGGAAGTAAACGAGGAGCGTGCTGCCGAGCCACGCTCGCATTCGCCCCGCGACCGCGGAGCCCTCGCTGCTGCCGGCCGCGAGGATCAAGAACAGGGCGAGCCAGATGATCGCGAACCACTCCGGAAGTCCCATCTCGCCGACCGTGCCGACGACGCCGTTGAGCTTGAACAGGTTCCCGTTGATCGCTGTCTGCCACAGCAGCGCCGGGAGCAGGTAGAAGTGCGTCAGGAGGTAGTGCTCCTGACCTGGTTCGCTCACGTAGACGCGCAGCGACGCGGAGTAGACGACGTTTCGGTAGGGCACGAAATAGGCGTTGGAGGCCGCGTTCCAGAGGACGGCGGCGAGCACGCCGGGGAGCGTGATCGCCGTCACGGCCCGGCGGCGGCCGGCGCCCGTGCCCAGGATCGGCCAGACGATCGCCGTCACCGCGACGACGACCAGGATCAGCGGGAACTTCATCAGGCCGATCACCACGCCGAGCCCCCCGAGCAGCGCGAGCTCGCCATTTCGCGGCGCTTCGCCGCGGTCCGCCAGCCCCAGCGCATAGGCGATCGTCACCGCGACCACACCGAGTGTCGTCGCGTCGGCCGAGATCGCCGCTCCCTGTGAGAGCGCGGTCGGCACGAGCAGGACCAGTGCGAAGAGCCACTTCCAGCGCGGCGCGATCGCGACGGCTGCCGTGATCAGCGTCGCCCAGACCATCCCGCCGAGCAGGCGCGCGGCGAACAGGCTCGCGATCACCGGCTCGGCGATGTGCCGGCCGATCCAGAAGACGATCATCGCCGGCACGTAGTTGATTGGTGAGTAGAGCGCGGTGTTCTCGAAATGCGCGAACGTCCGCGGGGCTCCTCCCAGTGTCGCGCCGAGCAGCCGGGTGTAGGCGTTCGGGTTGAACTGCTTGGGGATGCCCTTGTGGTGCGACACCGCGTAGAGGCGGTTGAGGACGTGGACGAGGGCGAACGGCAGCTTGCCGCCCGCACGACGCTTCGGCAGCAGGCGGCCCGTCAGCTTGCCGCGGCATGGCAGCAGGTGCCGGTGGCTGGCGCAGCGCACCACCTCCGGGAACAGCTTCCCGAGCGAGAGCTGATAGGCGCGGAACGCGTGCTGTGCCTCGTCCGGGCCGAACCCGAGCGGGACGACGAACGACATGTAGAGCACCGAAATGACCGCGACGCCGGCGGTCCAGGCAACCGGACCTGATGGACGAGGCGAGCGGCTCACAACCGCATGGCACGGTATCGAAACCATCGGCGGGCGGTTTGGCCCGCACCACGCGTCGCGGATCGACCGCTTCCGCTGCGCTACAGGCTGCTGGTACTAAGACTCACAGTGCAGTGGCCCCCTGCGCGACATGCGTGGCGATTGCATCGGCGAGGCGTGCCGCGAGGTCGGGAACCGCGATGCCCTTACGCAGGAACGAGATCGCCCCGGCCTGCACGAACTGCAAGACCGCCTCGCTCGAATCGTCAGCGGTCAGGATCACGATCGCGGTCTCGGGCGACTCGCGCGCAATACCGCGCGTGGCGTGGAGACCACCGCCCGGCATATCGACGTCGAGGACGGCGACGGCGGGATGATGCTCGCGGGCGAGCGCGACAGCGCTCCCCGCATCGTCTGCGGCACCCACGATCGCAAAGGTCTCCTCGAGCTGCAGCGAGAGCATCAG
>Ga0302178_10001038_pt1 | contig 24095 bp, 28 predicted proteins | sample I_Palsa_E1_3_FD_198790 | JGI IMG/M metagenome (GOLD analysis project Ga0302178, IMG submission 198790) | Peat permafrost microbial communities from Stordalen Mire near Abisko, Sweden - I_Palsa_E1_3 | ecosystem: Environmental > Terrestrial > Soil > Palsa > Peat permafrost | place: Sweden... | reverse complement strand
ATGAGAAGGTACGGCTCATGAATGTTTTCAGTGGCGGACTTTATCGGCGAGGTGACGCGGTCAGCGGAGCTGGTGGCTCAAGTCAAAGGGTGAAAATTCACGGTGTCCCCTGTGACGAAGAGTTGGCTGTTAGCGGGGACCGGAACCTCCTCTATGCAGCGGTCGGGACTTGCCGCGGTACGCTATGACTGGCCCAAGACGCTGAACGTCATCCGACCTATGGTAGATGAAGAGGGGTTGCCCCGCCTTGACTTTATCCTCGCGCCTTTCACTACAACGCTCAAGCGTCTGTGTGATTAGCAATAAGCATTAAGGCCTTCAGGTTCATCATGTGGCCCAACGGTATGACGACCATCGCATTCGCCACGTCATCCGGATTTGCAAGCGGGGTTCAACTGACTTTCTCGCCGCATCAGCAGCAATGCAATAGGTTGGCGCGTGGACACTCCTTCCATCGGGCCTCGCCGTCGTTGCGAGACAGGCAATTCGTTTCAGATGCGAAGGCATGTCAGACCAGGGACGAAGTTCACTCATCCGGCCTGGGCGCGTCTTCCATAGCAACCTCTGGAAGAACTGTTGCGACCCGCAGTGCGTGAGTGTTGAGCAGTCGATATAGCGTTACGCGAGAAATCCCCAGATCCTTCGCTGCATCGCCAAGGCGTCCTCGATGTCGCAGCAATGCCAGTTCGATAGCTTGGCGTTCAGCAGCTTCGCGCGCGCGTGCCAGCGACATCGGCGCGCCCGCGACATGCTCCCCGAGTTCGAGATCGACCGCGTGGATCTGGCGCCCGTCGGACATGACGATCGCGCGGCGCACGCGGTTGATCAATTCGCGCACGTTGCCCGGCCAGCCATAGATGTGGATCGCGGCGATCGCGTCGGGCGCAAATCCTCGCACTCGACGACTGGCGTCCATCTTGAAGCGCTCGAGTATGTGGTTGGCAAGCAACTCGATATCTTTACCACGCGCGCGCAGCGGAGGTTCTTTGATCTGCAGGACGCACAAGCGGTGGAACAGGTCGGCCCGAAAACGACCATCGATCATGGCCGTCTGCATCTCCACGTGCGTCGCGCAGATGATGCGCACATCGACGGGGGTGGGGGCGTGGCCACCGAGCCGCTCGACCGTGCGCTCTTGCAGGAAGCGCAACAAGCTCGCTTGGCTTTCGAGGGGCAGGTCTCCGATCTCATCGAGAAAAAGTGTGCCGCCATCTGCGGCCTCCACCCGACCGATCTTGCGCTGATTGGCACCTGTGAAGGCGCCGCGTTCATAGCCAAATAATTCCGATTGGAGAAGGTGAGTGGGAATAGCACCGCAGTTGATCGCGATGAACGGCCGATCGCAGCGCACCGAATTGGCGTGAATGGCAAGCGCGGTCAATTCTTTGCCGGTTCCCGACTCGCCGGAGATGAACACGGGCGCGTCGGTCATTGCAACCTTCCGGACAGAACGGAACAGCGCAAGCATTGCGTCGCACGATCCGATCATGTGGCCCTCTGAGTGACCGCTGGGCTGTTCCTTCCAAGCGCGCTCCGCCAACGAGGCCATGCCGTACGCGTGGCCGATGGCGTCGATGATCCGATCGTTTGATGCCGGCAACGCGACGTAAGCGAAGAAAAAATCACGAATCAGCTGGAGCACGCCTGGGTCTTCAATGTTGGTCGGATGGCATATCGCCACCCATCCGATTTGCGAATGAGAAAGCAACCCGCGAAGAGCTGGAAAATCCAGCGGCCGCTGGAACGTTGAGAAATCAAACAGCCCCGCCGACGCACTGTCGAATCGGCGCGTGATTCCAAAGCCGTCGTCCGGCTCGATCGTCTCAACCTGCCATGCACGCTCCTCGAGGAGCGCTTGCAGAGACGCAACCACTTTGTCGCCGACATAGTAGAGCGTTCTCACATCCTCGTTCATCGTTCTCTCTAATGGTTATGCTTAATACAGAGGGCATGGCGCCAAGGACCGGGTTGAATCCGACAACCTTCCGCAAACGCGCTAGCGAGTGGGTGCTTGAGGCCATCGGCCTGACGATTGCACGCTAGCGGATCTGCACAGTCACGAAATTCCGAAGCACGTTCATCCGACGTGCACTGCAAGGTGTGCACACCCATGAGGTCTTGAATCGCGGCGTTGGATCTGACGGTAGGGACGGTGCTCCCGGTCTGTTTCAGAGGGAGTGACCGCCCCCCGTACCCGGTAACGGGCCACCATAAAGGGGGAGGCTAATCGTAAATGCACAACCTTTTCCGGGCATGTTGCGAGCGGTCAGGCTTCCTCCATTCAGTTCGACATTTTTTCTGGCAAAAGCCAAGCCAAGGCCGAGTCCGCTTCTGTCATTGGTGCTCTGTGTAAAAGGCAAGAATATGCCTTCCGTATCCCCTTTAGGCAGGCCGCCACAGTGGTCAACGACATCGATCATGATGCGGTCCGCCGCTGTATGTACATTCAAAAAGACGGCAGTGTGTGCACGGGTGAATTTGAAGGCGTTTTGCACCAGACTACCGAGAGCTGCATATAGCAGATCTCGATTCCCCCTGGCATTAAGATCTGGATGAACGGCTGCAACAAGGAGCGAGCATCCGCGTACCTGTGCAGCCAGCTCCGCAGCAAATTTGATCTCTTCGATGAACTCGGCGACGGAAAACACTTCCCCGCAGGGGGAAACCCCGGACGTTGAGCGTGTCTCGGCTAGCGCTCGATCGATCAAATCGCGAAGCTCAAACAGGCCGTGTTCGAGAACCGAGCCGGTTGCACCCTTAAGACTTAAATTGCTGGCCTTAGCTGCCGCAAAAGCAAGCATTGCTGTCCCGAGACGGCTTCGTAGATCCTCGGCCAAGTACTCTATCTTTTCGGTCATATCGAGCGCGGTGTTATGAGCCGATTTGGCATCACGCTGCGTGGTGTACTCGACAACAGCGCTCGCTATTGCATTTTCCAGGCAGCGGGTGAGCGTTCTGAATTCATCGACCACAAATTGCACCTCGCGCTCACAAGCAAGGTCCGTGATTGCCTGACACAGATCGCCATAGCTATGTACGAGCTGATCGATCGAAAATCCGAGAACAAGTAGTTCGCGCCCGTGCTTTGCAGCCGATCCGTCTACGTTGTCGTGGGGCAGCTCGCTCGCCAACAGGCCGTGATTTTCACCGCGGGTCATGGGATCGCTCGTCTGTTCGATTTTAAGCGTCTCGATCAATTGATCCAGGAACAATGGAACGCCGTTTTGCAGTTGTTCTTTGCTTATCGTGCGGCCAGATCGCCGAGCGACTTTCCTCCTGCACCGGTCAATCAATGCTGTGCGGTTATTCACCAAGAATTCGTGCATCATTGCGTCACCTTGAGCGTAATTTAGCAACGCCATTTGCAGAAATATCGATCGATCCGGCGCACTCCGCGAGAACAAAGGCAGTTGCGTGCGAGGAATCGACGGTCAATCTGGGGTCTGCGCTTCTATCTCGTTCCACTGCATTTCCCGTTTCACGCGACCTGTTCCGGCGGATGTGCCGCGAAGCGCAGCCGGAGGCCTTAGCGAGAATGCCTATCAGGCGGCCGGTGTAAGGGTCGCGTAGCCCTTTGCGGCAGTCTCCGGGATTGTTTGTATCTTCGCAAAGTCAACGGCTTTGACCAGATGATGGTCAAAGCCGGCGCCTAGCGCGAGTTGTCGGTCCGACTCTTGTCCATATCCAGTTATAGCAACCAGTACGATATCGGTCAGTCTCTTCTGCTGTCGTATCCAGGTGGGCACTTCATTCAGGATTTTGTCGAAGAAAAAAGTCATGCCCACTCCGTTATTCTTTGATTCTGTTTTAAGCTTCAATGGTTGCCACGGCCGCGGCAAATCCATTGCTTTGGCACAGCAGGCTCTTCCAGGAAAGCAAATTCGTTTAAGTCGAAGCGGACAATTGGTGCGGTAAAAAAGACAACCGTCGTAGGTAGAAGTTATTCGTTGCAACTTCTTGGAATAAGGCCACGTTTTAAACGTGAAAAACTCTGCAATGTTACTGTTGACGCTTGGAAAGCAAGCTTACATTCAGCGGGTAAGATCAGAGACTCTAAATTGATTAGACTATTTGTCTCCGCTCCGATTACGCCGAAGTCAAAAAACTTATCCCGATGTTATTTAATCAGGAACAAGATGTAGAGTACCTGAAATAATGGCGGGCGAACAAACATTTGAGACGAACAGAAATCGCATTCGGCCAAAGTGAAACACTGTTTCGGGCTTTAGGGAACGGCGAACAACCAGGGAGCACGATTCGATGAAAGTGAGCCTCAACATCGCGTGCATTCCGCTTAGGCTATCTGATCCATTACGAAGAACAGTGTGACTTCATCAGGCAGGCGTTCGAAAGAGGGTTAGCCTTTGTTGATAGCTCGGTGCGAATGACGTAGCAGATCGGTTTCCTTTCGCCCGTATAGATGATGACCAGCGGAAAGGACGAAACTTACATACTGGCCATGCGCCGCAGTAGCTCGCGGGCCTTTCATATCGACGAGCATCGCCTCAATGACAATGCACCCAGAAATCGTCGTCCTGAGACGATTTAGCAATATATTGCGCAGGACTCGACTGCGGTGATGCCAATATTCGAATCGCTGAAAAGCTGGATGATGTTCCGGCATCCTCGCGTCCTTGGGCGTCAGGTCTGCGCTGGGGATGCACCCTCGAAGCTGCGCTTCGCCAGATCACGTTTGTCAACGAACGCCTTGTTGTGTGGAGAAGGCCGAGGGAACGTGTCCGAGTCGGTTGTCGTTGGGCTGGATCCGCCACGAGGAGACGGTCGAACCGTGTGCTCGAATCATTGAAAATCACCACTTTCCGCCTGAGCCGGTCTTAAATGAGCACGATCGATCGCTGTTAAAACCTGCAAGCGTTTCCGCCGAGTTACGTCGCGACCCCAGGGCAGAATGATCGCCGGCAAGCAGCCAATATTGGACCTCCTTTGTTCGTTTAGCTGTCGGTGTTGCGGGGATGCCAGGAAGATTTTGCGGCGATCTCAACACTTTCAGGTGGTGGGCGACTTTTGACCCCCGGCGGCCGCGCTTCGGGTAACGTCGCGCCAAGCACCTGGAAGATCGGTTGTATAAGATCGGCCAACTTCCAGCGATAGAAAGCACCGTAGCATGTGCTGTGCGGCGGATAGCTGCTGGGCAGGGCCGTCCAACTGGTCTTGTATCGACTGATCCAAAAGATCGAGTCGACGATGCCGCGCAAACGCGGATGTTTGCTGCACGCAGCGCCCGCGCGATTTAGTTCCGAGTAAACGAATGCCCATTCCACATCCGTTAGCTTCCTGGTTTCGTCGTGAATCATGGCACCTCCTCTAGACCGTATATGGAAAAGAATCCCGAAGTTGACCGCGCGGCTAGCGTGGCTGCATCGTTGCTGCTTATCCCTCTTCTTTGAGGTGCCTTTATTCGCAGTAGCTAATCTTCATTTAGTAACGCTGAGCGAATATTGATGCGGCACTGCCCGAATCGCCACTGCGCATGAACTACCTTAGGCGCGTAAGTCGATAAAAGATACTTATTACGGGCGAGTTACATCTGGTCACCATCCGTCATTACCTCATCGGAACACTCAATGGTTTGACAATGACAAGCGTCGCTCCCCGAGTGTCTGATCCGACTAACGGCAACCTCCGCAATCTGGCCGAGGCATGACCACATATGGTGTTACTCCGCCAAACGCATCGACGTCCGCTTGCGAGCAGCGCATCCACCCTTTAACGTGGGCCTAGGGCATCATCGAGCCCCGGCGCACAAAAGCGACTTCGGCCCGGGTTCTGTAAAAGCACAAGCCGAATACAGTTTTGTAGACACTACTACACCCTATTTTCCAGCCGTATTTTGGTGGCGCTTCTACGATTACTGAACTTTCCTCATCCAGCGAAGTCCCTGTTGCTGCCAGTCTTACTCAGTGCGATCGAGCGAATAAAGAGGACCACGCGTCTGATAGCTGCGGGCATTTCGACAGCAGCCTGCTTTTTCCGCTTCCGCAGAATGCGCGGATTGCTAGTCGCTACGCTCCAGAGTGGAGAGTGGTCAGCGCAAGCGCAAAATTAAAATGATGCAAAATCCCAATATACAAGGCGACTAGGCACAGAAGAAATGCGAAACCTACCTGCTTCACCGGACTCGCGAGAGTCGCTGGCACGCGATATAGGTGCGGTGTCGCACCTCGGGCAGTGCCGCCGATTCTACAAACGATCTGCGATGAGATTGGAATGGTGTTCGCCGCCGTCACGCGAGTTACGAACGTTACATGGACCGCGTGCGCCGTTCACGATACCGTTACTGGCGGACAACTGGAACTGGGAACGACACTCTGCTATGAGTCTCGCGCAGCCCGCGCGCCCACCATCATCGACCATTTTAGTGACAATGCGACCTATCGCGACCACCACAGGTCTGCATGTCTACAGGCTCGATAGCTATATCTCGGTCGCCATCGTCAAGCCGAATGGCGAATATTTCGGGAACCTGTGCGCAATCGACGCAAGGCTAGCAAAAGTATCTGAGCCGCGCGTCGTTCGCATGTTCGAGATGTTTGCGAATTTGAGCGCGATGCAGCTGGATAATGAGCAACACCAGTGGTCAACTGAAGCCCTTCTCACTACGGACCGGGAGATCGAAGCGCGGTTCTGTCGCGATAGGGGCATCTTGATGATGCAGACCCGAAATAATCAAGAATACTAACAAAACCATCGAATAAACCTTCTCGGCGCGGACGGAAGAGGTCCATTTTCGGTTTTCATCTTCCCGTTCATGATCATATGCATTACTTCGATGCCGGACGGGATGATACGGGCGCACCGAAAATCGCTGAAGCCCAGCATCGATAGGGTCAATGGTTTTACCCACCTTATCGACCGCCGGTAGAGAATCCTCCACTGGCCTTTGACTCGGATATACGTTTCGTCCATCCGCCAACTCTTGCCCACCGGCCAGGACCCGGGCGATCCCCGGAGCAAGCGTCTTTCGCGGTGTTTGCGCTTTCTTCATCGCACAGCCAAAGCATATTTGTCAGCCTCGAATACTACCCCTGCCGCCTTAGCGCTACATAACCCGCAAGGAGTAGGCATGTCGATGCCGGTTGCTTTAAGCGCCGCGATACTGGTCTCGTCACCCTTGAGGCCGTAGAGCTTTTCAACAGTCCGCACGAAAAAGAGAAGAAAAAACACCATCTATATGCTCATTAATGATCATATGAATAATCGACGCAGCATCTATTTATTAGATAAATAGAATTCGGTCAAAATTACGCATCAATCTATCAAATAAAAAATTCGAAAATCCGTTCGAAATATTGTACTTAATCGATAGAAATGTCTCGATATCTTATCAATAATGGGATAAAAATAGTCTTCCAAGATCATAGGAGGAGAGTCATTCTTTTTTACGAATTGCATGTTTTGATTCAGTTATGAAACGTTTTTTGTGAATATAATTGGCTCACGCAAAACAAGCTGTAAGAAATACTAGGTCTGTATTGAAGAGAGCCGCGGCAAGAACGCATTTGTTGTGCTAGGGATTGGAGAAGGCGAATTTAATAATGTTTTTACATCAGAACGCTGCAAAAGCTTGTGAACCCTTTACGCTAGGTGGGACGCGGATTTAAGCTTCCGCCGAAGAGCGAGTAGCCGACACCCGGCTGTATTCACGTTCGTCCTCCTTTGGGCTTGGATGTGTCGTGAATCGGATGCGCGGACATACCGCTTTGATATTTAGGCGCGAGCATTTCCGCATAAGCGGAAATGCTCGCGATTTGCAAACAATATGGGCAGCGGAAGAAAGGCTAGTAAGAACAATATGCATGGCAGTGCAAATAAATTGATACCACCTATTTCATTAGCAATGCATATTTTTAGAGTCTGTCCAAGAGGTAACGATTTAGCACTCCATATCTGCGTCAGGAACTCCATCGCGGTGCAGAATTAGTGTGCTTTTCCGGGATAACCAGTCGTTTCGAAGGCGTGATGTCTTCGGTCAGAGCGCGCGATCAGCGATCTGTGGATAGACGTGCGCGCTTCGCCAGCGGCCGAGAGAGGCGAATCGAAGCGCGAACTGACGATCTGGCACGCAGCTATCTGTCAGGGCAGTGAATTTGTTGATTGCATAGAAGTAGTTTTCAGTTTTTATAAATAGGTTTGCGCACGACTTTAGTTAAACAAAGTCGCTGCTTGGCTGACAACGCAGTGTGAGCCGGTCGACGTCCGTTCCGTCGAGGTTGATGAAACCTCCAGGCGGGGGATAACTGCGCGTGCGGCCCAGTCACAGTCGGATATGTGGCAGCGGGACAACTAGCCTGGACAGTTTCTTCGAAGCAAGCTCAATTTCCTGTCGCTGTGACCAGTCAAGACGGATTGGATCACTTATCTATTAATTAGGATGACAGAAATATATAAGGAAATATTTAATTTAATCGGCCGGTTCTCCCTACACGAGAGCCTTGGTCAGAAGTGAACCCGTGGAGTCAACCGCGCGTTCGGCATTGACATGTCGAAGGGTGCCGTTCTTGCAGCACGGCAGCAATCAGCAGCATCCCCGGGTCAAATCTCTCAGCTCCATAAAAAACGCGAACGCGGGACGACTTCGGTCGATCTTGTCGATCCTCGGGGATTACTTGCAGAAGCACAACAGGGATTACAATGAAATATTTAAGACTACTTCCGATTTCAATTGCGACGACGCTGGCGATGTTCGGTGTTGGCAATGCCCAGGCGCAAAGCAGCATCACTGTCAGCGGCGTGAAATACACGTTCTGCGGGAGTGAGAACGGCAACTGCAAATTTTCCGGCAAGGGATCCGTGGTGTTCGGTGCGGTTCCGCCGAACTCGCCGACCGTCATGCTGACTAGCCCGAGTACCTTCACGAACGGCGTCAACTGTTATGTCGGGGCTGTCTCGCAGACCGATCCCGCTTACGGCTACGCAAAATCGTGCTGGGTCAGCCTTGCATCCATCACCACGCCTCCCGTCACGACTCCGCCGGTGACCGCTCCGCCGGTGACCACACCACCCGTGACCACACCACCCGTGACCACACCACCCGTGACCACACCGCCGGTTACGACAACGCCGGTGACAACGCCGGCGACGACGCCATCCGTCACGACGCCGCCAGCTACCACGTCGACTCCAGGTACGACGGCCATCGCACAAACAGCCCAATCCGTCCTCATGCCCCCTAATACCTCGGCAAACCCAAGCTTCGCGGGCTTGCCTAATGGAACCCTGCCTGGCTCGACCAACGTATCCAAGGTCAACGTTCACACCCTGCTTTATCCGGGCAACACGACCAAGGTGCTGGTTCACTATTTGCCGTGGTTCGACGGCGGAAATGACAGTGGCATCAACGTGGGCTACAGTAACAGCGACCCCAATTACATCAACGCATTCTTCTCTGACCTGACAAGTCGCGGCGTAGACGGGGTGATGGTGGATTGGCAGGGGCAGACGGACCAGTCCAATACGCGTTGGTTGGTCGCTCAGCCCATGATTCGAAAGTACCCGAATCTCAGCTACGCCATCATGTTGGATTCCAACATGTTCAACAAGTACTCCGGCAGCAACCAGCAGAAAGTGATGGATGCCATGGCCTATATCAGCGCGCAGTATTTCGCTGATCCCCAGTACCTCAAGTACAACGGCAAGATGGTGGTGGGAGACTTTGCCTTGACGGCGGCAACGGGGATAAACTGGGCGGCTGTTCAAGCAGCTTATCCCAACGTAGCCTTCATTCATTTGGATAACGCCACCTCCCCGGATGGTTTTGGGATCCCTGACAGCGCTGGCTCATTCCTGTGGGTCAACCCTACGGCCGCAAATGTCGCACCTAATGCGGCTGCCATTACTAACTTCTATACCCGCGCCAAAACGCATCCCAACATGGCCGCAACCGGCGGAGCCTACAAGGGCTTCAACAGTCAATATGCGCCGTGGGATGGACAGGTGTATGTGAATCAGCAATGCGGTGCCACGTGGCTGAACATGTTCTCTGCGATCAACCAGCAGTACAGTGCTTCAAACCAGCTCCCGTTTTTGCAACTCGTAACATGGGACGACTACTACGAAGGCACGGAGTTGGAAACGGGTATCGACAACTGCGCGACCTTGAACGTTACCGTCAGCAAGAGCAAGAAAGAGCTCACGGTCAACTTGACCAACCCATCAACGGTGGACCATCTCGAACTCTACTCGCAGGCTGCTGCTGGCAAGTACAACTTGACCAATAGCTTCCCTGCGACCATGGCGAACATCCCGGTTACCGGCGCTGCGGGTACGTACTACCTGAAAGCAGTAGGAAAGCCGTTCATTAAGAACATACTTTCTGCGGCAATCGTCATAAAGTAAGCGCCGTCTGCAAGGTCCAACAGCCACCTTCGGGTGGCTTTTTGCGTTTGTGCGCAAGGACGGTCCAACGGACCGATAGCGCGCGACAAAATCAAACCATGAACGCCGTCGATGGAAACAAACGGCGGCGACGACACGGTAATAAATACCCACGTCGAAGTTGGGTGTGGCAACGCACAGAGCGTTAATCCCTTCATGCACGACATTGGAGGCCTGGCCAAACCCCCCGCCTGGAGATAACAAACGTGAATCGCAACTCAGACGTGCCAACCGTCGTGCGGATTGCACGGAAAGAATTCTCCTGCGCCATATGCGGGGCGGGCCCGTCGAGCATGGGCTTTCTCTTTCATGCGTTTAAAACGGGCAAATTGGAGGAAATCGCCAGAAATGGCCTTCTCGTCATCGACAAGCGCTTCGAGCTAGGCTCGGGCAAGCTCGGTGAGTATGCGAACGTCTCGGGCAATACGGTCGGTAATACCTTCCTCGCTTGCCTCGAACACGAGAAATTTGAAGAGGTATTCGGCGAACTGCGAGACCATCCGCTGTACAAGCGGATGGTTGCGGTTGCCGAAGGACCGCCGAGCCTCTCCGACGCCGGCGAGCTGCTCGCGCTGGCGACCGAGCGGCTGCTCGCTTACCTCACTGCGCGCTACGACGTCACCGTGCTTCGCGGCCGAGAAATCGACACCATTCGCCGCCGTCAGGGCGGTGGTTTCGACATCGGTTATCACGACGTGACTGATCCCGCCGTGCTCAACACCGTTTCAAGCGACACGATCGTAATCAATCTTGGTGGCCTGCAACACGTGGGCGAAATTGACGAACTGTGTCGTGGATTACAACTGCCAGCGCCGGGCGCCGAGATCAAGACCTACGTTTCCGACGATGTCCTCAGCCTGACGACAGCGCAACTGATCGAAACATTCAAGGCCCAATTCGCGCAGAACGGAAAGCGCGGTCCGAACCGGATTTCGGTTCTTGGCGGCTCGCATAGCGCGTTCACCGTCGTGGACCGCCTCGCGATGGAACTCGGCGACGCCGGTCTTGATGAAATTGCGGTGATCCATCGTTCGCCGATTCGTTTGTTTTTCGAAACGATCGAAGAAGCGCGTGCCAATGGCTATGCGGTCAACGAAGCGATGGACGTCTGCCCGGTCACCAAACGCGTGAACCGCGCGGGTGGTTTGCGCTACCGGGCGTTCGACATTGCGCGTTCGATCATGGCGAACGGCCACGTGCCCGGCGCGAAACCGCGCGTTGAACTGATCGAGGCTGATGCAAGTGAGGTGGCTCGATCGCGTGCGGGCGATTGCCTGAGTGAGTCGGTCGCTGTCGTCCACGGTGCGGGGTACGGACCCAACATGTCGAAACTTGTCGATCATTGGGGCGTCCCGATTCCGCTGCAGCTCGGCCAGGGTGGCCTGGTGTCCGATAGGTTCGGTTGCCCATTCGATACAAACGGCGAGTTGGTGCACGGGCTTTTCTCGTTTGGCCTGGGCTCGGGATTTCGCCCCGACGAACAGATCCGGCGTGAGACAGGGTTTGAGGCGGCGTTCCGCGGACGCATCTATGGTGTGTGGGCTTTTCACCATGACTTTGGCGGCCGGGTGTTGAACGGAGTGTTGGACGCGCTGGCGACTCAGGACGCCCACGCGCGAAGCGACGCTGGCGATGCGCAAGTACAGCACCTCCCGGATGTGTCTCAACTAACAACATACGGCGGCACGGATCTCGCGGTCTCTGCGGGAGGTTGAGAAACGCGCGCCCGCCACTTGTTATAAACAGGTCGAGCGGTCGACGGTGGCCCCGCGTAATGCCGCATGCGGGCGCAAGATCCCGCACTTAACCAGTCGCAGCGCTAGTTGCGCCGCGCGGCGCCCGAATGCAAGGTAGGGGTCGGCACGCTACTCAGAACCGGCAGCATGGTCGTCTGATACTCCGGCACCCAGCGACGCAAGTCGTGGCGCACTTCCTCATCGGTCAGCACGCGATGCTGCATCAGCCACGGCAGCAATTCATCGAGGAAATGATTCGGCACCTCGCGCGCCTGCGCGATCCGCAGTTTCGGATGCGGTGCACGGGTGGTCGTTTCGTCATCATCCAGCAACTCTTCGTAGAGCTTTTCGCCCGGCCGCAGGCCCGTGAACACGATCCGGATCTGCTCTTCCGTGAACCCGTACAACCGGATCAGATCTCGCGCCAGACCCACGATCCGTACCGGCTCACCCATATCCAGGATAAAGATCTCGCCGCCACGGCCCATGCTAGACGCCTGCAACACCAGTTGCGCGGCCTCGGGAATGTCATGAAGAAGCGGGTGATTTCCGGATGCGTCACCGTCACTGTGCCGCCCTTCGCAATCTGCTGCTGGAACTTCGGGATCACACTGCCCGCGCTGCCCAGCACATTGCCAAATCTAACTGTCTCGAACTGCGTGCGTGGCGCGATCTGCTGCAACGCCTGGCAGGCCATCTCGGCCAGGCGCTTGCTTGCGCCCATCACGTTGGTCGGGTTGACGGCTTTATCGGTGGAAATCAGCACGAAATGGCTGACTTGATGACGGATCGCAGCGCGCGGGCGCGCCACTCGCAGCGTGCGAAGCACATTGATGTCGCGTGCGAACCGTCTGTGAACTGCTCATCGCCATGAACAGCAGCAACGGTGACACGTTAAATACAGAATTGCGAGCTTAGGCGAAGGCTGCAACATTGCCGAACCGATCGTCACGATCAGCGTACCGCTAGCAACCTCCTTGGAAGTCCGCATTAGATCGGGCACGCTGACCAATACCCACATGCCGCGATATAGCCTGGACGCGCGGAACACAACGGCGTAGACGGGCAACGCCTACATCAGCCCTGAAAGAAAGTGTACTAAGCGCCAAGTGACCGGCAAGCCCCAATTGAACCCGACGGCGTAACCTGCCGACCACGCAGACATCGAACCCGATGCACAGACTGACAACTACGAGGCCTTATACCAAATCTTTCGTGTAAACCTCGAAAGTGCCAAAAATAAATGAATGGCATTTCGCAAAGGCAGAAGGCCTGCCGACGCAAGGTCTAAGCGATATCGGCCGCAAGCCTGGAGCTGGCGATCTCCCTTTGAAGGATGACTAGATGCCACGGAACAGAAATATTATGCCCAACTCCAGCGATTGTCATATTTATATGGCGAAAGCCAGCTATAAAGGACGACGCTATTTAGCTTTAGTGCTCGAGTAATACTGATTGTCACATCCAAATTCCGTCCGATGATTAGGCACGAAAAATCACTTAGACGCCTGACCATGCGACTATATGCCAATCTTTGCTTATACAAGGTGCAATATGCAAAATAGAGGTAATCCAGCCGTGGCCCCAGAGGAGCGATAACTCGAAGCACGATATTACGAAATTTCATTCTTCGATACGATAAATTGGCTAAAATTAATAGGTCAAAATCTAGAAAAACGCGATCGGATTGCTAACCTTCACCCAAAAATCCTGGTGACGGCAGATTTTCTCGAGACTCGCCAACCGCCTCTACCTCTGGCCAGCGTCCTCAACACACCCTAAAACGTACTGCTCCACCAACGATAAGATAAGTCTTTACCAACCGACTTCTGCATATAAACGCAACACCTTGCACTCGAAGCGATGCACAGCTGAACTCGGCCCTGTGTCGATTAACTAGCACTCGCCAGCGCCGATCAAAATTTAATCAATCTTGAATAACCCCCCCAATTCGGCCGAACCACGAAAGAACAGACGTAATACATATAATATTCACAAGGTAAGTCGTCTAACCTTGATGACGCTTACAAGATGAGCTATCGAAATTTTGATAAATAGCTAATCTTGTAATAAATGGAGTGCCGCATCATAACGTTGTGGAAACTGAGTGGCGTTGCACACTATGTTCGACCTTCTTGCCACAGTTATTTCGAGGCCCTCGCACAATGAGAACATTTAGATTGAAAACTTAGCTATTTTTTAACGACTCAATTCTTATCGCCTTAGCTCTTAATAAACTTGGCAAACTCAAGCAAAACTGTGGGTAGCTCTTTATAGATGTATCTAATTATGAAATTTAACTTTTCTGCGTGACCTTGTCCGTCAAATTTTGATGATATCGCATGAATTTTTAAGCTATCGATATGACTTTTTCGCATCTCACTATTTATCGGCCGTTTGATGTCAGATCAAATGTTACTGCATTCGCTTATCGTTAGCTTCTTCAAAATCGCCTCATGATTATTGACGCTGAAAAACATGTTGTTGGCTCACATAAAAAATTTAAACGAGCCTGCTTTTAAATCAATTTATGGCAGTTTTTCTCTACAGAAAACTGCGCAGCATTCGCGCCGCGTGCGAACTTACGAAACACTTCAGACTCTCGCGATTGCATATTCCGTGTGGCAATTGATAAGTAAATCCGGTGCCTGTGCGTCCCTTCGGTCGACACTATAGACTTAATTAAGATCGACATAGTCCAAGATCGCTCTTCGCGATCTGCCAAGATAATCGGAGTGCGCATTTATCTTAGATGTTTAAATTACGTACGAACCTTCGCCGACTTTACACATCCTTATCTCATCCGAGAACGTAGGCAGCAATCAATTGAGAAGGGGCGTTGTATGGAATGTTGTGTTCCCCTCCCAAACGAGACGGAGTGCTACGCCGACGTAACCGCGGCTACCCGCTGAGCTAGAAAGAATAACTTTGCAGCACGCGGCAACCATGTTCCTGCGCTCGTCGCGTGACGCGATAGGGGTCCGGCTTGCCAGCGAACAACAGCTTGCAAGCATATCTTTGCACTTTATCGAAACGACAAGTATTTCTTTGCACATTGGTCGCTTCGCTTAGCCAGTTCGTGTGGCCGACGCTAATCGTGGTTTCGGTCTTTGGTCTAGGCGGGTGCTCATTACGGAGTGCGCTGGGAAGACAGCAGAGAACAGACATCTGCGGAATCGAGTTGGATGACAAAAGGTCAGCCCATTGCAGACATTCGTCGAGACTGTCGAGAATCGGTCAAAGCCTGCAAATTGTCATAGAGTTGTTCGGTGCCACCCAGCTTGCAAACTTTCGTTTGACGTCAATGTAAGAGCGTTGACGATCGATGCCCGGCGATTGTTTGGTGGTCGCAGCAATGAGGCCATGACCGTTCCGGCCGCGTTTGCGTTCGGTGAGCCCCAGCACGCGCGACAGTATCTTTCGTAGGCGCTGTCGCGCGCAGATAGATTCGGGCCAGCCACGGCCTATTTGCCGGGGCCCGAAGATCGGAGCGGAAAAATGATCATGGCTGCGACCAGGCCGAGCGACCCGCCGAGAAGCGTTTCCCAGGCGCGGGCTGCAAGCAGGGGGACTGAGTGCACACCACTTGCAGCAAGCGTTACGATCAACGTAAAAGCGAACGCCGCGCAGGCAATGTCGTAGCGCTCAGGCAAGGCCATCGCATAAATGACCATCGCGAGTGCGGCTGCAGCCCAGATCAGCAGCGGCGCATGCTCAGCAACCGGCAGGCAGGCAAGACCGATTGGAACGCCAATCAGCGTACCGAAAATCCGGCGACGCACACGCTGTATCGTCCCGGTTGCCGAACCTGCGACAACGTAGGTGCATGCGGTGATCGCCCAGGCGGACTCCTCAAGACCAATCAAGCCGTTCAGGGCGACGATGACCAAAGCACCGATGGCCGCCTGCAATCCCATGAAGAACTCCGGCGAGCACCTCCCGGGAGCGGGTGCTGGTCCGCCAGCGAGCACCGCTGTCGCGACAGGCCGCTCTGCGGGGCCGCTTAGCACCCGTGGCACCACCGACGCCAGGGCGGCGATGAGCGCCGCAATTCCAATAGCCCACAGATCACTAATCGTCAGACGGGCGCCGTATGCGAGCAATTCTCCAATATAGATTTGCGATCCGGCTCCGGCGCCGAGGATGCCGAATCGTTTGAGATATCCGACCAGAAACGTGCCGGTCAGGAGAACCAGTTCCGGTCCCGCCCGACCCACTAGTTGCAACGGCCGGGAAAAAACCACGAACAGCCCCGCGCCTAACGCGGCGGCAAAACTCAGCAGCACGAGATCACGGCTCGACTCAGCGCGCATCGTTTTCCCCTCCGACACGCTCGCCCAGAGTGCGAAGCTTCCAGCAAGATAACCCAGTGAGATGCTGCTGGGCACGCTGTGGGCAATATCCTGCAACGTCCCGAGTGCAACCGCAATGCCGTACGCCGTCACGAGCCGCAACCCCTTGATTCGACGGTGCGTGCCGGGGTCGACCCGGTTCAGCCAACGGCCTGCCGCCGCTACTCGCCTCAGGGTGCCCCGGCGCAATTTCCCACCACGATCCACCGAGCCTTGCGAGTTGTCGTTCATGGGCTTCTCCGTGATCGTTTCCAGGGAACACGAGCGGCAACGCAAGTGATTTTGTTAGGAAGCAGACAAAACGGGAAGTATCAAACGGCATGGTAACCCGATGGTGTTGAGACTACTGATGCCGACACGGTCGTGCCGAAAATTCAGCATGGACGATGTCCGGATGTTCGGTGACTGCGAGATTCGCGCCATGCGACACCGTGCTAGCATCAAGCAGTTCGACATCCGGATACAGCTCTTTCGGAAGCAGTTTCAGCCCCGCTCCGAAGAGTGCGTGGTCGTCGACGAGCAGTACGCGCATGCAACGCTCCCAGAAGACATTCCGCGTTAGGACACTCTCACACGGGACCATGGCAACATATGTGGCGCCTTCTGGAGTCGACGGTACACGCCCTGCACTTGCAGGCCGAATATTTGTCAGCGCATTGCCAGACGTCGGCGGATTTCGCCTGATAAAAGTCGATGGTTGAGGCTCGCCAAGAGTTCTGGCGGGCGTTCTTCTCTTTGGCAGCGACGTGCGAATCCAGTCTGAATGTCGTAAGGGTTACAGGCAGCGACGGAGGACAGCGGACTGATCGAAGCCGGTGCTCGAATGAATGCAAAAGCTTAGAACTCGCAAGCAAATTCCCCCCGCGAATGTCCCTTGCACTCAGAAATGTGGCGCACGGCTCGCAAGATAGCGACTGACAGCAACGGGTCGACACTGGTCCTGATTTCCTCCCGGATGATTGCGCGGTACTAAATGAATCGACGCGATAAACCGGGCTCACGTAGGCGTGGTTCGCCTACGGCAAGCTGAAGAACCAGTGCGCCCTTGCGCCGCAATATGTCCACGTAGTGCGGACCAGCACACAGAGAGCAGGCGGAGCGTCAGTGTCATTCTTTTTTCGCCTTCGGTTGTTGGGGTTGCTGCTGCCGGTCAGATCCGCGTTGCGTCGGCGCCCTCGTACATGCGTCCGGGGGCGTTACATAGGGCACATCGTCGCAGCAGCATGCGTACACCGGAAACCCGTACGCGTTCGTGCTGATGATAGTCGTAGGCCCGTGCAGAGAGCACACCGCTTTCATGGCGCTCCTCAAACTCATTGGTTAGCTGGTTCTATCGTACACGCGGCTCGCCAGTTCGGCACGGCCAAATACAGGTTCGCACGTGTGCCGACCGATTTGTCTCACGCATTGTTCTCCGACGGTCGTTTCAAATCATAAATCCTGGAATCCAATCACCAGTGCATCCTATGCATATCTTCGGTTTACCCGATTTCACCGGTCGTCCTCGATACCCTCAGTTTCAACACACCAGTGTCGGGGAGCCTTTGCATCGTTGTGGCATTGTCGGAAACTCAAGGAATGCCAGTGCCGCTATCGTTCGCAGTCAGCGCGAGTGGTGCGGCAGGCCGATCGGCGGGGTACGGCAAGGAGCCGACGTTCGGTGCTTCCGCGCAGATCGTCGGCAATCGTGGGGGAGTTCGTTTGCAAAGTTGCTCACCCCCTTCCGCTCCGCACGCTCGTCGCTATCCACGCAGGCCAATCAGTTTCCTTGCAGATCACAAGCCATGCGCTGCGCAGTGCGGAACCACGGCGGCGTGAGAAACCTTATCGCGCATCGCGTGAGCTGATTGAGGCAGGGGCAGTACAATTTCCGCGTCTATAAGACATTCGTGGAGATGCGCCATGCAGCGTCGATTTCTGCTCCTCATGATGGCGGCGGGATGTCTGGGTGCGGCGTCGGCACTCAGCGCTGCGGCGGACAGCCCCCCATTCGCAGCGCCGCCACCGGTCGTCTATGTGTCCGACTTCGAGCTTGATGCAGTGAACGTGACGCCTGACAGCGGGCCAGGACAGCGTATGCGCCGCCTGCGCGGTCTGCTGCCGAGTGGCCCAGGGCCGATGGGCAAGGACAAGAACCCACAGGACCACGCCAAGGACATCGTGAACGAGATGGCAGACGCGCTGACTGAGGATCTGAAAAAGGGTGGTCTCGATGCGCGCCGTATTGCGCCCGGCCAGCCACTACCCTCAGCGGGCTGGCAAATACGTGGCGTGTTTCTGAGCGTCGACGACGGCAATCGTCTAAGGCGTGCAATGGTCGGTTTTGGTGCGGGCCAGAACGATATTCAGGTAGCAGTATCGTGCGACAGCCTCGCCACTGCCGATTTACCTCCGCTCTATCAGGTAGTCGAGGAGGCCAACAGCAAGGACAAGCCAGGTGCGGTGATCAAACTCAACCCCTATGTGATCGCGGTCAAGTTCGTGATGGCGGGCGGAGACGAGAAACAGACGATCAGGAAAAAATTCGCAGCAGATCTCGAATTCGGTGATCGCGAAGCTGCACGAGATAGCGCAGTGATTGACGCGTTGCTGCCTCGTTCAAGACAGGTCAAACCAGCCTGCCACTGGAGCCGTAGAAAACCGGAGCCCCCCCCGCATCGCCGGTAAAGGAACTGCTGGACAATCTGCGTGGTGCGCAGCGGCGTCCCACATTGAGGGAGCCGGAGCCGTTGCCCTCGCGTGCCTTGTATTGGGCATGCATCGTTTTCGCGTTCGTTCTCGCCGCATTGTCGCTGGTTCACCATCAATACTCAGGGTCAATGCTTGCGGTCGAGATGACAGCCTTAAAGGTTATTTTCGGCGGCCTCGCATCGGTTCGCCAGACTAAGCGAAAAGCGCGCGGGAGAGATGGAAACGCTGCCTGCGCTAATGAAGCCGGCGTCCCAATAAACGGCAATAAACGGGCGCTGCATGTCCGTTGCAGGATGCGGCCGGTGTCCCCTTCGGCTCGACATACGCCAATCACGAGAGACCGGGTTCGGCACGATCGGTCAACGGCCCGCGATTTGGGCCGCAAACAAAATCCAGGCACGACTGATTCCAACACCTACAATTGGGAAACGGACAGTCGGCGAAAGGGGCGCGTTTCGGGTACTAAGCGAGCAATCACTGCGCCTGAATTTTTCTTCGCCAAACAAATGTCTCTCGATCTATTTAGTGAGCCTTGTATGAAACTTGAAATACTCCAGCAGGCAGTCTTGGACTCACGCGATGGCATCACCATTTCCGATAATCTTGTTGGCGATAATCCATTGATTTTTGTGAATCCGGCATTTGAGCGCATGACTGGATATTCCTCCGAAGAAATAACGAACGTAAATTGCCGGTATTTGCAAAACGATGACCGCGAACAGACTGAGCTCAAAATTGTCAAGAACGCTATTGAAGCCGGCCAATATTGCCTCGTGATAGTCCGAAATTATCGCAAAGATGGAACGATGTTTTGGAATGAATTGAGCATCTCGCCGATTTTTGATGCAAACGGAGTCGTAACCAATTTCATCGGGATACAAAAGGATGTGACCGCGAGAGTGTTAATACAGCAGCAATTGCGCGATGAAAATAAATCATTCGCAGAGATAAGGGTGAATCTGGAGCAATTGGCAATCAAGGATGGATTAACAGGTATTTACAATCGCAGGTTCTTTGATGTGCAATTGGAGATTCAATGGAGAATCGCGCGTCGCAATAACGAGCCGCTGACCCTGATTATGATCGATGTAGACCATTTCAAACAGTTTAATGATATTTACGGGCATAATGCGGGCGATGATGCATTGAAACTTATCGCTGACTGTTTAAACAAATCCTTCCTGCGAAGTTCGGATTTTGTGGCTAGGTACGGCGGCGAGGAATTTGTTGTGCTCTCCGTCGGCATGACGCAAGAACAAGCAGCGCTATTTACAGCAACACTATGCCAGCGCGTGCGGGACTTAGGCATCCCGCATTCCGCATCCAGCACCGGGTATATAACCGTTAGCATTGGCTTTTCAGTTCATGCGCCTCTTACACATGACCATTCCAGCGTGCTGCTGGGACGTGCGGATAAAGCCCTTTATGCTGCTAAACAACGGGGCAGAGATCAATCGTTTAGTCTCTAGCTGGGGAGCGAGCCAGTTTTCCCAAACATCGGGCAATCATTCGTAGTCCATCAAAGCCTGTTCGTATGCATTGAATATGCCTCGTATTGATTCCATCTCACCGTGTGAAGGTCTCCTTTGAATGTATGGCCAGCGCCCGTGGGGGCCTGCCTTGGAGAAGCATGAATGTCGCTAAAGGGTCGCGTGCCGCCAATCGCAACCTGGCGAATTTCAAGCTTTGTATGCCCATCGTCGGAGGCAGCACGCGGCCATCTGCCGCCATTCGTTCGCGCGATTGGTCGGTCATTCGGGCGTCGGCTCGTCTCGCGATAGCGGACCGTAACTGCGTCCACGTTTCCGAACGGACGCGCCGTGAAATGGGCACTGGCAGGAACATAACAGTGCTGCCTCCAGATGGAAAGGGCTCGCAGGACTCGTCGCGGAGAGGCTATCTCGGAGATTGCATTTTGCAGCCTGATTCTATCGGTCGCGTTGACCTCTTAATCATTAGCCTGTTAATAGCATGCCCGCGGCGCCAACATACAGAATTCTTCAAACGCCATGTCGGCCGGCGCCCCCGCGCAAGAACTTGGATGCGCCATCGAAATCTGTCGGACCGTCGTTGCGTTTCAGTCCCCCGTTTCCTAATCTGAACGGACAGGCTTGGGTCGACTACGGCTAGCCGTCATCACTCTACGGGAGGTCCGAAGTGTCCTTTGATCGAACTGAGACAGCCGTGGTTTTCATCGACCCGCAAGTCGATGTTTTAAGCAAGAGTGGCAAGAATTGGGGCGCGGTGGGAGCAAGCGTGACAGAGAACAAGACGGTAGAAAACATGTTGCGAATCTTCAAGGCGGCAAAGTCCGCGAAGTTCGCGGTCTTTATCTCGCCACATTACTTTTTCCCGACTGATCGTGTATGGAAATTCAATGGGCCGTTGGAGGCAGATGAATTCGCTACCGGCACGTTTGCGCGTAGTGGTCAGTTGAGTCTGGAAGGATTTGAAGGCTCCGGCGCTGACTGGCTCGACGAATTCAAACCGTACATCAACGACGGTGAGACGGTTGTTGTGAGTCCGCACAAGGTCTTCGGACCGCAAACCAACGATCTGGTCCTTCAACTACGCAAGCGAGGAGTGAGAAAGGTGGTACTGGGAGGCATGCTCGCCAATATGTGCGTCGAGTCACATCTGCGTGATCTGCTCGAACAGGGCTTCGAGGTACATGTTGTTAGCGATGCCACTGCCGGACCGCGTCATCCCGTTTGGGGCGACGGATATAAGGCGGCGATGATCAACTATGCGTTTCTCGCGCACGGCGTGGTGACTACCGACGAAGTCGTGGCTTCGATGGAATGACGCACAAGTAATATCGGTTGACAGTCGAATAGACTGTCGGCCTGGAATGCGCGTTTGCCCCGGTCGCCGAAACAACTCGACAAATTGTGATTGAGCCGGGCCATATGCGATACGCGCGTCAGGTGGGGGACCTGCCAAGACAAGGTAATCTTGAAGTCGCATCGGCTCGGCAATCGTCCGTGACGAAAACAGCAAGGTAAGCAGCGCAAGTGTTAGTCGACGATAAATTCCGATCATGAAGCAGCAATAGCCATGTTCGACGCTAACTTAAACAGGGTGCGCTACGCCGGATCGATGATGAAGGCGAGGTTCCGAATGGCAAGTGGCAGTGCCGCCCTACGGTGTTTCCGCGCGGACTTTGAGCCGTCCGCAGCAGAAACAGGCGTTTTGCTTACTTCGGCAAAAGTACCTTATCCACTACCATGATCACGCCGTTGCTTTGGTACACGTCGTAGGTCGAGATGGCTGCCGTGTTACCGGATTCATCGGCGACAACGATGTTATGCGGACCATTCTCAGAGAAAGAAAGCATCTCGCCATTCACTGTCTTGATATCGGCCTTGCCGCCGCCTTGCTTGATTGCGGCATCGAGCTTCCTGAAGTCGTAACGTCCTGGAATGACGTGGTATGTCAGAATGCTTGTCAGAGTTGCCTTGTTTTCAGGCTTGACCAGATTTTCGACGGTGCCGGCCGGGAGTGCTGCAAACGCCTCGTTCGTGGGGGCAAAAACCGTGAACGGCCCCTTGCTTTTGAGCGTGTCGACGAGGCCAGCGGCCTTCACTGCCGCGACAAGCGTGGTGTGGTCCGCGGAGTTGACCGCGTTATCGACGATATCCTTGCGCGGATACATCGCTTGACCGCCGACCATTACCGTGTCGGCATCGGCAAATGCGTTGGATGCAGCGACAGACAGCCCTGCGATAAGAACGCTCAATATTGCCTTGTTCATGACTATCTCCTCATTGAGCCGCGCTAAAATGTGCGGACATGAATCGATATACGCCGCGCTCGTGGCCGTGGATGCAACTATTGAGGCAACAACCCGCGAGGCAGCGTCCTTGGACAACCTGCGGAGTCTCGTCGAACCCCTGGATGCCTCCAATTTGATCCCAGGGTTGGTTGTGAGGGTGTATGGCGTGGTCGGGTTGCCAGACACTGGAAGACCCGAGCACTTGTTGTTTCATGCGAGAGGACCCTCGAACGTCTCCTTTCTGGAAAGTCGGAGGGCTCTATACAGAGTCGAACTCGGCCGACCGCGTCGGGCAGTCCCTGCCACCAACAGTCGCTCAAAAACCAGATTGAATGACCGCTCGAGGAGGGCAGATCCAACTGGTCAATCGCCGCGCTTGAGAAGCTGTTCAAGTCGTGCAACAGCCTTAGACAGCGCCATCAAACGCAATTCCCTTAGCTGCCGATCATGCTCATTCACGACGATCGTTAAGTTGTGAAGCGTCTGTTCGTCAAACTGACAGGCATCGTCGATCCGCTTATCTTCCAATATTTCGTATAACGACAGTTCAGCGTGGTCAATGACTCCCTGTTCGATTGTTGAGTGCCCGTCTTCCTTTAGGAAGCCAGTCAGCAACGTGACCTCTAGCAAGCAGTTAGCTGCGGCAAGATCTGCACGACCTTGCCTGGCGCCTTCCAGTGCCAACCTGAAACGCAACGAGAGCTTATCCGCCAGCATCTCATCAAGCGGAAGTTGCAGCGCTTTGCTGCTCCGATTGGCAAGCGTGAAGCTATAAAGCGTACTTCGCTTTCTTGGTGAAAGCATCGGTTCACATCCTCAAAAAAGGTCAGCGTAGTGGGAAGACTTGCTTTTACAAAGTCAACGAAGCTGTATGCGTTTGATCGCGAAGATGCAGAAGCAGTCAAGAACCAACGAGCGCGCCCGTTGGATGGTTTCAACGCGTCAAAAGAACCCTAATGGGACTGCGGCGAGGTCGATGCCGCTCTATTCATCGTGATTCAGGCGAGTGTGCATCGTAAAAGGAAAATGGTCGGGCAGGCTCGCGGTGGTAAGTGGTCCATAAAAAGCTTCGATTGCCCCGATTGCCAAGGAAACGGCACGCTTCAGCGATATTGTATGGCTTGCAATAGGTAGTAGCTGATAATA
>Ga0302178_10001036_pt1 | contig 24171 bp, 10 predicted proteins | sample I_Palsa_E1_3_FD_198790 | JGI IMG/M metagenome (GOLD analysis project Ga0302178, IMG submission 198790) | Peat permafrost microbial communities from Stordalen Mire near Abisko, Sweden - I_Palsa_E1_3 | ecosystem: Environmental > Terrestrial > Soil > Palsa > Peat permafrost | place: Sweden... | reverse complement strand
GACCGCGAAACGGCCGGCGGGCACGTCGGCCTCGGAAATCGTGTACGCGCGCTGGAACTCGGTGCTCGACCCCTCGGGGTCGGGGAACCAGAACCGCAGCCAAGCCGCGGGTTCGGCCGCTGCGTCCTGGAACAGGGTCGGCGACTCCATCCGTATCCGCACGAAATGCGGTGCGATCCGGACGGTTTCGAGGACTGTCGCGGTGTGGTCGCGGGCGCCGAAGCCCCGCAGCATCGCACCCTGGAACCCGCGCGCCATCAGCCGTCCATCGCGTCGCGGAGGCTCCGTGGCCGCATATCGGTCCAGTTCTCCTCGACGTACGCCAGACACTCCGCGCGACCGGCCTCACCGAAGACCTTATGCCAGCCGGCCGGCAGGTCGGCGAACGTCGGCCACAAGCTGTGCTGGTCTTCGTCGTTCACCAGCACCAAGAACGTTGCGGTCTCGTCATCGAAGGGATTGGTGCTCATCATCGCTCCTGGTCGAAGAAGTGGCGCTGGAACCTAGATCGGCGCCGAGCACCCGATCGGACAGCAGCCCCAGACAACTGAGGTTGGGAAAGCCCGGACCCTGGTTGAGCCCGGCGAGGTTGGGTAGGAACAGCTTCGGGGACACATCGACGACGGCCAGGTCGTGTCCGATCGCATCCTGTACGCGGTCACCGGTCAGCGGGCCGCCCAAGCCCAGCTCGAGCAGATCGAGCGCATCCTGACTGAACAACGTGGTGAACCACAGCGGGTCGGCGCCCGACCCGTCGATCACCAGGTCGAAACCATGGACGGTCTCGACGTTTTCGCTGCCCCGGTTGGTGGACAGCGTCAGCCGGATCTGCTCGTCGCGACCTACCGCGTGGGCAACCCGTCCGCGCAGATGACGGATGCGATCGTCGGCCAGCAAGGCGTCCTGGACGTTGGACGAGAACACCCCGCGGTCGGTACGGGCAATCGCGTCGCGCCGTTCGTCCACGGTCAGCGCTGTCCAGTCGGTGGGGTCGGAGAACAGGGTGTTCTCGAAGAAGCTCTCGCCGCGGGTGAACAGCGTCACCTGCGGCGAGATCACGGTGATGGTCGAAACCCGGTGCCGGAACAGCTCGTTGAGCATGGCCGCGGCTGTCTCGCCGCCGCCGATGACCGCCACCCGCTCGGCGTTGATCCGCTCCTGCTGGCCCGCGCGATGCCAGAACTGCGCAATCGACAGCACCCGCGGGTTGCCCGGCAACAATGACCGTTCGGCCTGCCCGGGACCGGTGATCATCAAACCGTCAGCGTGCACTGTGGTTTCATCGGTATGCAGCGCCCACTGCTCACCGTCCACGGCGAGACGGTCGACTTCGCCGTACACCACGTTCATGCCGATCTGATCGGCCACCCAGCGCAGGTACTGGCTCCACCGGCGGTGGGTCGGTGCCGGCCGGCCGCGGTCGATCCACTGGGCGAACTGACTGGTGGCGATCAGATACGACTGCCAGCTGTGCCGGGTCATCCGCTCGTCGAGCTCGGCGTTACGGCGCGGCGCCAGCGACGAGCGGTACGGGAAGCCGACGTCTTTTTCCGGGCTTGTCCCCAACCGCTGCGCGCCATCGGTCCAGCCACCGCTGGCTTGCCAGTTGGCGCCGACCCCGATCCGCTCGATGGCGACCACGTTGGGTGCGTCGACACCCATCTCTCTCAGCACGTGCGCCTTGGCGGCGACGGCTACCGCCTTCACCCCGGCGCCCAGCACTGCAAGTGTGGTCATGTCACGATCTCCTCAAGCGCCTGGGTCCAAAGTGTTTGCAATGCAGCGATATCCGACTCGCTGAGGACGTCGGGCAGCGCACGCCACTGAGTTACCAGCACTTGGTGATCGCCGCTGCCCAGCACGGTGGCGACGAGGCTGAGCTCGTAACGCACCGCCAGTTCAGGTTCTGGCAGCGGCGAAACTCCGGTCAGCAGTCCACGATCCAGCCACAGTCCGCTGGTGCCGCCGAATTCGGCACGACCCAGATAGTTCAGCAGCAGCTGCGGTCCGCTGAACTCGGCGAGTCGGCTGGCGGTATCGCCGCGCAAGTAGCGCAGCAGCCCGTAGTCGATGCCGTCGCCGGGGATCGCCGTCAGCAAGTCCCGCACCTGTCGCGGATCCTCGGTGTCCACCCGCAACGGATAGATCGCACTGAGAAGTCCGACTGTCTCGGTGGTGTCCATGACGCCGCCGCGCGCGGCGTCATGGCCGTCGAACAGGGCATCGGCGCGGCCGTGGGTTTCCAGCGCGAGCAACGGCGGCGGGGTCGGCTGGCCGCGGTCTTGTCGCCACCGGGTCACCATGCGCGACGCCGCAGCGATCAGGATCTCGAAGACCGGCAGACCGGACTGCAGCAGCCGCGCAGTGGTGTTCACGTCGAGCATCGCCGTCTGCACCAGCAGCCCACCGGCACGGTCGGTTTCGGGCCTGAGCGATCGCTGACCTAGCTCAGGGTCGTCACCCCCGAGTTGTGCAACCCAATATGGCTCGCTGTCAAGGGATTCAGCTCGCTCGGTCAGAGCGTGGGCCCAGCGGCGACAGCTGGTGTGCTCGCGGACGGGGGCGGGCGTCTTCCCGTCGATGAGTGCATGCAAGGTCGCGTCGAGCTCGCCGAGCACCACCTGCCACGAGACCGGGTCCATGGCCAGAACGTGGGCGGCCAACAGCAGGACACTCTGCCCGCTCGGTGGACGCAACCAGACTGCTGCCAACAGCTTTCCGCGTTCCGGGTCAAGGCTCTCGATGGCAAGGCCGGTGTGGGCGCCGACGGCTGCTTGCAAATCGCCGGACACCGCGACCTCGGTGAGGAGGTCACCGGGTTGTCCGGCGTGCAGAGTCATGGTGGCGCGGTCCAGGCGGCTGCGCAGCACCTCGTGACCGTCAACGATGGTCGTCAGCGCCGTCCGTAGCTGCGCACCGGTCACGTCGACCGGCAGCCGGATGGCTTCAGCCTGCGCCAGTCTGCGCGGCTCGCCGAATTCGTAGAGCCACTTCGCATTGGCCAGTAGCGGGATCGATCCACTTTCGGCTTCTGCATCGTCGGGCGCACCGGCGACTTCGGCAGCCTCGGCGTCGATAGAACCGGCGAGCTCGCGGACGCTGCAACACTCCAGCACCAGCCGGGCGCGCAGCGGGATACCGCGCCGGCGGGCGGACTGTACGACCGAGAGAGCCACGATGCTGTCCAGACCCAGCTCCAGGAAATCAGCGTTCGGGTCGATACGAACGACCTGCAGGATTTCCGCGAGCAAATCGATGAGGGCGGATTCGGTGGCCGTCTCCGGCTCGGTATCGCCCGATTCCGCCAGGGCTGCCGAATCGATTGCCGCCAAGGCAGCTTCGTCCAGTTTTCCGTTGGGAGTAAGTGGGATGTCGTCGACGATGACGATGCGTTGCGGGACCATATAACGGGGCAGCCGGGCGATCAGCATGCGGCGCAACTCGGCGACCGATGGTGATCTTCCCGACGAATCCCGCAGCGCCACATAGGCGGTCAAACGCGGAACGCCTTGCCGCTGGTGCGCCAACACGCTTGCGTGCTGCACTGCCGCATGCGACTCGAGTGCGACCGCGATCTCGGCGGGCTCCACACGATGCCCGCGGATTTTCACCTGCGCATCGGCGCGTCCGACGTACTGCAGAGATCCGTCGGGTTGGCGCCGCACCAAATCGCCGGTGCGATACATGCGTTCGCCGGCGACGAAGGGATCGGCAACGAAGCGCTGCACGGTTTCGGGTGCGCGGCGCAGGTAGCCCCGGGCCAGCTGGGCGCCGCCGAGGTACAGCTCCCCCGCAACCCCGTACGGCAGCGGGCGCAACGCGGAGTCCAGCACGTAGCCGCGGGTGTAGTGGGTTGGCCGTCCGATCGACGGCTCGTCGTGTTGGTCGATCGCGGCGACCACCGCCTCGACGGTGGTTTCGGTGGGGCCGTAGCAGTTGAAGGCCGTCATCGCCGTGCGGCGGCACTGCATCCGAATGAAGGACCACGCACCGCCGCCGAGCGCTTCACCGCCCAGCGCCAGCACCGCCAGTGGCACCCGCGTCAGCAAGCCGGCCCCCCTCAATTGGGCGAACATCGACGGGGTGGTGTCGATCATGTCGACGCCGTGTTCGGCGATGGCCGCCACCAATGCCTCGGCATCGGTTTGGGTGTGTTCGTCGACGACGTGCACGGCGTGCCCGCCGAGCAGTGCGACCAACGGCTGCCAGGCCGCATCGAACGCGAAGGACCACGCATGCGCGATGCGTAGCGGGCGGCCCAGTCGAGTCGCTGCGGGTGTCAGTACATGGTCCAGGTGGTCGTCGGCGTACGCGCCGACCGCGGCGTGGGTTCCAATAACGCCCTTGGGTTCCCCGGTTGTTCCAGAGGTGAACACCACGTAGGCGGCCTGCTGTGGATGGACGTCGACGGGCCGGAAATCGTCGGGACCGTCGGCGGCGAAGTCCTCGTCGATCACGATCGCGGCGCCGCTTTGGCGCAGAATCGAGTTCACCCGTTCCGCCGGCATCCCCGGCTCCAGGTGCACGTACATCGCGCCCGCTTTCAGCGCCGCGAGGATCGCCACAACGTAGTGCGGGCCGCGGGAAAGCTTGATGGCGACCGGAGTTTCAGCACATGCGCCGCGGGCGGCAAGCGCGCCGGCCAGCCGGTTGGCCGTCGCGTCGAGTTCGCCGTAGCTCAGCGCCCCGCCCGCCCAGGTGATGGCCGGGTTGTCGGGTGTCTCGGCGGCGATCGCAGCGAACCGGGTGTGAATCCCCTGCGCCGTCGTCGGTTTCGCCGAACCGGCGCCGAGCGGCGCCGCCTCCTGGGGAAGCAGGACGCTGACGTCGCGCAGCGGGCGATCCCACCGATCCAGCAACCGCTCGGCGGTGGACAGCAGCCGGTCGCCGAGTGCCGAAGCGGTTGTGTTTCCCAGTGCGCCGTCGATCACTTCGACCATCAGGACCAGTCCGTCGTCAGCCATGTGCGCGGCAAGCACGATCGGGAAATGGGTGAGGCTTTCCACCGCGGCGGGCCGGAAACTGACGCCGGTGCTGATCAACTCGTCTTTGGCCGAGATGCCACCGGTCGGGAAATTCTCGTAAACCAGCAGGCTGTCGTACATCTCGCCGACACCGCCCAGTGCCCGCAGCTGCGCATGTCCGAGATAACTGTGTTCGCGCAGTATCGCCGAATCGCGTTGCACGGCGCGGCACTGCTCGCCGACCATGGCGGCGCTGTTCAGTCGCACCCGCAACGGCACGGTGTTGATGAACAGGCCAACCATGGTCTCGACGCCGACCAACTCGGCGGGCCGGCCCGACACCGTCACCCCGAACACGACATCGGCGCGGTCGGTCAGGCGGGACAAGATCACCGCCCAAGCCATCTGCAGCAACGTATTCAGCGTCACCCCGCGTGACCGTGCACCCGCGACCAGTCGCTCGGTGGCCTGGGAGCCAAGTTGCAACTCGGTCCGCTGCGGCAGGCGCGTCGACGTGCGTGTGGCGTCCTCGCCGCCGTACGCCGCCGCCAGCAGCGTCGGGCCGGGCAGCTCAGTGAGATGCTCACGCCAAACCCGTTGGCTGGCTTCGTGATCACGGCCGGCGAGCCAGCCGATGTAGTCCCGGTACGGACGTGGCGCAACCCGCAGCGCGCCGGGGTCGCCGCCGGCGCGATACAGGATCATCATCTCGGTAATGAACACCGGCAGCGACCAGCCGTCGATCACGATGTGGTGAGCACTAATCACCAATCGCCAGCGCGCATCCGGCAATTCGATGAGCAGAAACCGGATCGCCGGTAGCCGTTCGAGATCAAACGGGCGTCGCCGTTCATCGGCTTCCAGCGCCTCAATGTCCTCTTCGGCGGCGGTGATCTCCCGCCACGGCAGCTCGACTCGCGACGGCACGATCTGCACGGGTCGTGCGATCCCGCGGCTGAAGAAGCTGGCCCGGAGATTGGGGTGCCGGATCAGCATTTTCGCCGCGCAGTCGCGCAGCAAAGCAACGTCGAGAGCGCCGTAGACGTCGGCCGCCATTCCGATCAAATACGGATCGTCGGCGGGCTCCCCTTCGGTGAATTCGGCTAACGCGGTCAGCGAATACAGGCCCTCCTGAAGAGGGCTCAGCGCCATCACGTCCTCGATGTCAGGCGCGATGTCGGCCTGAGTTTCGGCTTCGGCGGCCGTCATGATGTTCCGTCCCGAGACTTCGACCACAGCTGGGTCACCGCAGCCAAGTCGGTAGCCGACAGACCCGACGTGGTCATCGGCTCGAAGCGAGTTTCACTCGCGTCGGCTCCGTTGTCCGGCGAAGCGCCATCCCCCGATGCTTCTAGCGCGTCCACAGCGGCGGCCAACTGCGCAGGCGTCGGGTTCTCGAAGATCATACGCGGGTTGACCGGCAGACCGACCGCCCTTGCCCGCGAGGCTAGTTGGACCGAAAGGATGCTGTCGCCGCCGAGTGCGAAGAAGTCGTCGAATCGCCCGACGTCGGGAGTCGACAGCAACTCGGCGAACACGGTGGCCAGTGCACGCTCGGTGTCGGTGCGCGACGGTTCGGTGCGGCCGCTGGTGCTGACCGCCGGCCGCGGCAGCCCCGGCCGATTCAGCTTGCCCGACTCGGTTTTCGGCATCGCGTCGAGCACGGTCAGCGACGACGGCACCATGTATCCGGGCAGTGCCGTGCTGAGCGCGGCACGCACCGAGGCGGCGAACGCCGCCTTCTCGGCGTCCTCGGTGATGGCCCGTTGCGGCACAACGTATCCGGCCAGGCTGGTGCCGTCGTGCACCTCCCAGGTCCGCGCGGCCGCGGCGGCGACGCCGTCGGCGGCGGCCAGCGCGGCTTCGACCTCGGCGAGCTCGACCCGGAATCCGCGCACCTGAACCTGGTGGTCGGCGCGACCGGCGAACTCCAATCGGCCGTCTTCGGTCCACCGGGCCAGGTCGCCGCTGCGATACAACCGGCTACCGGGCTCGGCACCAAACGGATGGGCAATGAAACGTGACGCGGTCAGGCCGGGACGCTTCCAGTAACCGCGCGCCAACTGGTCTCCCGCGTAGTACAACTCGCCGACCACGCCAACCGGTACCGGGCGCAGCCCGTCATCCAGCAGATAGGCCTGCGCCCCCGCGACCGGCGACCCGACCAGAGGACTTGGCGGGCTCAGCCGCCCTCGGGACACCGCACCCGAGGTCTCGGTGGAGCCGATGTTGTTCAGCAGCTCGGGACCTTGCCCGACGCCGTCGGCGCATGCGGCCGTCAGCCGCTGCAGTAGCGAGACGCTCACCGGTTCGCCACCGCACACCAGGCGGGCCAGCGACCGCACGGCGTCCGGCGAGCTGTCCACCAAGGCGGACACCAGGCTGGGTACCGCGGTGATTTGCGCGACGGACTCGCGTTTCATCAGCGCCGCAAGAGCTTCCGCGTCGCGGTGTTCGGCGTCGTCGGCCAGGATCATGGTGGCACCCGCGGCCAAACCTGCCAGCAATTCCATGCCGCCTTCGAGAAATGTCATCGAGGCTTGCGAAAGGCGGATGTCTTCTGCTTTCGGCGGATAGTGCCGCAGCTGCCAATCCAGCCGGGCCGCCATCGCACGTTGAGTACCCACCGCGCCCTTGGGCTTTCCGGTCGATCCTGAGGTGAAGACCAGATACATCGGATCGTCGGGACGCGGCAGCCGCGGCATCGACGTCGGCGGCTCCGACCTCTCCATGGCGGCCTGCACCTCGGGATCATCAAGAGAGAGAACGGCAGCCGCATACTGGTCCGGCATGGTGTCGACGGCTTCGACCGTTGCCACCACGACCCGGGGCGCGACGTCGTCGAGCATGAACTGCTTACGTGCCGCCGGATAGGCAGGATCGATCGGGAAATATGCGCCGCCGGCCTTGACGATCGCCAGCAGTGCCACCACCATGTCGAGGCCCCGACGGGTCGACAGCCCGACGAACGATCCCGGACGCACACCGCGATCGGTGAGCAGTGTCGCCAGGTTATCCGAACGGCGATGCAGCGCAACGTAGTCGAGGTCCCCACCTGAACACCGCACCGCGACGCGCCCGGCTCCGCACTGCCTGCTGGCCTCAAGCATTTCCGGCACCGTGCGTGGCCGGTCGGCCGGCGGCTGATCGCCACGACTCCACTCGGCCAGAATCCGGCGCTGCTCGTCCGTGTCCGTCAACACCACGTCGCGCAGACTCTGATCGATGTCTTCGGCGAACTCGGTGACCACCCGAGTCAGCCAGCCGGCCAACCGTTCGATGGTGTTCCGCCGGTAGAGCTCGGTTCGGAAGATGAGGTGGCCGTTGTAGCCTGCGGAGCCGGTGTCGTCGGATCCGTCGGTGCCGAAGAAGTTGACGCTGAGGTCGGCGTGCGCCATGTCGAAAACGGGGTCCAGCGACGTGCATACGGTGTCTTGGCCGTGAGACGCCGATTCGATGACTCGTGAGGCGGGCAGATGATCGCGGACGTGCACGATGACCTGAAAGAGCGGGTTACGCGATAGCGATCGCACCGGGCTGACACTGTCGACCACCCTGTCGAACGGCAGATCCTGGTGAGCGTAGGCGGCCAGCGCGGTCTCGCGCGCCCTGCTCAGCACGTCACGCAGCGTGGGATTGCCACGTAAATCGTTGCGCAGCACCAGAATATTGACGAAAAAGCCGATCAGCTGATCCAGTTCGGCTTCGGTGCGCCCGGCGACCGGCGTGCCCAATGGGATGTCCACGCCGCTTCCCGCCTTGTGCAGGACCACAGCGACCGCAGCCTGCAGCGCCATGAACTCGGTGACGCCCAACTCGCGGCACCGGTCGGCGAGCTTGGCTCGGATCGCCGAATCGATACGGAAGGTCACCGATTCACCGTCGCCGCTGGGCAACGGCGGGCGCGGGAAGTCGGGTCGCAGCCCGCTGTCCTCCGGAAGGCCGGCCAACTGGCTCGTCCAGTAGTCCCGCTGCTCGGCGGCCACCGCCGTCTGCTGGCCGCCCGGCTCACCCAGGAAAGTGCTTTGCCAGGCAGCATAATCCGCATATTGCACACGCAGCGGCGCCCACGACGGGGCCGCACCGTCGCGCCGTGCGCGGTAGGCGGTGATGACGTCGGAGAAGAGCACGCCCGCAGACCAGTGGTCGGACGCGATGTGATGGACGACCAGCGACAGGACATGTTCGCCGGTGTCGCCGGTGTGCAGCACGGCGACCCGGATCGGCCATTCGCGGTCCAGTTCGAAGCAGTGCCGGCGCTCGGCCTCGAGTTGCTCCTGCAACCACTCATCGCCGTCGCCGGCATCTCGGCGCACCGTCAGCTCGGTGACCGGGTTTACCACCTGGTATGGAACGCCCTCGGCATCGATGTAGGTGGTGCGCAGGATCTCGTGACGGACCACCACGTCACCGACCGCGGCGATCAGCGCGTCGATGTCCCACGGTCCATTCAACTTTGCGGCGAACGGGATGTTGTTGATTGGACTCGGCCCGTCGACGCGGTACGCGAACCAGCTACGCAGTTGGGACGCCGACAGCGGCAGTGGTTCGTCGTGGGTGGTCGCAACGAGTTTGGGCCGTGACTGCGCACGGCCACCGGATCGCAGCTCGTCGACCCGCTCTGCCAGCAGTCCGACGGTGGCGAGCTCGAAGATGTCGCGGATACCCAGCTCGACTTCGCATTCCGAACGGATCGCGGTGGCCAGCTTGGTGGCCACCAGCGAGTGCCCGCCGAGATCGAAAAACGAGTCATCCACGCCGACCCGATCGTGACCGAGCAAGCCGGAAAACAGTGCGGCGATCCGGCGTTCGGTCACGGTGGCGGGCTCGCGGTATTGCGCCTTCGCCGCGATTTCAGGCTCCGGCAATGCCGTGCGGTCGATCTTGCCGTGCGTCGTGATCGGTATCTCGTCAAGCACCACATAGGCCGCCGGGGTCATGTAATCCGGCAGCGCTGCCGCTACCCTCGCCCGGATCCGCGCGAGGTCGACGGTGTCGCGGCCGGCGCCGTCGGCGGGAGTCACATAGCCCACCAAGCTCTTGCCCAGGTGTGGCAGGTCCGCGGTCAGCACGACTGCCTGTCCGACGCTGGGATCAACCGAGATGGCCGCGCCGACCTCGCCCAGTTCGATACGGAAGCCGCGGATCTTCACCTGGTCGTCGGCGCGACCGACGAATTCGATATCGCCGTCGGCGTTGCGTCGTGCCAGGTCGCCGGAACGGTACAGCCGGGCGCCGGGCGTGAAGGGATCGGCGACGAAGCGTTCCGCAGTCAGACCGGGCCTGCGATGGTAACCGCGCGCCACATGCGTTCCACCGATGTAGATTTCGCCGATCACGCCCACCGGGACTGGTTGTAGCGCATCGTCGAGGAGATGCACCTGGGTGTTGATCTTGGGCCGGCCGATCGGCACTACCCGGGTGCCCTGCGCGCCCTCCACCGGGTAACTGGTGGCGTTGACCACGGTCTCGGTGGGGCCGTAGAAGTTGTACAACTGCGCGTCGAAGGTGGCGTGAAATTTGTCGGCGATCTCGCCGGGTAGGGGTTCACCACCGATGGGCACCCGACGCAGGGTGCGCCACTGGTTGACGCCGGGCAACGACAGGAACAGGCCGAGTAGCGAGGGAACGAAGTGCATCGAGGTGATGCCCTCGCGTCGCAACAACTCGGTCAGGTATCCGATGTCACGCAGGCCATCCGGTCGCGGAATCACCAGGCGTGCGCCGCAAATCAGCGTGCCGAAGATTTCGCCCATCGACACGTCGAAGCTGGGCGAGGCCACTTGAAGCAGCCGGTCGGTTTCGTCGACTCGGTATTCTTCGCCGAACCAGACGAAGTACTCGGCGATCGGCGCGTGCGGCACCGGAACGCCTTTGGGTAGCCCGGTCGAACCCGAGGTGTAGATCAGATAGGCGGTGTTGTTCGGGCTCAGCGGCCGCACCAGTTCGCCACTCTCCGGAGCGGTCGCCGGATAGTCGGCCAGCCCGGTAACTGGTTCGCGCAAAACCAGTTTCGCCGCCGCGTCATCTAGAATGAATGCCAGTCGATCGTCCGGATAGGTCGGGTCGACCGGCAGGTACACTGCTCCGGCTTTGAGAATCCCCAGCGCGGTGATGACCAATTCCGGCGACTTGTCGAGCAACACCGCCACGCGGTCCTCGGTGCCGGTTCCTTGGCCGATCAGCCAATGCGCCAACCTGTTTGATTCCTCGTCGACATCGCGATAGCTGTATTGACGACCTTCGTAGACGACGGCGACGGCGTCCGGTGTCAGGGCCGCGCGCGCAGTGACCAGGCCCGGCAGCGTGCTGGCCGGGGTGCTGAAGTTCTCACCCGACGAGACTTGGCACAGCCACGCGGCGTCGTCCTCGCTCATCAGTCCGCACGCCGACAGCGTGATATCCGGATCCGCCAGCACGTTATCCAACAGCACGCCGTAGTGCCGCAGGAGTTGATCCACCAACGGTCGATCCAAAACCTCGACCAGGTACTCGGCTTCGACGACTGCGCCGCGATCCGAACCCTCTGCGGTCCTGGCCAATTCGACCATCAGACTCAGCGGCAATTGGCTGACGTGGCCGCGCAGCTCGGCGCGCTCGCACTGCACGCCCGGCGGGCAGAAGCCGCCGCCGTCGGGCTCGCGTAATCCGAAGCTGACCCGGGTCATTCGCTCGGCCCCGTGCCTGCGGTCCGGGTTGGAGGCACGGACCAGCCATTCCAGGTCGACGCGCGAGTGCGCGAGGGCGCCTACCGCGCCGTCGCGGGTCTGTACCAGGAGCTCGCGGAACGTCAACCGCGGCCGCGGCCGCATCCGCATCACCACGGTGTTGCCGTAATAGCCGATCGCATTCTCGGTCCCGGCGCTGCGATTCAGCACCGGGGTGGCGACCAGGAAGTCGGATGCGTGCGTGTAGCGATGCACCAGCGCGCCGAACGCGGCCATCAACACCATGTACGGGGTGGCGCCGGTTTCCCTGGCCAGCGCCGCGGCACGGTCGATAGTTTCCGCCGATAGCCGCGCAGTGGCCCGCTGCGCGCGCCAGGTGCTGGGCACCACCGAGCCGTTGGGGCCGGGAAGCTCAAGCGGCTCAGGCAGATCCGTCATCAACGAACGCCAATAGGCCCGATCTTCGTCACTGCTTCGGACCGGGTCGGTCGCAACGTTGAGCGGTGTTGCCGCGGTGCTGTCGACGTAGGCGCGGGTGAGGTCGGTGAAGAACGGAGCCCACGAACCATCGTCCCAGGCGACATGGTGCGCGGTGAGCAGCAGGATCAACTCGTCGGTTTCCACCCGCGCGGCCGCGACCCGCAGCGGCGAATCCGTGGTCAGGTCGAACGGCTGCGCAAACTGCCGCTGTGCCAGCACTTCCAGCCTGAGCCGACGGGCCTGCACGGCGAGCCCGGACAGGTCGTGCTCCGCCCAGCCCGGTCGCAGATCGTCACGAATCACCGGATACGGATTGCCGTCACCGTCGGTCTGGTAAGTCGTGCGCAAGATCGGGTGACGCGCCGCGACGTCTTCCACCGCCTGCCGCAGCCGCGCGACGTCGACGTTGCCGGTGACGCGATAGGAGACGCAGATGTTGAGCAGCGCGCTGTCGGGGTCGACTGACTGGACGAACCACATCCGGCGTTGGCCATCGGACATCTCCGGAAGCTGCTTGGTATCCGTCGCAGAGTCGGCGTCCTCGGTGACCTCCGGTCGAGCCAGGCCACGCTCAGCGACCTTGCGGCGCAACAATTCCAGGCGTTGTGCGTCGAGCGTGCCGAGGTCGGTGGTGTCAGTCACGCGTGGATTCCAACCTTCCTGATGTCTTGGCCGTTGGTCGACCCAGAGCCCAAGACGTCGATCAATTCTTTGACGGTGATTCCGCCGAGCATCCGCGCCACCGGAGCCGAGTGACCCACTGCCCGGCGCAGGCGTCGGCGCAGATCGAGCGCCAACAGCGAATCCAGACCGAGGTCAATGAGCGATGCGGTCGGGTCGATCGACACCGAATCGTCCACACGTAGTGTCGCCGCGAGCTCGGCGCGTACGACGTCGGCGAGCGGTCGCCCGCCGGAGTGGTTGCGCCGCTGGGCATTCGCCATGTCTGTCGGAGTATGGAACGGCATCGAGATTCCCTGGCTCTCGAAGAACACCCGAAGCCGGTCCAAGTCCGCATCGAAGATCAGCGGATCGTTGCCATACCGACCCAGACTGGCGTCCACCGCGAACTCGGGACGCATGGCAACGAGACCCGAGCGCTGAGTGCGGGCGATCTCATCCGCCGTCACGACTCCCGCGTCCTGCCACAGTCCCCATCGAATCGCCGTGCAGTCCAGGCCCCTTGAACGCAGCTGGGCAGCCAGCACGTCGAGGATCCGGTTCGACGCCGCGTATGCGGCGTGGCCGTGACCACCCCAGACCCCAAACACCGACGAGCAAGTCAAGATCCGGCAGTCCGGCTGCAACGGCCACAAGTCGGCCATCACCGCCAGCCCCGTTACCTTCGCGGCACACACCGCCGCGACGTCGGCACCGGTGAGGTCGGCGTGGAAGGATGCCGCGGCGATTCCGGCGGCGTGGATCAGCATCGACGCGCCGGTGCCGGCGTATTCGGCGGCGACGGCCGATACCGCCGAGCGATCGGTGACATCGCACTGCGGCGCAAACACTTGCACGTCACGTTGCCCGGCCAGCCGGCTCAGCACCTCGGTTTCTACACCGTTGCGGCTCAACAGGACTACGCGGCGCGCACCGTGTTCGATGCAGTACTGCGCGTAACGCTGACCGATCGCTCCGCTGCCGCCCGTTATCACCACGTTCTCCAGCGCGGCCGCATCGAGCGGTCGCGTGGTCACGGAATCGAGATGCTCGCGCAGAGTCCGGACGAAGCGTTCCGGCGCAGACGTGCCGTCAACGGTGTTGACGCGCAAAGCCATCACACCGGCGTCGCCGAGTAGCGCGTCGATGACAACGGCCGCGGTCTGCTCGTCGACCTCGCCGGCGGGCAGGTCGAGACTTCCGAATGTCTGGTCGCCGAATTCGAAGCCGACGCTGCGGTGCATGGCGGCCAACGCTGACTGTGCAGGCCGGGGATCCGCGTCACCGGGCAGGACCCTCTCCCCGCCGGCGGTAAGCAGCCACACGGCTCGGCATCGTGGACCGATGATCGCGTCGTAGTCGGGTAGTCCCACATCGCTGCGGGCGGCGATCTGTTCGACAGCGTCCACGGCGTCAGGCTGATTGAGCTCCGGTGCGATCACCGTGACGATTTCCGCCTCATCCGGCGGCACCGACTCGCACCCGTGATGTGTCGCTACGGCCGCGGTCAGTAGCTGCACCAGCGGTGCGCCGCTGGCGCCGACGATCGCGAGGCCGCAGCGAGCCCCGTCGGCCGACGTCGGCAACGCCATTGGCTGCCAATCTTCGACGGCGATGGTCAGCGAGGTAGTCGACTCGGAGACCTTGCCGGTCCCCGGTCCCGGCGCGGCCCACAGATGCACCGCCCGCATTGGAGCATTGGGGAAACCGCGCAGCGGTTGTTGCACACCCGCGGGCAATGCTTCGGCCCATGGGTAGCCGGGATCGGCGATTGCAACGGCGGCGATGTTCGCCGACAACACATCGCTGATCGACCCGTCACGGTGGCCCGAGCCGACAATCACCGCCGAGTCGTCATCGACGAGTTCGACCAGCGGGTACAACAGAGAAGGATGCGCGGATATTTCGATGAAGGTGTCGGCCCCGCATTTCTGGCCGGTTACCACCGCGCGGTCAAAACGCACTCTGCCGCAGAGACTTTCATACCAGTACTGAGCGAAATCGACGTCGCTACCGACCTCGGTGCCGGTGGCCGAGCCGATGAAAGCCATCGGGCCCTCGCCGAAGGTCGACGTGGGTAGCAGCTCGTTCAGTTCGGCGCGCAGCGGCCGCAGGGCACTGGTATGGCCTGGATAGTCCACGGTGAGCCGGTGCGCGAACACCCCCCGCTGCTGAGCCAGCTCCGTTACGGCGATCACGGCGTCGTGGTCCCCCGACACCACGGTGGCCGACGGTGCGTTGACCGCGGATACCTCAAGCCAGCCGGGTGTTTCGCCGATCAGCGTGTGCGCCTCGTCGACCCCGGTACCGAGCACTACCATGCCGTAGTGGCCCGTCAACCGGTCGACGGCCGCTGCGCGCGCACCGACCAGTGCGACCGCGTCGGATAACGAGATCTTCTCGGCTACATAGGCCGCCGCGACCTCGCCGAGGCTGTGTCCGATGGTGATATCGGGAAGCACTCCGCAGAATCGCCACTGCGACGCCAAGCTGGCCGCGTGGACGAATTGCGCACCCTGCATCTGGGTCCGTGACCATGTCTGGTCGTCGTCACCCTGCAGGTAAGGCAGCGGCGACACCAACCCGGCCGCGACGAACGCCGCCGTGCAGCGGTCGGCTTCGGCACGATATGCGGGCAGCCGGCGGTAGGCATCGGCCCCCATCGACTGCCACTGGTTACCCTGCCCCGGGAATACGAACGCGGTAGTTGGCGCAACGCTTTTCGAGGACCGCGCGACGAGTGGATGCTCTTCGTCGTGGGCCAGCGCGGACAGGCCGTCCACCAGTTCGCTGCGATTGGCTGCCCGTACTACGGCGCGGTGCCGTCGCACACGTCGCAGGCGGATCAGGGTGGACGCGACTTCTGCCGTCGGATCGTGGTCCGGCGCGATTCGCTCGAGGTAGCCGAGGATCGCCCACGCGTCCTGCGTGATCAGTGTTTCGTCGTGCGCCGAAAGCAGTACCGGCACACGGCCGTCGGGCAGCGGTTGGGCCAGCATCACGCTACCTCTGGTAGCGAGACGATGACGTGGGCGTTGGTGCCGGCGATCCCGAATGCCGATGTGGCTGCCACCCGTTGCCCATTGACGGCAGGCCACGGCGTCAGAGTATTCGCAAGACGCAAACCTTGCTTTTCCCAGTCGATCTCGGGGCTCGCCTCGGCGGCGTGCAAGGTGGGCGGTATCGCGCAGTGCTCGGCAGCCACCAGAATCTTGGCCAGTCCCAATGCGCCACTGGCAGCCAAGGCGTGACCCAGGTTCGATTTCACCGATCCCAACAGGGCGCCGCGCCCGGGTTCGGTGTCGCCGTATGTCTGTGCCAACGACCGCAACTCGGTACGGTCCCCGAGCCTGGTGCCGGTGCCATGCCCTTCGACCATCCCGACCTCGTCGGGACGGACGCCTGCCTCGGCGATGGCGCGGCGGAACAAACTGACCTGGGCCGCGCAGTTCGGCGCGCTCAGACCGGCGCTGCGGCCGTCGTGGTTGGTGGCGCTGCCGCGAACTTCGGCAAGGATGTATCGCCCGTCGCGAAGTGCCGCTGACTTTCGTTGCAGCACGAAGACGGCCGCCCCCTCCGCCCAGACGGTCCCGCTGGCCTGCGCGCTGTAAGCGCGGCAGTGGCCGTCGTCGGACAGGGCGTGCTGCTTGGAGAACTCGACGAAGAACCCCGGCGAGCCCAGCACGTTGACTCCGCCGGCCAGCGCCACGTCGCAGTCACCGTTCTGCAGTCCGCGCACGGCAGCGTGAAAAGCCACCAACGCCGACGCGCACGAAGAGTCAATCGTCACCGCCGGGCCCATCGAACCCAGGGTGTATGCGATCCGGCCGGTTATCACGCTCAACGCCGTCCCGGCGAGCAGATGGCCACTGTATTCAGAGAACTCGGCCATCTCCGGTCCGTAACCGGTGGCAGACGCGCCTAGATAGCAGCCCATATCGTGGCCGGCCATGTCGTCCGGATTGATGCCGCTGTTTTCCAGAGCCCGCCACGACACCCGCAGCGCAACACGCTGCTGGGGATCCATCGCGACCGCCTCACGCGGCGAAATCCCGAAGAACTCCGGATCGAATGTGGTAGCGCCGGTCAGGAATCCGCCACGGTCATGGATCTCTTTGAAACCGTTGCGACGTGATCCGGCGAATAGCTCGCGGACCGACCAGCCGCGATCGGTGGGAAACGGACTCAGTGCCTCGCGGCCGTGAACCAGCAACTCCCAATACGCCTCGGCGGTGTCGATCCCGCCGGGCGCTTCCAGCGCCATCCCGACGATCACGACCGGGTCGCCGCCGGCCGCAAACCTGTCCTCAGCCACCGGCATTCACCTGCGCAGCGACGGCTTCGATGTGGTCGTCGAGGTAGAAGTGTCCGCCGTCATACCAGGACAGGTCGAACGAGCCGGCAGTGTGCTCCTGCCAGAGTTGAAGTTCCGTGGCATCGACGCGTAGGTCGCCGCGGGCTCCCAATACGGAAATGTGGGCCGAGATTTGAATTTCGGGGCTACAGGTATAGCGATTAATCGCCGCATAATCGGCCCGTACCGCGGTGACCAGCAGCTCGGCAAACTCCGGGTCGGCAAGCAGCTCGGCATCTGTCCCACCGAAATCGACGATATCGACGATCAGATCGTCATGGCTGGTGGGCAGATCAGGCTTAGCTTCGACGGCTGACGGCGCCGGGGCCGCCGAAGCCCACAGCCGTTCCACTGCAGCGCCGCGAGATTCGGCGATCCTGGCGAACTCGAAAGCGACGACAGCGCCCATGCTGTGACCGAACAGCCGCAGCGGCGCCATCTGGCGCCACGGACCGGCGACGAACAGACCGCGGGCCAGGTCCTGGACGGTCTGGGCGGCGGGCTCGCGGAGCCGTTCGGCGCGCTGCGGATACTGCACGATGTACGTGTCGCCCGCTGCGGCCAATGCGGCTGCCAGCTTGCGATAGCCCACGGCCGCTCCGCCGGCATGCGGAAACACCACGGTGGCGCCCGCGCGACCTCCCCCGTTGCGGCCAGGTACCCGCTTGATCCAGGTCGGGAATTCCTTCTTCGGCACTGCTGTCAAATTATCGAAAATCATTGCGCTGCTTCATTTCCAGCGATGGCAGCCACAACGTGGCCGGCGTCCATGTGGATGACTTCCAGGTAAAGCTCGGCGACCTGATCGAGCCGGGCCGGGTCGGAATCGCGGCGGCTGAGCATGGCGGCAAGCGCCGAGACGGTCCTGGTGGCGAAGATGTCGGCGACGATCACGTCGGGGGCGTCCAGCCACGCCCGGATACGAGCGATGGTCTGCGTTGCCAGCACCGAATCACCGCCCAAGGCAAAGAAGTCATCGTCGACACCGACCGCGTCCAGGCCGAGCACATCCCCGATGATCGCCGCGAGAGCGGATTCCAGCGGCGTCGATGGGAGACGACGGTCGGGCGCGGCCGCGTCGTTGACGGCAGCGGCGAGTTGGCCCGCGACGATGCGTCGGTCGATCTTGCCGGCGAGCGTGAACGGTATGTACTCCACCAGCGACAGGTGTTGCGGGATCATGTGCGCGGGAACGCGTTCGGCCATCGCTTCGCGGATGAGTTCGACGCTCAGCCGTGGGTCATCTGCCCGGAGAGTTGCGGCCAGAACATCGGCGCCGCCCGCCGTCGTCACCAAGGCGGCGACCGCTATTGACACGCCCGGGATCTGACGCAGCGCAACCTCGACTTCGCCGATTTCGACCCGATAACCGCTGATTTTGACTCGGTGATCGCCGCGTCCCACGAACTCCAGGACCCCGTCTGGCCAGTATCTGGCCAGATCGCCGGTGCGGTACCAGGTCCGGCCGTCGTATTCGACAAACCGTTGGGCAGTGAGATCCGGACGTCCGCGGTAGCCCCGGGCGATGCCGCGTCCGGCTACCCACAGTTCGCCGGCGACCCAGTCGGGGCAATCGGCGCCCACATCGTTGACCACCCGGCAGGCATTGTTGGAAAGCGGCGTGCCGAACGGCAGCGCCGTCAACTCCGATGGGAGTGCGTCGACGTCGCGGATCTCGAAAATAGTGTTGTGGATGGCGGTTTCGGTGGCACCACCCAAGCCGGCGAAGCGCAGCGCGGGCGCCTCGGCCCGAAGGCGGCGAACCACCTCGGGCCGCACCCAGTCACCGCCGGTGGGGATTATCCGCACCGACGAAAGGCGGCCAGCGCCTACCTCACTCAGCATCTCCAGCCAGCCCGGCATGAAGTGCAACACCGTGACTTTGTGAGCGTCGATGAGCCGGGCCCAGGCATCGGGATCGCGCCGCTGCGCCTCGTCGACCACCACGATCGACCCACCAGTCCGCAAGGTGACGAAGATGTCCATCACCGAGATGTCGCCCTCCAGCGTGGACAACGCCAGGCAACGATCCGCCGCGCCGATCTCGAAATGCCGGGCGATGAACTCGACCGTGTTCATCGCGGCGTCGTGGGTTACCTCTACACCCTTGGGCTCCCCGGTGGAGCCCGAGGTGAACAACACGTACGCGAGCGCCGCGGGATCGGTTGTCGCGATGTCGATCTCAGCGTCGGCGGGCGCGCCGGTCAGCACATCAGCAATCGTCAACACAGGCACCGGCAACGAGAGTCGCTCGCCGCCACACATCAGGGCCAGCTTCACCTGACCGGTCTGCAGAATGCGTTCCGCGCGGTCAGGGGGCTGGTCGAGACTGATCGGCAAATACACCCCACCGGCCGCCAGAATCCCCAACAACGCGGGCACCTGTTCAGCGGTTTTGGGACCCATCACCGCAACCGTGTCACCCTCGCGAATCCCGTTCGCGCGCAAGGCCGACGCCAGTGTCAATGCCTGGTCGCGCAACTGGGCGTAGGTAAGGTCACCGGAACTGGCGAAGACCGCCGGCGCGTCCGGCTGCTGTTCAGCGCGGCGAAAGAAGCCCTGGTGCAGGGTCTCTCCGCTGGGGTCGGCGGTTCGGCTGTTGACCGTGTCGCGCACCGCGCGCTGATCGGCCGGCAGCGCCGGCGGATCGGAGACTTCCCACTCGTCGACGGTGAAGGCCAGCCGACGCAGTTCGTCGATGTGATGAGCGAACATCGCGTCGATGACACCCGCCGGGAAGACGTCCTCGCGGATGTCCCAATTCACCATGACGCCGCTATCGAATTCGGTGACCTGAGCGTCGAGCGAAACTTGCGGGCCCTGCGAGATGATCCAGCTCGGCGTGCCGAAAGCCTCAGTGACGTCGCGGCAGAACAGCTCGCCAAGTCCGAGCGCGCTGGTGAACACCACCGGCGCGAGCACCGGGGCGCCCCGGTAACGGCCAAGGTCGCGCAGCACCGAGAGGCCGGGATAACTGGAATGCGTTGCCGCCGTCCGCATCGCGTCCTGCACTGCGTGCGCTCGTGACACCGCATCGGTGGTGCCGGTCAGATCAATGTCGAGCAGCAACGATGATGTGAAGTCGCCGACCAGGCTGTCTACATCGGGATGCAGGGCCTCGCGACCGAACAGCGGCACGTTCAGCAGGAATCGCGATGTGCTCGACCAGCACGCCAAGGTGTGCGCGAAAGCCGCGGCGAACATCATCGCGGGGGTGACACCCAGGTAACGGGCGTGCGCGAACAGCGCGCGTCGAGTTTCCGGATCCAACCACTGCCAGCGTCGAGTGCTGATGCGGGAAAGTAGTTTTCGGCTCGTCGATGGTAGCTTGGGCGGATCCGGCAGCTCAGGGATCCGCTGTGACCACCAGTCCCGGTCAGCGTCGTAAGCGGGCCGCGGTCCGGCCTCCCGCCGCACAATCTCCTGACGGTATTCCCGGTAGCTGTAGCCCAACTCCGAGAGCTGCCGTCCCTGATACAGCGACGCCAGATCGGCCATCAGCGTGCGGTAGCTCATCGCGTCGGCGGCCTGCATGTCCAAATCCACATGCAGGCGCGAGCTTTCGCCGGGCAACAATGAAAGCGTCAGCTCGAACACCTGCCCGTCGAGCTGCTGATGCGACTTCGCTTCCCGAATGCCGGCGAGCCGCTCAGCGACGACGTCGGAGTCGACGTTTCGAAAGTCGTGCACCGTGACCGGGAAACTCGCCGGTTCCTGACCGTCATCGATCTGCTGGGTTCCGTCCGACAGAAACGTCACCCGCAGCATCGGATGACGCGTTGCCAACTTCGCGGCCGCGTCCCGTAGGCGTTCGGGATCGATTGCCCCGCCGTCGAATTCGACATACAGATGCCCGGCCACGCCACCGAGCGGCTGACTGTCGTGGCGTCCCACCCACATGGCGTGCTGCATCGGGGCGAGCGGAATTGCGTCATCGGATGTTCCGGTAGGCACCGCGGCCACGACGTCAGATTCGGCAGTGTTCTGTTTGGCACCGACGAGCAGCGACCATGCCTCAACGGTGGGGTCGGCGGCCAGCGCGGCGAAGTCGACATCGATACCGCGACGACGCCACCGACCGGCGAGTGACATCATCCGAATCGAGTCGAGACCCTGGGTGATGAGGTTGCCGCCGGGGTCGACGGTATCGGCGCTGACGCCGAGCAAATCGGCGACCTCAGCGCACACGTCGCTCGGGCTGCCAGCAACGGAAGCCCTCACCCCACCACTCAACAAACCCAACCCTCCTACTAGTTAGTGGAGGCTAGCCTAAATTGCTGGCTACTTTAATAGTCGGGGTACCCGGCACGCTACTGCCCTCAGCACGAGCTAAGAATCGCCCCCATGCAGCCCCTATCACGCGGGCTGTCACGACCCCGGCCGCTACCCCGGTGTCACGGTCAATTCGCTCAGAGCAGCGGTAATCGCGGTCCAGGCCCAAAAAGTTACCCTAGCCTCAGTAAGGTTAGGTTTACCTATTGTGTCTCAGTCAAATCTCAGGTAGCGTCGCGTCCCGGTTACTTAAAGGAGATGCCGTGCAGCTAGCTCCTCCTTCCGACTCGAAGGCGACTTACGTCAGCCGGCTGATGATCGCCGGTGTCGCGGTAGCGGGCGCCAGCCTGTTCGCGACGACGACGGCTACGTTTTCGGGCTGTTCGGCGGCACGGTGACAAACCCGGCTACCGGTACCTCCGAGACCGGCAGCCTTCTCCAGCAACTTTCGACCGATTTCCAAGGCGGGAACACCCTCCAGGCGTTCAGCGACTTCAACGCGTGGTCATTGGAGACGGTGGACCACACGCTGAATCCCTTGCTGGCTCCTATTGTCGATGAGACCAGCGATAGCGGGGTCACTACCTATTCGATTCCCGTCGAGCTGTCGCAGGTTCAGACGAATTTGCTCGAGACGTTCGGCGATTACGACGAGCTGAAAGCGGCCCTCCAGTCGGTTCTGTCGCCCGAAATCAGTGCCATGTTCGCCCTGACAAACGACGTGGACACTATCGGGACCGAGTTCGCCGCCGGCGACACCGCGCAGGGCCTGTCCGACCTGAACAACCTTTCGTCCGATGTGATCGGTGCCCTCGTCAACGGTTATGACGCCGGCACCAACCCGTTCGACGGCGCTGAGGAGCTGTTCCCCGGTCTGCTCAATGACGGCAGCCTGCTGCAGAGCCTGCTGTTGACCTGGCCCGAACAATTCGTGACGGCGCTGGGCTCACTGGGTGCTTAGCTTCTAAGCAACGGACGTGCTGCGTATCGGTGAGCCGAACTGGAGGCAGAGGGATGTCGTCTTCCCAGCTGGAAGGCTTTGTGCCGTTTTCACCGGACCGCGCGGCGAACTACCGGGCCGCGGGTTACTGGACCGGCCGTAGCGTCGACTCGATTCTGTCCGACGCGGCGCAGAACTGGTCGACGCATGTAGCGGTGGTCGATGCCGACCGGCCGCAGCGACTGACCTTCGCGCAACTCGACGAACGCGCTGACCGCGCAGCGGCGGGCTTGGCGGAGCTGGGCATCGCCGCGGGCGATCGCGCGCTCCTGCAACTGCCGAACAGCTGCGAATTCGCGGTGGCGTTGTTCGCACTGCTACGCCTCGGCGCGATCCCGGTGATGTGCCTGACCGGCCACCGCGCGGCCGAGTTAGGACACTTCGCCGCGGTCAGCGAAGCGACAGCGCTGATAATCACCGATAGCGCAAGCGGTTTCGACTACCGTCCGATGGCACAGGAACTCTCACATGCCCATCCCGGGCTGCGGCACGTCATCGTCGACGGCGACCCGGGACCCTTTACGTCGTGGTCGCAGGTATGCGCAAGCAACGTGGAAGGGCCCGAACCACACAATCCAGATCCCGAGTCCCCCGCATTGCTGCTGGTGTCGGGCGGCACCACCGGCACACCGAAGCTCATCCCCCGCACCCACAACGACTACGTCTACAACGTCACGGCCAGCGCTGAGCTCTGCAAGCTCACCGCCGACGACGTGTATATGGCGGCTTTGCCTGCCGCGCACAACTTTCCGCTGGCCTGCCCCGGACTATTGGGGGCTATCGCGGTAGGCGCGCCCACCGTGTTTCTCAGCAACCCGAGCCCGGAGTCGGCGTTTGGCGCCATCGCGCGCCACGGCGTCACTGTCACCGCGCTGGTGCCGGCATTGGCCAACCTCTGGGCACAGGCCACCGAATGGGAGCCCGAGGCCCCAACCTCGTTGCGGCTGTTACAAGTTGGTGGCGCCAAGCTGGAAGCCAATGATGCTCAACGGGTCCGCAAGACATTGACACCGGGCCTGCAGCAGGTCTTCGGAATGGCCGAAGGTCTGCTGAACTACACCCGGCCCGGCGACCCGCCGAACGTGGTCGACCACACCCAAGGTCGACCGCTCTGCGTCGACGACGAACTGCGCATCGTCGACGACGCCGGCCAACCCGTGCCGGCCGGCACGGAGGGCGAACTGCTGGTGCGGGGTCCGTACACCTTCAACGGATACTTCCGCGCCGAAGAAGCCAACGCGCGCTGCTTCGACTTAGAGGGTTTCTATCGCAGCGGCGATCTCGTCCGTCAACACCCCGACGGGAACTTAGAAGTCACCGGCCGGGTGAAAGACGTCATTCATCGCGGCGGTGAGACCATTCCCGCGGCCGATCTCGAAGAGCACCTGCGAACCCACCCGGCGATCTCGTCAGCGGCGGCGGTAGCGCTGCCCGATCCATACCTGGGCGAAAAGATCTGCGCGGCAGTCGTTTTCTCAGGAAGCCCTGTGACGCTTGCGGAGCTGAACACCTATCTCGACCAGCGCGGCGTCGCTAGGCACGCACGGCCGGATGTCCTGAACGCGATGGCCTCGTTACCGACCACACCGGTCGGCAAGATCGACAAGAAGGCGATCGTCCGGCAATTACACTCTTAAGATTCGGCAGCCGGATTCATCGAGTTCGGACAGAGATTACTTACCTTTGGCCACTAGCCTCAACATCATGAAAGCAAGTCTTGACAGCAATTCGCCTGCGGTAAATGGCCGCGCCGAGGCGAGGCGGTCATTCTTG
>Ga0302178_10001031_pt1 | contig 24263 bp, 24 predicted proteins | sample I_Palsa_E1_3_FD_198790 | JGI IMG/M metagenome (GOLD analysis project Ga0302178, IMG submission 198790) | Peat permafrost microbial communities from Stordalen Mire near Abisko, Sweden - I_Palsa_E1_3 | ecosystem: Environmental > Terrestrial > Soil > Palsa > Peat permafrost | place: Sweden... | reverse complement strand
CGGCGGACGGCTTCCGGGCCGTCCGGACCCTGTTCGCCCGCCGCGCCCTGCAGAACGCGCCTGGCCGGCACCGGCTGCGCCGCGGCAGCCAGCTCAGCTCCAGGACCGCGGGCCGGTGGTCGCTGCTTCCCGGCGCCGCGCCCGACTGTGACCCGGACGAGCTGGCCGAGGCCGTCGCGGAACAGCTCGCCGCCCGGTGGGGCGTGGTGTTCCACGACCTGCTGGTCCGGGAGAACCTCGCCGTGCCGTGGCGGGAGGTGCTGTGGGCGCTGCGGCGGATGGAAGCGCGCGGCACGGTCAGCGGCGGGCGGTTCGTGGCCGGGTTCAGCGGCGAGCAGTTCGCTCACCCGGACGCGGTGGACATGCTGCGCGAGATCAGGAAACGGCCCAGGACCGGTGAGATAACCGAGCTGTCCGCCGCCGATCCGCTGAACCTGATCGGCATCGTGCTGCCGGGCCCTCGGATCCCCGCGGTGGCGACGAACTCCGTCAGCTACACCGACGGCGCCCTGACCCCGGCCGGGCTGACCCCGGCCGGGCTGCCGGGCCAGGCGCACCCGGTCCTGACCGCCTGATCACGCCGCGCGGCCGGCCTGACCGTGACCGGCCCGGCCCGGCCCGGCCCGGCCCGGCCAGGAGACGATAATCACTGGCCTTCCCCCGCCCGCCGACGCTAGGTTCAGCTGGGGCGACGGCAGGGAGGGACCGGTGGACGGGTACAGGCACGAGGTCGTCAGCGCGGACGGCACCCGGATCGGCCTGCTGACAGACGGAGCGGGCCCGCCGCTGCTGCTGGTCCATGGCGGGATGGGCTGCATCGAAAGCTGGCAGTCCATGTGGAGCACGCTGACCGGTCGCTGGCGGGTGACGGCGATGGATCGGCGCGGCCGCGGGTCAAGCGGCGACACCGGACCGTACGAGCTGCGCCGGGAATTCGAGGATGTCGCGGCCGTGGTGGCCAGCATGGCCGGTGACGGGCCGGTCGACGTGTTCGGCCACAGCTACGGCGCGACCTGCGCCCTCGGCGCGGCCGGGCTGGAAGCACCGATACGCCGGCTAGCCCTGTACGAGCCGCCGGGTCCGCAGACCGCGCCGCCGGAGTGGCGGGAAAGGGTTACCGCCATGGTCGACGCCGGCCAGCCCAGCCGCGCGATGATGAGCTTCCTGACAGAGATCATCGCGTTGACCGGCGAGCAGCTCGAGACTCTCAGGAACGCGCCGCTCGGCTATGACATCATGCCGATCGTGGCCGCCACGATGCCCCGGGAGGCGAGGGCGCTGGCCTCGGTCGAACTGCGGGCGCTGGCCGGCGCCGTTACGTCTCCGGTCCTGCTGATCCTCGGCGCGGCGAGCCCGCCGTGGGCGAGCGAAATCACCCATGAGCTGACCGCCGCGCTGCCCGAGAACAAGGTGGCGGTTCTGCCCGGCCAGGGCCACCTGGCCATCGATTCAGCGCCCGGGCTGCTCGCCCGGGCGCTGACCGAGTTCTTCGGCTGACCTGGCCGGGGCCGCGTTCCCCGTCAGGACTGGGTCACCTTGTCGGCGCGGTGCGGCAGCTTCCAGCCCGGACGGACGAAGTGGCAGGTGTACCCGTTGGGGTAGTGCTCGAGGTAGTCCTGGTGCTCGGGCTCGGCCTCCCAGAACGGCCCGGCCGGTGTCACCTCGGTGACCACCTTGCCCGGCCACAGCCCGGAGGCGTCGACGTCGGCGATCGTGTCCTCGGCGACCTGCTTCTGCGCGTCGCTGAGGTAGAAGATGGCCGACCGGTAGCTGGTCCCGGTGTCGTTACCCTGCCGGTTGCGGGTGCTCGGGTCGTGGATCTGGAAGAAGAACTCAAGCAGGTCCCGGTAGGAGATCTTCTCCGGGTCGAAGAGGATCTCGATGGCCTCGGCGTGGGTGCCGTGGTTGCGGTAGGTCGCGTTGGGCACGTTCCCGCCGGTGTAGCCGACCCGGGTGGCGATCACGCCCGGGAGCTTGCGGATCAGGTCCTGCACGCCCCAGAAACAGCCGCCGGCGAGGATGGCCTTCTCGGTCTGGTTGGTCATGATGCACTCCTGGTGTCGTCGGCCTGCTCGAACAGCTTGCGGTACTCGCCGTAACCTTCGCGCTCAAGGTCCTCGAGCGGGACGAAGCGCAGCGCGGCCGAGTTGATGCAGTAACGCAGCCCGCCCGCCTCGGCGGGCCCGTCGGGGAACACGTGACCGAGGTGGCTGTCCCCGTGCGCCGACCGGACCTCGGTCCGGCTCATGAAGAGGCTGCGGTCCTTCTTCTCCACCACGTGGCTCGGCTCGATCGGCACCGTGAAGCTCGGCCAGCCGGAGTGGCTGTCGTACTTGTCGACCGAGGCGAACAGCGGCTCCCCCGAGACGACGTCGACGTAGATGCCCGGCTCCTTGTTGTCCCAGAACTCGTTCCTGAACGCCGGCTCCGTGCCGTTCTTCTGGGTGACCTTGTACTGCTCTGGAGTCAGCCCGGAGATGGCCTCAGGGTCCTTGCGGTAGTTGTCCGCCATGTCAAGCTCCTTCGCCGATGGCGCGGCCCGCTGGTTGCGGGGCGCCACCTATGAAACCCGGCGGCGGCCCCGGCTATTTCACGCCAGGCTGGCGCCCGCCCGGCTGGCCATTCCGCGGTATCCTGGTTACGATATATCTTATTGCCACTGCGAGAGGAGCCTGATCCGGTGTTCCGCAGTCAAGCAGAGCCCTGTTACCCGGAGAACAGCCACCGGGATGGCTGCTACCCGGACAATGCCGCCCTGCCGTCGCGTTTCATGTGCTGGCTCATCGGCCAGGCCAACTCCGGCCAGGCCAGCTCCGGCCAGCCCGATCGCGGCGGTAAGAGGCCGCGCGGGACCGCAGCCCGCCCGGGGAACGCCTCGGCCCGCTGACCGCGCCACGTTAGTTAACGCAGCCGAAACACCGGTTGCCATATCGTGCAGCTATGCGGTTGACCGAACACGAGCAGGAACGCCTGCTCATCACGCTGGCCGCGGACGTGGCCGAGCGCCGCCGGGGCCGGGGCCTGAAGCTGAATCACCCGGAGGCGATCGCGATCCTGACCTCCTTCGTGCTCGAGGGCGCACGGGACGGGCGGCCGGTGGCCGAACTGATGTCCAGCGGCCGTGAGGTGCTGCGCCGCGACGACGTCATGCCGGGTGTGCCCGAGATGGTGGACGAGATCCAGGTCGAGGCGACGTTCCCGGACGGCACCAAGCTGGTCACGCTGCACCACCCGATCCGCTGAAGCCCGATCCGCTGAAGGGAGTAACCGGAGTGATCCCCGGCGAGATCCTCACCCTGGAGGGGACGATCGAACTCGGCCCCGGCCGGGAACGCGTCACCCTGACCGTCGAGAACTCAGGTGACCGGCCGATCCAGGTTGGCTCGCACTACCACTTCGCCGCCGCGAACCCCGCGCTGTCCTTCGACCGGGCCGCGGCCCGCGGTTACCGGCTGGACGTCCCGGCCGGGACATCAGTGCGGTTCGAGCCGGGAGTGTCGCGGGAGGTGTCCCTGGTGGCACTGGCCGGGGCGCGGGTGATCCCGGGCCTGCGGCCCGAATACGCCGGACCCCTCGATGACTGAGATATCCCGGGCCAGGTACGCGGCCCTGTACGGCCCGACCACCGGTGACCGGGTACGGCTCGCCGACACCGACCTGCTGATCGAGGTGACCGAGGACCGCTGCGGCGGCCCGGGGCCGCTGGCCGGGGACGAGGCGATCTTCGGCGGCGGCAAGGTGATCCGCGAGTCGATGGGACAGTCCGTCGCCACCCGGGCGGAGGGCACCCCCGACCTGGTGATCACCGGAGCGGTCGTGCTCGACCACTGGGGCGTGATCAAGGCCGACATCGGCGTGCGCGACGGCCGGATCGTGGCGCTGGGCAAGGCCGGCAATCCCGACACCATGGACGGGGTCACCCCCGAGCTCGTCATCGGCCCATCGACCGAGGTGATCGCGGGCAACGGGCTGATCCTCACCGCGGGCGGCATCGACAGCCACGTGCACCTGATCGCGCCGCAGCAGATCCCGGTCGCGCTGGCGGCCGGGATGACCACGCTAATCGGCGGCGGCACCGGGCCGGCCGAGGGGACCAAGGCGACCACGATCACGCCCGGGGCGTTCTGGCTGGAGATGATGCTGGCCTCAACCACCCAGTGGCCGGTCAACATGGTGCTGCTCGGCAAGGGGAACACGGTCAGCGCCGAAGGCCTGTGGGAGCAGCTGCGGGCCGGGGCGGCCGGGTTCAAGCTGCACGAGGACTGGGGCACGACCCCGGCCGCGATCGACGCCTGCCTGACCGTGGCCCAGGCCGCCGGGGTCCAGGTGGCGATCCACACCGACACCCTGAACGAAGCGGGCTACCTGGAGTCGACGCTGGCGGCCATCGGCGGCCGGCCGATCCACACCTACCACACCGAAGGCGCAGGCGGCGGCCACGCGCCGGACATCATCAAGGTGGCCGCGCACCCCAACGTGCTGCCGTCCTCGACCAACCCGACCCGCCCCTACACCCGGAACACCCTGGACGAGCACCTCGACATGCTGATGGTCTGCCATCACCTGAACGCGTCGATCCCGGAGGACCTGGCGTTCGCCGAGTCGCGCATCCGGCCCTCGACGATGGCGGCCGAAGACGTGCTGCACGACATGGGCGCGATCTCGATGATCGGCTCGGACTCCCAGGCGATGGGGCGGATCGGCGAGACGATCATCAGGACCTGGCAGACCGCGCACGTGATGAAGCAGCGGCGCGGCGCGCTGCCCGGTGACGGCGCCGCCGACAACATGCGGGCCCGCCGCTACGTGGCGAAATACACCATCGGCCCCGCCGTGACGCACGGGCTCGACGCCGAGATCGGCTCGGTGGAACCGGGCAAGCTGGCCGACCTGGTGCTGTGGGAGCCGGCCTTCTTCGGCGTCCGGCCGCACCTGGTGGTCAAGGCCGGCGTGATCGCCTGGGCCAACATGGGCGACGCGAACGCCTCCATCCCGACGCCGCAGCCGCAGCTGCCGCGCCCGATGTTCGGCGCGTTCGGCGCGATGCCCGCCCGGCTCGGCCTGCATTTCGTGTCGCCCGCCGCCCTCGAGGCCGGCCTGGCCGACCGCTGGGACAGCGAGCGGCGCCTGGTGCCGACCCAGGATGTGTCGGGCCTGTCCAAGGCGAGCCTGCCCGAGAACGCCGCCCTGCCGGTGATCGACGTGGACAGCGAGACGTTCGCGGTGCGAGTGGACGGTGAGCTGATCGAGCCGCAGCCGGCCCAGGAGCTGCCGATGGCCCAGCGTTACTTCCTGTTCTAGGCGATGAACACGCTCCTGCTGCTGCTGCTCGACACCCGGGCCCCGGCCGGGGCGCACCACCATTCCGGCGGGATGGAAGCCGCGGTCGGCACCGGCCTGGTGGCCGGGCTCTCCGACCTGGAGGACTTCTGCCAGGCCAGGCTGCGGACGTCGGCGCGGGTCGCGGCGGCGTTCGCCGCCGCCGCCTGCCGACTTCAAGCTAATCCTCCAGAACGAGCACCGCTACCCACCCCTGCCAGCCCCGACGCCCCCCGGGCGGACGCGGAGCCGTGGACCCCGCCGGACGCGTGGCCGGCGCCGGACCCGTGGGCCGAGCTGGATGCCGAGTTCGACGCCCGCACTCCGTCGGCGGCCATGCGCGCCGCGTCGCGCCAGCTCGGCGGCGGACTGCTGCGCCTGCTCCGCTCGCTGCAGCCGGAGGCCGCGCTGGTAACCCCCTGGGCGCGCGGCGGCAGGCTCGCGCCGCACCATCCGCTCGTCCTCGGCGCCGGGGTCAGCCTGGCGGGCGGCTCCCCTGAGCTGGCCGCGCGGGCCGCGGCGCTGGCGGCCTGCGCCAGCCCGGCCAGCGCCGCGGTCCGGCTGCTCGGCCTGGACCCGTTCGCGGTCCAGGCCATGCTGGCCCGGCTGGCGCCCGGCGTCGACGACTGCGCCCGCCGCGCCGCCAAAGACGCCGCGGGCCCGCCATCGTCGCTTCCGGCTGACGGGGCCCCGGCCCTGGACCTGCTCGCCGACTTCCATCTCACCGCGGAGGTGCGTCTGTTTGCGTCCTGAAACGCGTCATGATCACGGCAGCGGCACGCATGATCACGGCCAGCTCGATCGCGCGCCCGCGGACGGGCCGCCGGGGGCGCAGGTGCCCCGGATCGGCATCGGCGGGCCCGTCGGCAGCGGCAAGACGGCGCTGGTCGCCGCGCTGTGCCGGGCGCTGTCGGGCGAGCTGACGATCGGCGTCGTCACCAACGACATCTACACCACCGAAGACGCGGACTTCCTGCGGCGAGCGGGGGTGCTGCCGGACGCACGCATCCGTGCCGTTCAGACTGGGGCATGCCCGCACACCGCCATCCGCGATGACATCAGCGCCAACCTGGACGCCGTCGAGCAGCTCGAGGCCGATCACCCCGGCCTGGAGCTGATCCTGGTCGAAAGCGGCGGCGACAACCTGACCGCGACGTTCTCCTACGGGCTGGTCCACCGCCAGATTTTCGTGATCGACGTGGCGGGCGGCGACAAGGTGCCGCGCAAGGGGGGACCCGGCATCACCCGCTCCGACCTGCTCGTCATCAACAAGACCGACCTGGCCCCGCTGGTCGGGGCGGACCTGGCGGTGATGGCGCGCGACGCCGCGGCGGTCCGCGGCCAGCGGCCGACGGTGTTCACCTCCCTGGTCGCCGACCCGGTGGCGACCGAGGTGGCGGTGTGGATGCGGGCGGTCCGTTCGGCCGTGGCGACGGCAAGACCGCCGGGATGACCGCGTGATCGCCCGGCTCGGTGTGACCGTCTGGCGGCGTTTCACCGCCCGGACGACGACGTGATCGCCCGGACGACTGCCGTCGTCGAGGCGGGCGGCGTGCTCGGCGAGGTGGCCTGCGCGCCGCCGCTGACGCTGCGGCAGGTGCACAGCGAGGCCCGCGACCGCTGCGAGCTGCGTCTGGTCGGGACCGCGGCCGGCCCGCTGGCCGGCGACGACCTGTCGGTCTGGGTGCGATTGCGGCCGGGCGCTAAGGCCACCTTGCGAGCGACCGGGGCCAGCGTGGCTCAGGGCCGGGGGCATGGGGACGCGGCGGCGCTTTCGATCCGCGCCGACCTAGCCGACGGAGCCGACCTGGTCGCTGACCCCGGAGCGCTGGTCGTCTGCCGGGGCAGCCGGATCGACGTCCGCGTCGAGCTGACGCTCGGCGCCGGCGCCGCGGTCGAGTGGCGGGAGCTGATCGTGCTCGGCCGCACCGGGGAACCGCCCGGTGGGGCCACCTTGCGCTGGGACGTGACCCGGCTCGGCCGCCCGGTGCTGCGCCAGTTCCTCGACCTGGACCCGGAGACTGACTCGGCCCGGCCAGCCTGGGCCGGCTTGACCGCGGGCCGCCGGGTGCTCGCCTGCGCGCTGATCGCCGGACCGCCCGCCGCCGGGCCGGATACCGTCGTCGCCGCGGCGACGGCCGTCGCCCAGCGGGTTGATGATCACACCCTGCTGGTCACCGTGCTCGACGACGACGCAGCCCGCGCTACGCGCCAGCTGGACGAGCTGTGCGCCCGGGCCCGGGGCTGAAAACCGTTCGCGCGCCGGGGCGGCCGGGCCAGCCGGGTGCACCCGCCGGGGCAGCGCGGGTGCCGCACTCCCGGCGGTCACGCACCCTGCGACCGCAGCCACGGCTGCTCCCCCTCGCATGCACCAGGGACGTCAGGAACGGGGGCCGACCGGGGCCGACCCGCAGACGGGAGGGCCGCCCGAGAAGGAAAGATCAGGGCGGCCCTCCCTTTGCTGCCGCGCATCCCCCCCAGGTGATGCACAGGCCAGCGGTGCAGGTGCTACCAGATTTCGGGGACGATATGGCCCCCGGGCCGTGGGGGCCCCTGGGACCGTCCCGGCATCTCGGTGGCGCTGGGTCACGGACCTGATGTACGTTTTCCAGCATACGAACTGTACGTTCATAACCGTACAGCGTTATCCTGGGATGAGTCAATGCTGCGGATTCGCAGCTGAGCTCACCGAGGCGAAGAAGAGCTAGATTGGTGGTTATGACGGCGCATGCGATGGGGGACAGGCAAGACCTCCCCGCAGAGCGACCGCCCGCGGCCGCGGCGGCGCTGGAGCCCCCGCTCAACCCGCTGCAGCGGCTGATCCAGCAGCGGCTGCGCGAGCGGGGCTGGTCCTACGGCGAGGTCGCCAAGCGCGGCGGGTTGCCCCGGTCCACCTTGTACACCCTGGCCATGACACGGAACCTGACCCGGCCGCCGCGTCCGGCCACGATCGACGCGCTGGCCAAGGGCCTCGACGTGCCGGTCTCCGCAGTCCGCGCCGCCGCGGCCGAGTCCACCGGGCTGCACTACTACGATGACGTCCCCGGCGGGCAGGAGCAGCGGGGCGACCAGGAAAGGGAGCTCCTGATCGCCAGCATCGACGAGCTGACGCCCGAGGACCGGCGTCACGTGGCCGCGCTGGTCGAGTCGCTGCGGAACAGGGCTCCGGCCGAGCCGCCGGACCGCTAGCGCCGCCAGCACCGCGAGATCCCCGCAGACCCGGGCGCCCCGCCCGAGGTCCCGGGCGGGCCAGGGACCTCCGCCCCGGCCCGCCTGTGCGGGCACTCCTACTCCATCGGTAAGCCGGCGGGCAGTCCCAGCTGGTCGGCCAGTTCCCCGTAGGGGCCCTCCTGCAGTACCAGGCGGGCGGCCCGCAAGATCGCCTCCGGATCCTGCCCGGGCGGCCGCAGCACGTACACCATGCCGTCAGGCGCGCTGTGCGTGACCACCAGCCGGTCATAATCGGCCAGGACGACCGGCCAGCTGGCGGGCAGCCCCAGCAGCCCGGCCAGCTCCCGGTAGGGACCCTCGTGCAGCACCAGGCGGGCCGCCCGCAAGATCGCCTCCGGATCCTGCCCGGGCGGCCGCAGCACGTACACCGTGTCATCACACGTGCTGTGCGTCACCACCAGCCGGTCATAATCGGCCAGGACGACACGGGCCTTCTCCGGAGCAAACCGCCTGCAGCCCGGCCCCTGACCGGAACCGGGCCCCTGACCGGAACCCGGCCCCTGACCGGAACCCGGCCCCTGACCGGAACCCGGCCCCTGACCGGAACCGGGCCCCTGACCGGAGGCGGCCCTACGGGGCCCGGCCGCCCGGGCGGCGGCCCGCCGTCGCCGGTACAGCAGGACCGGCTCGGCGAGGAAGGCCGCCCCGGTCAGCAGGCCGGCGGCCAGCAGCACGGTCGTCAGCCACCGCGGCATCCCGGCCGCGGCCGGCGCTCTGGCCCGCACCGGTGCGCCTCCGGACCGGCTGCCCGCCGGCCCAGACGGCGGTATCGGGGACGGGGAGCGTCCCGTGGCCGCCGCGGGCGGTGACGGTGCCGCCGGGCCCGGGACCGCCAGCACGGTCCCGGGCCGGATCACCTCCGGATCGGGCCCGATGACCCGCCGGTTAGCCGCGTACAGAGCCGGCCAGCCGCCCCGCACCCCCAGGCCGGCCGCGATCGCGGCCAGCGTGTCACCAGCCACGACCGTGTAGCAGGCCAGTGCCGCCTGGCCGGGCAGCACCAGGACGGTGCCCGGCCGTACGATATCCGGATCGGGGCCGATGAGCGGCCGGTTAGCCGCGTACAGAGCCGGCCAGCCGCCGCGCACGGTGAACCGCGCGGCGATCCCGGACAACGTGTCACCAGGCTGCACGACGTACCTCGCGGCAGGGCCCGCCGCCGGCACGAATGCCGCGGCCACGCTCAGCGTGCTGGCCAGGGTGACCTCAGTAGTACTACTCGCAATGCGGATGTTCGCCTGGGCCGGGCGGGCGGATCCCGTCACGCCGGCCGCGATGATCAGCAGGATGCACCAGGCGAGCACGACGCACGCGGACTTGGTCCACATACGCACAGTGCTGTCACTTTCCTTCCAAAGGGGAATCAGCGCCAGACGCTCTTGGCCCGGACGCCGGAAACACGGACCGTCAGGAAGGAAAGGACTTAAGCGGGCGGCACCTCCGGCAGGTACGAACGCCACACCGGCGACGCGGCGGCACCACGCGCCAGCCGCAGCAACACCAGCATCAGCAACGCGATCAGGGCAGCACCGATACCGCCCTGCACCCCGCCCCCGCCGCCGCCGCCAGAACCGCTGACCCCGTTCGCGCCGCCACCCGGCACAGCCGGCAACCGGGGAAACGCCGGCCCCGGCGACACCGGCACACCAGCGCCTCCAGCCCCCGCCGGCCCCGCCGGCCCCGCCGGTCGCGAGGAAACACCACCAGCCGCCATGCCCCCGCCCTGAACCGGCCAGATCCCACCCCGCACCCCAGCACCGGAAGCCAGGCTCCGCACACCGGCCGACACGGACACGACCGGAACCACCACACTGGCGGGCGCCGAAACGACCGGGGCCACCGCCGAGTTAACCGGAGCCACCACCGACGCCACAGCCGACGTCACCGGGGCCGCCACCGAGACAACCGGACCCACCACCGACGCCACCGGAGCCACCACCGACGCCACAGCCGACGTCACCGGAGCCGCCACCGAGACAACCGGGGTAGCTACCGACGCCACAGCCGACGCAACCGGGGCCGCCACCGAGATAACCGGGGTAGCCACCGACGCCACCGGAGCCACCACCGACGCCACCGGAGCCACCACCGACGCCACCGGAGCCACCACCGACGCGACAGCCGACGCGACCGGAGCCACCGCCGACGCGACCGGAGCAGGCGCGGACCTGGGGGTACTGGCCGACGCGGAACCGGGGGCAGCCGACGCGACAGCCGACGCCACCGGAGCCACCACCGACGCGACAGCCGACGCGACAGCCGACGCGACCGGAGCCACCGCCGACGCGACCGGAGCAGGCGCGGAGCTGGGGGTACTGGCCGGCGCGGAACCGGGGGCAGCCGAGGTAACCGGCGACGCCGCCGACGCGACCGGAGCAGGCGCGGAGCTGGGGGTGCTGGCCGGCGACGCAGCGAGCGCGGTGCTGACGGGCGCGGAGCTGGGGGCAGAGGTGGCTGCGTCAGCCTGCCGCGAGAACACCAGCAAGATGGTGAGGATTCCGGCAGCCAAGATCGCGGCCTGCACCGCTCGATGAGCGATGGGACGCAAAATTGACTGCGGCACGAGCAACTCCGCTCCGCCAGGGAAGACCAAACTTTACCCGCGTGCCCGTCATAAGCGGCTTGAAACCACCTGCGGGCACCCAGATCTTCCCGGGCCTATTCCGGCACAGTCTCCCAGAACCAGACACACTGTTCGGTGACCAACGTACAATATCATCCCCGCTCACGCAAGAGAACTGAAGATGTTCGATGAGTCACCGCCACTTCCACGACCCCCGGAGGCAGCAGATCCTCGATAACCGTGATTATCGAGGACTACACGGGGAAGAGTCCAGACATGGCAAGTACTCGTTCCCTGGGACCCGCGCTGGTGACCGCCTGCGCCGACGCTGATCCGGTGACCCTCTTGGTGCTCGGTTGGCTCGCCAGCAAACGATCGCAGAACACCCGCACCGCCTACGCCCGCGACATCGGGATCACACCACAGCGGCGAGCCAGCCGCGCGCCGTCCTGGCTGGCCTGGTGCCAGGAGCAGGGGGTGCACCCGGTCACCGGCGTCACCGGGCTGCACGTGGCCGTGTACGCCCGCCAGCTAGACGCCGCAGGACTGTCCCCGGCCAGCGCGGCCCGCAAGCTCGCCGCCGTGTCGGGCTGGTACGCCTGGCTGGCCCGGCGCGGACATATCGCCGCCAGCCCGGCCGTCGGCATCGCCCGGCCCAGGGCCGACCCGGGCAGCCCGCCCACGCCGGCTCTAACCCGGGACCAGGCCCTTACGCTCGTTCACGCCGCCGACACCGCACCCGGCCCGCAACGCGCCCGCACCGCAGCGCTAGTAGCTGTCCTGCTATTCACCGGTGCCCGGGTGTCCGAGGTCATCGGCGCTAACGTCGAGGACTTCGGCACCGAACAGGGTCACCGGGTGCTGCGGGTCACCCGCACCAATGGCCGACGCCAGAGCCTCACAATTCCCAGCTTGGCGGCTTCCCGGATAGACGCCTATCTCGCCACCCGGCCCGACGTGACGAGCGTCCCGGTGCTATTCGCCACGCGGACCGGAGGACGGCTATTCGCCGCCGACGTGTGGCAGGCTTTGCGCCGCCTCGCCACCCGGGCCGGCCTGCCAGCCGACCTGGCCAGCCATCTCGGACCGCGAATGATGCGGCATTCATTCGCGGCTCTGTACCTCGATGCCGGCAGATCGCTCCGCGATCTCCAGAACGCCATGGGCTACGCCGACCCACGTACCATCCAGCGGTACGACCAGGCCCGGCACACCCCGGTTACCCACCTGGCCCAGCCTCAGCAGCGGCACCAGGCGCCACCTCAGCCGCAGGAGCTGCCACCTCAGCTTCAGCCTGTGCGCCAAGCCTGGATCCCAGGTTCAGGACCATGGCCGCAAGGCAGGCCTCATTGCCGCGCCTGGCGGCAACCTGCCGCCGGGCATATCCGGCCGCGCTTATCAGGGGCCGGGCGGGCGCGGCCGCCAAGGCCGTCATACCTGCCGTCGGGCCGCTCGGGCTAATCGAATGGCAGCCGGTACGGACGCAGGAACACGGTCAGGATGACGCCGCGGACGCGAAAACAGCTGGCCCATGGGTCGGCGCTTACTCTACGGTGATGCGCATGCTAGCCCGTGGACAGCTAGACGAGTTTGCTGAGCGCGGCTTCCTGGTGCTGCCACAGGTGGTTCCCGCGGAGGTGGTAGCCGCCGCGTCGGCGGCGATCGATGAGCTGATCGAGCACGACCCGCCCGGTCCGCAGGTGCGAGGACCGTACAACTACTTTCTCCAAGGCAGGCAAGCCCCGGCGCTAGCGGCGCTGCTGGCCCGCAGCCCGGCGTTGGGGCTAGCGGAGTCGCTGACCGGGCCGGCGACGCTGGAGGCGCCCTGGCAGGTGCAGGTGGCGCTGAGCATCCCGCCGTTCGGCCACCGGCCCGGCATGGGACACATCGACGGTTTCCCGCCCGAGCTGGACGGGCGGCCGGGGACGTTCACCATGCTGGCCGGGGTGCTGATGTCCGATCAGCGCGAGCAGGACGGAGGCAATCTGTGGGTATGGCCGGGCACGCACCTGACCCACGCGCAGTACTTCGGGGCGCACGGGCCGGACGCCTTCTTCACGGCGGGCGGTTACCCGCCCATCCGGTTGCCTGAGCCGGAGCAGGTCACCGGCCAGGCCGGTGACCTGGTGCTGGCGCACTACCTGCTGGGCCATAACATCGGTGGCAACACCTCCCAGGCGATCAGGCGTGCGGTCTACTTCCGGATCAAGCGATCCGGGCGCGACGACCGGTGGCGGGAGTTCCTCCAGGACCCCTGGCTGGACTACGACACGGTCCGCGATCGGCTTGGACCAGACCGCGCTGGCGAGGAATAAGCAGCCTGCTGATAGCCTTGCATACGAGGCGGCGATCTTCGCCGCCGCTCCCGCGGGCGAGCAGCCCGCCGGTCGCTGTGTGAGCAGTGCGGCTAAGCCAGCCGTTCGCCATTGTCGTTGACATCTGTCGAGCATGCGACCTCCGAACTACCGATGGAGTTTTCTGCATGCCCCACAGTTCCAGGCGTCCGCGCGTGCCTTCCGACCGTTATGGCCGAGGCGCCGAGCGCGGCACCCAGCGTCGCGGCCGAGCCCCGGCTAAGTACCCCCGGGCGCCCCAGCCACGGCGTGTCGCACCGCAGTCTGCGCTTGACCTCGCCCTGGATGCGGCCGCGGCGGCACCGCAGCCGACGCCTGCCACGTTCGCCGAGCTCGGTCTCGACGCCCGGCTGGTCAGCGCACTCGCGACCCAGGACATCCAGGAGCCGTTCGCGATCCAGGCCCGGGCGCTGCCCGACGCGCTGGCTGGCCGCGACATCCTCGGCCGGGCCCAGACCGGGTCGGGCAAGACGCTGGCCTTCGGGCTGCCGCTGCTGACCAGGCTCGCGGCCACCGCGGACCGGCGACGCGAGAAGACACCGCGCGGACTGGTCCTGGTCCCGACCAGGGAACTGGCCCAGCAGGTCGCCGAGGTGCTCGAGCCGCTCGGCCGCCGCATCAACGTGAGCATCACGACCGTCTACGGTGGCGTGCCGATCGGCAAGCAGATCGCCAAGGCGCGATACGCCGACGTCGTGGTAGCGACACCCGGCCGGCTCATCGATTTGATGGAACGGCACGCCTGCACGCTGTCCGGTATCGAGGTCACCGTCCTCGACGAAGCCGACCACATGGCTGACCTCGGATTCCTGCCCGCAGTCACCCGCATCCTGGACGCTACTCCCGCCGACGGCCAGCGGATGTTCTTCTCCGCCACACTGGACCGCGGAGTCGGCCAGCTGGTGACCTCTTACGTGCGTGACCCCGCACTGCACGCGGTGACCGCCGCGACTGACTCCGGGCCCGCCGAACACAGGGTCCTGGTCCTGTCCGCGGCGGACAAGGTACCGGTCGCGGCGGAGATCGCCGGCCGTCCCGGACGGACCCTGTTCTTCGTCCGCACCAAGCACGGCGCGGACCGGCTGGCCAAGCAGCTCTCCCGGGCCGGTGTCGAGGCCGCGGCCATCCACGGCGACCGCAATCAGAGCCAGCGGCAGCGGGCCCTGGACGCGTTCACCGCCGGGCATCCTCGCGTCCTGGTCGCCACCGATGTCGCGGCGCGTGGTATCCACGTCGATGACGTCGACCTCGTGGTGCAGTTCGACCCGCCCAACGACCACAAGGACTACCTGCACCGCTCCGGCCGCACGGCCCGGGCAGGGGCCACCGGCATGGTCGTCGCCCTAGTGGAGCGCGGCCAGGTCCGCGAGCTCCAGAAGCTGCACGACGCCGCCGGGGTGACCGCGGCCAGCGACGAGGTCGCGACCGGGCATCACGTGGTCCGGGAGATCGCGACCTCGGGTACGCCTGTTCCCCCGCCGCCGACCGTTCACCCGTTCCCCGCGCACGGCAAGCCGGCCCCGGCTCGCCACTCAGGGAACGGCCGCCGTCCGGCCCGCCCGGCTGCCGCCGGGCGTGACGGTTTCGCCCGGAGCACCGCGACTCCGGGTCGCCGCCCCCAGGGCGCTCACCGGCCCCAGGGCGCTCACCGGCCCCAGGGCCCAAGCCAGGCCCAGGACGCCAAGAAATCGGCCTGAGAGAACCGGTCTACGGCTGACCGCCCCGGGTGACCGCTGCCCGGGGCGCCAGCTGGCCCGGATCTCACGTTTAGCCCCACCGTCTGCCCTGCCGACGTTCGACAACACGCACACCGGGATCTTGACGGCGGGGCCGCCGGGGCCGCCATCCGGGGAACCGTCAAACTATCCTTAATACCCCCAAAAGTGGCACGATAGGGTACTGCGCCCGCGCGACCGGGCCGTACCGGTGGACCATCGGGCCGGTTCTATGCGGACCTATGTTCCATAGGTGCGGTGGCGGCGCGGCCCGCGGGTGGCCAGGCCGGGCGGGGTGCGGCCTGCGGTGGCTGCAGGCGGGGCGAAGCCACGATCAGTCTGTGATCGCTCGCGCCAACGGCGGACTGGGTGAGGACGCAGGAGGGCGATGGCCGCATCAGGTTGGCCTGGACCCCGGGAAGACATCGGCGCATAATTTAGTTGTCATATAGCAAGTACTTGCGCGGCGCGGCCGCGGGCAACGCATCAGCCGAGTCCGGTCCCGCCGCCTCAGGCTTCCACTCTTACGGAGGAACGCTCGTGTCGTCCGCTTCACGTCGGCCGCGCCACGCGGAGATGGCCCCCAGCCACCACAACGGGCACGCCAAGCATGACGGCCACCTGGGCCACGCGGGGCACGACGGCCACGCGGGGCACGACGGCCAGGCGGGGCACGACGGCCAGGCGGGGCACGACGGCAACGCTCGGCACGCGGCGGCGGGCTCGTCCGGGGGCGGGCTCGGCTACAAGTGGATCGCGCTGTCCAACACCACGCTGGGCATGCTGATGGCGACCATCAACGCCTCCATCATGCTGATCGCGCTGCCCGACATCTTCCGCGGCATCGGCGTCGACCCGCTGCAGCCAGGAAACACGACCCTGCTGCTGTGGCTGATCATGGGGTACCTGGTGGTCACCGCAGTGCTGGTGGTCAGCTTCGGGCGGCTGGGCGACATGTTCGGCCGGGTCCGGATGTTCAACCTCGGCTTCGCGCTGTTCGCCTTCTTCTCCGTTATGCTGTCGGTGACCTGGCTGCACGGTACGTCCGCGGCCTGGTGGCTGATCGGGATGCGGATCTTCCAGGGCGTCGGCGGGGCCATGCTGATGGCCAACTCCAGCGCGATCCTCACTGACGCCTTTCCCTCCAACGAACGCGGCCTGGCGCTCGGCCTCAATCAGGTGGCGGGCATCGCGGGATCCTTCATCGGCCTGGTGCTCGGCGGCGTGCTCGGCCCGATCAGCTGGCGGTACGTCTTCCTGGTCTCGGTCCCGTTCGGGGTGATCGGCACCGTCTGGTCTTACCTCAAGCTGCAGGAGCGGGGCATCCGCCAGCCCGCCAAGCTTGACTGGTGGGGCAACGTGACCTTCGGCGCGGGCCTGATCGCGGTCCTGGTCGGCATCACGTACGGCATCCAGCCCTACGGTGGGCACACCATGGGCTGGACCAGCCCGCTGGTGATGGGCTTGAGCGGCGGCGGCCTCGCGGTGCTGGCGATCTTCTGCGTGATCGAGACGCGGGTGGCCGAGCCGATGTTCCGGCTGGCGCTGTTCAAGATCCGGCCGTTCACCGCGGGGAACCTGGCCAGCCTGCTGGCCGGACTAGGCCGCGGCGGCATGATGTTCATCCTGATCATCTGGCTGCAGGGCATCTACCTGCCGATTCACGGCTACAGCTTCGAGCGGACCCCGCTGTGGGCCGGGATCGCCATGCTCCCGCTGACCATCGGCTTCCTGATCGCCGGCCCGGTGTCCGGCTACCTGTCTGACCGCTACGGGGCCCGGCCGTTCGCGACCGGCGGCATGGTGGTGGCCGCGGCCTCGTTCGGGCTGCTCGAGGTGCTGCCGGTCAACTTCGTCTACTGGCAGTTCGCCGGCGTCCTGCTGCTCAACGGGATCGGCATGGGCCTGTTCGCCTCACCCAACCGGGCCGGCATCATGAACAGCCTGCCACCGGAACGGCGCGGCGTCGGAGCGGGCATGAGCGCGACGTTCCAGAACTCGGCCATGGTGCTGTCCATCGGCATCTTCTTCACGCTGATCATCCTGGGCCTGGCCTCCTCGCTGCCCGCCACCCTCAGCCACGGCCTGATGGCCCAGGGCGTGCCGTCGGCCGACGCGGCCAAGCTGGCCGCGCTGCCCGCGGTGTCCATCATGTTCGCCGCACTGCTCGGCTATAACCCGATCAGCACGCTGCTCGGGTCCGCGATCAGCAAGCTGCCCGCGAGCCACGCCGCCTACCTGACCGGGCACACCTTCTTCCCGTCGCTGATCTCAGCGCCGTTCCAGCACGGCCTGGACATCGCGTTCGACTTCGCCATCGTCGCCTGCCTGATCGCCGCCGTCGCGTCGCTGCTGCGGGGCCGCCGGTACATCCACGATGAGCACGGGCGGGCCGGGAACGAGGAGGTCCGCGACGTGGCGGACAGTCCGTTGGCCGCCAGCACGGTCGCCAGCGCCGCGGGGAACAGCACGGAGCACGACAGCACGGAGCACGCCGTGGCCGTGGCCTCAGGCGGCGACGACCTGGAAGGTGGCCAGGGTCGGGTCGGCCGCGTAGGCGATCCGGCCCCCGTCGGCGGCAACCTCGCGCAGCGCCGCTAGCGCCTCCGCCGTTACGAGCTCGCCCGGGGCCAGCACCGGGACCCCGGGCGGGTAGGGCGCTACCAGCTCCGCGCTGATCCGGCCGACGGCGGCGGTGGCGGTGACAGTCTCGTTCCGGGCGAAGAATGCTTCCCGGGGTGCCAGCACCGCCTGCGGCCGGACCGTCCAGGCGGCGGTGGCGGCCGGCCGGCGGGGCTGGCCGCGGTGCCGCTCGACGGAGGAGATCAGCTTCTCGGTGAACGCCTCGATCCGCTTGTCGTCATCGGCCATCGTCACGATGGGCACGACCGTGTCCCGGTCGCCCATCTCGACCGGCATGCCGGCCGCGATCAGGTCGGCCTCGACCAGGCCGCCGTGCGCCCCGGTTCCGGCCAGCAGCACGACGAGCTTGGCCGGATCCACGCCGGGGCCGTCAAGCACGTCGACACCAGGCACCTCGCGCAGCCGCGCGCGGGCCGCGGCCACGCCGTCAAGCAGCCGGGCGCACAGCCGGTGCCCGTCCCGGGCGAGCAGCGCCCGGGCGGCGTCGATGCTCGCCATGATCGACCCGGCCGGGCTCGTCGTGTGGGTGGCATCGAACGCCCGGTTCAGCCGGGCCACGTCCAGCCGTTCGGTTCTGGCCAGCACCAGCGCGCCCTGAGTGTAAGCGGGCAGCGTCTTATGCGCGCTCGTCACCATCGCGTCGGCACCCGCGGCGATCGCGTGCCGCGGAAGGTCGGGATGAAAGCCCAGGTAGGCGGCCCAGGCGGCGTCGACGATCAGCGGCACGCCCGCGTCGTGCGCGGCTTGCGCGTGGCCCGCCAGGTCACCGGTGGTACCGACATAGGACGGGTCGCCGAGGATCACGCCGCAGGCACCGGGGTGCGCGGCCAGCGCGTCCCGTACGGTCTGCACCGCGACCGCGGCGGGCAGGCCTGAGCGCGGGTCGATTTCCGGTCGCACCCAGACCGGCGTCAGCCCCGCCATCACCAGGCCGAGCAGCAGCGACCGGTGCAGCGTCCGGGTGATGATCACCTCCTGGCCGGGCTGGCCCATCGCCAGGCAGAACGCCTGGTTGCCGTGGGTGGATCCGGCCACGGAGAAACGGCACCAGTCGGCGCCCCACAGCGCGGCCGCGCGAGCCTGCGCGTCGGCGAGCAGGTGATCCGCGTGCTTGATGGCATCCAGCGCCCCGTACAGCGGCGCGTCCCCCGCCACCACGGCGCCCACCAGGTCGAGGCGCTGTTTGTGACCAGGCGTGGTCATCGGGGACAGCTGGCCGGCCTGAACCCGTCGCATCCAGTCCAGCCACGCGGCCAGCAGCGGGGCGTCCGCAGCCAGGCCGAGCGGGTCCCCTGGGTCCTCGGGGTTTTCGTGGTCACTGGGGTCCACGGTGTCCTTGGGTTCACGCGGATTCTGCGGCTGGGAGGTGCTCGTGATCATTCGTCTAGTGTCCGCCCGATCGAGCGACCGGGTTCCCAGGGAAGTCGAGTTTGCCGGGTTTGCCTCCGGCCCGCGGGCTGGGGGGCGGCCGCACGCAGCACGACTCGTTCCGAAAATAAGAATTTTAAGCGGTGCGGGCTGAAGAAGATCACGGCGACGCCCACCGCGACGATGGCGGCGCCCAGCCAGTCATAGTTGTCCGGACGGTGACCGTCGATCGCCCAGCCCCAGAGCAGGCTCATGATCACGAACACCCCGCCGTAGGCGGCGTAGATCCGGCCGAAGTCGTCGGCGGACTGCAGTGTCGGGATGACACCGTAGATGACCAGGATGACCGCGCCCGCCAGGCCGACCGGCCACGGCGCTCCCTCCCGCAGCCACCGCCAGACCAGGTAGCCGCCGCCGATCTCGGCCAGTCCGGCGGCACCGAACAACCCGACACTGCGGATGGCATTCATAGCGCGACCTTAACGCGCGGGCCTGCGGCGACATCCGGCCCGGCCGGCGCAGCGAGAACACGCACCCCGGGGCGGGCGAGTAATTTGCCTCTGATTAGGAACCTGATGTGCCATGAGCGGCTTCAAGAATTTCATCATGCGCGGGAACCTGGTCCAGCTCGCCGTGGCGGTGGTGATCGGCACGCAGTTCAGCGACCTGGTCAAGCAGTTCGTCACGTCGTTCATTGATCCGCTGCTCTCGCTCACCGGCACGCCGGGTACCCAGCAGCCGAGGCCGATCACCTGACCGGCCGCAAGCTAGACCGCGCCGCGCCAGGACGACGATGTCCTAGCGCGGCAGCCGTTCTTAACGCGCCTGCGATTTGCCCTCGTGCAGCTCGGTCGCGCTGGCTTGCGCGCCGGGATGCCCGGCTTGCGCGGCGGCCTGGCGCTCGGATTCCGCGTTGATCTCGGCGCCGAGCAGGATGGCAATCCCGGTCAGGTAGAGCCAGAAGATCAGGATGACCACCCCGGCGAACGCCCCGTAGGTCCTGCTGTAGCCGCTCGAGCCGAACTTGGCCACGTAGAAGGAGAAGCCGAGCGAGGCCACCAGGAAGATGACCGTGCCCACCACGCCGCCCGGACTGACCCACTGCCAGCGGGGCGTCTCCCGGTTCGGCCCGAAGAAGTAGTACACCGAGAACAGGATCGTGACCAGGATGACGGTCAGCACCCAGCGCAGCACCGTCCAGATGATCTTGAACGCGAGACCGGTGATGCCGACGTGGCCCGCGAGCCCGTGGCCGATCGGCTCACCAAACACGATGAGGGCCGAGGCGGCACCGCCGATCACCGCCGTGGCCAGCATGAGCGGGAACGCGTACAGCCGCTTGCCCAGCATCTTGCGGTCGACGGGCACCTCGTAGGCGATGTCGAGCCCGGTCTCAAGCGCCGCCATGCCGCCCGAGGCGCTCCACAGCGCGATGACCACGCCGATGACAAACGTGGTGGTCGCGCCGCTTGACGAATGGCCGGTCGCCGACGTGATGGCCCCGTTGAAAATCGCCGCGGCGGACGGCGGGAGCGAGGAGTCCAGGCCGTGGACCAGCTGATTCACCGTATGTGGGCTGATGCGCAGCAGGCTCGTCAGCCCGATCAAGGCGATGAGGGCCGGGAATAGCGCGAGGAACCAGTGGTAGGCCAGGCTGCCCGCGGTCATGCTGCACCGGTCGCGGGTGAACTTCTTCCCGGTGCGCTTGAGGGTGTTCTTCCAGCCGGTCCCGCCCAGCTCGAGCGGCGTCTCCGGGCCTCCGGACACCTGGCTCTGCGGCGGTATCGTCTCCTGGTCCCGGCCGGGATCCTGATCTTGGTGGCCCTGGCCGTGATCCTGATCTTGGTCCCGCGGGGTCTGGGGGTCGGCCCCGTCGCCGTCAGCGGACCGGCCGTGCCTGCGATTCAGCAAGCTCATTTCCTGCGCCACCGCCAGATGGCCACCGAGCCGGCCAGCACGATACCCGCCGCCACCGCGAGCGGCCAGCGGCGCTGCACGACCGGGCTTTGCCGTACCCGCCCCGACAGCTCGGTCGCCGCAGCCGGCGCCTTGGCCTTCACGTCCGCCGCCGCGCCTTGAGCCTTGGCCTTCACATCGGCCGCTTTGGCCTGAGCCTTCGCCTTGACGTCGGCGGCCTTGGCCTGGGCCCTGGCCTTCACGTCGGCCTTGGCGGCCAGCTCTTCCACGGTCTCGCCGAGGCGCTCGCGGGTCCGCTCGATTTCCTGCTGAATTTCTTCCTGCGAGATTTCCGGGCCGGTCATCGGTGTGTCCTCTCCTTGATTTCCTCGACGTCGGCCTTGACGCTGGCGACGGCTTCTCCGGGCACCGGGGGGGTAGCCCGTTGCAGGCGCTGCTTGCCGACAAGCGCCGCGCCCCCGGCGGCGGCCAGCAGGGCCGCCCCGACGATGAGAGCGGCGAGCCAGGCCGCCACGACGCCGCTGATGGCGATGATCGCGCACGCTAGCAGGCAGCCCACACCGTAGATAGCCACCACGCCGGACGCCCCGAACATCCCCGCCCCGAGCGCCGCCTGCTTACCCTTGCTCGTCATCTCCAGCTGGGCGAGCTTAAGCTCATCGCGGATGAGGACCGACACCTGCTCGGACATCATCTTGACGAGTTCCCCGGTGGAGTGCTCCTGATCAGGGGAAAGCTGGGTCGTGCTTGAACGTTCCATATTGACCGCCTCTTCATCCCGGGTCCTGATTTGAGTCCGGTTGAATCCGGTGCGCTACCCGCGCTGCGGCCGCTCTAACGTGTACACGCAAAGAGATGAATCTCCCGCCCAAGGCCACGGCCTGACATCTGGTGCATTCCCCCCGCCGGGGGGACCTGTACCATTGCCGCAGAAAGCGTCATACTTGGACACTACGTAGTCCTTACGTGGAGGTCGCACCCTTTGGCAAGCAAGGCCCACCGCGTCGTCAAGGGCCTCGTCGGGGGTTGTGCCGTTCTCCTCGGGGTCACCGTGGCCGGGTGCGGCGCGCCCCAGTACACCTACGTGGCGAACTCCGGCGCCAACACCTACTTCAAGGTCCCCTACGGCTGGCATAAGATCAGCGCCTCCGCGCTGAAGGCCGTGACCGGTAGCTCGGGTGGCGTATGGACGGTCGCCTACCAATCCGGAAGCCAGCCCAGCGCGAAGGACTTCCTGTCGTTCGGCGCCAGCCAGCCGTTCGTGTTCGCCGAGGTCGGCACGCTCAGCTCCACCGGGATGAACGAACTGTCCTACGACTCGCTGCGGGACTTCTTCCTGCCCGTTACCTCGACCGCGAGGTCGACGGCCTCCTCGGAAGGCTTCCCTTTCACCGGCTTCAGTCAGATCCGCGATGAGGTGCTCACGCCCGGCCAGGGCGTGCACGGGGTCCGGGAGACCTTCGACTATACCGACAACGGCGTCACCGACACCTTCGATGAGGTCGCGCTGACCAACCCGGACCAGACCGAGGTCTACTTCCTCGTGCTGCACTGCACCTCCAGTTGTTACAGCAGCGATCAGACCGAGATCAACGACGTGATGTCGTCATTTACCATCAGGAGCCCGTGATGAGTAAGGCCCGAGCCGCCACCGCCGAAGAAGGACTCTCGCCGCCCGGCGGGAGCAGGCCGGTGGATGCCGACCGGCTGACCCGCAAGCCCCTCGGGTTCTGGGACCGGATCAAGTTCCTGCTCCTGCTGACCCTGCTCTGGTTCGTCCTGGTCTGGTCCGTGATGGCGAACGACCCCATCGTCGGGTTCTCGGACGCGATGCGGATCGAGGTCCGGGCGGGCTGGTGGGTGTTCCTGCTGCTGGGCCTGGAAGTGCTCCGCCAGATTCACTTCCTGGTCAGCGAACACTGGCGCGGTTATCACCGGTTCTGGACCTCGATGGTGTTCGGCGGCCTGGAGCGGTCCACCCGCCGGAGGCTGTCGGACTGGACCAGGTTCCGGCTCTGGCGGCTGGCCGTCTGGGTGTTCTGGATCGCCGTGCTCGCGTTCGTGGTCAGCAAGTTCATCCACACCTCGCCGCTACTCGCGCTGATCCGAGCGCCCGGGCTGATCTGGCACGCCCTTCCGTTCGTGTTCCAGATCCTGATTTACGTCTGCCTCATCATCGTGCAGTTCGCCGCGCTGTTCTGGTTCATGTCACGCGGCGGGGTGGACGTGTACTACCCGGACGACATCAAGACCAGGTTCACCGACGTCTGGGGCCAGGACCACGTGCTCGAGCGGGTCAAGGAGAACATCCTGTTCCTCGAGCACCCCGAACTGGTCGAGGAACGCGGCGGCTACGTGCCGGGCGGCCTGCTGCTGTGGGGGCCGCCAGGGACCGGCAAGACGCTGATGGCGGAGGCGGTGGCCGGCGAGACCGGCAAGCCGTACGTGTTCGTGGACCCCGGCGCGTTCATCAACATGTTCATGGGCGTGGGCATCCTCAAGGTCAAGTCGCTCTTCCGCAAGCTGCGGCGGCTCGCGCTCCGCTACGGCGGCGTGATCGTCTTCTTCGACGAGGCCGACTCACTCGGCAACCGCGGCATGATGACCCAGGGTGCCCCCGGCGGCCAGCAGCGCTCCGGCGCCTTCGCCCCGGCGGGCTGCCACGGTTTCTCTTATCTGTCCCGGGACACGCAGTGGCAGCTGGCCAAGCACGCCATGGAATCGGCGGTCACCGACGAGCCGGACAACCGGCGCAGCCGGCAGATGATCGGCGGGATGATGAACGGGGGCGGCGGCGGCGGGATGGGGACGCTGCAAGCCCTGCTCACCGAGCTGTCCGGGCTGAAGAAACCGCGCGGCATCGTCAACCGCTACGTCCGGCGGATCTTCGGCATGCGGCCCAAGCCGCCGCCCAAGTACCGGATCCTGGTCATGATGGCGACCAACATGCCGTCAGCCCTGGACGAGGCGCTGCTGCGCCCCGGCCGCATCGACCGGATCTACAAGGTCGGCTACCCGTCCAAGGCAGGCCGGATCCGCACCTACGAGGGTTACTTCTCCAAGGTGCGGCACGAGCTCACCGACGAGAACATGGACAAGCTCGCCACCATCACGCCCTACGCCACCGGCGCCACCATCAAGGACCTGGTCAAC